>JAABUZ0100000555.1_pt1 | contig 89684 bp, 82 predicted proteins | sample 5562091 | NCBI WGS metagenome assembly JAABUZ01 (sample SAMN12813069, study PRJNA571459) | rock metagenome | isolation source: Antarctica rocks | place: Antarctica: Victoria Land, Linnaeus Terrace sud | collected 2015-12-21
TCCCGCATCACGCTGCCCGGGTCGATCTACCTCGGCGTCATCGCCGTCCTGCCGAACTTCTTCCTCGGCGTGACCGGTCAAGGACAGAACCAGAACTTCCCCTTCGGCGGTACGGCTGTTCTGATCATGGTCGGTGTCGGGCTCGACACGGTGAAGCAGATCGAGAGCCAGCTGATGCAGCGCAACTACGAGGGCTTCCTGCGCTGATCCACGCGGTGGGCGCGTCGGTCGGGCTCGACGCCTTCCGGACGTGCAAGGACCTTCCCGGGTGCAAGGATGGACCCCCCGATCGTCCGGGGGAGGAGAGGAGCCGTCATGAGGATCGTTCTGATGGGACCCCCGGGCGCCGGCAAGGGGACCCAGGCTGCGCGTCTGTCGGAGCGGCTCGACGCCCCGCACGTCTCCACCGGTGACCTCTTCCGCGACCACATGAAGAACGGGACGGACCTCGGCGTCCAGGCGCAGCGATACGTCGACGCGGGCGACCTCGTGCCCGACGAGGTGACCGTGGCGATGGTCAAGGACCGCCTCGACAGCCCGGACTGCGCCGAGGGGTTCCTCCTCGACGGCTTCCCCCGCACCGTCGCCCAGGCCGGCGAGCTGCAGAAGGTCCTGTCCGACCTCGACCAGCGCCTCGACGCGGTCCTGCTCTTCGAGGTCGACGACGAGGAGCTCATCCGCCGGCTCTCCTCGCGCGGGCGCTCCGACGACACCGAGGACGTCATCCGCCATCGGCAGGAGGTCTACCGGTCGGAGACGGCCCCGCTGGTCGACCACTACGCGGACCTGGTCGTCACCGTCAACGCCCTCGGGTCCGTCGAGGAGATCACCGACCGCGCGATGGACGCGTTGGCCGGCGAGCCCGGCCAGTGACGGGCTCCGGGGTGAGAGGCCCAGGGGAGTGAGCAGTGGGCTCCTCTCGCGGCTGCGCTCCGGCGCCGCGCAGGTGGGCGGTCATCTCCGGGGCCGGCAGGTAGAGGTCAAGACGGCGGACGAGATCGATGCCATGCGCGCCGCCGGCGTCGTCGTGGCCGATGCTCTCGCCGCGGTGCACGACGCCGCGCAACCCGGCACGACGACCGCCCAGCTCGATGCGGTCGCCGACGGCGTGATCCGGGCGGCGGGAGCGGTGCCCTCGTTCCTCGGCTACCTCGGATTCCCCGCCAGCATCTGCGCCTCGGTCAACGACCGGGTCGTGCACGGCATCCCGTCGCCGGCCACGGTCCTCGCCGACGGCGATCTCGTCTCCATCGACTGCGGCGCCATCCTGGACGGATGGCACGGTGACGCCGCGATCACCGTGGAGGTGGGCGTGCCGCGGCCCGAGGACCGGGCGCTGTCGGAGGCCTGCCGATCGGCGATGTGGGCCGGGATCGCCGCGCTGCGCCCCGGCGGTCGCCTCGGGGACGTCTCCCACGCCGTCGAGTCCGAGGTGCGCCGGCACACCGGACCCGACGGGAAGCCGTACGGCATCATCGAGGAGTACGGCGGTCACGGGATCGGCACCGCAATGCACATGGAGCCCTTCCTGCCCAACACCGGCCGCCCGGGGACCGGGCTGCTGCTGCGCACCGGGATGGTGCTGGCGGTCGAGCCGATGCTCACCCGTGGCGCTCAGCAGACCCACGAGCTCTCCGACGAATGGACCGTCGTCACCACCGACGGCAGCCGCGCGGCGCACTGGGAGCACTCGGTCGCGGTCACCGCGGACGGCCCGCGGGTCCTGACCGCCCCCCGAGACGGATAGCTCGACCCACGGCTCGGTCCCGGGCACCGTCCGGGGCGACGTCGCCCCCGGTGACGGGGTCCTCACCGCGCCTTGCGTACACTCGAACATTGGTGCGCGTGTCTGCCCGGGGGACACAGCGCAGTCGACGGAATGCGGAGGACATGGCGAAGAAGGACGGCGCCATCGAGGTCGAGGGTCGGGTCGTCGAGCCCCTGCCCAACGCGATGTTCCGGGTGGAGCTCGAGAACGGGCACAAGGTGCTGGCCCACATCAGCGGGAAGATGCGGCAGCACTACATCCGGATCCTTCCCGAGGACAAGGTCGTGGTCGAGCTCTCGCCGTACGACCTGTCGCGCGGCCGGATCGTCTACCGCTACAAGTGATCACCGGAGTGGAGTCATGAAGGTCCAGCCGAGCGTGAAGCGCATCTGCGCCAAGTGCCAGGTGGTCCGCCGCCACGGGCGGGTCATGGTCATCTGCGACAACCTGAGGCACAAGCAGCGCCAGGGCTGAGACCCTGTCGGCGCTGTCCGTCCCGGTCCGCCCGGGACTCACCATCCCCGTACCTACCGCCGCCGAGACCTCGGTCCCGGCCGGCGGACCACCCCCGGCCCGGGAGGCCGGGGCCCGCGCGGTCCTCGCGAGGACCGCCGGGACGGACGGGGACCGACACCTCCCGACGACACGAGGAGAACGCGCCCCCGATGGCACGCATATCCGGCGTCGACCTCCCCCGCGAGAAGCGGATGGAGATCGCGCTGACCTACATCTTCGGGATCGGACGCACCCGGTCCCGCCAGATCCTCGCCGAGACCGGGATCGACCCGGATCTGCGGTCGAAGGATCTGTCCGACTCCGATGCCGCCGCGGTACGCGCGTTCATCGAGGGCAACTTCCGGGTCGAGGGCGACCTGCGCCGCGAGGTCCAGGCGGACATCCGGCGCAAGGTCGAGATCGGCAGCTACCAGGGGCTGCGGCATCGCCGCAACCTGCCCGTGCACGGTCAGCGGACGAAGACGAACGCCCGCTCGCGCAAGGGCCCGAAGAAGACGGTTGCCGGCAAGAAGAAGGCTACGCGGAAGTAGGCCCTCAGGGTCCGAACCCCGAGCCCACCCCGACCAGGAGAAGACATGCCACCCAGGACCCGCCAGGGCGCGGCCGGAGCCAAGAAGGTCCGGCGCCGGGAGAAGAAGAACATCTCCCACGGCCACGCACACATCAAGAGCACGTTCAACAACACGATCGTCTCGATCACCGACCCGGCCGGCAACGTCATCAGCTGGGCCTCGGCCGGTCACGTCGGCTTCAAGGGATCGCGCAAGTCGACCCCGTTCGCCGCGCAGATGGCCGCCGAGAACTGTGCCCGCAAGGCCGCGGAGCACGGGATGAAGAAGGTCGACGTCTTCGTGAAGGGCCCGGGGTCGGGCCGCGAGACGGCGATCCGGTCGCTGCAGGCCGCGGGCATGGAGGTCGGCACGATCTCCGACGTCACCCCGCAGCCGCACAACGGTTGCCGTCCCCCGAAGCGTCGCCGGGTCTAGGCGGAAGGAGAACACGACATGGCTCGCTACACCGGTCCCGCGACCCGCAAGTCCCGCCGCCTCAAGGTCGACCTCATCGGCGGCGACAGGTCCTTCGAGCGCCGCCCCTACCCCCCGGGGCAGCACGGCCGGATCCGCATCAAGGAGTCGGAGTACCTGCTGCAGCTGCAGGAGAAGCAGAAGATCCGCTTCACCTACGGCGTGCTCGAGAAGCAGGTCCGCAAGTACTACGAGGAGGCGAACCGTCGCGAGGGCAAGACCGGCGACGAGTTCCTGCGCCTGCTCGAGTCGCGGCTGGACTCGGTGGTCTACCGCGCCGGCATCGCCCAGACGCGGCGCCAGGCCCGGCAGCTCGTCGGCCACGGGCACTTCCTGGTCAACGGGGAGAAGGTCGACATCCCCAGCTACCGGGTGACGCAGTACGACATCATCGATGTCCGGGACAAGTCCCGCGACATGTTGCCGTTCGTGGTGGCCAAGGAGTCCGTGGGCGACCGTCCGATCCCCGGCTGGCTGCAGCTCGTGCCGGACACGCTGCGGATCCTGGTCCACCAGCTGCCCGAGCGGTCGCAGATCGACACGCCCGTGCAGGAGCAACTGATCGTCGAGTTCTACTCGAAGTAGGCACCACCCGACCCGGGCGCGAGGATCTCGCCCGGATCGGTTCTCTCGCGGCGTCAAATAGCGGACGCCCGCGCATCGGAAGGAACCACCCACAGTGCTGATCTCCCAGCGCCCCGCCCTCTCCGAGGACACGATCGACGACACCCGTTCGCGGTTCGTCATCGAGCCCCTCGAGCCGGGCTTCGGCTACACCCTCGGCAACTCGATCCGGCGCACGCTGCTCTCGTCCATCCCGGGCGCGGCGGTCACCAGCATCCGGGTCGACGGTGTCCTCCACGAATTCACCACCGTCCCGGGGGTGAAGGAGGACGTCACCGACATCATCCTGAACCTCAAGGAGCTCGTGGTGAGCTCCGAGGAGGACGAGCCCTCGACGATGTACCTGCGCAAGCAGGGCCCGGGCACGGTGACCGCGGGCGACATCGTCCCCCCGGCCGGCGTGACCGTGCACAACCCCGACCTGCACATCGCGACCCTGAACGACCAGGGACGCCTCGAGGTCGAGCTGGTCGTCGAGCGGGGCCGCGGCTACGTCCCGGCTGCGCAGAACAAGGCCTCGGGGGCCGAGATCGGCCGCATCCCGGTCGACTCGATCTACTCGCCGGTGCTCAAGGTCAGTTACAAGGTCGAGGCGACGCGCGTCGAGCAGCGCACCGACTTCGACCGGCTGATCCTCGACGTCGAGACCAAGCCGTCGATGACCCCGCGCGACGCCATCGCGTCGGCCGGCCGCACCCTCGTCGAGCTCTTCGGGCTGGCCCGTGAGCTCAACGTCGACGCCGAGGGCATCGAGATCGGGCCGTCGCCGGCCGAGGCCGACTCCATCGCGGCGTTCCAGACGCCCATCGAGGACCTCGACCTCACCGTGCGGTCCTACAACTGCCTCAAGCGCGAGGGCATACACACCGTCGGCGAGCTCGTCGGGCGGTCCGAGGCGGACCTGCTCGACATCCGCAACTTCGGCGCGAAGTCCATCGACGAGGTCAAGATGAAGCTGGCCGGCCTGGGCCTCGCGCTCAAGGACAGCCCGCCCGGGTTCGACCCGTCCGCCGCGGCGGCCGAGTACCCGTCCGACGGCTTCGAGTCCTACGGCTTCGGCGGCGCGCCCGACGAGGACGGCCAGGACTTCGCCGAGACCGAGCAACTGTGACGACAGGTCCAACGAGGAGCGAACGATGCCCCAGCCCACCAAGGGCCCTCGGCTCGGCGGGTCCCCCGCGCACCAGAAGTTGATGCTGGCGAACCTCGCCACGTCCCTCTTCACGCACGGGAAGATTCACACGACGCGGGCCAAGGCCGAGCGCCTCCGCCCCTACGCCGAGCGGTTGATCACCAAGGCCAAGAACGGTGACCTGCACAACCGCCGCGTGATCTCCCGGCAGATCCGCGACAAGGACGTCGTGCACCGCCTCATGGCGGAGATCGGCCCGTTCTTCGCCGACCGGCCCGGCGGCTACACCCGGATCACCAAGACGCTGCCGCGCAAGGGCGACAACGCTCCGATGGCGATGATCGAGCTGGTGAACGAGCGGACGGCCACGACGGAGGCCGCGCAGGCCACCCGGGTCGCGGCGTCGCGTGGCTCGACGCCGGAGGTCGGTGGCACCGCCACGGACACCACCGCGGACGGGGCCGGAGCCCAGGACGCCGTCGGTACCGCGTCGGAGTCCCCCGAGGTCCCGGAGGCCGAAGCGGCCGGGGACGCCACGGGTGACGCCTCGACGTCCGGGTCCGCCGACTCCGGGTCCGCCGACGACACGGCCGCCGACGTCACGGTCACCGACCCGGTGAGCGAGCCGGGCGGCAGCACCGACACGTCCTGATCGGACCGACTCCCCCCGGGCCCGCCGTCACTGGTGACGGCGGGCTCGTGGCGTCGGAGGCCCCCGACGGCGTGCACGACCCGCTCCCCGAGCCCGTACGGCTGCGACTCGACCTCGCCTACGACGGCACGGACTTCTCGGGCTGGGCCAGCCAGCCGGGCCGACGGACCGTGCAGGGCGTCCTCGAGGGCACCCTCGCCACGATCGCCCGCGAGCCCGTCGTCCTGACCGTGGCCGGTCGGACCGACGCCGGGGTGCATGCCGACGCCCAGGTCGCGCACGCGGACGTGGCCCGCGCCTCCGCGCTGCTGACCGACGGCACTCCCTCGAGCACCCTGATCGCCCGCCTCGCCCGCCTGCTGCCGCCGGACGTCCGGGTCCGTGCCGTCACGCCGGCGCCGCCCGGCTTCGACGCCCGGTTCTCGGCGCTGCGCCGGCACTACGCCTACCGCGTCACCACCGCCCCGTTCGGTGCCGAACCGCTGCGGGCCCGGGACACGCTGCGGCAGCCTCGGGCGGTCGACCTCGACGCGATGAACGCCGCGGGTGCGGGGCTGCTCGGTGAGCACGACTTCGCGGCGTTCTGCCGCCCGCGTGCGGGGGCGACGACGGTCCGCGAGCTCCAGCACCTGCGATGGTCGCCGGTCGACGGCGAGCCGGACGTGATCGTGGCCCGGCTCTCGGCCGACGCGTTCTGCCACTCCATGGTCCGCTCGGTCGTCGGGGCGCTGCTCGTCGTCGGCGAGGGCCGGCGCCCGGTGGACTGGCCGGCGTCGTTGCTGGCCGAGCGCGCGCGGTCGTCCTCGGTCCCCGTGGTCGCCGCGCACGGCCTCCGACTGACCGGCGTGGACTACCCGTGCGACGCCGACCTCGCGGTGCGCGCCGCGACCACCCGCCGACGCCGCGACGGGGGCTGAGCGGCGGACGCGCCGGGATCAGTCGCCGAGCCGGACCGGTCCCAGGATCGCTGTCTCGCGGGGCGCGGTGACTCGCTCGACGCGTCTCCACAGCTGCGGACCGAGGGCGATGACGGCGTGGTCGGGGAGCGTCCGGAGCTCTTCGGTCATCTCCGGGCGGAGCCGCCAGAGCCGGCCGGCGAGCTCCGCCTCGTGCGGCGGCATCCGGGTGATGAGGACGAGGTCGGCGTCGTCGGCGAGGTCGGTGACCGCGGGGGTCAGCGCGGGCAGCACCAGGACCGTGGTCCGCCACCGGCCCGGAGCGGTGTCCGGGCCGCGCGGGGCCAGGCCCCGGTCGTGCACGATGACCTCGGCGTCGTCCTCTGGGGCGGCCCCCTCGGTCGGGCTGCCTTCCCCGGGCGCGGGGCGCTCGCGGCGGACGACCAGGCGGTCGGCGGAGCCTGCCCGACGCAGGTTCTCCCAGGCCGTCGGGCGCCCGGTGACGACCGAGACGCGGGAACCGCTGCCCACTACGCGCAGGGCCAGCTCGCGCGCGAGCGAGAGCCCTCCGAGGACGACGACGCGGGTGGGCTCGGGGCGCAGCAGCGAGATCGATACCGGCGCGCCGTCGGCGTCCGCGCCGAGGACGATCCCCGCCGTCCCGAGCGGTGGCCCCCACGGAACGAGCTGATCGGGCCGCACCTCGTCGGTCGGCACGAGCGCGGGACCGAGCGCCACGCCGCGGCGGGTCCTCGCGACGGGCCGGTCGGGCACCGGCAGTGTCGCCACCAGGCCGGCCGCGTGGCACCCGTCGAGGCGCCGGAGCACGCCGGACCCGGCGGCGACCGCGAGGTCCGCCCCGGCGGCGGCGAGCTCCGATGGGGACGGAGCGGTCAGCCGGACCGCGCACCGCAGGCCGATCGTCCCGTCCGGCGTGTCGTCGACGGGTTCGAGGGTGAGGGCCACGGTGGTGGCTGCGGAGTCGACCGACCAGAGCCCGGCGAGCGGGTCAGACCCGGACGCGGCGTCGGGCACCCGGAGCGCGAAGGTCGCGTGCCCGGCCTCGGCGTCGTCGCCCGCGGTGACCACGGCGTCCCAGCGCTCGGTGGTCGTCGGAGCCTGCCCGAGGCCGGCCATGCCGGGGGCGACGGCGGCGTCGAGCACCTCATCGGGGTCGAGCGGGCGCACCGCGACGCCGTGGTCGGCGAGGACCCGCCGGATCCGGGCGGTCGCGCCGAGCAGGGCGCGCTGGGCCCCGACCGCCCCGCCTCCGCGTCCGGTGACGGCCGTCGGGCACCGCGCCGGGTCGAGGCGCACGACGAGCCACCCGCGCCGGGCGCCGCGACCCGTTCCGCCCGTCAGGGGTCCCAAGAGCTCGCGGTAGGCGGTGACGGCGGGTGCGGCGTCGTCGACACGTGCACCGCGGGGCCGGTGCCAGAGGACGGTGAGGGCGTCGAGGACGACGCCGCGGTCGCGCAACTGGGCGGCGAGCTCCGCGAGGGGGAGGGCGGCGTCGTCGTCGGATCCCGTCACGAGCGGTGTGTCGGTGTCGGCGGGGGCGAGGACCGCACTCCAGACGCCCTGCTGCCCGAGCAGACCCACCGACCGGCCGTCGTGGTCGCGGTGGGCGGAGACGACCACGTCGCCGGCTACGAGGCGGACCAGCGTCAGCCTGTCCTCGGCCGTCCGCCCGCGCGCGGCGTCGTCCCCGGGCCCGTCGCCGGGGTCCCCAGGCTCGGCCTCCCGCTCGCGGACGCGGCACCGGTAGCGCGCGGCCACCCCGAGCCAGTCGAGAACCCACCGACCCCGCCACCGGAGCAGGCCGACGAGCAGGGCCGCGGCGAGCAGCATCCCACCCAGCGGCAGCAGAGCGCGGTCGATACCCGCGGCGACGAGGGCGGCCGTCGCCCCGAGCTCGACCAGGACGACGGAGGCGAGCGGTGGGGGCCCGACCCGGGGAGTACTCATCGCGAGCGCCGCCGACGGACCACGCCCACGGAGAGGATCCCGACCGCGAGCACGGCGAGCACGACGACCACCAACGCGACGGCGCCGGTGTCCGTCCCGGCCGGGACGGGGTCGGGCGGGGCGGGGTCGGGCGGGCCGGTCGCCGGAGCGGGGGCCACGTCGGCGAGGGCCGCGTCGGCGTCGAGGACCCCGGACCCGACCGCGGGGTCGCGGGCCCCGGCCGTGCGGCCCGGGAGCGGTGTCGCGGTCCGCGTGATACGGGCGGCCACCTCCCGAGCCGGCAGGGCGGGCTCCCGGCGCCGGAGCTCGGCGGCCACGGCCGCCACCCGGGCGACCGCGAAGCTGGTCCCGACCAGCGGGGACGGGGTGGCGCCGGGGATGGAGAGCGCGACGGTCAGACCGGGCCCCCGCGCGTCCAGCGAGGCCGCGACACGTCCCGGGGCAGCGACGTCCACCCACGGCCCGCGGAGCGAGGCCGGATCCGGTCGACCGTCGCCGGCCCCGCCGACGGCACCCACGGTGAGCACGTCGTCGTCGAACCACGCGGGGACGGGGACGGTGGCGATCCGGTCGGGGGTGTTCTGGGGGCCGCAGCCCCCCTCGACCGTGGGGCCGGAGGCGCCGGGGACAGGGACGTTGCCGGCCGCCGCCACGACGACGACGCCGCGGTCGGTCGCCTCCCGGACGGCGGCCCGCAACGCCTCGAGCGGCTCCCGGGACGCGGGCGCCTCGACCGTCTCCGGGGTCGCGCACCCGGCGAGGGCGAGGGTCATGACCGAGACCCCGGGCGTCGCCGCGGCGTGGCGCACCGCGCGAGCGAGGGTCCCGACGTCACCTGCCCCGGTCCGGCCCGGGCTCCGCACCCACGCGCTGGCCTGGCGGACGGCGAGCAGTCGCGCCGCGGGCGCCCGGCCCTGGACGAGGTCGGCGCCCGACGGCGCGGCGGCGATCAGGCCCGCCACCGCGGTGCCGTGGCCGTCGCAGTCGTCGAGGGCGGAGCGGCCGGCGACGAAGTCACCGCCGTCGCTCACGCGCCCGGCGAGCCGCGGGTGGGGCGCGACCCCGGTGTCGACGAGGGCGACGAGCACCCCGGCCCCGGCGCCGGGCGGCGGGGCTCCGGGCAGCGGGGCCTCGGCGGCGGTGCCGGAGAAGGCGTCGAGGCCGCTCGGAGCCACGCCCGCAGGGCAGGGCGCCGCCGGGACGGCACCCGGGATCGCCGTCGGTGCCTCGGGCATCCGGGCCAGTGCGGCGGGATCCGGGTCGGGCGGGCGGGGCCCCGGGTCGAGGGACGCGGGAGTGGACGCGGCGAGGGGCACGGCGGTGGACGGGGCGAGGGCGACGAGCGCCACGAGGACGGTGAACAGGCTCGTGCGGCACCGGTGCCTCACAACAACCGCATCACGGAATAGAGGTCCACGACGCCGAGGGCGAGCGGCAGGACCGCCGCGATGCCCACGGCCTCGACGATCCCGACCGCGCGGCGCGCGACCGGGGACGATCGGCGCCCGGGCGCCACGAAGCCCAGGAGCAGGGTCACCGATCCGGCGGCGAGCGCGAGGCCGACTACGGCGAACTCCGTCGCCCCGGCGGGCAGGGCCCGCACCGCCCCCGCGAGGAGCGCCACGGCCGCGAGCAGCGCGCCGAGCAGCAGGACCACGGCCTGGGCCGCGTTCGCATAAGTCCGCGACCGCAGCCCGAGCAGCACGACCAGCAGCGCCGCGAGGGTCCAGCCCAGGACCCCGCGCAGGCCGGGCGCGGGGGCGGCGGCGAGGACCGCGCAGGCCGCGACGACCGCCGTGCCGACGGCGAGCACCAGCCCGGTCATCGCGGCGTGCGCGCGGTCGGCGCGCCGCTCGATCTCGGCGTACTCGGTGACGCCGGTGTCCTCCGACAGCTCCTGGGCCGACCCGGGCACCTGGGGGAGCGGCAGGCGCGCCACGGCCATGCCCGCCCGCGGCAGACCGGCGAGGCCCACGAGGGCCGCCGCTCCCACTCCCGCGGCCACCGCGGCCGCGTCGGGCCCGCCGCCGGGTGGCGCCACCGCGTCGGCGAGCACGGCGACGAGCCCGGTCAGGGCGCCGAGGCCGCCGACCGCGGCGAGGGCGAGGAGGACGGCGAGCCCGCTGCGGCTCGCCGTGCCGACCGCGGCGAGGGCGAGGACGGCGGTGACGAGCACGAGCACGCTGCCCAGCAGGAGGTGTGGCGCGCCCGCCGAACAGAGCAGTCCCGCCGCCCCGGCCGGGGGCGACGCGGGCACTGCCGCGACCCCGCCGACGCCGGCGGCCACGACACCACCCACGGCGAGGACTGCGCCCACGGCCTCCCGCGCGAAGAGGCGGGAGGACGCCGCCGCGAGGGCGATCGTCCCGGCCGCAACGAGACCCGCGACGACCGCGGTGACCATGCCGCCCGCCGTCCCCGGCCCGCGACCCGCGGCGAGCAGCGCCGCGCTCGCCACGGTGAGCGCCGCCCCGAGGGCGATCGTCGCGACGCGGTGGGCGCTGGCGGCGTCCCAGGCGCGGTAGGCCGTGGGAGCGGCCTCGGCGACGGCGTCGACGACGTCGTCGTAGAGCGGGAGAGGAGCGGCCTCGGCGGGGCGTCGCAGGACCAGTTGGTCCCCGTCGAGGACGCCGAGGCCGGCCAGGGTGCGCTCGGGGTCCTCGGGGGCCGAGCCGAGGAGGGCGAGCGTCCAGCCCGGGCCGGGCCCGGGGGGCTCGCCCGCCATGTCCAGCAGGACCGGCACGAGCTCGGCCAGGGGCACGTCCCCCGGGAGCGCGAGGTCGATGCGGGTGCGCGGAGCGAGGACCGACACCCGGCTGAGGGCCCCGGCGGCCGGGGCCGGGCGACCGGGCACCGGCCGCGCGGGGCCGCCCTCCGGGGGCCGGCCCCCGGGCAGGGCCGGGACGGGGCCCGTGTCGGTCGAGCCGCCGGTGGACCCGGGGGGGGACGCCGGGTGGGTCCGGGCGGTCGCCGGGTCCGGGAGGGAGCGCGGGACCGTTCCCAGCGCCCCGTGGCCGGTGCGTCCCCGTGGTCATGCGGCTCCTCTCCCCGGCAGCTCTGCGTCAGAACCTCGTCCGGAGGGGTCTGTCCGGTCCTCTCCGAACGGGCCACGACGACCGCGTCGGCTCCCTAGTATGGCGACGCCGCGCGATCCCGGTGGTGCGTTCGGGGGAAGGAGGGGGCGGTGGGCACACAGGTGTTCCGGCGTCCGCCGCGCCCGCCGACGACGCCGCCGCCCGCCGGCGAGGTGCACCTCGAGGCGCCGCCGGAGGTGCCGCGGGTCGTGCCGACGAACCCGATCATGCGGCTTCTGCCGTTGGTCATGGTCGTGGCGTCGGTCGGCTTCGTGGTCGTCATGGGTGTCTCGAACCCGACGTCCTGGCTCTTCGGGGGGATGGTGGCGCTCTCGACGGTCGGGATGCTGGCCGGTGGGTTCGGCCGGGGCGGGACGCGGAGGGCTGAGGCCGACGCCGACCGCACCGATTACCTTCGCTACCTCGCCCAGGTGCGACGCCGCGTCCGCGAGACCGCCGCCGACCAGCGTCGTGCGCTGGAGCGGAGCCATCCCGATCCGGACGCGCTCGCCGGGCTCGCCCGGGGCGCACGGATGTGGGAACGGCGCCCACCCGACGCCGACTTCGCCCACGTCCGCGTCGGGCGGGGGTGCCAGCGTCTCGCCACGGCCCTCGTCCCGCCGCAGACGGGCCCGGTGGACGATCTCGAGCCGGTGAGCACCCTCGCCCTGCGCCGGTTCGTCCGCGCCCACTCCGTCGTCGCCGACCTGCCGACGGCGGTTTCGCTGCGTGCCTTCGCTGTGGTCGGCGTCGCCGGTCCTGACCTGCTCGCGCGCCGCGCGATGGCCCGGGCGTTGCTCGCGCAGCTCGTGACCTTCCACGGCCCGGACGACCTCGTCATCGCCGTCGTGGCCCGCGGGCCCGCGCTCAGGCAGTGGGAGTGGGTCAAGTGGCTGCCGCACGTCGCGCACCCCCGCCTGCGCGATGGCGCGGGACCGCTTCGCATGGTCGGGTCGTCGCTCGCCGTCGTCGAGGCCTGGCTCGCCCCCGAGCTCGCGGACCGCGGGCGCTTCGCCCGCTCGACGCCACCGCCGCTGGACGCCCCGCACATCGTCGTGGTCGTCGACGAGGCTGAGATCGACCACACCGCGGCGCTGGTGCTCGAGGAGGCCTGGTCGGGGTCACTCTCCTCGACCTGTCCGGTGGGCTGGACGCGCTCGCCGCGCGACGCGGGCTGGTCCTCGAGGTCGATCCCGACGCCCCCGACGCGCCGGGAGGACGCCTCGGGGCCCGGGGGCCCGGCGCCGTCGAGTGGTTCGGCCGGCCGGACGCCCTCGGCCCGGCCGAGGCGGAGGCGCTGGCCCGCCGCCTCGCCCCGTTCCGTGCACCCGCACCGGGCGCGGCGACCCCCGAGGCGACCACGCCCGGCCTGCTCGAGCTGCTCGGTGTCGACGGTGAGCCCGACACGTTCGACGTGGCTGCCGCGTGGCGGCCACGTCCCCTCCGCGACCGGCTGCGCGTGCCGATCGGGGTCACCGAGGACGGTCGACCGGTCGAGCTCGACATCAAGGAGGCCGCGCAGGAGGGCATGGGCCCGCACGGACTGTGCGTTGGCGCCACCGGCTCGGGCAAGTCCGAGCTCCTGCGTACGGTCGTGCTCGGGCTGATCACCACGCACTCGTCGGAGTCGTTGAACCTCGTGCTCGTCGACTTCAAGGGGGGCGCCACGTTCGCCGGGCTGGCGGGAGCCCCGCACGTCGCCGCGGTGATCACCAACCTGGCCGGCGACCTGGGCCTCGTGGACCGCATGCGGGACGCCCTGGCCGGGGAGATGACCCGCAGGCAGGAGATGCTGCGGACGGCGGGCAACCTCGCGAGCGTCGCGGACTACGAGCGGGCACGGGAGGGCGGCGCGGAGCTGGAGCCGCTGCCGACCTTGTTCGTGGTCGTCGACGAGTTCTCCGAGCTCCTGCACCAGAAGCCGGACTTCGCCGAGCTCTTCGTCGCCATCGGCCGGCTCGGGCGCTCGCTGCGGATCCACCTCCTGCTGGCCTCCCAGCGGCTGGAGGAGGGCCGTCTGCGCGGGCTCGACTCGCACCTGTCCTACCGGATCGGGCTGAAGACCTTCTCCGCGTCCGACTCCCGCGCCGTCCTCGGGGTCCCGGACGCCCACGAGCTCCCGTCCACGCCCGGCTCGGGGTTCCTGCGCGCGGACACCGCGACCATGACCCGCTTCACCGCGGGATACGTCTCGGGCCCGCACCGTGGGCCCCCCGAGCCCGGGCACGGGGAGGAGCCCGCTCGTCCCACCGATCGGCGGCCCCGTCCATTCCGGGCGTCCTGGGTCGACCCGCCCCGGATCGAGGCCGCAGGCGAGTCGTCGGCCCCCGAGGGCGCCGCGTCGGGGGAGGCCGGGGCGTCGGGGGAGGCCGGGGCGTCGGGGGAGGCCGGGGCGTCGGGGGAGGCCGGGGCGTCGGGGGAGGCCGGGGCGCGCGAGAAGGGTGGGCCCAGCGTCCTCGACGTCGTCGTCGACCGGCTCCGTGGCCAGGGTCCGCCCGCCCACGAGGTATGGCTGCCGCCCCTCGCCGAGCCGCCGCCGCTGGATGCGCTGCTGCCCACGCTGGCGCCGACGGCCGCGCGGGGTCTGGAGGCGGTGGGCTTCCCCGCGAACGGGCGGCTGGCGGTGCCTGTGGGGATCATCGACCGGCCCTACGACCAGCGTCGCGACGTCCTCGTCGCCGAGCTGGCCGGCAGCGCCGGGCACGTCGCGGTGGTCGGGGGTCCGCAGTCGGGCAAGTCGACGCTGCTGCGGACCCTCATCCTCTCTGCCGCCCTGACCCACACCCCCGCGGAGGTGCAGTTCTTCTGCGTCGACCTCGGCGGCGGGACCCTCGCCGGGCTGGCCGGCGCGCCCCACGTCGGCGCCGTGGCCGGGCGTGGTGACCCCGAGCTCGTGCGTCGCACCGTCTCCGAGGTGCGAGGGCTCCTCGCCGACCGCGAGCGCTGGTTCCGCGACCTCGGGATCGACTCCATGGCCGATCTGCGCGAGCGCCGTCGCCGCTCGGACCTGCCGCCGGGCACCGGCGCGTCGGACTGCGGTGACGTCCTCCTCGTCGTGGACGGGTGGCAGGCGTTCCGGTCCGACCACGAGCAGCTCGAGTCCTCAGTGATCGCCCTCGCCTCGGCCGGCCTGTCCTACGGCGTGCACGTCCTCGTCTCCGCCACCCGGTGGGCCGAGATCCGGCCCGCGCTGAAGGACATGCTGGGGACGCGTTTCGAGCTGCGTCTGGGTGACCCTGCCGAGTCCGAGATCGACCGGCGGACCGCGGCGGTGGTCCCGGCCGGGCGCCCCGGCCGTGGCCTCTCCGCGGAGAAGCTGCACGTGCTCACCGCCCTCCCGCGCATCGATTCCCGGCGCACGACCGCCGACCTGGGGCGGGCGACGGCGGACCTCGTCGCGGGCATCGCGTCCGCGTGGTCGGGTCCGGTCGCTCCCCCGGTGCGCCTGCTGCCCGCCCGCATCGACGTGGACGCGCTGCCCGGCCCGACCGAGGGACCCGCGCACCTGATCCCGATCGGGGTGGACGAGGACCGGCTCGCCCCCGTGCTCCTCGACGTCTCCGCCGACCCCCACCTGATCTGCTTCGCCGACGCCGAGTCGGGCAAGACCGCGCTGCTGCGCGCGCTGGCCCACCAGATCGTCGCGCGCTACCGGCCCGAGCAGGCCCGCCTCGTCGTCGTCGACTACCGGCGCGGTCTGCTCGGGGCCGTCGACTCCGGGCACCTCATCAGCTACACGAGCACGTCCTCGGCGTCGACCGACGCCGTGGCGGAGCTCGTCACCTCGTTGACGCGCAGGCTGCCCGGCGCCGACGTGACCCCCGCCCAGCTCAGGGCACGCTCGTGGTGGTCGGGTCCGGAGGTGTTCGTCCTCGTGGACGACTACGACCTCGTCGCCACCCCGTCCGGGAACCCCCTGACGGCCCTGCTGGAACTGCTGCCCCAGGCCAAGGACGTCGGCCTGCACCTGGTGATCACCCGTCGCAGCGGAGGCGCGGGGCGGGCCCTCTTCGACCCGGTGCTCTCGCGTCTGCGGGAGTTGGCCGCTCCCGGTCTGGTGATGAGCGGGAGCCGTGACGAGGGCCCGCTCCTGGGGACCGTGCGTCCCGGCCCGCAGCCGCCCGGTCGGGGCTGGTTGGTCGGTCGCCGGCAGGGCGAGCGGCTCGTGCAGCTCGCCTGGCGCGCCCCCGAGCCGCCGATCCGCCGGGTGGACGAGCAGGGGGACGGCGTCCGGTGAGTGGTGGCCCGGTGGTCGCGGTGGACGTCGGTGACGCCGGTGTGGCCGTGTCGGTCGACACCGCAGACGGCGGAAGCCCGGCCGTCGGGGACGGAACCGGTCCGGACGGGCTCGACCCCGTCGACGTGGGGTGCGCCGAGGGTCCGGTGGACCTCGCCGCGGTGTTCGCGCCCGCCGACGGGTCGGCGCTGGTGAGCGGCCACGAAGCCCGCCGGCTCGCCGTCACCGACCCGTCGCGGTACGAGCCGACGCCGCGTCGCCGGATCGACGAGGGCGACCTGCTCCTGGGCACCCGTCTCGTCGGGGTCAGCGAGGCACTCGGCGTCGTCCTCGTCGCCGCCCTCGATCGCGTCGGACTCCTCCTGCGCGGGGGACGCCCGCGGCTGCTGGTGCTGACCCACCCCTCGGCGTGGGGCGGCCCGCGCCGCGAAGTGCTCCGCCGTGCGGGCTCCGGTCTGGCGGACTCCCTCCTGCTGCTGCCCGAACCCGTCGCCGTCGCCGCACACGCCGCGTGGATGGCGCCGCGGGGCCACGGAGCCACGGGTCCGCTCGCCGTGCTCGACGTGGGCGCCGGCTCGGTGACCGCGTCGGTCGTCGTAGCGGCCGATGGTGCCGACGGGGCCCGCGTCCTCGCCGAGCGATCCGACGACGGGCCCGGCTGCGGCGCGGGGGACGACGCCGACGAGCTCCTGCTCGCCCACATCGCCGCCGGCCTGCGCCCCGACGACCCGTCCCGCGGCCGGCTGCTCGCGGCCCTGTCCGCGTCGACGCTGCCCGACCGCCGTCGCCGTCAGGTCCTCGTCGACGACGTCCGCACGGCCAGGGAGCGGCTCTCCGACGTCGAGCAGGTCCCGGTACCGCTGCCGGGACGCACGACCGCCGGCTGGTGCTCCCGGAGCGAGCTCGAGGAGATCCTCGCTCCGTCCGTCCGGCGCGCCGTGGGCCTCCTGGCGGCGACGGTGGCCTCGGTCGGGGTCCAGGCCCACCAGCTGGCGGGTGTGCACCTCGTCGGGGGCGGGGCCCGGCTGCCCCTGCTCGGTGCCGCCGTGCACCGGGACCTCGGGACACCGGCCGTGGTCGCCCCCGAACCCCGCCTGGTCGTCGCCCGCGGTGCCCTCGCCGCCGCGCGGCGGCACGGTGCCCGCAGCGGGGACGCCGGACACGGGTCGCCGGGGCGCGTGTCGTCGGCGCCGTGGGCGTCCGGGCCCCCCGCCGCCCCCGCTTCCTCGGTCCGCCGCGGGCGGGTGATCGAGGGCGAGGCCGACCCCGCGCGGCGGGCCGTCGCGGTGGTGCTGGCCGACTGGCCCCGGAGCCACCCCGCCCGACCCAGCCACCCCGCCCGACCCAGCCGAACCGCCCCCGACGACGCTCGCACCGCTCCGCTCCGCATCCCTCGTGCCGCGGACCCGCCGCCGGAGGACCGGCCACCCGCGGACGCCGACGGGCAGCGCCGGCGCCTCGCGGTGTCCGCCGCCGCGGCGGCGCTGCTCGTCGCCGTCGTCGGCACCCTGCTCGCCGCCGGGACCGGCAGCTCGGGCGCTCCCACGATCCCTACCGCGGCGGGGCCCGATCCGGCGGCGCCCACGGTGGTCGCCTTCGGCCACCGCTACCTGCTGCCACAGGGTTGGGAACCGGCCGGGGTCGAGCCCGTCGCGCGGCGCAGCCGGATCCGTCCCGCGGACACCCCGCAGGGCCCGGACCTCGTCGCCGTGCAGGAGGACCGACTCGACGGGGTCGACCCCGGGGGCGCGCGCGCCCGCATCGTCGAGCGATACGGCGCCGCCCGGGCGAGCGGGGACCAGGTGTCCGACCTCGACGTGGCCGCACGGTTCGGCGGCCGGGACGTCGTGCACTACGTGCAGGTCCCCGCGTTCGGGACCACCGTCGACTGGTACGTGGTCTTCTCCGGCACGCTACAGCTCAGCGTCGGCTGCCGGGCCGACGACGCGGGCCGCGAGCGGGTCCGCGCCGCGTGCGCGGAGGTCGTGTCAGACCTGCGCGCACGGTCGTAGCCGGCACCGCGATCCGGGGCCCCACGCTGCCGCACGAGTTCTCGTAAGTCGCACCCACGAGGGAACCGGACCTGTCACCGTCGACGTCGGAAGGGGTGGGAACACCCGACGAGCCCGGGCCCACGGTCCGGGGAGGAGGACCGATGGCCGGCCAGTTCGGTACCCAGACCGAGGTGATGGGCACCGCCTCGAACCACGTTGTCGAGGTCAACGCCCAGATCCAACAGCAGCTCGCCGCACTGCGCGCCCAGCTCGCGCCGCTGGAGGGCACCTGGCGCGGCCAGGCGTCGCTGTCCTTCCATCGGCTGATGGTGCGGTGGAACGAGGACGCGCAACGTATCGGACGCGCGCTCGAGGCCATCGGCACCGACATCGCGGTCTCCGGGCGCGACTACGACGCCACCGAGCAGGCGAACGCCCAGTCCGTGACGCAGATCAGCCAGGCGCTGTCCTGAGCGCGCCCACCATCGCAGAGAGAGGAGACGACCATGGGTGAGATCCGCGTGTCGTTCGGAGAGATCGAGGCGGCCCAACAGAACGTCACGGTCAGCGCGGGTCGCGTCGAGGCGCAGCTCGCCGACCTGAAGTCGTTCCTGGCGCCGCTCGTCGCGGACTGGACGGGCTCCGCGGCCACCAACTACCAGGTGCGTCAGCGGGAGGTCGACACCGCGTGGGCCGACCTCAACGGGGTGCTCCGCCAGATCGGCGTGCACCTCGGCACCGTCAACGACAACTACCGCATCACCGAGCAGACGAACGCCAACCGCTGGGCCTGACCCGCTCACACGGCGGGGCGCGGGGCCCGTGCCGTCCGACGCGGAGGCCCCGCGTACTCTGAATAGTCGTTGCGCGGTGCGACTCCCCGCGACGTGTCATCCCCAGCCGTCCGTGACGAGGTAGCTTCCGTGCGCACGTTCAGTCCGAAGCCCGGCGACATCGACCGCGCCTGGCACGTCATCGACGCCACCGACGTGGTGCTCGGTCGTCTCGCCAGCCACAGCGCCCAGCTGCTGCGCGGCAAGCACAAGCCGAGCTACGCGCCGCACGTCGACACCGGCGACTTCGTCGTCATCGTGAACGCCGAGAAGATCCATCTCTCGGGGAGCAAGCGCGACGACCGCTTCGTCTACCACCACAGCGGCTACCCGGGTGGTCTGCGCGCCAGGACGGTCGGCGAGGAGCTCGAGCGTTTCCCGCCCCGCCTGGTGGAGAAGGCCGTGAAGGGGATGCTCCCGAAGAACCGGCTCGGCCGAGCCATGGGGAGCAAGCTCAAGGTCTACGCCGGCCCCGAGCACCCGCATTCCGCGCAGAAGCCCGTGCCGTTCGAGATTCGACAGGTGAGCCAGTGACCACGCCCGAGGACCCCAGCGGTCTGACCGACCAGGATTCCGCCCAGACGCTCGCCGAGGCGGCCGACCTGCCGCAGGACGTCAGCTCGCAGGAGCGTTCCGGCGGCGACGCCGAGACCGCCGGCGAGACCGCCGGCGAGACCAGCGAGGAGACCGGCGACGAGACCAGCGACGAGGTCTTCGGGGAGATCGCGCCCACGTCGCACTTCGCCTCGATCGACCGGCCCATCCAGACGGTCGGCCGCCGCAAGGAGGCCGTCGTCCGGGTCCGGCTCGTCGCCGGCAGCGGCAAGATGACCATGAACGGGAAGGCCTTCGACGAATACTTCCCCAACAAGGTCCACCAGCAACTGATCCGCGAGCCGCTGGTGAACACGGAGCGCACCGAGCAGTTCGACGTCTTCGCCACCCTCCACGGGGGCGGCACCTCGGGCCAGGCCGGAGCGCTGCGTCTGGCCATCGCCCGCGCGTTGCTCGAGGTCGACCCCGACGACCGTCCCGGCCTGAAGAAGGCCGGGTTCCTCACCCGGGACGCCCGGGCCAAGGAGCGCAAGAAGTACGGCCTGAAGAAGGCCCGGAAGGCACCCCAGTACTCGAAGCGCTGAGCATGGGTCGTCTGTTCGGGACCGACGGGATCCGCGGGCTGGCCAACGCCGACCTCGGTCCCGAACTGGCGATGGCGGTCGCGTCGGCCGCCGCCCGCGTGCTCGCCGAGCACGCGCGCGGCGGGCGACCGGTCGCCGTCCTCGGCCGGGATCCCCGCGCGAGCGGGGAGATGCTCGAGGCGGCGGTCACGGCCGGGCTCACCTCGGCGGGCGCGGACGTGCTGCGCGTCGGGGCCGTTCCGACCCCGGCCGTCGCCCACCTCACCGGCGCCCTCGGAGCCGACCTCGGCGTGATGATCTCGGCGTCGCACAACCCGATGCCCGACAACGGCATCAAGCTGTTCGCCGCGGGGGGCCACAAGCTGCCCGACCGGGTCGAGGACGAGATCGAGGCCCGCCTCTCGCCGTCGGACGGCGGGCCCGCCGGGTCCGCCCGGCCCACCGGCGCCGACATCGGCCGGGTGCAGGACGTCCCGGACGCGGTCCAGCGCTACGCCGACCACCTGCTCGCGGCGGTGCCCGAGCCACTTCGCGGGATCCACGTGGTGGTCGACTGCGCCCACGGAGCCGCGTCGGAGGCCGCTCCCGCCGCCTACGCGCGCGCGGGCGCGCGCGTCACCGCGGTGCACGCCGCGCCCGACGGATGGAACATCAACGACGGCGTGGGGTCGACCCACGTCGACCGTCTCGGGGCGCTCGTGCGCGACGCGGGGGCCGACCTCGGGATCGCCCACGACGGCGACGCCGACCGGTGTCTCGCGATCGCCGCCGACGGCGCGGTGGTCGACGGCGACCAGATCCTCGCGGTCCTCGCCGTGAGCATGCGGGAGGCCGGCACGCTCGCGCACGACACGCTGGTCGCCACGGTCATGAGCAACCTCGGGCTGCATCTCGCCATGGAGATCGCGGGAGTGGTTGTGCGCACCACCGCCGTCGGCGACCGTTACGTGCTCGAGGAGCTGCGGACCGGCGGCTATACCCTCGGCGGCGAGCAGTCCGGGCACGTCGTGCTCGCCGGCCACGCCACCACCGGCGACGGCCTCCTCACCGCGCTGTCGCTCATGGCGCGAATGGCGTCCACCGACTCGTCGCTCGCCGAGCTGGCCAAGGTGATGACCCGCCTGCCCCAGGTGCTTATCAACGTGCCCGTGACCGACAAGGACGTCGTGCGCTCCGCGGCCGTCGTCGACGCGGTCGCCGCCGCCGAGGCGGAGCTCGCGGGCCGTGGGCGCGTGCTCCTGCGACCCTCGGGCACCGAGCCGCTCGTGCGGGTGATGGTCGAGGCACCGTCCGAGGATGTCGCCGGAGCGCTGGCCGACCGCCTGGCCGCGCTCGTGTCCGACCCGTCCTGACCTGTCCCCAGCCCGCACCCGGACTCTCCGCCGCCACCGTCGGACTCCGCCGCCGGGGAAGTACTCGCCGTGACGGCCGCGGGTGCGGCACCCTGATCGACGTGAGCGCCCAGAGGCACCGCGGGCCCCGGCCGCGGGCCGGCGCCCGATGACCGGCCCCGCGCCCGGGCCGCGGGGTCCGGTCCCCCTGCGTCCCGTCCCCGACGCCCGCCGACTCTCCGACGTCGACGCGATCACCTCCGACGCGCTCCTCGCGCGCGGCGACCCCGGGCTCCGGTGGCTCGGTGAGCAGCTGCCCCGCCGCGCCCTCGTCGGCCCCCGGGCCGGTCTCCCCGCCGCCCCGGCGGACGCCGCCGACATCGGGGCGCGCGTCGCCCGGCACCGCGGCGTCGACCTCACCGCGCTCGCCGGCACCGGCGACGGTCTCCGGCGGGTCGCCCAGGACGTGCGCGGCCGCCACCGAGCGCTCGCCGAGGAAGCCGGGGTCCTGTGGGACTCGTGGGCCGGGCCCGCCGCGGACGGTGTCGCCGACGGCGTCGTCGATGTGGCGCGGGCCGCGCACGGCGTCGTCGACGTCCTCGAGGAGATCGCTTCGCGGGTCGAGGACGCGGGCGTCCTCGTCACCGACGCCGTGGGCGAACTGGCCCTCGCCCTCGGCGCGCTCGCGGACCCGCCCGCTCCGGACGACCCGCCTGCGCCGGTCGCGGCCGACGTCGACGCGGTGCTGGCCGCGGGCCCGGAGCGGACCACGGCGTCCGACGTCGCCGTTCTCCGCGCCTGGGCGGCCGCCCTCGACGCCCGACTCCACCGCCTGCTCGCCCTCCTCGACCGGACCGACGCGGTCGTGGCGCAGACGTGGGCCGACCTCGCCGCCGACGTCGAGCGGCTGTGGACCCGGCCGCCGATCGACCCGGCATCGTCCGCCGAGGCCGAGGCGGCCCAGGCGCTGCTGGCCGAGCTGGTGGCCCCGATGCCGGTTGCGGTACCCGACCCCGATCCCGGCCGCGGCCCCTCCGGGCTCAGGAGCCCGCGGTGAGGGCGGGGATCGTCGCCTCCGCGTAGGTGCGGACCTCGGTGCGCTTGACGGGGCCGTCGGTGAGGGCGGCGTAGTCCTCCTGCCCGCCCAGCCGGTGCAGCAGGAAGCCGGTGACGAGGGCGCACACGAGGTCGCGCGTGGACGACTGGCTCTTGCCGTCGAGCACGAGGTCCGACCAGTGCCGACCCTCGACGACGCCCATGTGTGTCGCCTTCTTCAGCGTGCGCAGCGAGCAGGGCCCGGCCCAGGCCGAGGCGACCGGTTCGGCGCCGGTACCGGGCGGGGACACGAGGTCCTTGCCGAACGCGATGTGCAGCCCCGGGAGGTGCACGGCGCGGGCCGCGTCCAGCGCCGGCGGCTGCGACTCGGTGAGCGCGACGGTGGCCACGGCGGCGAGGTCGAGGTCGGCGCCGACCTCCCAGTAGGGCTCCCCGACGGCCTGCACCTGCGTGTGCGAGGCGGGTACGGCGGCGGCCAGCACCGCGGCGGCGCCACCCATGCCGTGTCCGGCGACCCCGAGCCGGGCCGGGTCGACGCTCACCGCGGCCGCCCGCGTCGTCCCGCCGAGACGGACGCCGGAGCAGACTCCGAGGGCGGTCCGCAGGTCGTGGGCGAGGCGCCGGTGCGAGGCGAAGGGCCCGCGCTCGGTGTCGGGGGCGACCGCGACGATGCCCCACGAGGCGAGGTGGCGCAGGAGCCGGTGGTAGCGCTGGGCCGGCTGCAGCCAGTCGTGCGCGAATGCGACCGCCGGCAGCCCGGTGCCCGAGGCCGGGGTGAAGAGGACGCCGGGCAGCCCGACCAGGGCGAGCTCGCCCCGGAGCACCGCGTGCGGGCCGGGCTGGGAGAGCTCGGCGACGGCCTGCTTGGCTCTGCTCTTCTTGGCGCTCGCCATGAGGTGGGAACCTATCCCAGCCGACCGCCGTCGCGTCGCCCGCGGGCCGTCCGGGGCTGCCGCGCACGGGCCCTCCCCTCGGAGCCGCGCCGCAGCGTTACCCTCGGGCGTCGTGTGCGGAATCGTGGGATACGTCGGTTGGCGCCCGGCCCGAGACGTCCTCATCGGCGGTCTGCGCCGCCTCGAGTACCGGGGGTACGACTCGGCGGGGGTGGCGGTCGTGCACCCCGACGGCACCGGGGCGCTCGAGGTGCACCGCGCGGCAGGGCCGCTGGACAACCTCGTTGCGGTCCTCGCCGACGACACCGCCGAGGACCGATCCGCGGGCGACGACTCCCACGTCGGCATGGGCCACACCCGCTGGGCGACGCACGGCCCGCCCACCGACCGCAACGCGCACCCGCACCGCGACGCCACCGGCCGGGTGGCCGTGGTGCACAACGGGATCATCGAGAACTTCGCTGCGCTGCGCGCCGAGCTCGAGGCCGACGGGGTGGAGCTCACGAGCGACACCGACACCGAGGTCTGCGCCCACCTCGTCGCCCGGGCCTTCGACGACGCCGGGCGGGAGGGTGGCGGCCCCGGCGGTTTCACCGCCGCCGTCCGCGCGGTGCTCGCCCGGCTCGAGGGCGCGTTCACGCTGGTGTTCACCCACGCGGAGCGTCCCGACGAGATCGTGGCCGCGCGTCGCTCGTCGCCGCTGGTGGTGGGGATCGGCAAGGGCGAGACGTTCGTGGCCTCCGACGTCGCCGCGTTCATCGACCACACGCGCGAGGCCGTGGAGCTCGGCCAGGACCAGATCGTGACGCTGACCCGCGACGGCGCGGTGGTCACCGACTTCGCGGGGCGGCCCGCGCGGACCCGGCCCTTCCACGTCGACTGGGACATCGCCGCCGCCGAGAAGGGCGGCCACGACTTCTTCATGCTCAAGGAGATCGAGGAGCAGCCGACGGCGCTGGCGGACACGCTGCGCGGGCACCTCGTCGACTCCCGGGTCGTGCTCGACGAGCAGCGTCTCTCCGACCAGGAGCTGCGCGACGTCGACAAGGTGTTCGTCGTGGCCTGCGGCACGGCCTACCACGCCGGCCTGCTGGCGAAGTACGCGATCGAGCACTGGTGCCGCATCCCGGTCGAGGTCGAGGTGGCCAGCGAGTTCCGCTACCGCGACCCGGTGCTCGACCGCTCCACCCTCGTCGTCGCGATCTCGCAGTCGGGGGAGACCGCCGACACCCTCGAGGCGGTCCGCCACGCCCGCGAGCAGAGCGCCCGGGTGCTCGCCGTCTGCAACACCAACGGCGCCCAGATCCCGCGTGAGTCCGACGCCGTGCTCTACACCCACGCGGGCCCCGAGGTCGGGGTCGCGGCCACCAAGACCTTCACCGCCCAGGTGGTCGCGTGCTATCTCGTGGGTCTCGCCCTGGCCCAGGTGCGGGGCACGAAGTACACCGACGAGGTCTCCCGCGAGTACGACGAGCTGGTGGCCTCGGTCGCCGCCGTGGACCACGTGCTCGCGACCTCGACCGGGCCGACGCGGGCCCTGGCCCGGGAGCTGGCGCAGGCGAAGGCCGTGCTCTTCCTCGGCCGTCACGTCGGCTATCCGGTGGCCCTCGAGGGCGCGCTCAAGCTCAAGGAACTCGCCTACATGCACGCCGAGGGGTTCGCGGCCGGCGAGCTCAAGCACGGCCCGATCGCCCTCATCGAGGAGGGCCTGCCGGTCGTGGTGATCATGCCGTCCCCGAAGGGCCGGGCGACGCTGCACGCCAAGCTGCTGTCGAACATCCGCGAGATCCAGGCCCGGGGGGCGCGCACCGTGGTGATCGCCGAGGAGGGTGACGAGACGGTGCGCCCGTTCGCCGAGCACCTCATCGAGGTCCCCGCGACGCCGACGCTGCTGCAGCCGCTGGTGGCGACGATCCCCCTGCAGATCTTCGCCGCCGAGGTCGCCCGCGCCCGCGGTTACGACGTGGACAAGCCGCGCAACCTCGCGAAGTCGGTCACCGTCGAGTAGGTGCGCGGCACCCGGGGAGGCACGACCCACCATGTACGGCGTCTGGACACCCGAGCAGGTCCGCGCGGCGGAGGAGCCGCTGCTCGCGCGCACGCCCGAGGGCTCGCTCATGCGCCGGGCCGCCCACGGCGTCGCGCAGGTGGCCGCGGAGATGCTCATCGAGCGCACCGGCGGCGCCGGCGGGCGCCGGGTCGTCGTCCTGGTCGGCGCCGGCAACAACGGGGGCGACGGGCTGTGGGCCGGGTACGGGCTGCGTCGGCGCGGGGTCGCGGTGACCGCGGTCCTGCTCGCCCCGGACCGGGCCCATCCCGCGGGGCTCGCCGCCCTGCGCCGCGTCGGCGGCCGGGTCGTCGACGCCACCGCCGACGCCGCGGGCGCGGACGCTCTGGTGGGGGGCGCCGACCTCGTCGTCGACGCCGTGGTCGGGACCTCGGCCCGCGGCGGGTTGCGGTCCGGCGCGGCCGCGCTCGTCGCCGCCGCGGACGCTGCGGGCGTGCCCGTCCTGGCCGTCGACACGCCCAGCGGGGTCGACCCGCTCACCGGCGCGCCCGGCGACGCCGCGGTCACCGCCGCCACGACCGTCGCGCTCGGCGCGCGCAAGCCCGTGCACGTCCTGGCCGCCGGACGGTGCGGCACCGTCACCCTCGTCGACATCGGGCTCGGACCCGAGCTCGGCGAGGCCCCGGTCACCGTCCTCGAGGCCGCCGACGTCGGAGGGCGCTGGCCGGTCCCCGGCCCCGGCGACGACAAGTACAGCCAGGGCGTCGTCGGGGTCGCGGCCGGCAGCGCGACCTACCCCGGCGCCGCGGTGCTCGCCTCCGGGGCTGCCGCCCTCGCCACGTCGGGGATGGTGCGCTACGCGGGCACCGCCGCCGACGAGGTCCGCGCCGCCTGGCCAGAGGTGGTGGCCACCGACTCGGTGGGCGAGGCGGGCCGCGTGCAGGCCTGGGCGGTCGGGCCCGGGCTCGGGACGGGCGAGGCCGGCCACGACACCCTTGCCGCGGTCCTCGATGCCGGGGTGCCGGTGCTGGCCGACGCCGACGCGGTCACGCTGCTCGGCGCCCACGCCGACCTGCGGGAGGCCGCCTCGCGGGTCCCGACGCTCGTGACCCCGCACGCCGGGGAGTTCGCCCGCGTCGCGGAGCTCGGTGACGATCGCGTCGACTCCGTCCGTCGCGCCGCCGACGACCTCGGGGTCACCGTCCTGCTCAAGGGCAACGCCACCGTCGTCGCCGCGCCGGACGGCCGGGTGCTCGTGCACCCCGCGGGCAGCTCCTGGCTCGCCACCGCCGGGTCCGGCGACGTGCTCTCCGGGGTCGCGGGGGCACTCCTGGCCGCCGGTCTCGAGCCGTGGTCCGCGGGCGGGTGCGCCGCCTTCGTGCACGCCCGCGCGGCGGAGATCGGCGCCCGGGGGTCCGCGGGTGCCGCCGACAGGGGCACCGCGGCGGGGGCGCCGGTGCCCGCCTCGCACGTGCAGGCCGCCCTGCCCAGCGCGATCCGCTCGGTGCGGGCCGCCCACGTTGGGGACGGGGGAACGTGAACCGGGCCGAGGTGGTCGTCGATCACGACGCGCTGGCCCACAACGTCGCCCTGCTCGCCCGCCGCGCGGCCGGGTCCGAGCTGATGGCCGTGGTGAAGGCCGACGGGTACGGCCACGGCGCGGTCGCCGTCGCCCGCACCGCGCTCGCCTCGGGGGCGAGCCGGCTCGGCGTGTGCAGCCTCGACGAGGCCGCCGCACTGCGCACCGGCGGGATCACCGCACCGATCCTGGCGTGGCTCTCGGCGCCCGACGAGGACCGCACGGGCGCGGTTGCGGACCGGGTGGACCTCGGCGTCGCCTCCCGCGACGACCTCGACGCCGTCGCGGCCGGTGCCCGCCGGGCCGGGGTGCCCGCCCGGATCCACCTCAAGATCGACACCGGGTTGAGCCGCAACGGATGCCCCCCGCACGACTGGGGCGACCTGCTTGACGCCGTCGCGGCCACCACGGCGGCCGGGGAGACCGAGCCGGCCGCCGTGTGGTCGCACCTGGCGCACGCCGACGCCCCCGACCACCCCACCCTCGACCGGCAGGCCGCCCGCCTCGACGAGGCCCACCGGGCGGCCACCACGCGGCTGGGGAGGCCGCTGCTCACCCACGTCGCCAACTCGGCGGCGACGCTGACCCGCCCCGACCTGCACCGCGACCTCGTCCGTCCCGGCATCGCGCTGTACGGCCTCGACCCCGTCGGCGTCCCGGACGGGTTCGGGCTGCGCCCCGCGATGACCTTCCGCAGCCGGGTCTTCCTGGTCAAGACCGTCGCTGCGGGCGAGGGTGTGTCCTACGGTCACGAGTGGGCGACGCCCGACGAGCGGCTGCTCGCGCTGGTGCCCGTGGGCTACGCCGACGGGGTGCCCCGACGACTCGGAGGGACGATGACGGTCCAGCTCGCCGGGGTCCGCCGCCCCGTGGTCGGCCGGGTGTGCATGGACCAGGTCGTGGTCGACCTCGGTCCGGCCACACGACCCGACACCCCCCAAGTCCACCCCGGCGACGAGGTGCTGCTCTTCGGGCCCGGGGACGCGGGGGAGCCCACCGCCGCCGACTGGGCCTCCTGGCTCGACACCATCCACTACGAGGTCGTCACCGGGGTCGGGAGCCGACCCCGGGTCGCCCGGGTCGCCCGGGGGCCGCGGTGAGCCCCGAGCCGGGCCGTTCGGACCGGCACGCCCGCTCGGTCGGTGGGATCGTCGGTGCGGTCGCCGGGACGCTGCTCGGTGGTGCGGCCGCCGCCGGAGCGCTGGGCGCGGGACGTGTGCGCTCCCGGATCGTGCGCCAGCGCGCCGAGGTGTCGGCCGAGGAGGCCACCGAGCCGCAGCACCTCGGAATGCTGCCCCCGGGTCGGGAGTCGTCGGTGGCCGCCGACGACGGGACGCGGCTGGCCGTCGAGGAGATCGAGCCGACGACGCCGGGCGCGCGGCCCGAGCTCACCGTCGTCCTCGTCCACGGTTTCGCCCTCGACCGCCGGTGCTGGCACTTCCAGCGCCGCATGCTCGCGGGGCTCACCGAGCCCGCGGTCCGCGTCGTGCTCTACGACCAGCGCCGGCACGGCCGCTCCGGACAGTGCTCGGCGCACGCCTGCACCATCGCGCAGCTCGGGGCCGACCTCGACACCGTCATCCGCACCGTCGCCGGAGAGGGGCCGCTCGTCCTCGTCGGCCACTCGATGGGCGGGATGACCATCATGGCCCTGGCCGAGCGGAACCCGCGCCTGTTCCGCGAACGGGTCGTGGGGACGGCCCTGGTGAGCACCTCGGCGGGTGACGTCGGCTCCGCCGGGCTGCAGCGGGCCGTCCTCAGCCACCGCAACCCCACGCTCGCGGTCCTCGGCCGCGTCGCGCACTGGAGCCCCGAGGTCGCGGACCGCGTTCGTCGTCTCGGCGCCAACGTGGTCTGGGGCTTCGTCCAGGCGCTCTCGTTCGGCGACCGGGCCACCGACCCCGCGCTCGTCGACCTCGTCGATCGCACGATCGCGGAGACGCCCCTCGACGCGCTCACCTCGTTCACGAACACGCTGTCCACCCACGACCGCAAGGCGGCGCTGCAGGGCCTCTCGCAGTGCGAGGTGCTCGTCGTGGGGGGCAGCGCCGACCGGATGATCCCCTACGAGCACTCCGAGGTCATCGCGGCCGAGCTCCCCGGCGCCGAGCTGCTCGCCCTCGAGGGCGCGGGCCACATGGCCATGCTCGAGCAGCCGGGCGAGTTCGACGCCGCGCTCCTCGAGCTGCTGCGCCGCTGCACCGACCGCAGTCGCGTCCTGCGGCGCCTGCGCCCGCACCCGGCACCGTCGTCGGGCGGGCGCCGCCGCTGGCCGCGTCGCCGGGCATGACGTCGGGCCCCCCGCCCGGCCCGGCGCCGATCCCTCCGTCCGCGCCCGGCATCGTCACGCGCACCGTCACCCTGCCCACCGCGGCCGACACCGCCGCACTCGGCCGGCACCTGGGCGCCCGGCTCGTGGCCGGGGACCTCGTCGTCCTGGCCGGTCCCCTCGGCGCGGGAAAGACGTGCCTCGCCCAGGGCATCGGCGAGGGGATGGGGGTCCAGGGGCCGGTGACGTCCCCGACCTTCGTCATCGCCCGCGAGCACCCGCCCCGTCCGGACGCGCGACGGGGCGTGACGCTGGTGCACGTCGACGCCTACCGGCTCGGTGGGGCAGGTGCCGAGGACGGCTCGGGGGACCCGGGCGGCCCGGGGGGCCCGGTGGGGGGCGACCACATCGAGGTCGAGGCTCACCTGGACGCGCTGGACCTCGACTCCGACCTGAGCCACGCCGCGGTGGTCGTCGAGTGGGGGGAAGGGGCCGTCGAGTCCCTCGCCCCGGATCACCTACGCGTGCGCCTGGACCGTGCGGACGACGAGGTGCGGACCGCTGAGCTCACCGGCCCTGCTCGCCTCGTCGAGGAGTGACGCCCCGCCCCGCCGTATCGTCACGGTCGTGCTCGTCCTGGCCATCGACACCGCCACGACCCGGATGACCGCCGGGGTCGTCGAGCTGGACGCCGACGGGGTGCCCCACGAGCGGTCGTCGCGGGCCGGCGAGGGCGCCCGTACCCACGCCGAGCACCTCGCCCCGTGGATCCGCGACGTCGCCGACGAGGCGGGGGTCGCCCTGGCCGGGCTCGACGCGCTCGTGTGCGGGGTCGGCCCCGGACCGTTCACCGGGCTGCGGGTGGGCATGGTGACGGCGGCCGCGCTGGCCGACGCGCTCGGACGCCCCCTGCACGGGGTGTGCACCCACGACGCCCTCGCGCGCCCGGCCTCCGACGCGGGGGCCACCGGTGTGCTGGCCGTGACCGACGCGCGGCGCCGCGAGGTCTACTGGACGATCACCCTCGACGGTGTCCGGCGCGCGGGACCGGCGGTGTCCCGGCCCGCCGACCTCGCGGCGGAGCTGAGCGGCGGAGCGCTGTCGGGCGAGCGCGTCGACACCCTCGTCGGGGACGCCGCGGACGCCCTGGCCGCGCTCACCGGTCTCCGCACCGCGGCGCCCTCCGGGCCGACGCCGGCCGCGCTCGTCGCCGTCGCGGCGCCCGATCTGCTCGCCGGGCGCCCGTCCGGGCCGTGGCGCCCCCTCTACCTGCGACGCCCCGACGCCGTCCCGCCCGGTGCGCCCAAGCCCGTTTCCCGTCCGGCGTGAGGCCCGACCGGGACGCCGTCCCCGGCGCCTCCGGCGGGCACGACGGGCCGGGCCCCACGCGGATCGACCGGCTCCGGCCGGCGGACGCCGCCGCCTGCGCGCGTCTGGAGGCGCTGCTGTTCCCCGGCGACGACCCGTGGACCGCATCCGCGTTCACCTCTGAGCTGCAGGCCGGGCGCCACTACCTCGCCGCGCGCCGCGGGGACGCACTCGTCGGCTACGCCGGGATTGCGCTGATGCCCGCCCCCGCGTTCTCCCGGGGCGGCGCGGAGGCCGAGGTGCACACCCTCGGCGTCGACCCGGCCGAGCAGGGCCGGGGCACCGGACGGCGCCTGCTGCGGCGCCTGCTCGACGCGGCCGACGCGCTCGGCGCCGAGACGTTCCTCGAGGTCCGCACCGACAACGGACCGGCGCTCGGGCTGTACCGCAGCGAGGGCTTCACGGTCGTCGGCACCCGGCGTCGGTACTACGCCTCGGGCGCCGACGCGCACACCATGCGCCGACCACCACCCGGGCCCCCTCGTTGAGGTCCTGGCACTCTCGGGGCTAGAGTGCCAACCAGCACGGCCCCAGGTCGTTCCGGCACCCGCGACGACGGGGCGATCCAGGGCCGTCGGACCCGGCGGACGAGACCGTCCGTCCGACACCGTCGACCGTGGAGGTCAACCCGTGGCGAGCGTGAACATCAAGCCGCTCGAGGACAAGCTCGTGGTGCAGGCCAGTGAGGCCGAGACCACGACTGCGTCCGGCATCGTCATCCCGGACACCGCGAAGGAGAAGCCCCAGGAGGGCAAGGTCCTCGCGGTGGGCCCGGGCCGCATCGATGACAAGGGCAACCGCATTCCCCTGGACGTGGCCACCGGCGACGTCGTCATCTTCTCGAAGTACGGCGGCACCGAGGTCAAGTACAACGGCGAGGACTACCTGATCCTGTCCTCCCGCGACGTGCTCGCGGTCGTCAACTAGGACGACACCCGCTCGCCGACGCCGCCCCGGTGCCCCAGTTCGGGGCCCGGGGCGGTGTCGTATCGGGTGGTCGGGCGTCAGCCGACGTCTGAAGGACGTCAGGGAAGGGGAAGTAGTGCCGAAACAGATCACGTTCGACGTCACCGCCCGACGCTCGCTCGAGCGCGGCGTCGACCAGCTGGCCGAGGCGGTCAAGGTGACCCTCGGGCCACGCGGCCGCCACGTGGTGCTGGACAAGAAGTTCGGTGGCCCCACGATCACCAACGACGGCGTCACCATCGCCCGCGAGATCGACCTCGACGACCCGTTCGAGAACCTCGGGGCGCAGCTCGCCAAGAACGTCGCGACCAGGACCAACGACGTCGCCGGTGACGGCACGACGACGGCGACGGTGCTGGCCCAGGCCCTCGTCCACGAGGGGCTGCGCAACCTCGCGGCGGGCGCGAGCCCCACCGCCCTCGGCGTCGGGATGGCGGCCGCGGCCGACAAGGTCAGCGAGGTGCTGCGCGAGCACGCCACGCCGATCGACGGCAAGGCCGGCATCTCCGCCGTCGGCGCGGTCGCCTCGCGTGACCAGACCATCGGCGAGCTGATCGGCGATGCGATGGAGCAGGTCGGCGAGGACGGAGTCATCACCGTCGAGGAGTCCTCGACGCTCGCGACGGAGCTGGAGGTCACCGAGGGCCTGCAGTTCGACAAGGGCTACATCTCGCCGTATTTCGTCACCGACCCCGAGTCGATGGAGGCGGTCCTCACCGACGCCTACGTCCTGCTGCACCGCGAGAAGATCAGCGCGCTCGCCGATCTCCTCCCGCTGCTGGAGAAGGTCGTGGAGTCGGGCAAGCCGCTGCTGATCGTCGCCGAGGACGTCGAGGCCGAGGCGCTCTCGACGCTCGTGGTGAACGCGATCCGCAAGACGGTGACGGTGGCCGCGGTCAAGGCCCCGTTCTTCGGCGACCGGCGCAAGGCGTTTCTCGACGACCTCGCCGCCGCGCTCGGCGCGCAGGTCGTCAACCCCGAGGTGGGCCTCAAGCTGGGCGAGGTGGGCCTCGAGGCGCTCGGCAGCGTGCGTCGTGCGGTGATCACCAAGGACTCCACGACGTTGGTCGACGGCGGCGGAGCGCGATCCGACGTCGACGCCCGCATCGCCCAGATCCGCCGCGAGATCACGGAGTCCGAATCGGGCTGGGACACCGAGAAGCTCTCGGAGCGGCTCGCGAAGCTGGCCGGTGGCGTCGCGGTGATCCAGGTCGGCGCGGCCACCGAGACCGAGCTCAAGGAGCGCAAGCACCGCATCGAGGACGCGGTCTCCGCCACCCGGGCCGCGGTCGAGGAGGGCATCGTCCCCGGCGGCGGCACGGCGCTGCTGCACGCCTCGGCCGAGCTCGCCGACGGCCTCGGCCGGACCGGCGACGAGGCCACCGGGGTGGAGCTCGTCCGTCGCGCGCTCCTCGCGCCCCTTCGGGCGATCGCCTCCAACGCGGGGCAGGACGGCTCGATCGTCGCGGCCCGCGTGGCCGAGGGCGGATGGGGCAGCGGGTACGACGCGGAGTCGGACACCTTTGGCGACCTGATGGCGATCGGGATCATCGACCCGCTCAAGGTCACCCGGTCGGCGCTGGAGAACGCCGTCTCCATCGCCCGCATGGTGCTCACGACCGAGAGTGCCGTGGTCGACAAGCCCGAGCAGGAGGCCCCGGCCGCTGCCGCCGGTGGGCACGGGCACGGTCACGGGCACTGAGCTCGACCCGACGACGACGCAGGGCCCGGCCGGATGTCCGGTCGGGCCCTGCGTCGTCCCCGCCTCAGCGCACCACGACCCCGCTCGAGGGCACCACCGTCCGCGCGGGGAGCGAGGCGGCGACCCGCTCGGCCTCGGACATGCCACCCCAGATGCCGTAGGGCTCCGCCGCGGCCATCGCGTGCCGGCGGCAGTGGTCGAGGACCGGGCAGCGCTGGCACACGGCCTTGGCCCGCCGTTCACGGCTCGCCCGCGCGGGACCGCGCTCGCCGTCGGGGTGGAAGAAGAACCCGCTGTCCATGCCGCGGCACGCCGCGTGCAGCTGCCAGTCCCACATGTCCGCGTGGGGGCCGGGGAGGCGCCGGATGTCGGCCACTCACCACCACCTCCTCTCTGGCGTCGTGACGATTCGTGATCCGCGAACGTGCACGAGGAGACCCTGCTCCGCGCACATTAGGGCGGCCGGGCGACGGGGGGAAGTCCCGGAGATCTCCGCCGTTCGGTCGCGCGCCGTTCGATGGTGGGGGAGCGACACGGTTGCCGATCCGGCCGCAATCCGTGATCATGCATCTACGGCCCGTGATGGTCCGGTGGCGCATCCGGTCGGGGCCGCGTCACCGGGAGGGTTCCGAGGCGTTGGACAGGGGAGGTCACGCAGCGATGAGTGTCGAGCGGGACCACCGGTTGCCCGTCCGCGGGACGTTCCTCACAGCGCCCATCGTGAGGAGAGACCATGTCACGGCCGTTCCCTACCGATCGCGGAACTCCGCGAGCCGGGTCAAGGTCGGTCGGAGGCGCGCCGATGGGTAATGGTGCCCGTCAACCTCCAGCGGGGTCGCTGCCGAGAGGAGCGCCCGTGACCACCGTCCTGATCTGTGACGACCGGCGGAGCGTCCGCGAGGGACTCACCCGCGTGATGTCGGCCGTGCCCGGAGTCCACCGCATCGACTGCGTCGCCCATGGCGACGAGCTGCTCTCGCGCTTCTCCCGCCAGAGCGTCGACGTCGTCCTCGTCGGCACACAGCGCGCGGTCCCCGCCGGCGTCGAGGCCACGCGGCGCCTCGTCGCGGCGCACCCGCAGGCCAACGTGATCGTCTTCGGCGCCCCGGACGACTCGGGGAGCATCGCCGCCGCGATCGCCGGCGGCGCCCGCGGGTACCTGCGCTGGGACGCGTCGCGACCCGAGCTCGTCGCCGCCCTTGCGCACACCCTCGCGAGCACCTCCGTGCCCGCCCCCCGCACTCCGGCCGACACCGGCGTGCAGCTCACCGAGCGCGAGCTGCAGGTGCTGCGCGGGATGGCCCAGGGCAAGAGCAACGGCCAGATCGGCCGGGAGCTCTACCTCTCGGAGGACACGGTCAAGACCCACGCGCGCCGGCTGTTCCGCAAGCTCGGTGTCCGTGACCGTGCGCAGGCCGTCGCCCACGGGTTCCGCCGGGGTCTGGTCTCCTGAGCGCCCGCGAGCACCTCGACACCACCTGCGGCACCTCGCACGGCACCTCGCACAGCACCTCGCACGGCACCTCGCCCGACGCCCCCACCGACGAGTTCACCGTGCTCCGTCCGGTGCCCTTCTCGCTCGTGCCCCTCGTGCCGTCGGGGGAGGCGGGCCCCGCGAATGCGACGATCGGCCGGTACGGTGGCGCCGCCGGGTCCCCCGAGGACTGGGAACGGGAGGCTTGCCGACGCGTCGTCGACCTGAGGCTGGTGCGGACGCGGGTAACGCCGGGGCCACGGGGAGCGATGACGGAGCCAGGGAACGACCTCGAGGGGCTGGTCGGAGCCGCCCACGGTGGCGACCGGACCGCCCTCAACGCCGTTCTCGCGATCATTCGTCCGCTCGTGGTGCGGTACTGCCGCGCACGCGTGGGGCGACAGGAACGCTCGTCGGTCTCGGCCGACGACGTGGCCCAGGAGGTGTGTCTCGCCGTGCTGACCGCGCTGCCGGGCTACCGCGACCAGGGCCGCCCGTTCCTTGCGTTCGTGTACGGGATCGCGGCGCACAAGGTGATCGACGCCCACCGGTCGGCGTCCCGTAGCCGGTCGGACCCCACCGACGAGCTGCCCGAGGAGCTCGACCCGCACGACGGTCCCGAGCAGCGCGCGCTCAACGGGGCGCTCTCCGTGGAGATGGGTCGACTGCTCGACCTCCTGCCCGCCAAACAGCGGGAGATCCTCGTGCTCCGCATCGTCGTTGGGCTCTCCGCCGAGGAGACGGCCGAGGCCGTCGCCTCCACGCCTGGCGCGGTCCGTGTGGCCCAGCACCGGGCCCTGTCCAGGTTGCGGTCGTCGGTGTCCGTCGTGTCCGAAGAGGTGAGCTGAGTGGCTGGTCGCCGTGCCTCCGGTGCTGGCGGTCACGGCGGCCGTCCCGAGCCGGACGAGTCCGCCGACGGCCCGGTCGACCTCGCTGCGGTCCGGTCCGACGACGCCCTTCTCGACGCCGTCCGCGGCGGCAGTGCCCTGGCGCCCGGTTTCGGCCGCGCCGCCGACGACGAGCCGCTCGCCGATCTCCTGGCCGCGTGGCGTGCCGAGGCCGAGGCGGAGCCGATGCCCGAGCTCGTGACCCTCGACGAGGCAATGGCCGCGGTCCGGTCGGGGCAGGACGCGCTGCGGCGTCGCCACCCCGCCCGCCGGCTGCCGTTCCTCGTGGCCGCCGCCGCGGTCGGCGCCGTTGCGGTACTCGGCCTGGGTACCGCGGTCCACCAGGCGACACCCGGCCAGCCGCTCTGGGGCGTGACCCAGGTCGTGTTCTCGTCGCGGGCGGAGTCGGTGCAGCGGCAGTACGACGCCCGCACGGCGATCGAGCAGGCCGACGACGCTCTCGCGCAGGGCAACGTCGACGCCGCCCGGACGGCCCTGCGCAACGCCGAGGCCAGGATCCGGGCGGTGGACTCCGAGGACCAGGCCGCGCTGCGCGAGGAGCGTGACCGGGTGATCGCCTCCCTGGCCCCGCCCGCGGCCGACGCGGCCCCCACACCGGCGCCAGCGCCCACCTCAGCAACCTCGCCGGAGCGCTCCGCGACCACGTCCGAGCCGTCGACCACCACGACGACGCCCGTCCCGAAGACCACGACGACGCCCGGTGCCTCCGGTCCGGAAGGCACCCCGGGCGCCACCACCACCGGCTGACGCCATCCCCGGTGGCCTACTCGGCCAGCGTCGCGTCGGCGAACCCGCGGCAGTACTCCCAGGTGACGTAGGCGGCGGGGTCCGGGTCGAACGGGGGCTCGTGGGGCCGCATGTGCCCCTCGTCGAGCAGCTGCTGCAGGCTGGCGCGCAGCAGGTCCCAGTCGTGGAAGTGCTGCTCGTCGCAGTCGTCACAGTCGACGACGACGCCGCGCACCCCGCGCGGGGACAGGAGGGCCTGGAAGACCGCGAGATCGCCGAGGTCGGCCACCACTTCCTCGCGCTCGTCGTCGTCGAGCGGGCTGTCGTCGGAATGGACGGGTTCCGGCAGGGTGTCGAACACCCGCGCGGGGTCCGAGGGGTCCCCCGCGAACGGATCGGGGGGGAGCGCTTCGTGCGGCACCCCCCGAACCTACCCGGCCCGCCCCCGGCCCCGGTTCGCCGCCACCGGACCCGGTCGGTGGGCGGCGCTAGCATCGAGGGATGCAGGTCGAGGCCGAGGAGCGTGTCCAGGGTCCGGGGCAGGGGCGCGTCGAGGCCGGAGGTCGGGTCGCGCTTCTCGGGCTGACCTTCGACGACGTCCTGCTCCTGCCCGCCGAGTCCGACGTGGTGCCCTCCGACGCGGACACCTCGGCCCGGCTGAGCCGCAACGTGATGCTCCGGGTGCCGCTGGTCAGCTCGGCGATGGACACCGTCACCGAGTCGCGGATGGCCATCGCCATGGCTCGCCACGGCGGGATGGGCGTGCTGCACCGCAACCTGCCCGCCGACGCCCAGGCCGCGCAGGTCGAGACGGTGAAGCGCTCCGAGGCGGGGATGGTCACCGACCCGGTGACCTGCTCTCCCGACGACACCCTCGCCGAGGTCGACGCGCTCTGCGCGCGATTCCGGGTCTCGGGCCTCCCGGTGACGGCGCCGAACGGGAGCCTGGTGGGGATCATCACCAACCGCGACATGCGCTTCGAGGTCGACCACTCGCGTCCCGTGCGCGACGTCATGACCTCGACCGACCTCGTGACCGCCCGGGTCGGGGTCACCGCGGAGGCGGCGCTGGGCCTGCTGCGACGCCGCAAGGTGGAGAAGCTCCCCCTCGTCGACGGGGCGGGCGTGCTGCGCGGGCTCATCACCGTCAAGGATTTCGTGAAGACAGAGCAGTACCCGCTCGCGACCAAGGATCCCGACGGCCGGCTGCTGTGCGGTGCCGCGGTCGGAGTCGGGGACGACGCCTGGATCCGCGCGATGGGCCTGGTCGACGCCGGCGTCGACGTCCTCGTCGTGGACACCGCCCACGGCCACTCGCGGGCGGTCACCGCGATGGTGGCGAAGCTCAAGCAGGAACTCGGGGACCGGGTGGACGTCGTCGGCGGCAACGTCGCCACCCGTAGCGGCGCGCAGGCCCTCGTCGATGCGGGGGCCGACGGCATCAAGGTGGGCGTCGGGCCGGGGTCGATCTGCACCACCCGCGTCATCGCCGGCGTCGGCGTCCCGCAGATCACGGCGATCAGCGAGGCCGCCGCGACGGCGGCACCCGCAGGTGTCCCGGTGATCGGCGACGGCGGGCTGCAGTCCTCCGGCGACATCGCGAAGGCCATCGCGGCGGGCGCCGACACGGTGATGCTGGGCTCGCTGCTCGCGGGCACCGCCGAGACCCCGGGTGACCTGGTCCTGCTCGACGGCAAGCAGTACAAGACCTACCGCGGCATGGGTTCGCTCGGCGCGATGCAGACCCGAGGACGGCAGGGCTCCTACTCCAAGGACCGCTACTTCCAGGACGACGTGCTCTCCGACGACAAGCTCGTGCCGGAGGGCGTCGAGGGCCGCGTACCCTTCCGAGGGCCGCTGAGCCAGGTCGCCCACCAGCTGGTAGGGGGGCTGCGGGCGGCCATGGGCTATACGGGGGCGCGCACGACGGCCGAACTGCAGTCGGCGCAGATGGTCCGGATCACCGCGGCCGGTCTGGCCGAGTCGCACCCCCACCACGTGACGATGACGGCGGAGGCGCCGAACTACGGCTCCCGCTAGGGAGGGGGAAGGACCGCCGTGCGCGAGCAGGTCGAGATCGGCCGGGGCCGCAGCGCCCACCGCAGCTACACCTTCGACGACCTCGACATCGTCCCGTCCCGGCGCACCCGCAGCTCCTCCCAGGTCTCCACGGCTTGGCAGCTCGACGCCTACCGCTTCGACCTCCCCCTCATGACCCACCCCACCGACGCCGTGGTCTCCCCGGTCACCGCCGCGCGGGTCGGGGAGCTCGGCGGGCTCGGTGTTCTCAACGCCGAGGGGCTCTGGGCCCGGTACCCCGCGGCGGAGAAGGTGCTGGCCGACGTGGCCGTCCGGGCCGCGACCGACCCCGCCGACGCGGTGGCAGAGCTGCAGCGTCTGCACGCCGCCCCCGTGCAGGCCAGCCTGATCACCGAGGCGCTCGAGCGGATGCGGTCGGCGGGCGCGACGGTCGCCGCCCGGGTGAGCCCGCAGCACGCCCGCGAGCTCACGCCGACGCTGCTCGCGGCGGGCGTCGAGATCCTGGTCGTGCAGGGCACGATCATCTCCGCCGAGTACGTAGGCGACTCCGAACCCGCCGGGGGTGAGCCTCCCCTCGATCTCGAGGACTTCATCGACTCCCTCGACGTCCCGGTCGTGGCGGGTGGTGTCGCCGACTACCGCACCGCGTTGCACCTCATGCGCACGGGCGCGGCCGGCGTCATCGTCGGCTACGGGGAGTCCGCGGCCACGTCCACGGACGCCATCCTGGGGATCGGCGTGCCCATGGCGACCACTCTGGTGGAGGTGGCTGCGGCGCGCCGCGACCACCTCGACGAGACCGGTGGCCGCTATGTGCACGTCATCGCCGACGGGGGGATGGCGACGTCGGGGGACATGGCCAAGGCCATCGCCTGCGGGGCGGACGCGGTGATGCTCGGCGAGCAGCTCGCCGCGAGCGAGGAGGCGCCCGGCGGGGGCTGGTACTGGACGTCGGCGGCCGCCCACCCGTCGCTTCCCCGCTCGGGCGTCGTCCGGGTCCCGGCGCGGACCGCGGGCCTCGAGTCGGTGCTCCTCGGTCCCGCCCCGTGCACCGACGGCACCGTGAACCTGTTCGGCGCGCTGCGCCGGGCGATGGCCAAGACCGGCTACTCGGATCTCAAGGAGTTCCAGAAGGTCGGGCTATCGGTGCGGCGATGACGCGCTCGACCCGTTGTCCACCCTGCATCCCGCACGGTGACGGCTCGCCAGCCGGGTCGCCCTCACCGGCCATGATCACCGGCCCTGAGCGCCCCAGTCGGTACCCCCGGTGCCGACCACTCCGGCCGGCCGTCTCGGGATCGGCCGCTCCCCGAGGCCACCGCCCACACCGCGAACGGCACCGCCGCCGCACCGAGGGTGAGGTCGGCGATTGACCCCGTGGTCACCCGCCGCGCCAGGGACAGCAACGTCGGAGCGAACAGAACAGCCGCGCAGAACCAGCCCACGCCCAGCGCCGAGGACGGAGGGGCCAGGCGAAGGGCGACGACCAGCATCGCCACCGCACCGAGAGCGACGACGACGATCCCGGTTGTGACCGCTCGGTCACCGGTCACCTTCGCGGCCACGTGCAGCGGGGAGAACCGCGCCACCCCGCCGACCAGGAACGGAACAATCAGGGCGGCCCACACGAGGCCCGCCGAGACGCCCACGACGACGGCCCGCCGGCGGTCCGACGCCACCGCAACCGCGACGACCACGACGACCACGACCAGGGCCATGTGGGGACGCGTGCACGTCGCCACCCCCACAGCGACACCCGCAACGACCAGGACCCGCGTCGAGCCACCGGCAGCGGCCCGGAGGGTCCACGCGGTCGCGGCGACGGCGGGGACGGCGCCGGTCACCAGGTCGTCGCCGATCACGAACTGCCGCAACACCTCGAGGCCCCCGAGGACGGTCAGTGCCCACAGCACCGTCGGTCGGGGGCGCAGGCGCCGGCCGGCGTTCAGCACCGGCAGCAGCAGGAGCGTCCACGCCACGTTCTGCCACGTCGCGTGCCCGGTGATCGCGTGGAACGGGGCGGCCAGCAGGAGTGCGCCGGGCAACGGCGTGATCGGGTTCCCCAGGTACGTCGTCCCGGTGTAGGGGTAGAGACCGTCCGCGAGGCGGGACAGCGCGACGTCGAGCGCGTCGGCCCGGTCGCTGCCCACGCCCATGACCTCGCCGTAGGTCGGGGGGAATCCGAGCACGAACGCCGCGGCGAGCCCGACCACGCAGACCGCGACCAGGCTCGGCAGGACCCACGTCGGTGCCCGCCGGAGCAGGTCGGCGGCGGACGGCAGGAGGACGAGGGTCGTGACCGCGAGGCCCAGGCCGTACCCCGACGCCGCCGCGGGGCCGCCGAGCTTCATCGCCGTGGGCCACGAGATCACCAGGAGGAGCACCGCCAGCATCGCCGGCGCCAGCTCACCCGTGCGGCCCCACGCCCTCACGGTCGGACCACTCAGCCTTCCGAGCGCCGCCGCCGCTGCTGCTTGTCGGCGGCCCGCTGACCGGTGCGGGCCGAGGAGCTGCGGGGTCGTGCCGACGCATCCTCGGCACGGCTCGCGCCGTTCGCGCCGCGGACCGGGGGCTTCTTCCTGGTCCCGGCGGGACGCGCCGGCGCGGTCTCCTCCCGAGCCGAGGGCTCCGGGCCGGTGCTGTCGGTGCTGTCGGCCGTCCCGCCGCCGCCGTCGGAGGCCTGGTGCTCCTCGACCCGGTGGGCGGCCCGCTCCGCCACGTCCTGGGCGGTGCCGGCCTCGCCCTGGCCCCCGATGGTCTGGTCCTCGGCCCCGGACCCGTCGACGGGCGCGCGGCGGTCGCCCTCGTCGTCCGCGACCTCGATCTCGGCGTCGACGATCACGACGGCGGTCAGGTCCGTGTCGACCTCGAGGTCCTCGGTGACGTCGTCGAGGACCTCGACGAGGTCGGCGACCTGGTCCTCGGCCCCGGTGTCGTCCACATCGGTGTTGTCCCCCTCGGTGTCGTCGACCGTCCCCGGCGCCGACGCGACGTCGGCGGTCGTGCTCACGACCCGATGCGCCCGCGCGACGGGCTGTTGCCCGGCCTGTCGGGCCGCGTCCACCACGGGACCGGCGGTGCCCAGTAGCGTGACGGTGAAGCGGCGCTGGGCGTCGGAGACATCCCGGGCGATGCGGAACATGTCGTCGATCCAGGTCGCCCAGGCCCGAACGAGCGATGACTGGGCCGCGTCGGTACCGAAGTGCGTGGGGGTCATCAGGTTGATGTCCTTCCGTGTGCGGGGGTGGCGACGGTGCTCAGGAGGCCCGCCCGGCCTTCGCGCGCTCGCCGAGTGCACACAGTACGGCGTCGTCGTAGTCCATCGGGGTGAACGGCACCAGGGCGCGGATGCTGTCGTCGCGGACGATCACCTCGTTGCTCATCGAGTCGATGAGCGACCGCCCGGTCTGGACGTCGACGTCGGTCACCAGCGACAGCCAGCGCGACGAGAGGCTGGGGGTGAGCAGCGGGACGGGGAGGACCATCATCGTGCGCCCTTCGATGGCCGCGACCCGGCGCATCATGTCGAGGTAGGCCAGCACGTCGGGACCGCCGATGTCGAAGGCGCGCCCCGCCGCCAGGTCCACGGTCAGCACCCCCACGAGGTAGCGGACGACGTCGGCCACCGCGATCGGCTGGGTGCGGGTGCGCACCCAGCGCGGACAGATCATCGCGGGCAGGTGCTCCACGAGCTGGCGCGTCATCTCCCACGAGATGCCACCGTGCCCGACCACGATCCCCGCCCGCAGCGTCGTCACCGGCACCCCGGCCGACCCGAGCAGCTCCTCGACGAGACGCCGGCTGCGCAGGTGCGCGGACAGGTCGTCGGCGTCGTCACCGAGCCCACCGAGGTACACGATCCGGCGGACGCCGGCGGCGGCCGCGGCGTGCGCGAACGCGCGGGCGGCCGCGGCGTCCCGTTCGGCGAAGTCCGCCAGCTCCAGCGAGTGGACGAGGTAGTAGGCGGCGTCGCACCCGGCCAGCGCGGCGTCGAGCGAGTCCGGATCGTGGACGTCGCCGTAGACCGGCTCACCCGCACCGTCGTGCTCGGAGGGGCGTCGGGTCATCGCCCGTGTGGTGTGGCCGGCCTCGACGAGGGCCGGAGCGAGCCGACGGCCCACGAAGCCGGACGACCCGGCCACGAGCAGCTGCATGGGTTCCTCCCGACGCCGTCGAGCCTCCGCTGACCATCAGGGGTGCCCCGGCCACCGGGATCTGACCCACCGGACGTCGCGGCCTCCGTAGGCTGGTTCGTCGTGACCCGCCGCGCCGAGCGCCCCGTCCTCGTCGTCGACTACGGAGCCCAGTACGCGCAGCTCATCGCGCGGCGCGTGCGGGAGGCGCAGGTCTACTCCGAGGTCGTGCCACACACCGCGTCGGTCGACGACATGCTCGCGAAGGACCCGGCCGCGATCGTGCTCTCCGGCGGGCCGGCCAGCGTCTACGCCGAGGGGGCGCCCGTGGTCGACCCGGCGCTGTTCGAGACCGGGGTGCCGGTGTTCGGCATCTGCTATGGCTTCCAGCTCATGGCGTCCGCGCTCGGCGGCACCGTCGCCCGTACGGGGGCCCGGGAGTACGGACGCACCCAGCTGAGGGTCGACGGCGAGCCCGGCCGCCTCCACGACGACCTGCCCGACGCCCACCCGGTGTGGATGAGCCACGGCGACGGGGTGACGGAAGCGCCGGCCGGGTTCGCTGTCACCGCGTCGTCGGCGGGGGCGCCGGTCGCGGCGTTTGAGGACGTCGACCGGCGGCTGGCCGGCGTCCAGTACCACCCGGAGGTGGGGCACTCCCCGCACGGGCAGGAGGTGCTGCGGCGCTTCCTGCGCGACGTTGCCGGCATCGACGCCGACTGGACGACGGCGACGATCATCGACGAGACCGTCGACGCGGTCCGCGCGAAGGTCGGGCCCGAGGGCCGCGCGGTGTGCGGGCTCTCCGGCGGCGTCGACTCCGCGGTGGCCGCAGCGCTCGTGCAGCGAGCCATCGGGGACCGGCTGACCTGCGTGTTCGTCGACCACGGCCTGCTGCGCGAGGGGGAGCGGGGCCAGGTCGAGCGAGACTTCGTCGCCGCGACCGGCGTCGACCTCGTCACGGTCGATGGCGCGCAGACCTTCCTGTCCGAGCTCGCGGGCGTCGTCGACCCGGAGGAGAAGCGCAGGATCATCGGGCGCGAGTTCATCCGGTCGTTCGAAGGTGCGGCGCGGGACGCCGTCGCACGCTCCGGGCGCGAGGGGAAGGGAGCCGACTTCCTCGTCCAGGGCACTCTCTACCCCGATGTCGTCGAGTCCGGTGGCGGCTCCGGGGCGGCGACGATCAAGAGCCACCACAACGTCGGCGGCCTGCCCGACGACCTGCGGTTCGACCTGATCGAGCCCCTGCGGGCGCTGTTCAAGGACGAGGTGCGCAAGGTCGGTGCTGAGCTCGGGCTGCCCGAGACCATCGTGAACCGCCAGCCCTTCCCCGGGCCCGGTCTCGCCATCCGCATCATCGGCGCCGTCGACGCCGACCGGCTCGCCCTGCTGAGCCGCGCCGACGCGATCGCGCGCGAGGAGCTCAGCGTGGCCGGGCTGGACCGCACGATCTGGCAGTGCCCGGTGGTGCTGCTCGCCGACGTCCACTCGGTGGGCGTCCAGGGCGACGGGCGCACCTACGGCCACCCGGTGGTGCTGCGCCCGGTATCCAGCGAGGATGCGATGACCGCCGACTGGACGCGCGTGCCCTACGACGTGCTCGAGCGCATCTCCACGCGCATCACCAACGAGTGCGCCGAGGTCAACCGGGTCGTGCTGGACGTGACGAGCAAGCCCCCCGGGACCATCGAATGGGAGTGAGCTGATGGCCACCACCATCTTCAGCGAGATGTCGGCCCTCGCCCTCGAGCACGACGCGATCAACCTCGGACAGGGTTTCCCCGACACCCCGGGCCCCCGTGAGGTCGTCGACGCCGCCGTCGCCGCGATGCACCGGGGCCTCAACCAGTACCCGCCCGCGATCGGCGTCGCGCCCCTGCGTTGGGCGATCGCCGAGCACCAGCGCCGCTTCTACGGGATCGAGATCGACCCCGACACCCAGGTCGTCGTGTGCGCGGGGGCGTCGGAGGCGCTGTCGAGCGCGATGACCGCGCTGCTGTCCGCGGGCGACGAGGTGATCGCCCTCGAGCCCTACTACGACCTCTACCCCGCCGCGTGCGCGCTGGTCGGAGCCCACCTCGTCCCCGTACGCATCTCCGCGCCGGACTACGCCCTCGACCCGCAGCGGCTGCGCGACGCGGTCACCCCGCGGACGCGGATGATCCTGCTCAACTCCCCGCACAACCCCACCGGGGCGGTCCTCTCCCGCGACGAGCTGCAGGCCGTCGCCGACCTGGCGATCGAGCACGACCTCGTCGTCGTCACCGACGAGGTCTACGAGCACCTGCGCTTCGACGCCGAGATCCACGTCCCGATCTCGACCCTGCCGGGGATGGCGGAGCGGACGCTGACGGTGAGCTCCGCGGGCAAGACGTTCTCGGTGACCGGGTGGAAGATCGGCTGGGCGACCGGGCCCGCCGAGCTGGTGGCGAAGGTCCTCGGGGTCAAGCAGTGGTTCTCGTTCGCGTCGGGGACGCCGCTGCAGCACGCCGTCGCGGTGGGGCTCGAGCTGCCCGACGAGCGCTTCGCCCTCCTCGGCCACGACCTCGCCCGCAAGCGCGACCTGCTCACCGGCGGGCTGCGCGAGCTCGGGCTCGAGGTCTACCACGCGAAGGCCACGTACTTCGTCACGGCCGACGTCGCGCCGCTCGGCGAGACCGACGGGTTGGAGTTCTGCCGCGCCCTCCCGGCGCGGGTCGGCGTGGCCGCGGTGCCCAACCAGGTCTTCCACGCCGACCCCTCCGGGGTGCGGACGCAGGTCCGCTTCGCGTGCTGCAAGCGCGAGGAGGTGCTCCACGACGCCCTGCTGCGCCTCCGCAAGCTCTGACCTCTCGACCGTCCAGAGATATGCTCATCCCCGTGGCGGGATCCGTGGTCGTCGTCGGCGGCGGTCCGGGCGGAGTGCTGCTTACCTACCTGCTGGCCCGCGCGGGCGTCGAGGTGACCCTGCTGGAGGCGCGCGGGGACTTCGCGCGGCGCTTCCGCGGTGACACCCTCGCGCCCGGGGTGCTCGAGTACCTCGACACCCTCGGGCTCGCCGAGGACCTGCTGTCCGACATCCCGCACACCCGCTCCGACGCCTTCCGCTGGCACACCCCCGAGCGCGTGTACACCCTCGTCGACTACCGGGGCGCGAGCCGACGCTTCCCCTACTACGCGCTGATCCCGCAGGCGGAGTTCCTTCCCTGGCTCGCCCGGCGGGCCGTCGAGCTCGGAGCGCGGGTCGAGATGGGCGCCCGGTTCAGCGATCTCCGGTCCGACGCCGACGGGCGCCGCGCCGGCGTCGACTACACCGTCGGGGTGGGGACGCGCACCCGGGACGCCACCCTCGTCGTCGGCGCCGACGGGCGGTCGTCGAAGGTCCGCGCGGCCGCCGGGATCGCCGCCACCGAGCTCGGCGCGAGCCTGGACCTGCTGTGGTTCGCGCTCGACCGCGACCCGGCCGACCCGTCGTTCTCCGGGCTCGACCTGTTCTCCCGCCCCGGGGGGACGCTCGCGCTGCTCGACCAGGGCGGGCAGTGGCAGCTCGGGTGGTCGGTCGCGGCGGGGACGTTCGACGCGGTGCGCGACGCCGGCGTCGGTCCTCTCGTCGACGCCGTCGACGCGCAGCTGCCGTGGCTCGCGCCGCGGCTGCGGGCCGCGCTGACCCAGGTGAACCAGCTGACCCTGCTGCCGGTCCGGATCACGACCGTCGAGGCCTGGTCGCGGCCGGGACTGCTGCTGCTCGGCGACGCCGCGCACGTCATGAGCCCGGTCGGGGGCAACGGCATCAACCTGGCGCTGGCCGACGCCGCCGAGGCGGCCAACCTGCTCGTCGGACCGCTGCTCGACGGCGCCCGCCCGGAGGACGTGGACGCCGCCGCGGCCCGCCTGGAGCCGCGGCGACGCCCCGCCGTCGAGCGGGAACAGCGCCGTCAGGTCCGCACCGAGCGAGCCGCCGCCCGGCGCAACCGCGGAGACGACCCGCGCCCGCCCGCCGTCCTGCGCGTCCTCGCCGCCGTCCCGGGGCTCCCGCGCCTGCTCGGCGCCCGATCCGGGGTGCGGGTGCCCGCCCCGGTGCCCGCGATCGGGGCCGGCTAACGGCGTCGGCGCCAGGAGGACAGCAGCACCAGGGCGCCGACGGCGACGGCGGTCGCCGCCAGGATCCAGCGCGGGTCGACGGCGGTGACCGCGTCGCGACCGAGGAGCGGGAGCCCGGCGACGGCGAGGGCGACCAGCCCGGCGACGAGGGCGACCGGGTCGGGGCGGCGGCGCGCGGGTGCCCCGACCGGGTCGAGGGCCCCGGCGTCGGGGTGGACGGTGTACGGGTCGGCGGGAGTGGGGTCGGGACGGTCCGACGACGGCTCAGCCACGGTGCACCTCCACGTCACCCGCGCCGGAGGAGACGGTCAGGTCGATCACCGGTCCCGGCGGCCCACCGGGTGGGGCCACGCCGGGGTCGACGAGCCCGGCGACGTCACCGGAGCGTCCCAGGCAGTCGACGGTCCCCACCCCCGAGCGACAGGTCAGCCGGACTCCGGCGTCGCGGGGGAGGAGGACGCTGACGTCCCCGGCACCGCTGGCCACGGTCGTCGTCACGGGGGGCGCCCCAGCGGTGAGGGCGCGCAGGTCGAGGTCGACGTCGCCGAGGCCGCTGCGGTAGTCCCGTGCGACGAGCGCCGCGGCGGCCGGCGCGGCCCGGACGTCGCGGACGCCGTCGGGCGGGCCGCCCGGGCCGTCGCTCGCGGAGGGCGGGAGGCCGCTCCCGGCGGACAGCACGGTCAGCACCACGAGCGGTACCCCGGCCACCACGAGGCCACGCCCGCGGTGGCGGAAGGCGCCGACGACCAGCCCGAGGCCGACGACGGCGAGAGCGGACGCCAGCACCGCGCTCACCGACACGCCGGCGACCCCGAGGAGGCCGAGCACGCCCAGCGCGCCCGCGACGAGCAGGGCGATGGCGAGGGTGACCGGGGTGTGACGCGAGCGCGGCGGTGCGGGCTTCGGCGCCGGGGTCGGCAGGTCCCACGCGAACGGCGCCGCTCCGAGGGGATCCCAGGCGGGCGGCTGCGACGCCGCCGGGGCCGCATCCGAGGGGGCCGCATCCGAGGGGGCCGCATCCGAGGGGGCCGCGTCCGAGGATGCGGGCGCGGCCGACGCGCGGCTCGAGGTGTGCAGGGCATACAGCAGCACCGCGGCGAGGGCGAGGCCGACCAGCGACTGGAACCGTCCGCCGGCCGGACTCACGGTGACCAGGCCCACGATCGCGGTGAGGACGAGCACCGGGATCGGTGGGCCGCCGCGGCGCCGGTCCCGCCGGGGCCGGTCGGTGGGGTCGGCCGGCAGGGCGATCCAGCCCGCCAGGTAGAGCAGTACGCCGCCCCCGGTGAGGGCGAGCACGACGAACGCGACCCGCACCAGCGTGGGGTCGATGCGGTAGCGGCGGGCCACGGCGCCCGCCACCCCGGCGACCTTGCGGTCCGCATCGCGTCGCAGCGGCCGCGTCTCCCACATCTCCCGGACCGTGCCGACGACGTCCCTCGTCCCGGCGACCGTGGTTCCCATGGCGGCATCCTTCCGTTCGCTGTGTCCCGACTCCAGACGAGCCTGCGGCCGCAGCGGGGTGGTGCGCGTCGGTGAACGCCCGTGCCGGACCCCGGTGTTTCCCGGGGTCACCCCCGGGTGGAACCCCGAGGTCGGACGCCCCCCTCCCGTGTGACCATGGCCTGGTGACCCCGCCGAGCCGGCCGACGCCCGCACCCGCCCGGGTGCAGCGGCGCCGCACGGGCACGGTCGTCGCGGGCGTCGCCGGCGGGGTGGCCGACCACCTCGAGGTTCCCCTCGTGCGGGTGCGCGTCGCGTTCGCCCTGCTCGCGGCGCTGGGAGGAGCCGGGTTCCTCGCCTACGGCGCGCTGTGGGTGCTCTGCCCCCCGGAACCGCCGGGGCACCCGCGCGTCGTCGACCCGCGGGAGCACCGGCAGGGCATCGGGCTCGCGGCCCTCGGCGTCGGGCTCGCGCTCGTGTTCTCCGCGATCGGCGGGCAGACCGTCGGATGGGTCGTCGGCCCGCTCGGTCTCGCGCTACTCGGGGTGGCCGTCGTGTGGCGCGCGGCCGACCGCGGGTCGACCACCACGGCGGAGGTGTCGCGGGACCCCGCGCGGTCCCGCTCCCGGCTGCGGGACCGCCGGTTCGGCGGTTCGGGCGGCGTCCTGCCCGTCATCGCGGGCACGGTCCTCGTCGCCGGCGGGATCGCGGCGTTCCTGCTGGGCCGCCTCGACCTGGGCCAGGTCCAGTTCGGGTTGCTCGCCGCCGCGGCCACGCTCATCGGCGTCGTCCTGGTCACCGTGCCGTGGTGGATGCGGCTGGTCCGCGAGCTCGGGACCGAGCGGCGCGCACGTATCCGGGGTCAGGAGCGCGCCGACATCGCCGCGCACCTGCACGACTCGGTGCTGCAGACCCTCGCCCTCATCCAGCGCCGTACCGACGACCCCGACCCCGGCACCGTCCGGGAGGTGCGCCGGCTCGCGCGTCGCCAGGAGCGGGAACTGCGGGCCTGGCTCTACGCGGGAGGGACCGGCGGGGACGGCGACAGCGCGATGACCAGCGCCCGCGGCGCGACCGGCTTCGGCGGCGCGCTCCGGGCGGCCGCGGCCGGGGTGGAGGACACCCACGCGGTGCACGTGGCTCCGGTGCTCGTCGGGGACTCCGACGCGGCCGAGCTCGACGACGCGCTCTGTGCGCTCGTCGCCGCGGCGCGGGAGGCGATGGTGAACGCGGCCAAGCACGCCGGGGTCGACGACATCAGCCTCTACGCCGAGGTGGAGGACGACGAGGTGTCGGTGTACGTCCGCGACCGGGGATGCGGATTCGACCCCGGTGCGGTCGCCGCCGATCGGCACGGCCTTGCCGATTCCGTCCGCGCCCGTACCGAGCGCCATGGGGGGTCGGTCCGGGTGCGCACCGCGCCCGGGGAGGGCACCGAGGTGGCGCTGCGGATGCCCCGCGCCCCATTACGGTTGCCCGCCCCGAACCCGTCCCCACCGCCTGCCCCGAGCCCGAGGCGCCAGGAGGCGTGATGATCGACGCTCCCGCACGCGTGTTCCTCGTCGACGACCACGCTCTGTTCCGCCGTGGGGTGCGGGCCGAGCTGGAGGGCGCCGGCCCCGTCGGCGTCACCGTGGTGGGCGAGGCGGGCTCGGTGGCCGAGGCGGTCGCCGGGATCGGGCACCTGCGTCCCGACGTCGTCCTGCTCGACGTCCACATGCCCGACGGTGGCGGCGCGGCGATCCTCGCCCGCACCCGCACCGACCACCCCGACGTCGTGTTCCTGGCGCTCTCGGTCTCCGACGCCGCCGAGGACGTCATCTCGGTGATCCGGGCGGGTGCCCGCGGCTACGTCACCAAGACGATCTCCGGGCGCGACCTGGCCGACGCCGTGCTGCGGGTCCGGGCCGGGGACCCGGTGTTCTCGCCGCGACTCGCCGGGTTCGTGCTCGACGCCTTCGCCGACCGGCCGGGCGCCGCCCCCGTCGTCGATCCCGAGATCGACCAGCTCACGCGACGCGAGCGCGACGTGCTGCGGCTGCTCGCCCGCGGTTACGCCTACAAGGAGATCGCCGCCGAGCTGTTCATCTCGGTGAAGACGGTGGAGACGCACGCGTCGAGCGTGCTGCGCAAGACCCAGACGTCGAACCGCCACCAGCTCTCCCGCTGGGCCAGCGACCGACGCCTGGTCTGACCGGCTCCGGGTGGCCGCGGTCAGGAGCCGGCGGGGACCAGGCGGTCGGAGTCGAGGAGCCAGGAGCCGTCGGCGCCGCGCACCATCCCCAGTTGGTGGATCTCGGTGCTCGTTCCGCCCGAGCGTGGGGAGAATACGACGGTGGCGCGCACTGTGTTCTCGTCGACCGCCTCGGCCTCCGTGACGCGGGTCGACGACATCGTCGACCAGAACCGTTGGTAGGCCGGGAAGCCGCCGCTGCCCGCCTGCAGTCCCGGCCCGAGGCGGGCCCAGCCGGCCCCGCTGTTGTCCGTCACCACGGCGTAGTAGCTGCGGACGGCGTCGACCATCGCGGCGCGGCCGTCCACGGACGCGCTCGTCGGTCCGGCCGGCGGGGCTCCCACGGCCGCCCCGGTCGGGGCGTTCGTGACGGCGCTCGTGGACGGTCGGCCGAGGACGACGGCGCCGACCACCGCGCCAGCGACGAGGGCCGCGATGAGGACGCCGACCGCCACCCATCGCCGCGGCATCGACGACGGTCGCCGGGCCGGCGGGACGCCGTCGGGTCCACGGCCCGACCGCCGCGGTCCCCGAGGGTCGGTGGCCGGCGGTCCGCCGTTGCGGTCGGCGGCGGTTCCCTTCGCCAGGACCGGCGGTACTGCCGGCGCCGCCGCTGCCCCGCCCGCGCCGGTGCGGGGGCCGGCCTCGTCCGCCCAGGGTTCGGTGGGCCCCGGGAACCCGCGCCGCGTCGCGTTCGGGCTGATGCGATCGCCCCGGTCGCCCGTGGGGGCCATGGGGCGCAGGGCGTGCTCGCCGGTGGCGGTGCCGAACCCGAAACCGAGGCCCCCGCGGTCCTCGTCGTCGCGGGTCGCGCTGCCGAGTCCGTCCCCCCGCCCGTTCCCGCGTCCTCCGCGGGCGTCCGCCGTCGAACCCTTCGCGATCCGGCCCAGCTGCTGCCGCGCCCCGTCCGCCGTGGGGCGCTCGCCCGGTTCGGCCCGCAGCAGGCGCATGAGCATCGCCGTCAGCGGACCCGCCTGGAGCGGAGGATTCACCGCGCCGGCCGCGACGGCGTGGAGCAGCGCCAGCGCGTTGTCGTCGGCCCCGAAGGGCGGGACGCCCTCCACGGCCGCGTACAGGGTGGCGCCCAGGGAGAAGACGTCGGACGCCGGCGTCGAGTTGTCTCCCCGCGCGACCTCGGGGGCCAGGTAGGCGGGGGTGCCCGCGAGCATGCCGGTGCGGGTGAGGGTGAGGTCCCCGCTCGCCCGGGAGATCCCGAAGTCGGTGATCTTGACGGTGCCGTCGGCCCCGATGAGGACGTTGCCGGGCTTGACGTCGCGGTGAACGATCCCCGCCTGGTGGGCGGCGTCGAGGGCGTCGGCGACCTGGCGCCCGATGCGCGCGACCAGCCGCGGGTCGAGGGGCCCCTGCTGGGCGAGGACGGCGGCCAGGCTCCGGGAGGGGAGGTACTCCATGACCAGCCACGGCTCGTCACCGTCGATGGAGGCGTCGAACACCGAGATGGCGTGCGGGTGCTGGAGGCGGGCGGCGATCCGACCCTCGCGCAGCGTCCGCTGACGGACCTCGTCGGCCTCGAGGTCGTCGAGTCCGCCGTGCAGGAAGACCTGCTTGACCGCGACGGGTCGGCCGAGGCGCTCGTCGGTGCCGCGCCAGACGACGCCCATCGCCCCCGACCCGATGCGCTCCTCGAGGCGGTAGCGCCCGGCGACGACTCGGGGACCGCTCACCGGTCTCCCTCCGTCCGGGCCTCCGGGCCGACGACCCGCGGACCTCCGCCCCGCCACAATGTAGTGGGCGCCCGCGGCGCGCGGTCAGGGCCGGGGCGCCCGGCGCCACCCACCTGCCGCGAGGCCGGTCATCCCCCCGAGGACTCCCCGCCGGAGCTCGTCGTGGTGGGCGGGGGGGAGGAGGACGGAGAGCTCGAGGGCGGGGTGCTGCTCGAGGGCGGAGAGCTCGAGGGCGGGGTGCTGCTCGAGGGCGGGGTGCTGCTCGACGGGGGGGTGCTGCTCGGCGGGGGGGTGCTGCTCGGGGGGTTGCTGCGGGCGGGCTGGGTGCCCTCCTCTGGGGTCGTCGTCGTCGTCGTCGTCGTCGGTCGTGGCGTGGCAGTGGGCGTGGACGAGCGGCTCGACGGGGCGGCACCGGAGGGCGTCGGGACGACGGGCGCCGGCGCCCCCGCGGACCCCACGGCCGACCCGGCCGCCGCCGCCCCATTCCGGCCGGCACCCTCCGACCGATCCGGGGGGAGCAGGCCGAGGGACGCCGTCGAGGTCTGCGCGGGGGCCGCGGCCGGTCCCACGAGCGGGGCAGGGGCGAGGGGGCCGCTCTTCGGCGTGGTCCCAAGCGTCTCCTCGGTCGGCCCCACCGGAGCGGTCGGTCCGTCGCCGACGGGCAGAGAGACGGTCCCGACGACGCCCGCGGCCGCTCCCGCGACGAGAACGACGGCCGTGGTGGCGCCGAAGGTGGAGGACCGGACGTGGCGGAAGACGTTGACGCGGCGCCGGGCGCTGCGGCCGGGCGTGGGCGCGCCCGGCGCCGCGAGGGGGAGCGGACCGGAGTGACGGCGGACGAGCTCGTCGACGGGGATGCCGCCGGTATGTCGGCCCGTCCCGATCTCGCCCGAGGAGGGGGTCACCGGGAGCGGTCGGACCGACTGTCGAGGGGCTCGGGGGGCACGAGAGGCTCGGGGGGCGGGGATCGCGGGCATCTCGGCGGTCGCCCAACTGTCGGTGTGCAGACGGTGGCGGGCCGTGGCGTCCGGACCGTCGGCGGGGTCCGCGCCATCGACCCCGAACGTGTCGTCCCTGCTCGCGCCCCGCACCGCACCTCCCACGTCTCGCCCCGCGTTCGCCCGTGTCGCCTACCCCGTAGCCGTTCTCCCCGTCCCTGCCTCACTGCCTACCGACGAGCGGCCCTCGGAGGCAGCGTCCATCGGGGCCCCCGGGCCCACCGATGGAACGGCGCCGGGCGGAGTCAACCCACAGGGCAACACACCCGTTCGGCGGAGAGCTGAGGCGTCAGCGCGTCACGGTACCGCAGAGTACCGTTCGCCGCCGGAGATCGACCGTTCGGCGCGGTCAGTAGCCGCGGGGCGGGTTCGCCAGCCGCCGGCGCGCGGCCTGGAGCTGCGCGGCGGACACGAGTCCGATGCCGCCGCCCGCGAGCAGCGCCAGGAGGTCCACGGGCACGGCGGCGGCCGAGGTCAGCAGCAGGGCGACGAGCGCGCCGAGCACCAGGCCGCCCGCGGCCGGGAGACGCTTCTTCTCGCCACGCCCATAGTCCGCGGTCCCGGGGCGGCGTGCGGCCACCGAGGAGATCATCCCGAGGTAGCCCGCGTAACCGAGGGCCGCGAGGAGACCGAGTACCGCCACGATCGTGGCGATCAGGTCCACGACGGTGTCCATGCCTCCAGCCTGCCACGGGAGGGAGGCGCCCACCGCACTGTCAGCCCGGTCGACCTCCCAACCGGCCGCGGCCGAGGCGGAGCAGCATCATCGCGAGCTCGCGGCCCTCGGGACCGAGTTCGCGGAAGCGCGCCAGGACCGCCATCTCGCGGTTGTAGACGATGCGGGGACCGCCGGCCGCCATCCGGGCCATGCCGATCCGCTGGGAGATCTCCGACCGGCGCCGGACGAGCCGGAGCAGGTCGGCGTCGATGGCGTCGATCTCGACGCGGAGGTCGGGTATCTCCTCGGGCGACGCCGGGGTCAGCGCCGCGTCGGACGGCTCGACGGGTGTCTCGGAAGGAGGTGTCTCCACGGGGGTCTGAGGGTCGGTCACGACGGTTCCTCCAACGGATGGGCCCGGGGGGAGTCACGGAGCCCGGAGGCCACCGCACGGTGCGCGGTCCCCGGGTCCGCGGACTCCGGGGCGGCGTGGTCGGTGGTCGAGCGGGTGCGCTCAGTCGGCCACGGGCACCGGGGTCCGGTACCCGTAGCGAAAGTCGACCGCGTGTCGCACGAGGTCAACGATAGCGGCCCCGCGCGGGAGTCGCCACGACGTGGTCGTCGCGATCGCGCGGAAGCGTCGGGGGTCCCCGGTAACGTGGCCAGACGATGAGCACCGCGTCCGACTCGGTCACCCCCGCCACTCCGGCGACCTCGCCGTCTCCGCCGGCGCCCGGCGCCCGGCCGGCGGCGTCGGCGCTCTCGGCGCGGCTCGCCGGGGCGGCGGCGGACACCGCGGTGCGTCGCACCGGGCCCCGCGCTCCGGACCGGCGGCCCGCGCCGGAGGCCGACCCGCTGCTGGAGGGGCTGAACCCCCAGCAGCGCGAGGCCGTGCTGCACCGGGGCACGCCGCTGCTCATCGTTGCGGGCGCCGGGTCGGGCAAGACGCGGGTCCTCGCCCACCGCATCGCCCACCAGCTCTCCGCCCACGGCGCGCACCCGGGCCAGATCCTCGCGATCACGTTCACCAACAAGGCCGCCGCGGAGATGCGCGAGCGGGTGGTCGAGTTGGTGGGCCGCCGGGCCCAGGCGATGTGGGTGTCGACCTTCCACTCCATGTGCGTGCGGATCCTGCGCCGCGAGTACCGCCATCTCGACCTGTCGAGCACGTTCTCCATCTACGACGCCGACGACTCCCGCCGCCTCGTCGCGACGGTCGCCCGCGGGCTCGACCTCGACCCCAAGCGCTTCCCGCCACGGGGGCTGCTCGGACAGATCTCGGCGTGGAAGAACGAGCTGGTCGACCCGCTGGACGCCGCGGACGCCGCCGCGACCGACATGGAGCGCCGCTGCGCCGAGGTCTACGCCTCCTATCAGCAGCGGCTGCAGCAGTCGAACTCCCTCGACTTCGACGACCTCATCGGCCGCACGGTGGATCTGCTCACCCGCTTCCCGGACGTCGCCGAGCACTACCGGCGCCGCTTCCGCCACGTGCTGGTCGACGAGTACCAGGACACCAACCACGCCCAGTACTCGCTGGTGCGCGCGCTGTCCTCCGGATCGGTCGATGGGTCGGTCCCGCCGGCGGAGCTGTGCGTGGTGGGCGACGCCGACCAGTCGATCTACGCTTTCCGCGGCGCGACGATCCGCAACATCGTGGAGTTCGAGCGGGACTACCCCGACGCCCGCACCATCCTGCTCGAGCAGAACTACCGTTCGACACAGATGATCCTCTCCGCGGCCAACGCGGTGATCGCCCGCAACCCGGAGCGTCGCGCCAAGCGACTCTGGACCGACGCCGGCGACGGGGACCTCGTCACCGGATACGTCGCCGACAACGAGCACGACGAGGCCGCGTTCGTCGCCGCGGAGATCGACCGACTGGTCGACGAGGGCGAGGTCCGCTTCGGCGAGGTCGCGGTGTTCTACCGGACCAACGCGCAGTCCCGTGTCTTCGAGGACGTGTTCGTCCGGCTCGGCATGCCGTACAAGATCGTCGGCGGCGTCCGCTTCTACGAGCGCCGGGAGGTCCGCGACGCCCTCGCCTACCTCAAGCTGCTGTCGAACCCCGAGGACACGGTGTCGCTGCGCCGCATCCTCAACGTGCCCAAGCGCGGTATCGGTGACCGCACCGAGTCCGTCGTCGCCGAGAACGCCGAGCGTGAGCGGGTCACCTTCGCCGCCGCCCTGCGTCGTGCCGCCGCCGGCGAGGTCCACGGGCTGGCCACCCGCTCGCAGCGCAACATCGCTGACTTCGTCGAGATGCTCGACGGGCTGGCCGGGACCCTCGCGGAGGGCGCCGACGTCGCCGACGTCCTCGAGGCGGTGTTGGAGCGCACCGGCTACCGCGGAGAGCTCGAGCATTCCGAGGACCCGCAGGACCAGTCGCGCCTGGAGAACCTCACCGAGCTGGTGAGCGTAGCGCGGGAGTTCGTCGGCGACGCCCGCGCGTCGGGCGAGGACACCGCCGATGCGGCCACCGATGCCGTCGACGGGCCCGCGCCGGGGTCGCTGGAGGCGTTCCTCGAGCGGGTGTCGCTGGTGGCCGACGCCGACTCGATCCCCGACGGAGGCGACGGCGTCGTCACGCTCATGACCCTGCACACGGCGAAGGGGTTGGAGTTCCCCGTCGTCTTCGCCACCGGGTGGGAGGACGGCGTGTTCCCGCACAGCCGCGCGCTGGCCGACCCGGCCGAGCTCTCCGAGGAGCGCCGCCTCGCCTACGTCGGCATCACGCGCGCCCGGACCCGGCTCTACCTCTCCCGCGCGCTGATGCGCTCCATGTTCGGTCAGCCCCAGGCCAACCCGCCGTCGCGGTTCCTCGACGAGGTGCCCGACGAGGTGGTCGACTGGCGGCGGCTCGCCCCGGAGCGCTCGGCCCCCGTGGGCAGCAGCCGCTTCGGGGGCCAGCGGTGGGCCGGTGGGGAGGAGTCCGGGGGCAGTGGATTCGGGTCCACCGGCTCCGGGCGGTCCCGGCGTCCCGCACCCTCGGCGTCCCCGGGGTGGAAGGACACCCCGTCGATCACCCTCGAGGTGGGCGACCGCGTGAGCCACGACAAGTACGGGCTGGGGACGGTCGCGGTGGTCGATGGGGTCGGGGCGCGCGCCACGGCGACCATCGACTTCGGCTCCGGAGGCACGGTCCGGCTCATGCTCATCGGCGGCGTCCCGCTGCAGAAGCTGTAGCCCGCGGCGGGCCGGGCCACCCGCCCCACGACCTCAGTCGGAGGCGGCCGAGCCGCCGCCACCCAGGGCGATGCCGCGCTCGGCGAGCCACGGCAGCGGGTTGATCTTCTTGCCCGCCGGGGTCCAGACCTCGAAGTGGAGGTGGGGGCCGGTCGACTGGCCGCGGTTGCCGATCTCCGCGATCTCCTCGCCCGCCGTGACCTTCTGGCCGGCCTCGACGAAGAAACGGTTGACGTGGCCGTACACGTTGATCGTGCCGTCGTCGAGGCGTACGCGTACCCACTGCCCGAACCCGCTCGCCGGTCCGGCCTCGACGACGGTGCCGTCCCCGACCGAGACGATCGGGGTCCCGATCCGGTTGGCGATGTCGATGCCGTTGTGCGAGGTGCCCCATCGAGCGCCGAAGCCGGAGGTGAAGCGCCCCTCGGCGGGCGTGACGAAGGCGGGCGCCCGGGCGGCGAGCTCGCGGGCCGCCGCAGCGTCGGCGAGCCGGCGCGACTTCGACAGCGAGCCCAACTCGTCCCCGCCCCCGTCCTCGGCGCTCGCGGCGCGGACCGGGCTCACGGGCAGGACGTCGGTCGTGGCCGCGGCGCCCGGCGTCGCGCCGCGGGCGGGTGCGGAGGTCGGCACGGAGGTGGGGGTCGAGGCGGCCGAGGTGGTCGAGGCCGACCCCGAGCCGTCGGCGGTCGACCCGGTGGCGGCCCGCAGCGCCAGCGCACCGGTGACCGTCCCGGTCGACGGCTCGTCGATGGCGCCGACGGCGAGGCTGTGGCCCGCGGTGGCCAGCGCCCCCGCGGCGACGGCGGCGACGGCGAGGCGTCCCCGCAGGAGACCGCCGGTCGCCGGGGTGCGTCCGCGCCGGGAAGCCGGAGCGGGGGCGGGACCGCCGGTGCGGGCACGGCCTCTGCCGCCCGCGGCCAGCCGAGTCGACCCGCCCCCGCCCGGGACGAACGCCGAGGTCTGCGCGCCATGGCCCGGTCGGGGTGCGGGGGCCGCCGGGGGAGCGGACGGTGCGGGGGGCCAGCTGCGCGCGGAGCCTCCTGCCGGCCCGCCGAGCCCGGCGCCGGCCAGGGCGGGAGTTCCGAAGGTCGGGACCGGGATCTCGAACGAGAACCGGTTGAGCAGCGGCGTGGTGCGCTGGCCGGGGGAGCTGTGGCGCGCCAAGACCGTCCTTCCGATGACCGGCGGCGTCGAGCCCGGTCGCGGACGGCGTCGCATGGGGGAGCGAGGGTCGGATCGTCGGGGTCGATCCGTGAGCCGTTCGTGACCGGGCCGTGATGTCGGGCCCGAAGGTGTCACGCAGGTCGAGCCGGAGCAAACCATCCGCGCAAGACACCGAGCGCGGCACGCCGTGTGTGCGGTCGCGCGCGCCGAGCGGTCGTCAACCGGGCCGCGAGCGGTGGGAGCCTCAGCCGGCCAGCCTGGGGCCACCCTGTCGCCGAGGAGGTCGGCGTCCCGCGCGGGCTCTGGCGTTGCTCGCCGGGGCGGCCGGACTGCTCGTGGTGCCGGCGGATGTGTCGGGCGTCGCGCCGACCACGGGGTCGGCCTCCACCCCGCGTGGATAGGGTCGCTGCAGTCGCGGCCCGAGGGGACACCGGACGAGAGCGACGAGTGCTGCCGGTCGCCGATGGAGGAGTGCACGAGTGGATCTGTACGAATACCAGGCGAAGGACCTCTTCGCCGCCCACGGGGTGCCGACGCTGCCGGGACGCACCGTCGACACGGCGTCCGATGCGGAAGCCGCGGCCCGCGAGATCGGCGGCGCGGTCGTGGTCAAGGCCCAGGTCAAGGTGGGCGGTCGCGGCAAGGCCGGTGGCGTGAAGCTCGCCGAGTCCCCCGCGGAGGCCAAGGAGAAGGCCGAGGCGATCCTGGGCCTCGACATCAAGGGCCACACGGTGCACCGCGTCCTCGTCACCGCGGCGAGCGATATCGCCGAGGAGTACTACTTCTCGTTCCTGCTCGACCGCTCGCACCGCACCTTCCTGGCCATGGCCTCGGCCGAGGGCGGCATGGAGATCGAGGAGCTGGCCGTCGAGCGCCCCGAGGCCCTGGCCCGGGTGCCGATCGACGCGATCGCCGGTGTCGACAAGACGAAGGCCGACGCCATCGTGGCGCAGGCCGAGCTGCCCGCCGAGGTCGCCGAGGAGGCCGCGCAGGCCATCGTCGCGCTGTGGGAGACCTTCGTCGCCGAGGACGCGACCCTCGTCGAGGTCAACCCGCTGGTGCGCGACCCGCAGGACAAGATCCTCGCCCTCGACGGCAAGGTCACCCTCGACGAGAACGCCGGGTTCCGGCACGCCGACCACGCCCAGCTCGTCGACGAGCAGACCGAGAACCCGCTCGAGGCCAAGGCGAAGGCCAAGGGCCTGAACTACGTCAAGCTCGACGACGGCCAGGTCGGGATCATCGGCAACGGTGCCGGGCTGGTCATGTCGACCCTCGACGTCCTCGCCTACGCCGGCGAGGCGCACGGCGGCATGAGGCCCGCCAACTTCCTCGACATCGGCGGCGGGGCCTCGGCCGAAGTGATGGCCGCGGGGCTCGACGTGATCCTCGGCGACGACGACGTGCGCAGCGTCTTCGTCAACGTCTTCGGCGGTATCACCGCGTGCGACGCGGTGGCCAACGGGATCGTCGAGGCCTTGTCGATGCTGGGCGGCAGCGCCGCCAAGCCGCTCGTGGTCCGCCTGGACGGCAACAACGTCACCGAGGGTCGGCGGATCCTCCAGGAGGCGAATCACCCCCTGGTGACCGTGGTGGACACCATGGACGACGCGGCCGCGAAGGCCGCCGAGCTTGCCGCCGCCGGAGGCGGCACTCCGACTCGAGTGGGCGGGGCCTAAGAATGTCGATCTTCCTGAACGAGAACAGCAAGGTCATCGTCCAGGGGCTCACCGGCTCCGAGGGCATGAAGCACGCCCGCAAGATGCTGGCCTCCGGCACCAAGATCGTCGGGGGGGTCAACGCGCGCAAGGCGGGCACCTCCGTCGACGTCGACGGCACCTCGGTGAGCGTGTACGGCGGCGTCGAGGAGGCCATGAAGGAGACCGGGGCGGACGTCTCGGTGCTCTTCGTGCCGCCGCGCTTCGCCAAGGACGCCGCGGTCGAGGCCATCGACGCCGGGCTCGGCCTCGCGGTCATCATCACCGAGGGCATCCCCGTGCACGACTCGGCGTGGTTCTGGGCCCACGCCTGCGCCAACGGCAACCGCACTCGCATCATCGGTCCGAACTGCCCCGGCGTCATCAGCCCCGGCAGGTCCAACGCCGGCATCATCCCCGCCGACATCTCCGGGGCCGGGAAGATGGGTCTGGTGTCCAAGTCCGGCACCCTCACCTATCAGATGATGTTCGAGCTGCGGGACATCGGCTTCTCCACCGCGATCGGCATCGGCGGTGATCCCGTCATCGGGACGACGCACATCGACGCACTGGAGGCGTTCGAGGCCGACCCCGACACCGAGGTCATCGTGATGATCGGCGAGATCGGCGGCGACGCCGAGGAGCGCGCGGCCGACTACGTGAAGGGCGACGTGACGAAGCCGGTCGTGGGCTACGTCGCCGGGTTCACCGCCCCCGAGGGCAAGACGATGGGCCACGCCGGTGCCATCGTCTCCGGATCCGCCGGCACCGCCCAGGCCAAGAAGGAGGCCCTCGAGGCGGCTGGCGTCCGGGTCGGCAAGACACCCACCGAGACCGCGGACCTGGCACGGGGCATCATCACGTCCGGGAGCTGACGCCCCACCGTCGCCGTCCCGGGAGGACACGCATGAGCGCAGGCCCGCCGACCTCCGGACCGTCGGGTCCGCGCCCATCGGGTCCGTACGGCCCAGCGAGCGGAGCCCCGTCCGCGGGTGGTCCGTCGCCCTACGAGCAGCCGTACGGGCAGGGCGAGTACGGCCAGGAGCAGTACGCGCAGTCCCCGTACGGCCCGTCCCCCTACGGCCCCTCCCCCTACGGCCAGCAGCCATCCGGTCCGGGCCAGTACGGGCAGGGCGGGTCGCCGTGGTCGGGTGGCGTCCCCGTCCCCGCGGGCTCCGCCTCGTTCCCCGCGGCATCGTCCGCGCCGCCGCCGTCCTCCCCAACGGGTGCACCGGCGCTCGGGGGGTCGACGAGGTCGGGTGCGCCGTCGGCTCCCCGGTCGGACGGCAGAGGCACCCTCGGGCTCGGGGGTGCGCTCGCCGCCGCGGCCCTCGCCGTGGTGGCCTACGTCCTGAGTCTCTTCGCGGTCGACGGGGCGACCTTCCCGCTCGCGCTGGTGCTCGGCGGCGGCCTGGCCGCCGGGGCCGCGGTGCTGCCCCGGGCGCCGCGGATGCTCCTGCCCGCCGCCGTGCTCGCGACCACCGGTGCGCTCCTCGGCCTCACGAACCTCGCCCGCGTCGACGCCGTCGGCGTCGGCGTCGCCGTGCTCGGGATCCTCACCGCCGCGGCGACAGCGGTCGCCGTTCTCGCCGACGTCGGCGTCATCGCCACGGGTGGAGCCGCCCCACGGGACACCGGCCGAGGAGCGCACGCGGGCGTCGGACCGGTCGCGTCGTGGCCGCCGGGTCCGCAGAGCGGCTACGGACAGGGCCAGGGGTACGGGCAGGGCGCCTACGGCCCGGCTCAGGGCGCGTACGGGCATGAACAGCAGGGCGAGCACGGCAGTGCGGCCGCGACGGCGTCCGTGCCCCGGGTCGGTTCGGGGGCCGGCGGGTCCTCGGGTGGCGCCTCGGTGCCGTTCTCCTACGGCCCGCCGTCGACGCCCGCGGCAGGTGGGCGCGAGCAGGACGCGACCACGCAGACCGTCGGCACGGGCTCCGCGGCGTCCGGCGCGACGCCGTCGGCCTCCCCCGGCACGAGCGGTACGGCCGGCGACACCCGTGCCGAGCCTACGATCGCCACGTCGCTCGGCGCGTCCTCGGCGTCCTCCGCCACCACATCCGAGCCCCCGTCGGCCCCGTCCCCGGGCGCATCCTCGCCGGAGGTCACCGAGCCCGCCGTCGGCGGTGTGCCCACCGGACCCGCCGCGAGCAGCTCCTCGACACCGCCCGGGGGCGCCGGGCCGGGATCGTCGCCCGGCTCGTCGTCCGGTCCGGCCTCGCCCGGCTCGACGGCCGGCTCCTCGCCGACCCCGAGCGCCCCGGACTCGAGCGAGCCCACGACCCCGGCCTACGGCACCCCGCCGGCGGGAGGCGGTGCGGCGTCGTACTCGTCGGCCCCGTCCGCGTTCCCCTCGGCTTCCGGTCCGGGCCGGGGCCCGGGTGGGTCTGGGTCGCCGTCGGGGTGGGGCGTTCCCCCGGCGGATCGGGGCGAGGCCACCTCCGGGAACGGGGGCGGCGTCCACGAGGCCCCTCGGACGCAGGAGTCGGGCCGCACGCCGGAGGCGGGAGCCTCCGAGACGGGTGGTGCCCATGAGTCGGGCACCGATCCCGCGCGTCCTCCCTACCGCGCGCCGGGACGCGACGCCGACCCGTACGGCACCCCGAACCCCCAGGACGAGTGGGGCACACCCCGCTGACCCAGCCCGGGTGATCGCGCCCCCGCCGCCCGCCGTCCTGCAGCGGAGCGGCGTGGCGAAGCGGCGGGACCGGAGGGGGATGGAAGGGTCGGCGCGCGTGAGCGCTCCTGCCCGCCCCCGCCGCCCGGCGGCCACGCCGGCTGCGCCCGCGCCCGCCTCGCGGGTGGGCGCGTTCGTCTCCGTCGCGCTCGTGCCCATGGTGGTCTCCTACGCGGCCATGGTGCTGGTGACCGCCGTTGTCACCGGGGTCGCCGCGGGCACGACGCCGGGAGGCGAGCCCGGCCCCGCCGGCAGCGTCGCCGCCGCGGTGCCGCTCTGGCTCGCCGCCCACCTCGTGCCGGTGACCCTGCACGGCGAGACGGTGAGTGCCCTCCCGCTCGCGCCCGCCCTCGCGATCGGTCTGCTGATCGCGGCGACAACCCGTCGCGCGGTGCGTCGACTCGGCGTCACCCGCGCCGGGGGCGCCGTGGGAGTGGTGGCGACGGCGGTGACCGCGCACGCGGCGTCTGGCGTCCTCGCCGCGGCCCTGCTGACCCCGGAGACGGTGATCGACGCTTCGCCCACCCTCGCCGGTGTGGTCTGCGGGCTCCTCGCCGGGATCGCCGCGCTGGCCGGGGTGGCGAGCCCGACGGGTCTGACGGGGCGGCGGGTGGCCCGGCTGCCGCACGGGGTGCGCGCGGGCATGCGCTCCGGGCTGCTCGGAGCCCTCGGGTTCCTCGCGGCCGGGGCGGGGATGGTGACGGCGTCGCTGCTGGCGGACGCCCCGGACGTCGCCGGGGTGTTCTCCCGCCTCGCTCCCGAGGCGGGCAGCGGGGCGGGACTCGCCCTGCTCACGGCGGCCTACCTGCCCAACGCGGTGATCGGCGCGACGTCCTGGATCGCGGGTCCGGGGTTGGCGATCGGCGTGATGTCGACGACGCCCACGTCGGTGATCGCCGGGCCGATCTCGGCGATGCCCCCGCTGCCGCTCGCCGCACTGCTGCCCACGGCGGCGCCGCCCCCGTGGGCGGGCCTGACCTTCGCGGTACCGCTCGCCCTCGGCTCGCTCGTCGGCTGGACGCTCACCCCCGGCGCCGGGGACGCCCCGGCCCGACTGCGGACCCTCGGCGTCGCGGCGGTCAGCGCGGCCCTGCCGCTGGGTGTCCTCGCCGTCCTGGCGGGCGGGCGGCTCGGCACCGGTCCGTTCGACCCGGTCGTGGTGCCCGCCGGCGCGCTCGTGCTCGCGATCATGGCTTGGGTCCTCGTCCCGGGCGCCGTCGTCGTGCTGGCGGTCGGTCCCGCAGCCCCTGCGCCCCGCCGTCCGCCCCCGGGCGGCCTGCCGACCGACGGCGCCCCCGACCTGGAGGACGCCGAGGACGACGAGGACCGTGTCCCGGTCGACACGCGCCCGCCGGAGGGACCTGACTAACCTGGCGGCCGCCGAGAGGACCGGACGGAGACCGCGCTGCCCACGCACGAGAGCCCTAGGCTGGTGCTTCCGTCACCGGCGCGCGTCGTGGTCCTCGCCTCCGGGTCGGGCACGCTGTTGCAGGCGCTGCTCGACGCGTGCGCCGCCGGGGTCGTGCCCGCCACCGTCGTCGCGGTCGTCGCCGACCGCCCGCACGTCGCCGCCCTCGCGCGTGCCGCGGCGGCCTCGGCCGACGCGCACGTGGTCGCCCTCGCCGACCATCCCGACCGGGCCGCGTGGGACACCGCGCTCGCCGACACGGTCGTAGCCGCCGGGCCCGACCTGGTGGTCTCCGCGGGCTTCGCGCGCGTCCTCGGCGCCCCGTTCCTCGACCGCTTCGGCGGCCGCACGATCAACACCCACCCCGCGCTGCTGCCCTCCTTCCCCGGGGCGCACGCGGTGCGCGACGCTCTCGCCCACGGCGTCAAGGTCAGCGGCGCGACCGTGCATCTCGTCGACGCCGGGGTGGACACCGGGCCCGTGCTGGCGCAGGAGGCCGTTGTCGTCGATCCCGACGACACGGAGGAGACGCTGCACGAGCGCATCAAGGTGGTGGAGCGCCGGGTGCTGGTCGAGACCGTCTCGGCGCTGGTCCGCCACGGGGCCACCGTCACCGGACGAACAGTGAGGATGCCGTGACCGCCACTCCCGACGCCGTTCCACCCGCCGCTCCCGAGACCTCCGGCGGTCGGCGGCCCGTCCGCCGCGCCCTGGTCAGCGTCTACGACAAGGCCGGTCTGCTCGATCTCGCCACCGGGCTGCACGCGGCCGCGGTGGAGATCGTCTCGACGGGGTCCACCGCGTCCCGGATCGCCGACGCCGGGGTCCCCGTCAGCCGGGTGGAGGAGGTGACGGGCTTCCCCGAGTGCCTGGACGGTCGGGTGAAGACCCTGCACCCCCGCGTGCACGCGGGGCTGCTCGCCGACCGGCGGCTGCCCGAGCACGTCGCGCAGCTGACGGCGCTCGACATCGCCCCCTTCGACCTGCTCGTGGTGAACCTCTACCCGTTCACGCAGACCGTCGCGTCGGGGGCGGCGCCCGACGACTGCGTCGAGCAGATCGACATCGGCGGCCCGGCGATGATCCGGGCCGCGGCGAAGAACCACGAGTCGGTGGCGGTGGTGACCGACCCGGGGCGCTACCCCTGGGTGCTGGCCGAGGCCGGGGCGGGTGGGGTGACGCGGGCCGACCGTCGCGCGCTCGCCGCCGAGGCGTTCCGGCACACAGCGTCCTACGACGTCGCCGTCGCGTCGTGGATGGGCTCGACCCTCGCTCCCTCCGAGGGGTTCGCGGACTGGATCGGATCGACCGGACGGCTGCGCGCGACGCTGCGCTACGGGGAGAACCCGCACCAGGCCGCGGCGCTCTACGGCGAGCCCGGTGACGCGTCGGGTCTCGCGGGCGCGGTGCAGCTGCACGGCAAGGAGATGTCCTACAACAACTACGTCGACGCCGACGCCGCGTGGCGCGCCGCCCACGACCACGCGGGCGTCTGCGTGGCGATCATCAAGCACGCGAACCCGTGCGGGATCGCGGTCGCGGGCCCGGCCGGCGACGTCGCCGAGGCCCACCGCAAGGCCCACGCCTGCGACCCGACGAGCGCGTTCGGCGGCGTCATCGCGGTGAATGCCGAGGTGAGCGTGGCCCTGGCCGAGCAGATCGCCGAGATCTTCACTGAAGTCGTGGTCGCACCGTCGTACGCCGACGGCGCGCTCGACGCGCTCGCGCGCAAGAAGAACGTCCGGGTCCTCACCGCGACCTGGGCGCCGCCGGCGTACGAGCAGCGGGCGATCTCCGGCGGGACGCTGGTGCAGGAGCGCGACGCCGTCGACGCGCCCGGCGACGACCCGTCGGGCTGGACCCTGGCGACGGGGACCGCGGCGTCGCCGGAGCAGCTGGCCGACCTCGCCTTCGCGTGGCGCGCGTGCCGCGCGGTGAAGTCGAACGCGATCCTGCTGGCGTCCGGCGGCGCTACGGTCGGGGTCGGGATGGGGCAGGTCAACCGGGTCGACTCGGCGAAGCTCGCGGTGCTGCGGGGGGGTGACCGCGTGGCGGGGTCGGTCGCGGCGTCGGACGCGTTCTTCCCGTTCCCCGACGGGTTCGAGGTCCTCGCCGAGGCGGGGGTCGCGGCCGTCGTGCAGCCGGGTGGGTCGGTGCGCGATGAGCACGTGATCGAGGCCGCGGAGAAGGCGGGCGTGACCATGTATCTCACCGGGACGCGACACTTTGCCCATTAGCGCTCGTGCGTGCTGTGTCGGCGAGCCGTGTCCGGACACGGAAACGCACGCACGCCCTCGGTGTCTCCCAGGGAACCGCTGACGGCCCGAGGGCGTCGGATGGTGTGAACGGCGCCGCACGGGTGCCCGGACCAGGAGTTCTCGTGAGAGATCAACGTATCCCCCTGGCGGACGCCGTGGCGCCCGCGCGCGATCGACACGCCGCGACCGTCGAGGCGTTCGCCACCTGGAGTGCGGTCCTGGGGCGTTCGCCCGATCCCGACGTCGCGGCGCTGATCCACGCGGCGGAGGACGACCGCGACCGGGAGGACGGGTGGGATCGTGCGGGCTTCTACAGCTTCTACCGCTGCGATCTCTGGAACTGGTGCGCGTTGGCGAACTGTGGCTGTGGCTGCACCACCGTGACGTGACCGGCCGCGGAAGCCCGAGGACGAGCCGCTGCACGAGCTGCTCAAGGTGCTGCTCTGCTACGGGGACATCGGGTTCGACGGCCGTCCCATGACCAAGACCCGCCGACTCGTCCCCTGCGAGTGCTACGTCTCGACCCGGTATGCGATGCCCACCGGGACGGGCGACGAGCCGCCGCCCACAGTGGAGGACCTTGATCGCGAGCTCGAGGCCGAACTCGGCCACGTACCCCGCCGTCATGGGTGATGCAGCGGTCTTGGCGTTCTGTCGGGGTGGTGGGTTAGCGTTCTCTTGGTTCGAACACGTGTTCGACTCAAGGAGGACCAGTGACAGCGGTGACGACGGCCGACGGGCGTGACGAACTCTCCCGGCGCTGCGCCGCGCTCGGGGTGGTCAGCGCCGCCGAGCTCGGCCAGCGTCGGGGTGCCCGCTCCGGGCCGGGCCATGCTGCCGGTGTCGCGTCTCCTCGGCAGGGACCCGCGCTCCTCCGTCCGGTCCCGGCGGCCGCCGAATCCGCGCCCACTGCCACCCCCGCTCCCGTGGAGCTCGCCGATCCGGAGTCCTCGGCGGTCCTCCCGGTGGTCGGCCCCCTCGCCGGCCTTCTGCCCGGGGGTGGTCTGCGTCGAGGGTCGACGGTGTCGGTGCACGGCTCCACCGCGCTGCTGCTGGCGCTGCTGGCCGAGGCGTCCCGGTCGGGGTCGTGGTGCGCGCTGGTCGGGCTGCCCGGGGTCGGGGTGCAGGCGGCGGCCGAGGCCGGGCTCGACCTCGCGCGCACCGCGCTGGTCCCGCGTCCCGGTCCGCGGCCCACGGCGGTGGCCGCAGCCCTGGTCGACGGGGTGGACCTGATCGTGCTGGGCGACGCGGGGGCGTGGCAGGCGGGAGACCGTCAGCGTCTCGCGGCGCGGGTGCGCCAGCGGGGTGCGGTGCTCGTACCGGTGGGGGCGTGGCCGGGGGCGGACGCCGAGCTGCACGCCTCGGGGGGCACGTGGTCGGGCCTGCTCGGCGACGGGGCGGGGCGGCTGCGCACCCGGCGGGTCCACCTGCGCTGCACCGCCCGCGGCCGCGGCCGTGACCTCACCGACGACCTGCTGCTCCCCGGCCCGGGCGGTCCCTGCACACCGGCCGAGCCGGAGGGGCCCGGCGGTGCGGTGGAGCGGCAGGCCTCGCGAACGGTGGCAGTGTGAGCCCGCCGGGCGGGACGGCGCCGATCCGCGTCCTCGCCCTGTGGTGTCCCGACTGGCCGGTAGTCGCCGCGGCGGCCGAGGCCGGGCTGCCCGCGCACCGTCCGGCGGCGGTGCTCGTCGCGCACCGCGTCGTCGCCTGCTCCGCGACGGCCCGGGCGCAGGGAATCCGGCGGGGTCTGCGACGCCGCGAGGCGCAGGCGCGCTGCCCCGACCTCGCCGTCCTCGCCCGCGACACCGACCGTGACGCCCGCGCGTTCGAGGCGGTCGCCGCCGCGGTGGAGGAGGTCACGCCGGGCCTGGAGGTGGTCCGCCCCGGGCTCATCGCCCTCGCCGCCCGCGGTCCCGCGCGCTACTTCGGTGGCGAGGAGGTGGTCGCCGAGCGCCTCGCCGACCACGTCGCCGCCCACGCCCGCGTCGAGTGCCAGGTGGGCGCCGCCGACGGGCTGTTCGCCGCCGCCCTCGCCGCGCGCCGCAGCGTCCTCGTGCCCCCGGGCGGCAGTCCCGCGTTCCTCGCGCCGCTGCCGGTCACCGAGCTGGAGCTCGAGCCCGGGGTCGAGCCCGACACCGCCGGCGCCGACGGGGCCGCCGCCGCGGCGGGGGTGGCGCGCGCCGAACTCGTCGGGCTGCTGCGCCGCCTCGGCCTGACCACGCTCGGCGACGTCGCCGCCCTCCCCGCCGCGGACGTGGCGTCCCGGTTCGACGCCGCCGCGGTGCGGGCGCACCGGCTGGCGCGCGGCCTCGACGAGCGCCCACCCTCGCGCCGCCGCGTCCCCGAGGAGCTCACCGTCGAGCTGCCGCTCGACCCGCCGGTCGAGCGGGTCGACGCCGCCGCCTTCGCCTCCCGCACGCTCGCCGAACGCCTCCACGACGCCCTCGGTCGGGCCGGGCTCGCCTGCACCCGGCTCGGCGTGCAGGCCCGGACCACCGACGGCGAGGAGCTGGCCCGCGTCTGGCGCTGCGCCGATCCGTTGACCCCTGCCGGCACCGCCGACCGGGTCCGCTGGCAGCTCGACGGCTGGCTGTCGCGGCGCCGCGACCGCACGGCCGAGGGTGGGCTCACCGTGCTGCGGCTGGTGCCCGAGGAGGTCGTCGACGCCGGGCGGCTGCAGCTCGGGCTCTGGGGCGAGGTCGGCGTGGCCGACGAGCGCGCCGGCCGCGCGCTGGTCCGCATCCAGGGGCTGCTCGGCCCCGAGGAGGTGCTCACCGGCGTCGCCGGCGGCGGTCGGGGGCCGGGGGAGCGGATCCGGCTGGTGCCGTGGGGCGACGAGCGGGTCCCCGCGCTCGACCCGGAGGCTCCCTGGCCGGGGGCGCAACCCGCCCCGTCCCCCTCGACCGTGCCGCCCGAGCCGCTCCCCGCCCGGGTGCTCGACGCCGCCGGTGCCCCCGTTCGACGGGCCGGTCGCGGCCGGCTCTCCGCCCCGCCCGCCCACGTGGCGATCGGCGTCGGGGACACGACGCGCCCGGTCCGCGCGTGGGGCGGCCCCTGGCCCGACGATGGCCGCTGGTGGGACCCGCGGGCGCCCACCGGCTGCGTCCGTGTGCAGGTCGTCTGCGCCGCCGACGCCGACGAGGACGTGGAGACCGATCCCGACCCGGCCGCCGACCTCGCACCCGACCCGGTGGCCTCGTCCGCCGACGCCGCCGGTCTGGCGCTGCTGCTGGTGCTGCGCGACGACCGCTGGGTCGTCGAGGGCATCTACGACTGAGGCACGTCGGACCGCGAGTTCATGTGGAGGATCAAGCTTCAGCGGCGAGAGGAGGGCCAGCGAGCTTCGAAGGCTCTGCGTCGGGTCGGGTCGGGTCGGGTGCGCGTACCTCAGGGCTGCTCGTCCGGTTCCGGCGGCTGGAGGCGTGCTGCGGCGATCTGGCAGAACTCGTCGATGAGCGGGCGTCGGTCGTCGGCGCGGTGGGCGAGCACGACCGGTACCGGTGCGACGTCCTCGAGGGGGACGGTGGTGAGATCAGGTCGCAGTTGCCCGTGGCGGATGCTCGCGGTGACGAGCGCGACCGCGGTCCCGCTGTCGGCGATGTCCGCGAGTCGGATCGACGAACGGCCGGCCAGGCGGTGGTCGCGCGACCAGGAGCACCCGCAGTTCGTCGTAGAGGGGGCGGATCCGCAACCCCTCGGTGGGGAACGGCAGGCGGGCGACCGCCACGTCCACCCGGCGGGCGAGCAGGGCCGGGCGTGGTTCGCGCCAGCCCAGGTGCAGGGTGCGCACCTCGGCGTGGGGCCGGGCGGCGCGAAGCGCCCGCACCGCCGGGGTGACGAGCAGGGCGGCGACGTGCCCGACGATGATCCGCTCCGGCACGGCGGCGGCGCGCGCGGACGCGGCCGCCGCCCGGGCGGCGCTCAGCACGCCCAGCGCCTCGGGGAGGAACGCCTCACCGGCCGGGGTCAGCACCGTGCCCCGGGTGTCGCGCTCGAAGAGGCGGGTGCCGACCGAGGGAGCACGCGTGATCGTCACCGGCCGCATACCGGAGTCGCTGGACGCGGCGCGCACGGAGCTCGGCCCGGGCGCGACCGTGGTGTCCAGCGACGCGGCGGCCGGCCGGGGTCGACGCGCTCGTCGAGGAGGTCCGCGAGCTCTTCGGGCGCCTCGACCTGATCTTCGTCAATGCCGGGGTGACGCGGTTCGTCGCGTTCGACGCGGTGACGGAGGCGACCTACGACGAGTTGTTCGCCATCAACGCGCGCGGCCCGTACTTCCTGATCCAGAAGCTCGCGCCGCTCCTCGTTCCCGGTGCCGCGGTCGTCCTCACCACCTCGGTGGCGAACGTCATGGGGCTCGCCATGTCCAGCGTCTACGCCGCCACCAAAGCGGCGGTGCGATCGATGGTGCGATCGCTCGCGCGCGAGCTGACGCCGCGCGGCATCCGGGTCAACCGTGAGCCCCGGCCCGATCGACACCGGAATCCTCGAACGGGCCCTGCCCGCGGCGGCCGCAGCCCAGACCAGGGAGCAGATGCAGGGGAACAACCCGATGCAGCGCTTCGGGCGAGCCGAGGAGGTCGCGGGCGCCGTGGCGTTCCTCGGCTTCGAGGCGACGTACACCACCGGTGCGGAGCTCCCCGTCGACGGCGGGGCGTCCCAACTCTGACACTCCGTTTCGGGGTACGGGGGTGGACGCTATCCTCTCTATCGAACACATGTTCGACCGAGGAGGGGCGATGGGCTGGGGCAACCCGCCGGTGAGCTGGACGGAGATGGAGGCCGTCCTGTCCGGGCGGACGGTCGACGGGCGGTCGTTGCAGGCCCGGGGCGCCGGGCCGCGCTCCGGCGCCCGGGGGGCCGACCGGGTCGAGGATCCCCTCGCCGAAGCCGGGGACACCGACGGCTGCCGCCGCCGTCAGTACCCCGAACCCGATGAGATCGACGGTCCGGGCACGGTCCACGTCGACACCCGCGCTCCCCGCGACGAGCAGTTCCCCGGCGACGGCGGCGACAGCCCCGCGTGGAGCCGCAAGCGCACCCCGTACCGGGCGCCCCCGACGGCCCGCGACGCCGCCATCGCCGTCCCCTACGCCGAGCTGCACGCCCACTCCAACTTCAGCTTCCTCGACGGCGCGAGCCACCCCGAGGAGATGGTGGAGGAGGCGGCGCGGCTCGGGCTGGAGGCGATCGCGCTCACCGACCACGACGGCATGTACGGCGTGGTCCGCTTCGCCGAGGCCGCGCGGGAGCTGGGCATCGGGACCGTCTACGGCGCCGAGCTCTCCCTCGGTCTCACCGCCCCGCAGAACGGCGTCGCCGACCCCGAGGGCGACCACCTGCTCGTCCTGGCCCGCGACCCCGACGGCTACCGGGCCCTGTCGCGGGCGATCACCGACGCGGCCATGCACCCCGACGCCGAGAAGGGCCGCCCGATCCATGACCTCGAGCGCACCGCGGCGACGCTGCGCGGACGCGGCGTCGTGCTCACCGGCTGCCGCAAGGGCTCCGTCCGGCGGGCGCTGGGTGTCGGGGGCGCGGGCGGGGTGGCGGCAGCGGCCCGCGAGATCGACCGCCTCACCGCGCTCTTCGGGGCCGACAACGTCGCGGTCGAGCTCACCGACCACGGCCTGCCCGACGACGCCGAGCGCACCGACGCCCTCGCCGCCCTCGCCGCCCGCCACGGCCTACCGACCGTCGCCACCACCGCCGCCCACTACGCCACCCCGGCCCGCGCGCGGCTGGCCGCGGCGCTGGGCGCGGTGCGGGCCCGCCGGAGCCTCGACGACGCCGAGGGCTGGCTGCCGCCGGGCACCGCGCACCTGCGTTCGGGGGCCGAGATGGCCGCCCGGTTCGCCCGCCACCCCGAAGCGGTCACCCACGCCGCGGTCCTCGCCCGGGAGTGCGCGTTCTCCCTGGAGCTGCTCGCCCCGCAGCTGCCGCCGTTCCCCGTCCCGGCCGGCCACACCGAGATCACGTGGCTGCGCCGGCTCACCGAGCTCGGCGCCCGCGAGCGCTACGGCGGGCCGACCGAGCACCCCCGCGCCCACGAGGTCATCGCCCACGAGCTCGGCGTCATCGAGGGCCAGGGGTTCGGCGGCTACTTCCTCATCGTGGCCGACATCGTCGAGCACTGCCGTCGGGAAGACATCTTCTGCCAGGGCCGCGGGTCGGCGGCCAACTCGGCGGTGTGCTTCGCCCTGAAGATCACCCACGTCGACGCGGTGCGCATGGAGCTGCTGTTCGAGCGCTTCCTGTCCCCGGAGCGCGACGGGTATCCCGACATCGACCTCGACATCGAGTCCGACCGCCGTGAGGAGGTCATCCAGTACGTCTACGGCCGCTACGGGCGCGACCGGGCGGCACAGGTCGCCAACGTCATCACCTACCGCCCGCGCTCGGCGGTGCGCGACGCCGCCCGCGCGCTGGGGTTCGCGCAGGGCCAGCAGGACGCGTGGAGCAAGCAGGTCGACCGGTGGGGCCCGGGCCCAGCAGGATCGGGTACGGGGCTGGGCGTCCAGGTGCCGCAGATGCCGGCGGCGGTCGCGTCGCTGGCCGAGCAGATCGCCGGCTTCCCCCGCCACCTGGGCATCCACTCCGGCGGCATGGTCATCTGCGACCGCCCCGTAGACCAGGTGGTGCCGGTGGAGTGGGCGCGGATGGCGAACCGCAGCGTCATCCAGTGGGACAAGGACGACGCGGCGGCGGTCGGGCTGGTGAAGTTCGACCTGCTCGGGCTGGGCATGCTCTCGGTGCTGCACTACGCGGTCGACTCCGTCGCCGCCCACCACGACCGCGAGATCGAGCTCTACGAGCTGCAACCCACCGAGCCCGAGGTGTTCGCGATGCTCGCCCGGGGTGACTCGGTGGGCGTCTTCCAGGTCGAGTCGCGCGCCCAGATGGCGACGCTGCCGCGCCTGAAGCCCCGCGAGTTCTACGACCTGGTCGTCGAGGTCGCGCTCATCCGCCCCGGGCCGATCCAGGGCGGCTCGGTGCACCCCTACATCCGGCGCCGCAACGGCGAGGAGCGCGTCGACTACGACCACCCGCTCTGCGAGCCCGCGCTGCGCAAGACCCTCGGGGTACCGCTGTTCCAGGAGCAGCTCATGCAGCTCGCCACCGACGTCGCCGGGTTCACCGCGGCCGAGGCCGACGAGTTGCGGCGGGCGCTCTCGGCCAAGCGCTCGGTCGAGCGGCTCGAGGCCATGCGGGAGCGGTTCTACGCGGGGATGGCGGCCAACCGGATCACCGGCGAGCTCGCCGACACGATCTTCGGCAAGACCCGGGCGTTCGCCAACTTCGGCTTCCCCGAGAGCCACTCGATCAGCTTCGCGTCACTCGTCTACTTCAGCGCCTGGTTCAAGTTCCACTACCCGGCGGCGTTCTGCGCGGCGCTGCTGCGGGCCCAACCGATGGGTTTCTACTCCCCGCAGACGCTGACCGCCGACGCCCGCCGCCACGGCGTCGTCGTCCTCGGGCCCGACGCCGCGCTCAGCCGCGTCGAGCCCGACCTCGAGCCGCACGACGCCAGCGAGGGCGGGCGGGCGGTGCGGCTCGGGCTCGGAGGAGTGCGCGGGCTCGGCGACGAGGTGGCCACGCGGATCGTCACCGCCCGAGAGCGCGAGCCCTACACCGGCGTCGCCGACCTCGCGCGCCGGGCGGAGCTCACCACCGCCCACCTCGAGTCGCTGGCCACGGCGGGGGCGCTGGGTTGGGCCGGGGTGGGCCGGCGGGAGGCGCTGTGGGCGGCGGGAGCGGCCGCGGCGGGGGTCGGTATCACCCGCGGCGGTGCCCGTCACGACCGACTGCCCGGGACCGCGGTGGGGCTCGACGCCCCCGCGTTGCCGGGTATGAGCGCGGTCGAGCTCACCGTGGCCGACGTGTGGGCCACCGGCCTGACCCCCGACGGCCATCCCGTGGCCCATCTGCGTGCCGCCCTGGACGACCGCGGGGCCTACCCGGTGGCCGGGCTCGCGGAGGTGTCGGGCGGGGATAGGGTCGAGGTCGGTGGCGTGGTCACCCACCGGCAGCGCCCGGCGACCGCGGGCGGGACGACGTTCCTCAACCTCGAGGACGAGACCGGGATGCTCAATGTGGTTTGCTCGGAGGGGCTGTGGGCGCGCCACCGGGTGGTCGCCCGCACCAGCGCGGCGCTGGTGATCCGCGGGCGGGTGGAACGAGCCCACGACGCCCCCGAGGTGATCAACCTCGTGGCCGACCGGGTGGAGCGCCTCGACCTCGTCGTGCCGTCCCGCTCGCGGGACTTCCGGTGACCGGCCCGACGGGCGAGGGACACATACGGCGATCCGCGGACCGCCGGAGGTGCCCCTCGCCCACCGGCTCGATCAGGAACCGATGAGCGGCTTGCCCATCGGGAGCGGCTTGCCGCCGCTGGCCGCGCTCATCGCGTCGAAGAAGAGGTAGACCCCGACGAGGGTGAACGCGAAGACCGCGATGCCGCCGGCGGTGAGCAGCGTCGTCGACTCCTGCGCCGTACCGAGCAGCACCAGCAGCAGCGCCGCGTCGACCAGCACGAACAGCACGGTGAACACCGCCGGCAAGCGCAGCGACGCGAGAATCAGCACCGTGACGGCGACGACCCACGTGAGCAGGAAGGTCTCCTTGGCACCCGCGGCGACCATCGCCTGGGCCGGGTCCGTGGCCGAGGACGTGGCCCCGAGCCAGTCGTTGCCGAGGGTCACGACGAGCAGCGCGAAGCTCAGCCAGAACCCGGCGAAGATGCCGAAGATCGCGGCCACCGGACCGGCGCCGGTCCGGATCGCCCAGAACGTCGCGATCAGCTGCCCAGTACCGGTGCACAGGAACAGGATGGGGATCATGCCGACCAACGCCGTGGTGCTCTCACCGGTGAACCCGATGAGGTAGAGGCCGAGTGCCACCGACCCGATGACGAAGGTCGGGACGCCGACCAGCGCCGGGTTGGCCGCCGCGGCCGCGGCGTCCGCCGCGACCTTGTCGGTCTCGGCCGAGTGCGCTGCTCTGTTCTCGTCGACTGTGGTCATCGCCACTCCCGTCGTACCCGCTCGGAGGGACCACGACGTGGACATGACACATGTCCGCAGGTCGGGGCCCCGATGCCATCGCCGAGTGTGACCCGTACCACGGAGAGAGGTAACCGACCGTTCGTAGGGGCAACGGTCCTGCCGATCCGGAGTGTGAACCGGTTCAGGCATGCTTCGCACCATGACGTCCCCGCACGTCCCGCTGGTGGCCGGCGGCGTGCTCGCCGGACTGGTGGGGACCGCGGCGATGACCACGACGGGCCGGCTGCACCGCCTCGCCGTCGCGCGGCGCCGGGGCGTCGAGCACCACGAGATCACCGACGTCCTCGACTACGACGACTCCGACCACGTCCTCGTCGCCGCGGCCTCGGTGGTCCGCGGGGTCACCGGTCTCGCCCCCCGCACACCGCGTGCGCGACGCGCACTGTTCCTGCTCACCCACTGGGGCTACGGCTCGGCGATCGGCGCCGCGCACACCGGGCTGCGTCGCGCCCTGGGCCGCGAACCCGCCGCCGGTCTCGCGTTCTTCGTCGCCTGCCAGACGATGGCGCTCGGGCTGTTCCCCGTGCTCGGCGACACCCCGGTGCCGTGGCGCTGGGAGCGACGGCTGCTGCTCGTGAGCTTCGCCCAGCACGCCGTGTACGCGGCGGCCGTGGCCGGCGCCGACGCCGTGCTGCGCACGCGCCTGCGGGCCTGAGGACATCCGTGACCGGGAACGCCCGGTGGCGCGGCCACGTCATCGTCTGCGGCCTCGAAGGGCTCGCCCTGCGGATCGTCGAGCAGCTCCACGCGACCGGCGAGACCGTGGTGGTGGTCTGCGACACCGCCGACGACGCGGAGGCCCGCACCGCGCGCACGGTCACCGACCGGGGCGTGCCGCTCGTCGTCGCCGACGCCGCCGTGCCCGGTGCCCTCGACCGCGCGGGCCTGGACGCCGCGGCTGCCGTGATCTGCGTCGAGTCCTCCGACCTGCGCACCCTGCAGGTCGCGCTGCTCGTCCGCGATCGGCGCCCCGACGTCCGCGTCGTCACCGCGCTCGCGAACGCCGCCGTCGGGCGCGCCGTCGCCGACGACCCCGGCCCGGGCGCCGTCCTCGACGTCGCCGCCCTCGCCACCCCCTCGCTGGTGGAGGCGTGCCTGGAGAGCCCCGTCCACGAGCTCGACGTCGGCGGCCGGCGCTTCCTCGCGGCGTCGGCGACCGCGACGGCGTCGGGCACCCTGCGCTCGCTGTTCGGAGACCTCGCCCCGCTCGCCGTGTCCGGCTCCCACGACGGCCCCGAGACGCACATCTGCCCGGGTCGGGACCACCCCGTCGCCCCCGGCGACCGCGTCACCGTGGTCGGCACACCCGCCGAACTGGAGGCGGCCGGGCTCCCGACCGCGATCCCCGAGCCCGTGGCCCGCCGGGCGCGGACCCGTCGAGGCGGCGGCCACGACCCGGTCACCGCACGCGCCGGTGCGGGCCGGCTCTCGCGGGCGCGCGCCGCGATGGTCCAGGTCGCCCGCGACTCCGAGCGGGGTCTGCGGTGGGCGCTGGTCGCGTTCGTGGCGCTGCTGGTGGTCTCCACCGTGGTGCTGCAGCTCGGTTACCGCACGCCGCTGAGGGCCATGTCGGGGGTTGACTCGCTGTACTTCACCGTCGAGTCGGTCGCGACGGTCGGGTTCGGCGACTACAACTTCGCCGACCAGGCGCTGTGGCTGCGCCTGTGGGCGGTGTTCCTCATGCTCGCCGGGGTGGTCGTCACCGCGATCCCGCTCGCCTTCTTCACCGACATGCTCATCAGTCGCCGCCTGGCCAGCACCGCCGGGCGGCGCATGGCCGCGAAGGCCGTGGGACACGTGGTGCTCGTCGGGCTGGGCGCGGTGGGGGTGTCGGTGCTCGCGGCCCTGCGGGCCCGGGGCCGCGACGTCGTCGTGGTCGAGGGAGACCAGTCCAACCGCTTCCTCGACCGGGCCCGCGAGCTCGGCGCCCCCGTGGTCTTCGGCGACGCCACCGACCCCGCGACCCTGCGCGCCGCCCGCGTGCCCCACGCCGCGGGCGTCGCCGTGCTCACCGGTGACGACATGGCCAACATCGAGTGCGGCCTCGCCGTGCGGGACGTCCTGGCCGAGGGCTGGACGACGACTCCGGTGGTGCTGCGGCTCTTCGACCGCGAGCTCGCCCGCACCGTCGCGCGGCGTTTCGGGTTCCGGTCGGTGCGCTCGACCGCCGAGCTCGCCGCCCCGTGGTTCGTGGGCGCGGCGCTGGGTCTCAGCGTGCTCGGCACCTTCCCCGCCCAGGGCCACGCGTTCCTGCTCGGGCGTCTCCGCGTCACGCCGGGTGGCGGCCTCGACGGCGTCGCCATGGCCGACCTCTCCTCTCGGACCCGCGTCGTCGCACTCCGGCGCGCGCACACCGCCGGGGGGACGGGGACCGGAGAGCTCGAGCACCCGCCGCGTCGCGACACCCGCTTCGGTCCGGGGGACGAGGCGTACCTCGTCGGGCCCTACGAGGAGCTGCTGGAGGTCCTGGGTCGCCGGCACCCGTCGTCGGCGGGTCGGACGAGGGCGGCCGGGCTGTCATGATGAGGCCCGTGACCGCGACGAAGCTGGACGGCAAGGCCACCCTCGACTCGATCCTCGCCGACCTCACCGAGCGCGTCGCGAAGCTCACCGCGTCCGGGAACACGCCCGGGCTGGGGACGGTGCTCGTCGGCGACGATCCGGGATCGCACTCCTACGTCCGCGGCAAGCACCGTGACTGCGCGAAGGTCGGCATCACCTCGATCCGCCGCGACCTGCCCGCCGACGCGACCCAGGCCGACGTCGAGCGGGTCATCGACGAGCTCAACGCCGACCCCGACTGCACCGGCTACATAGTGCAGCTCCCGCTGCCGAAGGGTCTCGACGCCGGGGCGGCGCTCGAGCGCATCGACCCGGACAAGGACGCCGACGGCCTGCACCCCACCAGCCTCGGTCGCCTCGTCCTCGGCGAGCCCGGCCCGCTCCCGTGCACCCCGCGCGGTGCGGTCGAGCTGCTGCGTCGCTACGAGGTCCCGCTCGACGGGGCCAAGGTGACCGTGGTCGGACGCGGCGTCACCGTCGGGCGCCCCCTCGGGCTGCTGCTCACCCGCCGCAGCGAGAACGCGACCGTGACGCTGTGCCACACCGGCACCCGCGACATCGCCGCCGAGCTCCGTGCGGCCGACGTGATCGTGGCCGCGGCGGGCGTGCCGGGCCTGGTCACCGCCGACATGGTGAAGCCCGATGCCGCGGTACTCGATGTCGGCATCACGCGCTCGGAGGCGGGCCTGGTCGGTGACGTCGCCCCCGAGGTCGCCGAGGTCGCGGGTTTCCTCGCGCCGGTGCCCGGGGGCGTCGGGCCGATGACGCGGGGGATGCTGCTGACCAACGTCGTCGAGCGCGCCGAGGCCGTGGCGGCACGACGCGTCGGGCGCTGAGGCCGGGGAACCCCGTGACCGAGCCGAGCGGCCCGCCCGAGCCCGCCGACCCGCCGACCGACGTGCTGCCCCGGGCCGCGGCCACCGGCCCGGTGTCCCCGGGCCGGCCGCGACCCGACGCGCGCACCTTCGTCCGGGGCCTCGTGCGGCGCGCGCGGGCCCAGGCCCCGCTGCTCGTCGTGCTCGGTGTCCTCGTGATCGCGTTCGTCCGCATCGGGCTCCAGCACTGGCGCGAGGGCACCACCGAGCTCGGCCTCGCCCTGCTCCTGGGGGCTGTGCTGCGCGCGGCGTGTACCGAGCGGGGCGCCGGCCTGCTGGTGGTGCGCGAGCGGTGGGTCGACGTCCTCACCTACGCCGCGTTCGGACTCGTCGTGATGCTGGTGTCGTTGACGATCACCGGGGGCCCGCTCGCCGGACGGTGAGGACGATGAACCGTCGCACGTCACACGCCTCGCGGCGGACCCGTTGATAACGTGCGGCCAGGACGTCACCGGCGCCGTGCCCGGCGCCGCGAGAGGAGAGCCCGGACCGTGGCGAAGATCAAGGTAGAGGGAACCGTCGTCGAGCTCGACGGCGACGAGATGACCCGGATCATCTGGCAGTTCATCAAGGACAAGCTGATCCACCCGTACCTCGACATCGACCTCGAGTACTACGACCTCGGTATCTCCCACCGCGACGAGACCGACGACCAGGTCACCGTCGACGCGGCCCACGCCATCAAGAAGCACGGCGTGGGCGTCAAGTGCGCCACCATCACGCCGGACGAGGCGCGGGTCGAGGAGTTCGGCCTGCAGCGCATGTACCGCTCGCCCAACGGGACGATCCGCAACATCCTCGGCGGCGTCATCTTCCGCGAGCCGATCGTCTGCCAGAACATCCCGCGCTACGTCCCGCACTGGACCAAGCCGATCGTCGTCGGGCGGCACGCCCACGCCGACCAGTATCTCGCCCAGGACTTCAAGGTCCCCGGCCCGGGCACGGTGACGATCACCTACACGCCCGACGACGGCAGCGCGCCCTACGAGGTCCAGGTCGCGAAGTTCCCGGAGAACGGGGGCGTCGCGCTGGGCATGTACAACTTCAAGGACTCGATCGTCGACTTCGCCCGCGCCTCGCTGCGCTACGGCCTCGACCGCGGCTTCCCGGTCTACATGTCGACGAAGAACACCATCCTCAAGGCCTACGACGGTATGTTCCGCGACACCTTCGAGGAGATCTTCGAGAAGGAGTTCAAGGAGGACTTCGAGTCCGCCGGGCTCACCTACGAGCACCGCCTCATCGACGACATGGTCGCCGCGGCCATCAAGTGGGACGGCGGCTACGTCTGGGCCTGCAAGAACTACGACGGCGACGTGCAGTCCGACATCGTCGCGCAGGGCTTTGGTTCGCTCGGCCTCATGACCTCGGTGCTCATGACGCCCGACGGCACCGTCGAGGCCGAGGCCGCCCACGGCACGGTCACCCGGCACTTCCGTCAGCACCAGCAGGGCAAGGAGACCTCGACCAACCCGATCGCCTCCATCTTCGCCTGGTCGCGCGGGCTGGCCCAGCGCGGGCGCCTGGACGGCAACGACGAGCTGGTCGACTTCGCCGAGAAGGTGGAGCGGGTCTGCATCGAGACCGTCGAGGACGGCAAGATGACCAAGGACCTCGCGCTGCTGATCGGCAAGGACGCGCCGTACCTCAACACCCAGGACTTCCTCGACGCGCTCGACGAGGGCCTGCAGAAGGCGATGGCCTGACGTCCGGACGGGACGCGTCCGGCACGCCTCGGGAGTGGCCACGCCTCGGGAATGGCAGAGTCGTCCCGTGCATCCCGACCCCGCCGACGCGTCGCCGCCCGGACGGGCCCGGGTGATCGGCGAGGGCGTCGCGTGGACGGCCCGCTGGAGCCTGCGGCTGTTGCTCGTCGCCCTGGCCGCGGTGCTCATCGGCCTGATCGTCGGCCAGCTGTGGTCGGTCGCCCTCCCCGTCTTCCTCGGCCTGATCATCGCGACGGTGCTCGAGCCGCCGGTGAGCTGGCTGCGGGCCCACCGCTGGCCCTCCCTCCTCGCCACCATCGCGGTGTTCGGAGTCTTCATCGTCGTCATCGCGGGAATCGTGACCGCCCTCGTGCCGACGGTGGCGGCCCAGGCGCCGCAGATCGTCACCGCCGCGGGTGACGGGTTCGAACAGATCCAGGTCTTCCTCCAGGGCCCCCCGTTCAACCTCGGCCAGACCCAGATCGGCCAGGCGGTGCAGACCGCCACCGACCGGCTCCAGGCCAACGCGGCCACGATCGCCGGTGGGGTGGTCACCGGGCTCTCGGCGGTGGCGGGCGGCATCGTCGACGTCGTCCTGGCGCTGGTGCTGGCCTTCCTGTTCGCGAAGGACGGTCCCGAGTTCCTGCCCTGGCTCACCCGCGTGGCGGGACCGGACGTGGGCGGGCACCTCGAACAGGTCGGGCGCCGGTCGTGGCGCCGGCTCGGCGGCTTCATCCGCAGCCAGGCCGTCATCGGTCTCGCGGACGCGGTGGTGATCGGCGTCGGTCTGGTGACCTTCGGGGTGCCCCTCGCCCTGCCGCTCGCGGTGCTGACCTTCTTCGCCGCGTTCATCCCCATCGTCGGCGCGCTGGTGGCCGGAGCGCTGTCGGTGCTCATCGCGCTGGTGGTGCAGGGCCCGACGGTAGGGATCGGGGTGCTGATCCTCATCCTGGTCGTGCAGCAGGTGGAAGGGAACCTGCTCCAGCCGGTGGTCCAGGGCAAGGGCCTCGGCCTGCACGCCGCGGTGGTGATCGTCGCCGTCGCCGCGGGCGGGAGCCTGTTCGGCATCGCGGGCGCGTTCTTCGCCGTGCCCGTCGCGGCGATCGGGGCGGAGATCGTCCGCTATCTCGATGAGCAGGTCGACGTGCGCACCGGCGGCCTGGCCGTCGACGCCCGGACCGGCGGCCCGGAGGACGGCGGCCCGGGGGACGGCGGCCCGGGGGACGGCGGCCCGGGGGACGGCGGCCCGGGGCACGGCACCCAGGACGTCGGGCAGGACCCGACGACGACGCGCCACGCGCTCTGACCTCCGGCCGGGGCAGGGTCGTCAGCACGGTGTCACGGCACCGGGAGGGGAGGTGGTCGTGGAGGACACGACCATCCAGCGCGTCTCGACCCACGTGCTGGACACCGCGACCGGGCGCCCGGCCGCCGGGGTGCCGGCCGCCCTGATCCGCGACGGCGGCGACGGGGAGGTCGTCGTCGGGCGGGGCACCACCGACGACGACGGCCGCGTCGACCGGCTCAACGACGGGCCCCTCGCTCCGGGCGATCACCGCGTCGTCCTCGACCTGGCCGGGTATCTGGACCGCACCCACGGCACGGTGTTCCACCCGACGATCACCGTGCACGTCCGCCTCGACGGCGCCCGCCGGCACTACCACGTGCCGGTGCTGGCGAGCCCGTACTCGTACACGACCTACCTGGGGAGCTGATCGGGGATGGGCATCGTCCTGGGGTCGAACCAGTACGGCAAGGCGGAGGTCCGGCTGGTGCACGTCGACCGCTCGACGCCCGTGCACCGCATCAAGGACCTCACCCTCACCAGTCAGCTGCGCGGCGACTTCACCGAGACCTTCGAGACCGGCTCGAACGCCGCGGTCATCGCCACCGACACGCAGAAGAACGCCGTCTACGCCCTCGCGCGGACCGGCGGTGTCGGGGCGATCGAGGAGTTCGCGCTGCGGATGGCGCGGCACTTCGTCGCCTACGACCAGGTCGGCGGGGCGCGCCAGGAGGTCGTCGAGCACGCGTGGGACCGCATCGCCACCACCGATGGCGGCCCCCACGACCACGCCTTCGCCCGCGCCGGCGGCGAGGTCCGCACGGCCGTCGTGGTGAAGGACGGTGACGACGAGACGGTCATCTCCGGGCTCTCGGACCTCGTCGTCCTCAAGAGCACCGGTAGCGAGTTCCGGGGGTTCCCGCAGGTCGAGTACACCTCGCTGGTCGAGACCACCGACCGCATCCTGGCCACGGCGGTGACCTCGCGCTGGCGCTACCTGGGCACGGACGTCGACTGGGACTCCTCGTTCGCGGCGGTCCGCCAGGTCATGCTCGACCGCTTCGCCGAGACCTACAGCTACTCGCTGCAGCAGACGCTGTACGCGATGGGCGCCGGCGTGCTCGAGGCGTGCCCGGAGGTGGCCGAGATCCGGTTCTCGATGCCCAACAAGCACCACGTCCTCGTCGATCTCTCCCCGTGGGGCCTCGAGAACCCGAACGAGGTCTGGTACGCCGCCGACCGCCCCTACGGGCTGATCGAGGCCACGGTGACCCGCGACGACGTGGCCGCGGCCGACGCGGCGTGGGCGGGCATCGCCGGCTTCGTCTGATGTTCCCCTTACTGCTCCGGACGCTGCTCGCCGGACGTTAGGCTGCCGCGGTGCTCGTGGTCCGTGCGCGCCGGGCCGTTCTCCCCGGTGGCATCGCTCCCGCCGCGGTGGTCATCGACGACGGGCGGATCGTCGGCGTCCAGGAGCACGACACCGACGTCGGCGCGGACGGCGTCGTCGACCTCGCCGACGACGAGGTGCTCCTGCCCGGCCTGGTCGACAGCCACGTCCACGTCGACGAGCCCGGCCGCACCGACTGGGAGGGCTTCGCCAGCGCCACCCGTGCCGCGGCGGCCGGTGGGGTCACCACGCTCGTCGACATGCCGCTCAACAGCATTCCGCCCACGGTCGACCCCGCGGCGCTCGCGGTGAAACGGGCGGCGGCCGAGGGTCGGGTGGCGGTCGACGTCGCCTTCTGGGGCGGCGCGGTGCCGATCGACGGGGCCGTCGACCCGCTCCGCATGACCGCGCTCGCCGCCGACGGGGTGTGCGGGTTCAAGTGCTTCCTCACCGACTCCGGGGTGCCCGAGTTCCCACCGGTCGGCGCGGCCGATCTCGTCCTCGCCGCCCGGACCTGCGCCGATCTCGACGTCCCGCTCGTGGTGCACGCCGAGGACGGCGCCGTGCTGGCCGCGTCGCCTGCGGCCGGCGCCGACTACGCGGGCTTCCTCGCCTCCCGGCCCCCGGACGCCGAGACCGCCGCCGTCCGGCGTCTCGCCGACGTCGCCTCCGTGACCGGGGCCCGCATCCACGTCGTGCACGTCTCCGCGGTCGAGGCCGTCGCCGAGGTCGCCGCCGCCCGGGGCGCGGGCCTGCCGTTCACGGCGGAGACCTGCCCGCACTACCTCACCCTCGACGCCGAGAGCCTCACGACCACCGCCGGCAAGTGCTGCCCGCCCGTGCGCTCCGCCGCCAACCGCGAGGCCCTGTGGACGGCGCTCGGCACCGGGCGCATCGACGCCGTCGTCTCCGACCACTCGCCCTGCCCGCCCGAGCTCAAGGCCGGGGGTTTCGACGCCGCGTGGGGCGGGGTCTCCTCGCTCGAGCTCGCCCTGCGCCTGGTGTGGACGGGCGCGTGCGCCCGGGGATTCGGTCTCGCCGCCGTCGTCGGCTGGATGTCGACGGCACCCGCCGCCCTCGCGGGGCTGGGCGCGAAGGGTGCGATCGCCATCGGCCGCGACGCCGACCTCGTCGCCTTCGCCCCGGACGCCACCGGGGCCGTGGGGGCGGCGCGGCTGCAGCACCGCCACGCCGTCTCCCCCTACGACGGGACGACGCTGCGCGGAGCGGTCCGCCGCGTGTGGCTGCGCGGCGAGGCGCCGGGGGCGGGCCACCTGATCCGACCGGGCGCGACGGACCGGGGAGCACCGTGACGCTGATCGATCTCGCGGTCCGGGCCGTCGGCGGCGGCGTCGTGGCCGCGAGCGACGAGACGTTCGCCGAGAAGGAGAACCTCGTCGCCACCGCCGCGCCCATTCACGCCGCACACACCTTCGGGCACCAGGGGCAGGTCTACGACGGGTGGGAGACCCGTCGCCGGCGCGATGACCGCTCCCCGGCCGGGGACGACTGGGCGGTGATCCGCCTCGGCATCCCGGGCCTCGTGCACCGCGTCGTCGTCGACACCGCGTTCTTCGACGGCAACCACCCGGTCTCGGCCGCCGTCGACACCGCATGGCTCGAGGGCCACCCGACGCCGTCGCAGGTTCGCTGCGCGGAGTGGGAGCCGCTCTGCGCCACCGCGTGCACGGGGAACACCGCCCATGTCGTCGACGCCGACGGGGTCCGCGCCGCCACCCACGTCCGGCTGCGGATCCACCCCGACGGGGGCGTCGCGCGCCTGCGCGTGCTCGGCGAGGCCCTGCCCGACGCCCGGCGCTGGTGCGGGCTCGGGGTCGACCTCGCCGCCCTCGCCCACGGCGGCCGGGTGCTCGCCGCCAGCGACCGGCACTTCTCGCCGCCGGAGAACCTGTTGCTGCCCGGGTCGCCGGCACACATGGGGGAGGGCTGGGAGACCCGGCGCCGGCGCGACGGCGGGTTCGACTGGGTCGACGTCGGCCTCGGCGTCGCCGGCCGGGTCCGTGGGGTCGTCGTCGACACCACGTTCTTCGTCGGCAACGCGCCCGGCACGATCCGGCTGCTCGGGTGGGTGGGCGACGGCGCCGCGGAGGAGCTGCTGCCCGAGACGCCGCTGCAGCCCGACACCCCGCACTGGTTCGGCGTCCACGACGGCGTCGACCACACCCTCGTCGTCGAGCGGGTCCGGGTGGAGATGCGCCCCGACGGGGGGTTCGCGCGGTTGCGACTGCTGGGGTCGCCGACGCCGGACGCGGTCGCGCAGGTCGGGATCCGGCGGTTCGACGCCGTGCCCGCCACGGTTGCCGAGGCCGTGCTGCTCTCGTGTTGCTCGGCGCCGCGCTGGGCCCGCTCCGTCGCCGCGGACCGGCCCTTCGGCTCGCTCGACGCCCTCGTCACCGCGTCCACCGCGGCCATCGCCGTCCTCGACGACGACTCCCTGCACGAGGCGCTGGCCGGGCACACCCGCATCGGCGGACCCGCGCGCGGAGCCGGTCGCCGTGAGCAGGCCGGCATCGCCGACCTCTCGCCCGCCGACCGGGACGCGCTCGCCGACGCCAACCGGGCCTACGAGGAACGGTTCGGCCACGTGCACCTCGTCCGTGCGGCGGGGCGCAGCGGCGCGGAGATGCTCGGCCTGCTCCGCACCCGGCTGGGCAACGACCTCGCCACGGAGGGCCGGGTCGTCCGCGACCAGCTCGCGGAGATCACGGCGCTGCGGATCCGGGGGCTGTGGACCCCGTGACCGTCCCCGGCCCGGCCGGCGCGCTCCCCGACGGCCTGCTCGCCCGGCTCGACGCGCAGTTGGCCGCCACCGACGCCGCACTGGCCGCCGACGAGCACGCGCGGGCCCGGGCCGCGGAGCGCGGACCCGAGCCGGTCCACGTCTGCTACGTGCCCGGCGACCGCGTCACCGCGACCACCTCCGCCGAGTGGGGCGACGCGGCGCTCGCCGCCCTCGACGAGCACGGCGACAGGGAGGGCGAGCTCGCGGAGACGCTGGGCGTCGAGCCCGCCCTGCTCGACGCCGTCCTGCCCCGCGTGCGGGCCGCACTGGCATCCCGGCCGGTGGCCGACCTGCGTGCCGACCTCGAGGACGGCTACGGCCACCGCGACGACCCGACCGAGGACGCCGACGCCTGGGCCGTCGGAACCGCCCTCGCCGCGACGCTGACCGGGCCGCGGGCGCCGGTGCGGGTCGGGCCGAGGGTGAAGTCGATGGAGGCGGCCACCCGTCGGCGGGGGCTGCACTCGTGGGCCCTGGTCCTCGGTGCGTTCCGCGCCGCCGGCGGTGACCCGGCACGGCTGCGGGTCACTTTGCCGAAGGTGTCGGCGCCCGCACAGGTGGCGGTCTTCGTCGAGGCGTGCGAGGCCCTCGAAGCCGCCCACCAGATCGCGCCGGTGGCGCTGGAGCTGCAGGTCGAAACGGCGCGGGCGGTGGTGGCGGCGGACGGCACCACGACCGTCGCCGGCCTGATCGCGGCTGCGGGCGAACGCTGCGCAGGGCTGCACTACGGCACCTACGACTACTCGGCGGCCCTCGGCGTCGGCCCCGACGAGCAGCGCGCCGACCATCCCGCCGCCGAGCACGCGAAGGCCGCCATGGCGGTGGCCGGCGCTGCCGTCGGTGTCCCGGTGTGCGACGGCTCGAGCGCCGTTCTGCCCGTGGGCGACCACGCGGCCGTGCTGCACGCCTGGTCCGTCCTGGCCCGCATCGTCCGCCGGGCTCTCGCCCTCGGGGTGTACCAGGGCTGGGACATGCATCCCGCGCAGATTCCGGCGCGTCTGCTCGTCGTACACGCCGTGTACCGCTCCGGCGCTCCCGCTGCGCTCGAGCGGCTGCGGGCGTACCGCTCGGGCACCGCGTCCGGGGTCCTCGACGAGCCCGCGACCGAGCGCGCCCTCGTGGGCTTCCTGCGCCGCGGAGTCGTGTGCGGGGCGCTCGAGGCCGACGAGGTGCCCGACCTCATCTGAACGCGCGGTGCGGTGTCTCTGGGCGGTTGTAGCGGGGTTGTCGGCCGGGGTCGAGCCAGCGGGGTGGCGGTTTCGGGGCCGATGGGGGTGCCGAGTCCGAGGTGGGCGAGGCCGGGGAGCGGCGCGCGGGGGCCGTGCTGGGTGTGTGGGTGCGTAGGAGGTCCCAGTCGATGAAGACGGCGATGTGGACACGTTCCCCGCCCTCGGTGTGCGGGCGACGCGCCGCTGCGGTGCCGGGGTGTCGCCGGGGGTGTCGGCGGGGGTGTCGGCGGGGACGCCGCTCCCCTCTCGCCGTCGACCGGGTCGCTCGGGTCGTGGGCCGGGTCGGGCTCGTCGGGTTCTCCGCTGTCGCCGTCGGGCTCGTCGGGCTCGTCGGTGTCGTCGGGGTGGGCGTCATCGCCGTGATCGCCGTGGAGTGACGGCGCGGGTGGCGCGGTCGATGTGGTCGAGGCGCTACTCATCGCCACCGCCCTCGAGGCCGCCACCCCACGCCCGACGCCGCGGTGGTGGGGGAGGCGCGCGTCGTACTACCCCGTGGCGCGGTCGGCCTGCCACTCCTCGGACGCGCGACCGAGCTCGACCGCGTGGGCCAGGCGCAGGGTGGCGGTGAGCCAGAGCAGGATGTCGTGCAGTCGCAGCCGCGTTGGGTGGGCATCGCAGAGCAATGCCTCGGTCGCGGCCTCCAGGGCCGCGAAGGCGGTGTCGTTGGCGCTCAGCTCGCGCAGGACCACGGCCTCCACACCGCTGTCGCCCTCCTCGAGGTGGGGAAGCAGGGCGCGGCGGGTGGTCGGGGTGAGGTGCGGGACGAGCGCGGGAAGCCGATGATGCAACGCCGCGGAGACGTGTCCGGGGTGTTCCCCGCTGCTCCGCCCGAGCTCGCGCAGGGCGGCGCCGACCGTGCCCGGCTCCTCGAGTACCGACAGCTGCTCGTCGGGCAGCTCCCAGAACGCCCGGTCACCGGCCCGCTCGGCGGCGGCGTCGGCGAGCGTGCGCGCCCGGGCGAGAGCGTTGTGGACGGTGATCCACCCGCCCCGGTCGAGCCTGCCGTGCAGCCCCTCCCCGATGAGGACGTCGGTGTCGCCCGCCGGGCCCACCGGCTGGGCGTCGAATCGGGCCCAGCCGAACGCGGGCAGCTGCACCCACCGGCCCTGCGGCGAGTCGGGCGAGCGGAAGCGCACCGGCCGGCGGCCGCGTGCGTAGCCGAGAACGGCGGCCAGCGCGACGTCGAGAGACATCGTATCGGGCCCGGCGCTGGGCAGCTGCAGCGCCGGCCCACCGCTTCCGGCCCCTGCGTCGATCACCGTGCCATCCTGCCGGACGACGTGCATGACGCCGCTCGGGTCCGCACCAGGTGTCCCAGGTCGACGACGAGGTCGTTCGCTACCGTCGGTGGCGTCGAGCGACCGGGCCGTCGAGCACCGTGAAGGCCGCGGCGGGGGCGTGACCGAGCTCGACGGCGAGCGCGGCGGGCGGGCTGCGGAGCTCCACGTGGGCGCCGGCGGTCAGGCAGCGGATGCGCAGCTGCGCGAGCGCTCGCGCCAGGGCGGGACGGCAGCTGGTCAGCCTGGACAGGTCCACGACCAGCTCGACGCGGGCGAGTCCGTCGACCGTGGGCGCCAGGGTACGTAGCCGCTCGATCCCGGCCCGGTCGAAGGTGCCGGCCAGCGCCAGCGCCAGACAGCCCGGCCCGTAGGTCCGCATCGCGATCGCCGGAACTCCTGAGTCCGGGTCCGAGGGGGTGTGTGCGCTGCATGCCTCGGCGACGGCCTCGCTGATGGCGTGGCGGCGACGCTCGGCCAGGTCACCCACGACGTCGACCTCGACCACACCCGGGGGGCCGACCCGCGGTGCCGCGGCACGGGTGGATCGAGAACGCATCGTCATAGCGGCAAGGCCTCCTGCCACCACGGGCGGTGCTGCACACCGCGTCGTCGTGACGACCGAGACTGGTCCGAGACTAGTCCGCCAACGATTCGTGCGGGCCGCCCACGGCGTCGGACAGCCGTGCCGCCACGGCTACACACCGATCGAGCCCGGCGAGGTGCAGGACCCGCCGCACCGGGCGGGTGTCGGCCACCAACCACAGCCCCACGGCCCCGTCGCCGGCGCGATCGATCGCCTCCGCGATGACCGACAACCCGGCCGCGCCGAGGAACGTGACCCCGGTCAGGTCGCACACGATCCGGGACGGGTGCGGGTCGTCGTCGCGGGCGCGATCCACGGTCGATGACGTGATGGTCTCGACGAGGTCCTGATGGGCCGTGGCGAGCGACTGCGCCCACCCCGGCGCGGTCAGGAGGTCGATCTCGCCGACCACCCGGACCAGGACGACGCCGGGTCGCGGTCGGCTGAGGGCCAGCGTGAGCCCGTCCGTGCTCTGCTCGTCGACTGTGCACGGGCCGGCGGCAGGGCCGTCGGAGTGCTCGCTGACGTTGCGGTGGGTCATCGAACGGACACCTCGCAAGTGATACCGGAGAACACGCGCGCGGACGGACCACGCCTGGCGTTGCGCCGGAATGTGGTCACCGCGGCTGAGTGCTCAACCGACTCCTGACCCTAGGCGCGCCGGCCTGCTGCGAGCAACCCTGCGGCATCGGGTGGGCTCCACCTCAGCCGAGGGACGCGCGTCGGGCGGCCCGGGGCGCGCCGGACTCGGCCACCCACCGGGCGACCTCGACGAGCTTGATGTTGGTGTGCTGGGAGGCGCGCACGAGCATGGTGAAGGCGTCGTCGGCTGTGATGCCGTCGCGGTGCATGAGGATGCCCTTGGCCTGCCCGATGACGTCCCGGCTGGCGATGGCGGCGCGCAGCCCGTCGACGGTGGTGGAGCGGTGCAGGGCGAGGGCCGCGTGGGTGGCGAACAGGTCGCCGACGAGGACGGTGCGCTCGTCGAACGCGTGGGGCTTCGCGGCGAACAGGCTCAACGAGCCCAGATTCTGCCCGTCGGAGTAGAGCTGGAAGGACAGCATGCTGCGCACACCGAGCCGGGCGGCGCTGGCCCCGAACTGGGGCC
>JAABUZ0100000556.1_pt1 | contig 89591 bp, 77 predicted proteins | sample 5562091 | NCBI WGS metagenome assembly JAABUZ01 (sample SAMN12813069, study PRJNA571459) | rock metagenome | isolation source: Antarctica rocks | place: Antarctica: Victoria Land, Linnaeus Terrace sud | collected 2015-12-21
GCGCGGCCTGGAGCGGGACGGCTTGATCTCGCGCACGGTCCACGCCGTCGTCCCGCCGCGGGTCGACTACGCGCTCACCGACCTGGGCGACACCCTCGGCCCACCGCTGCGCGCGCTCGAGGCCTGGGCGACCGAGCACATGGACGACGTCCTGGCCGCCCGCGTGGGGTACGACGACGCCCGCGGCCGACCGGGCGATCGCTGACCCGTGAGGTCATGGACGCGGCTCGTCCGTGCCCGCACGGTGAGCGGGTCGCACCGTCGACCGACGGCGCCCGAGCTCAGGAGACCCGATGACCACTGCACGCACGACCGACCTCGCCGCCACGGCGGACCGGTACCTCACGGCGCTCAACGAGGCCGACCCCGCCACCCGGCGCCGGCTGATCGGCGAGGCCTGGACGCCGGAGGGCTCGCTGCTCGACCCGCCGCTCGCCGGCCAGGGGTACGACGGGCTGGCGGAGGTCGGTGACCAGCTGCACGCCGGTTACCCCGGGCACCGCTTCACCCGCACGAGCGAGGTGGACGGCCACCACGACCGGATCCGGTTCTCGTGGGCGCTGCTCGACCCGGCCGGGGAGCCGGTCCTGACCGGCATCGACGTCGCGGTCGTCGCCCCCGACGGCCGGGTGGCGGCGGTCACCGGCTTCTTCGGCGACCGCGCCGCGGGTCCCTGGCGTCGAGGGGTGACCGAGCGAGCGAGGCCGCCGGGTCGGCTGCAGCCCCCGCCGGCGGGGGCGCTGCTGCGGGAGTGGCGCGCGCGGCGGCGGTTGAGCCAGCTCGACCTGGCGACGTTGGCGGGCACCTCCTCGCGGCACCTGTCCTACGTGGAGACCGGCCGCTCCACACCGAGCCGCGAGATGGTGCTGCGCCTGGCCGACACGCTCGCGCTGCCGCTGGCCGCCTGCAACCAGGTGCTCCTCGGCGCGGGCCACGCGCCGGCGTACCAGGACGCTCGGGCCGACCCGGCGGCGACCCGCCGTCTGCTCGAGACGCTCGACCTCGCCTTGGCGGCGTACGAGCCGTGGCCCGCGCTCGTGCTCGACGCCGCCTTCGACGTGGTCGTGGCCAACGCCGCCGTCGACCGCTTGCTGGCGCTCGTCGACCCCGACCTCCTCGACCCGCCCGTCAACGTCATCCGGTTGACGCTGCACCCCCGCGGGCTGAGCCGGCACATCACCAACCTCGGCGCCTGGCGCGCCCACCTGCTCCGCCAGCTGCGCCAGCACGCGGCCGCGGCCCCCTCCCCCGACCTGAGCGCCCTGCTCGCCGAGGCGGAGCGGTGGCCCGCGCCGGCCGAGGAGGCGCCCTCGGCGGGGCCCTCCTTCGCCCTGCCGCTCGAGCTCTCGGTCGGCGGGCAGGCGCTGCGGCTCTACAGCACGGTCGCGACCTTCGGGACCCCGCTCGACGTCGCGGCGAGCGAGCTGGCGATCGAGACCTTCCTGCCCGCCGACGACACCACACGCCTGTGGTTGAGCGCTGCGGCCCAGGGGGTCTGAGCGCGCCTCCCGTGGGCGTCGTGCCATCGGTGGATGCCACATCGAGCAATGCGCCTTTTGCTCGATGGCCATTTACCGGGAGTGCATTACCGCTCGGTCGATCGGCTGCCTTATCGCGTAATAGGTTCATCCCGTGACCACAGCCCCGAGCACCGCCCGCCCCCGGGCCACCCAGCGTTACGCCGACGTCGTGGTGAGCGGCCTCGCGCACGTCGACGCTCCGCACATCGTGACCTCCGCCGAGCTGGAGGCCCCCATGGCCGCCACCTTCGAGCGGCTGGCCGTCACGCCTGGCCTGCTCGAGAACCTCTCCGGCATCGTCGAGCGCCGCGTCTGGGACGACGGGACGCAACCCAGCGAGGTCGCCGCGCAGGCGGGGGAGCTCGCGCTGCAGGCGGCCGGTCTGGACGCCGGTGACATGGGTGTGCTCGTCAACACCTCGGTCTGCCGCGACTTCATCGAGCCCTCGACCGCGAGCCTCGTGCACGGGCGGCTGGGGCTGCCGACCGAGGCGGTCAGCTTCGACATCGGCAACGCCTGCCTCGGCTTCCTCAACGGCATGAACGTCGTCGCCGCCATGATCGAGCGCGGCGAGGTCGACCACGGCCTGGTCGTCGACGGTGAGGGCAGCCGCTTCGCGGTCGAGTCCACCGTGGCCCGCCTGGCGGCCGACTCGTGCGACTCCGCGACCTTCCGGGAGCAGTTCGCCACCCTCACGCTGGGCTCCGGCGCCGTCGCCATGGTGCTCTCGCGGGCCGACGTCGCCGGCGACGGCCACCGCTTCCTCGGCGGCCTCAGCCGCGCCGCGACCCAGCACGCCGGCCTGTGCACCGGGCACGCCCACGAGATGCGCACCGACACCAAGGGCCTGCTCCTGGCCGGCCTCGAGCTGGCCGCGCAGACCTGGAAGGAGGCGCTGTCCACCTTCGACTGGGACGGCGACGACGTCGACACCTTCGTCGTCCACCAGGTGAGCAAGGTGCACACCCGCGCCGTGTGCGACACCCTCGGCGTCGACATCGACAAGTTCCCGCTCATCTACCCGCACTTCGGCAACATCGGCCCCGCCGGCGTGCCCACGGTGCTCTCCAAGGCCGCGCAGGACGGCACGCTGCAGCCCGGCAGCCGCGTCATGCTGATGGGCGTCGGCAGCGGCATCAACACCGCGTGCAGCGAGCTGGTGTGGTGACCCGCACGCTCGACATCGACGGCCTCGCGATGTCCTACGAAGACGTCGGCAGCGGCCGCCCGGTGCTGCTGGTGCACGGCAACCCGACGTGGTCCTTCTACTGGCGTACCCTCCTGGAAGCACTGCCGCGCAGCGGGTTCCGCGCGATCGCACCGGATCACATCGGGATGGGCCGCTCCGCCAGGCCGACGCCGCAGGAGTACGACCACACGTTGCGCACCCGGGTCAGCGACCTGGGCCGGCTGATCGACTCCCTCGGGCTCACCGAGCCGCTCGACCTCGTCGCGCACGACTGGGGCGGCGCCATCGCGATGAGCTGGGCGGTCGACCACCCCGAGCGGGTGCGGCGCATCGTGCTGCTCAACACCGCGGCCTTCCCGCTCCCCGCCGACAAGGCGATCCCCCTGGCGCTCAAGGCCGCGCGCTGGCCGGTCATCGGTGACCTGGCGGTGCGCCGGCTCAACGCCTTCAGCCTGGGCGCCCTCGTGCTCGGCACCGGGCAGCGGGTCCTGCCACGCGCCGCGCGCGCCGGGCTGCTGCAGCCCTACCGCACCGTGGCCTCACGCACCGCGGTGCATGCCTTCGTCAAGGACATCCCGACCCGCGAGAGCGACCCCGCCTACCCGGTGCTGCGCCGCACCTACGAGCTGCTGCCGACGCTGGCGGACAAGCCGGCGCAGATCTTCTGGGGGCTCAAGGACTTCGTCTTCGACGAGGGCATCCTGCGCATCTGGGAGCGGACCTGGCCGCACGCCGAGGTGCACCGTTACCCCGCCGCCGGGCACTACGTCCTCGAGGACGCCGCGGACCGGATCGTCCCCGAGGTGCTCCGCTTCCTCAGCGCCGAGACCCCCGTCCCCGCACCGACGGCGTGACGGCCGCACAGGCGCCGCAGGTCACCGAGTCGCTCGACGGGAGGCTCTGCGCCGCAGCCAGAGCGCACCCTGATCGAGCTGCTCTGGTCCTCTCGCGACCGCTCGCCGGCACGACCGTCACCACCTACGCCGAGCTCGACCGCCGCGTCGATGCCGTCGCCGCCGGGCTGCACGCCGCCGGGCTGCAGCCCGGCGACCGCGCCGCGCTCCTCGTACCGCCGACGGCCGACTTCTTCGTCGTCGCCTTCGCGTTGCTGCGCCTGGGCGCTGTCCCCGTCCTCGTCGACCCCGGCATCGGGCGCACGCACCTGCTCACCTGCCTCGGCGAGACCGAGCCGGTCGCCTTCCTCGGCGTCGCCAAGGCGCAGCTCGCGCGCCGGGTGCTGCGCTGGTGCCCGGCTGCGCGCATAGTCGTGACCGTCGGCGCCGGCCCCCGTACCGGGCTGAGGCTGTCCGCGGTCGAGCAGGCGGGTGCGGCCCTGCTGCCCTGGCGAGCGCCCCCGCGCGCCGCCCACGGCACCGCGGCCATCGTCTTCACCAGCGGCAGCACCGGGATGCCCAAGGGCGTCGAGCAGACCCAGGAGACGCTGCTCGCGCAGACCCGGCTCGTCGCCGACCTCTACGACCTCGGCCCGCACCAGGTGAGCCTGGCGACCTTCCCGCCCTTCGCGCTCTTCGGGCCACCGCTCGGCATGACCACCGTGGTGCCGCGGATGGACGCGACGAAGCCGGCCTCCGTACGTCCCCGGCGGGTGGTCCGCGTGGCCAACCGGCACCGGGCGACCGTGCTCTTCGGCTCGCCTGCCCTGCTCGACACCGTCACCCGAGGTGCTCCCGACGCGCGCATGCCCACCGTGCGACTGGTCATCAGCGCCGGCGCACCCGTCCCCCGCGCGGTCCAGCGCAAGGTCCTGCACATGGTCGGTGACGGGGCGCAGGTGCACACGCCCTACGGCGCGACCGAGGCGCTGCCCGTGGCCAGCATCGGCAGCGACGAGCTGCTCGGGCTCCCGGAGGGGATCTGCGTCGGGCGCCCCGTGACCGGGGTCGACGTGGCCCTCATCCGGGTCGACGACGGACCGCTCACGGTGCTGACCGATGACCTGCTGGTCGCCCCCGGCGAGGTCGGCGAGGTCGTCGTACGGGGCGCCAACGTCACCACCTCCTACGCCGGGCGGCCGGCGGCGATGGCGCTGGCGAAGCTCGACTGGGGCGGCCGCACCGCCCACCGGATGGGGGACCTCGCCAGCCTCGACACCGAGGGCCGACTGTGGTTCGCCGGTCGCAAGTCCCACCGGGTGGAGACCCGCCGCGGCCCGCTCTACAGCGTCCCGTGCGAGGAGGTCTTCAACGTGCACCCGAGTGCCCGGCGCACGGCGCTGGTGGGCCTCGGCGCGCTCGGCGAGCAGGAGGCCGTGCTGTGCGTCGAGCTCGAGCCGGGTGTCGAAAGGACCTCGGGGCTGACCGCCGAGCTACTCGCGCTCGGCTCACAAGACCTGCGCACCAGTGAGATCGCTCGCGTGCTCTACCACCCCGGCTTCCCGGTCGACATCCGGCACAACAGCAAGATCGACCGGCCGGCGCTCGCGGTCTGGGCGGCCAGCCGGTGAGAGCGCTGGTGACCGGCGGCGGGGGCTTCCTCGGTGGGGCGGTCGTCGAGGCCCTGCTCGACCGCGGCGACGAGGTCGTGAGCATCGCCCGCGGCGACTACCCCGCGCTCGCCGCGCGCGGGGTGTCCGTGCGGCGAGGTGACCTCGCTGACCCCTCGGCTGCCGGGGTGCTCGACGACGCGGTGGCCGGCTGCGACATCGTCTTCCACGTCGCCGCCAAGGCCGGCATCTGGGGGCCGGCTGCGGAGTACGAGCGGAGCAACGTCGACGCCACCCGCGCCGTGCTCGCCGCGTGCCGCCGGGCCGGCGTGGGTCGGCTGGTCTTCACCAGCACGCCGAGCGTCGTGCACGCGGGCGGCGACATCGAGGGCGCGGACGAGTCCCTGCCGTACGCCGAGCACACCACGCCCTACCCCCGTACCAAAGCCGTGGCCGAGCGGATGGTGCTGGCCGCCGACGGCGCCGACCTGGCCACCGTCGCGCTGCGCCCGCACCTCGTGTGGGGTCCGGGTGACACGCAGCTGGTCCCGCGGATCGTCGCGCGCGCCAGGGCGGGCCGGCTGCGCTTCCCGGGGGACGGCCGCGCGCTCATCGACTCGACCTACGTCGCCGACGCGGCGGGCGCCCACCTGGCCGCCGCCGACGTGCTCCGCCCCGGCGCGGCCTGCGCGGGTCGCGCCTACTTCATCACCCAGGGCGAGCCCCGGTCGGTGATGGACCTGGTCAACGGCATCCTCGGTGCGGCCGGGCTCCCACCCGAGACCCGGACGGTGCCGCTCGAGGTGGCGGAGGCTGCCGGCCTCGCCGCCGAAGGATTATGGAAGCTGCTGCGCCGCAGGGACGACCCGCCGATGACCCGATTCCTCGCGCGTCAGCTCGCGACGGCGCACTGGTTCGAAACGGGCGCCGCGCGCCGCGACCTCGGCTGGGCGCCGGCGCGCACCCTCGACGAGGGCCTGGCGCTGCTCGCGGCCGACCTCCGCCCCCACGCCGCCTGAGCCGTCGCCGCAGGAGTGGGCGGGAGGAGGAGGAACGCGCTGGCACCATGACGGGTTGCCACCTCACAGGAGCGTGCGCCAGCACGGTCGAGCGGAGGGTGGGCGATGACGGCCAGCCTGACGACCGACCGGAGCCGGTCGCCCGGACGGATGCTCTGGCGGGCCGTCGGGCTCGACACCGGGCTCGGCGACCAGCGCCAGACCCGGCTGGCCCGCTCGGTCGTCTCGGTGCTCAGTGTCATCGTCGTCATGGACTACGCCGACCGCAACGCCCTGGGCGCGGTGGCGCCGTCGCTGCGCACCGACCTGCACCTCGACCTCGTGCAGCTGGGCTACCTGGGCGCGGCCTTCGGCCTGGTCGGCGGCATCGCGACGCTCGGCGCCGGTGTGCTCATCGATCGGCTACCCCGACTGCGCCTGCTCGCGGGGAGCGCTCTGCTGTGGGCGGTCGCGATGCTCGCGACCGGCGCCGCGCAGAGCCTGCTCTGGCTGCTGCTGGCACGCAGCGCGCTCTCGGTCGTGCTGGCGACGGTCGGCCCGGCCTACCCCTCCCTGGTCGGTGACACCGTCCCGCCCGCCGCACGTGGTCGAGCGCTCGGCGTGATCGACAGCGGTCAGCTCGTCGGCGTCGGCGTCGGCGTCGGTGTCGGCGCCGTGGCCGTCGCCCTCGGCTCGTGGCGCTACGCCTTCTGGTCGCTGGCCATCCCCGCGCTCGTGCTCGCCTACGTCCTGGCCCGGCTGCCCGAGCCTCGGCGCCGCGGGTCGGGGGACGCTCGGAACGCCTCGCTGCGCGAGGTGGCGGCCCAGCTGTGGCGCATCCCGACCGCGGTGCGCGTGGTGGTGGCGACCGCGGTGGGCAGCTACTACCTCGCCGGTGCGTCGTCGTTCTCGGTGCTCTTCGCGGTCGCGCGCTACCACGTCAGCACGCCGGTGGCCGACCTGGCGCTGCTGGCCCTGGGCGTCGGGGCGCTGGCCGGGGTGATCGCCGGGAGCCGGATCAGCGACCGGCTCAGCGCCGAGCACCACGCCAGCCGGCGCCTGGACCGCGCCGCCCAGGGGTACGTGCTGACCGCGGTCTTCTGGCTGCCGGCGCTGATCGTGCACTCCCTGCTGCTCGCCCTGCCCTTCCTCATCATCGGCTCCGCAGCGCTCGCCGCGACGATCCCCACGCTCGACGCGGTGCGCCTCGACGTCGTGCCGCCGGCCATCCGCGGGCGCGCCGAGGCGGTCCGCACGCTGGCCAGGGCGCTGGCTGAGGGGGGCGCCCCGTTGGTCTTCGGCGCGGTCGCCGCGCTGGCCGGCGGCGGTGACGACCACGGCCTGCAGGTCGCCTTCCTCGTCACCCTGCCCGGCCTGGTCGCGACCGGGGCCTTGTTGCTGCTCGCCGGCCGCTCCTTCGACGGCGACCGGCAGCGGGTGCTCGACGCCAACGCCGACGATGCCGGCTGATCAGACCAGCCCGAGCGCCCGCAGCAGCGCGTCCGGCGCCCGGTCCGGCGACGGCGACACCCACGAGTACGACAACCCGGCCGCGACTGCGCCACCGTCGGCGAGCCGGTTGTCCCCGACCATGACCACGTCGGCCGAGGGGTCGACACCGAGCGCGGCGCACGCCTGCCGGAAGATCTCTCGGTCGGGTTTGACGATGCCGCGCTCGTCGGAGAGCACGAGCACCGGCAGGTGCTCGCTGACCCCGTGCTCCGCCAGCACCGGGCGGAGGTCCCAGCCGATGTTGCTGACCAGCGCGACCGGCACTGCTGCTTCGTGCAGCCGGCGCAGCACCTCGCCCGTGTCGAGGTAAGGCTGCCAGGACCGCGGGTCGACGGTCACCCGCTCGTAGAGCCGGTCGGCGGCCGCCTCGTCGAGGCCGGCGTGCAGCGCCAAGCCGCGGTAGGCCGCGCGGTGCGCCTGCGCGGACAGGTCCCGCTGCTCCCACGCCGGCGCCAGGTGCGCCGGCACGTCGGCGGGCTCCGCGCTGCCCGGCACCGCACCGGTGAGCTCCAGCGCGGGCACCGCCCCGAGGTAGTCAGGGCCGAGCGCGGCGCGCACCGCCTCCGCCGTCGTCTCGACGTGGAAGAGCGTCCCCGAGAAGTCGAGGAGGACGGCGGTCGGCAGCGCCACCCTGGTCAGCGTACGGAGACCTCCTCCCTATGCTCGCCGGGTGACCGACCTCCCCGCGCCCGGCGACAGCCCCGGCTTCGACCGCGCGCTGGGCCTCACCCTCACCGCCGCGGACGGCGACGAGGTGCGCGCGACCATCACCGTCACCCCGGCTCAGCACCAGCCCTACGGGATCGTGCACGGCGGCGTCTACTGCGCCGTCGTCGAGAGCACGGCGAGCATCGGCGGCGCGCTGTGGTTCGCTGGGCGGGGGCAGGTCGTCGGCGTCAGCAACACGACGAGCTTCATCCGGGCCGTACGGGAGGGCACCCTCGACGTGGTAGCCACGCCGCTGCACCGCGGGCGCACCGCGCAGCTGTGGCAGGTCTTCATCACCGACGACCGGGAGCGGCTGATCGCGAAGGGCGAGGTGCGGCTGGCCAACATCGCCGATGCGGAGCAGCTGGGGCAGTAGCGAGTCTGGCGCGCGGGGTCAGCTCGCCTCCGTACCCGCCTCCAGCGCAGGTGCGCCGCCGTCGACGTCGTGCGCCAGGCCCTGGCGCACCGAGTCGAGCAGCGCCATGCCCTGGCCGGCGAGCGAGGCGACCACCCCGGTCAGGCCCTCGGCGCCGTTCAGCACGGTGAGGTTGGCGCCCTGCAGGCCCTCGGCCGCGGCACGCACCAGGTCGGGGAGCTGCTGCACGACGAGCTGGTCGAGGGCAATGCGCCCTTCGCTGGCGGCGGCCTCGGCGGACAGCCGCGTCGCCTCCGCTTGCGCCCTGGCCACCGTGATGATGCGCTGCGCCTCCGCCTCAGCCGGTTTGGCGACCTCGGCGAGCAGCTGAGCCTCGCGCAGCTCGGCGTTCTTCGTCGCGACGAGCGCCTGCTCGGCCAGCACCGCCTGCTGGGCCTGTGCGGCCGCGAGCGGACCCGCCTGCTGCGCCTTCTGCTGGGCGGCGTCGATCTCGGCCTGGTAGGTCGCGCGGGCCACCGCGGTCTGCCGGGCGTACTCCGCCTGGTTGCGCTCCGACTCCTGCCGCGCCATCTCCGAGGCCTGCGTCGCCCGCGCCTGCGCGATGTCGGCAGCCTGGTTGACGGCGGCCTGGTGCGGGGCCGCCAGCGCCTTGATGTAACCGACGCCCTTGTCGTCGATGCTGCTGATCTGCAGCGAGTCGACGGCCAACCCGATCCGGGCCATCTCACCCTTGCTCGCGTCGAGGATCGCCTCGGCCAGCGTCTGCTGCTCCCGGATGATCGCCTCCACCGTCATGCTGCCGATGATGCTGCGCAGGTGACCGCTGAAGATGCGCCCGACCAGTGTCGCCATGCGCGTCTGATCACCTTGGAAGCGCCGCGCCGCCGACGAGATCGACTCATGGTCGTCGCCGACCTTGAAGGCGATGACCGCCTCGACGGCGAGGATGAGGCCCTGCTGGGTGATGCAGTCCTCGACCACCTCGGCCTCCTGCATGGCCAGGGTCAGCGTCGACGCCCGCCGGAGGACCGGGAAGACGAAGACACCGTTCCCGGTGACGATCTTGTACGGGACCGACCCGTCGCCCTTCTGCCTCCGCCCGCTGATCAGCAGCGCCTCGTTGGGGGCGGGTACGCGGTAGCCGAGCATCTACTGCCTCTCGTCATCATCGGCGAGGGCGTCCGCGACGCCCTCCGCCGGGTCGAGCCACGGCTCCACGTCGAGGTGACGCGAGCCTCTGTTGTGGATCACCAGCACCGGACGGCCGATCTCGACCGGCTCGTGCGCGTAGGCCAGGAAGTGCTGCGGGAGGCCGTCGACGACGAGCCTGACCTCACCGGCGAGCGCGCCGCCCCTGACCCGCGTGGTGACGGTCCCCACCCGTCCCACCAGCTGCTGCGGCGCCATCACCGGTGCGCGCAGGCGGCCATGCCACCAATGTAAGGACCGGCGCCCGCTCGGCGGTGGGAGTCGCTCAGCCAGGTGTGACCGCGGACGAGAACGGGCATCCGACGAACATGAGTTCGAGCAGCGAGACCGGCGACGCCGGCGACAAGACCACCGCCCGACCCGCGGAGAAGGACCCCGCCGACTGGGTGACCGGCGGGGAGCCGATGACCGGGCCGCAGGAGAGCTACCTGTCCACCCTCGCGCGGGAGGCCGGCGAGCAGGCGCCGCACGACATCACCAAGGCTGCGGCCAGCGAGCAGATCGAGCGTCTGCAGCAGGAGGCGCACCGGGGCGGCTGAGCTCCTGGCTGGCGCTCAGGCCTGGTGGGGCAGCCGCCACTCCGTCGGGGGCAGCAGCGCCTCCTTCACCGCCCGCGGGCTCGTCCAGCGGAGCAGGTTGAGCGCGCTGCCGGCCTTGTCGTTCGTACCGCTGCCCCGTGCGCCGCCGAAGGGCTGCTGGCCCACGACCGCACCGGTCGGCTTGTCGTTGATGTAGGCGTTGCCCGCGGCGAAGCGCAGCGCACCCAACGCCTGGGTGATGGCGGTCCGGTCCCGGGCGAAGACCGCGCCGGTCAGGCCGTACGGCGTGCTCGTGTCGACGAGCTGGAGCACCTCCGCCCACCCCTCGGGCCGGCGGTCGTCCCACACGTGCACGGCGAGCACCGGCCCGAAGAGCTCGGTGGTGAAGAGCTCGTCCAGCGGGTCGTCGCCCACGGCGACCGTGGCGTCGATGAAGAAGCCCTCGTCGTCGCGCGCACTGCCGCCGGCGAGCAGCGACAGGCCTGCCGCGCTGGAGACCCGCTGCAGCGCAGCGGAGAGCCGGTCGTAGGCCCGCCGGTCGATGACCGCGCCGCCGTAGGTCGACAGGTCGCCGACGTCGCCGTACCGCACCGCGGTGGTCTCGGCGGCGAGCGCGTCCCGCACCCCTGCCGTCCACAGCGAGCGGGGGACGTAGGCGCGCGAGGCGGCGCTGCACTTCTGCCCCTGGTACTCGAAGGCACCGCGCACCAACGCCGTGACGAGCGCGACCGGGTCGGCGCTCGGGTGCGCGACCACGAAGTCCTTGCCGCCGGTCTCCCCGACCAGCCGCGGGTAGGTGCGGTAGCCGGGCAGGCCGCGCGCCACCGCCTGCCACAGGTGCTGGAAGGTCGCGGTGCTGCCGGTGAAGTGCACCCCAGCGAGGTCGCGGGAGGTCAGCGCCACCTCGCTGACCGCCGTGCCGTCGCCGGTCACCATGTTGATGACCCCCGGGGGGAGCCCGGCCTCGGTCAGCAGCTGCAGCGTCAGGTGCGCGGCGACCTGCTGGGTCGGTGACGGCTTCCAGACCACCGGCGTGCCCATGAGTGCTGGCGCGGTCGGCAGGTTGCCGGCGATGGCGGTGAAGTTGAAGGGGGTGATCGCGAGCACGAAGCCCTCGAGCGGTCGGTGGTCCAGCCGGTTCCACGTCGTCGGTGGGCTCACCGGCGGCTGCTCGGCGAGGATGCCGCGCGCGAAGTGCACGTTGAAGCGCCAGAAGTCGGCGAGCTCGCAGGCGGCGTCGATCTCCGCCTGGTAGCAGCTCTTGCTCTGCCCCAGCACGGTCGCCGCGTTGAGACGGTCCCGCCACGGCCCGCTGAGCAGGTCCGCCGCGCGCAGCAGCACGGCGGCGCGCTCGTCGAAGGGCAGCGCCTGCCAGCCTGGTGCGGCGGTGCGGCAGGCGTCGACCGCGTCCCCCACGTCCTCGCGGGTCGCCTGGTGCAGCCGGCCGAGCACGTGCGCGTGCCGGTGCGGCGCCACGACGTCGAAGGCCTCCCCGCCACCGTGCCGCTCGACGCCGCCGATCGTGCAGGTCAGCTCCAGCGGGTCACCGTCGGTCAGCGCGTCGACCGCGGCCTGCAGCGAGACCCGCTCGGCCGTCCCAGGGGCATAGGTGCGCACCACCTCGTTGACCGGTACGGGGACAGCGGTCACCGCATCGAAGCCGCTCACCCGCCGGCCTCCGCCAGCAGCTGCTCCAGCTCCTGCACGCCCCACCAGAGCAGCTCGTGGTCCTCGACCGCGTCCACGACGAGCAGGGCCTCGAGGTCACCGGCGTCGGCGGACGGCAGCGCGGCGGCGGCGGCGGCCAGCGCGGGGGCTGCAGCAGCCTCGTCGGCGAGCACGGCCGCCCACACCTCCCGCGGCACCGGGGCGGTCAAAGCCAGCAGGCCCGGCTCCTCGACGCCCGGCTCGACCCGCAGCGCCTCGGTGTCAGCGGCGACGACCACCCGGCGGCTCGCCGACCCGGCGGCGGCCAGGCGCAGCGATGCCTGCACCGCTCGGTCGCGCGCGGCCTCCTCGAGCTCGTCGGCCTCGCCCTCGGCGTACCACTCCCGCAGCCCGGCCGTCACGGCGTACGCCGGGCCGGGCGGCAACGCACCGCCGGCCACGGCCTCGGCCAGCCGGTCCATGGTGAGGGGGACGTACACCCGCACCGCTCAGCCGGCCGCGGTCAGCTCGCCGTGCGCCTGGTGCACGACCGGGATGGCACCGTGGCCGAGCCCCTGCGCCGCCAGCGAGGCGGCGCTCGTGCGCAGGCTGGTCCGGAAGACCGCGTCGCGGCGGCGCGGGTCCATCATGTTGACCCCGATGGCGCGCAGGTCCTCCGGCCCGGGCGCCAGCGTGATGATGCGGGTGCCGCTGGCGGCGACCTTGGCCGCCTCGCGGGCGAGCCGCTTGCTGACCGAGCGGCGCCACTGCCGCTCCAGCCGGCCGACGACCGTACGCGGGTGGTCGAGGCCGTCCTCGGCCATCGGCGCCAGGACGTAGACCTCGTCGAGCTCGAGCGGGGCGACGAGGTCCAGCGAGGTCGCCGAGCAGGTGCCCCCGTCGACGTAGCGGCGGGCGCCGATCGTGACCGGTGAGTACCACCCGGGGATGGAGCAGCTGGCGGTGACCGCGGTGGCGAGCTCGGCGGCGGGTGCACCCGCGCGACCGAAGACGACGCGGCGCCCGGTGTCGTAGTCCATCGCGACGATCCAGGTCTGCGGGTGCTGCGGCCAACCACCAGGGTCCTCCGACGCGGCGGCCATCGCCGCCACCATGCCGGTCACCGGCGCCAGCGAACCCCTGCCCTCGGGCAGCAGGGCCGCGGCCCGAGCGGTCGGCGTCATCGTCGACGGGTGCAGCACCGCCCGCCGCAGCAGCGCGGTGCTGCCGGGCCGCAGCCGCGGCCTGGGCGGCGTCGCGCCGCCGGAGTCGGTGTCGTGGTCGTACTCCACGTCCACATCGCCCTCGACCCTGATGCCCCGCTGGTGGTTGGCCAGCGTCTCGACCGACAACCCCGATCCGAGGGCCGCGGCCAGCACCGAGCCCGCGCTGGTGCCGACGATGACCTCGCCCGTCCGCGGGTCCCAGCCGGTCGCCGTGCTGAGCGCCTCGAGCGCGGCGGTGCTCCACGCCGCTCCGAGGACCCCACCGGCACCGAGCACCAGGCCACGTCGCACTGCTTGCTCCATGCGTGCAGTCTGCTCCCTTCTGACAGCACCTATGCAGGGAACCGGTGCACTCGCAACGGTCAGGTGGTGGCGACCAGCTCGGCGAGGGACTCCTCGATGCACCCGGCCAGCACGTCCACGTCGGGTAGCGCGTCGCGGTCGGCGTTCAGCCCGTAGAACACCCCACCGTTGTACGAGGTGAGCCCCACGGTGACCGCCTGCCCCTTGGCCAGCGGCACCACCGGCCAGATGCCGAGCAGCGGCGCGCCCATGGAGTAGAGGGGGTACTGCGGCCCGGGGACGTTGGTGACCACGAGGTTGAACATGCGGCTGGACAGTCGCGAGCCGACCCTGGCGCCGAGCGCGGTGAGCGTCGGCGGGGCGAAGCCGGCCATCGCGATCATGGCATCGGCGCCCACGGACTGCCCGCTCTCCTTGTGCGCCTTCATCGCGTAGCTCACCTGGTGCAGCCGCATGATCGGGCTCGGTTCGCCCACCGGCAGGTCCACGAAGTAGGACGACACCCGGTTGCCGGTCTCCGCCCCACCCGCACCGCGCACGCTCACCGGCACCATCGCCCGCTGGGTCGTGGTCGTGGTCACCGCCTCGCCCCGGGTCAGCAGCCACGTGCGCAGGGCGCCGGAGACGGTGGCGAGGACGACGTCGTTGATGGTGCCGCCGTGGGCCTTGCGCACCCGCTTGTAGTCGTCGAGGTCGGTCGTGGCCATGCCGAAGCGGCGGTGCGTGCCGATCTCCCGGTTGAGCGGGCTGGCCGGGGCCGAGCTCATCTGGGTACGGGCCACCGCGGCGATGCCCCCCGCCGCCTCGGCGACCCTGCCCAGCACCCGGCGCGCGTCGAAGGTATTGGTCCGCAGCGTGTCCACGACGCCGAGCGGCCGCCGCAGCGTGTCCGTGACCGCGTGGCCGAGGAGCCCCAGCGCACCAGGATCGCGGGCGGGGCGCCACGGCTCGACGTCGACCTCGACGACCTCGGGCGTCAGGTCGAGCAGCAGCGCCCCGATGTCGATGGCCCGGATCCCGTCGACCATCGCGTGGTGCACCTTGGTGATGATGGCGACGCGGCCATCGGCGAGCCCCTCGACCAGATAGATCTCCCACAGCGGGCGCTCCCGGTCGAGCGGGCGCGACATCAGCCTCCCGACGAGCTCACGCAGCTGCTCGTCGCTGCCCGGGCGCGGCAGGGCGCTGCGCCGTACGTGGTAGCTGAGGTCGTACTCGTGGTCGTCGACCCACTCGGGGTTGGCCAGGTGGCCGGGGACCCAGCGCACCTTCTGCCGGTAGCGCGGCACCAGCCCGATGCGCCGCCCGATCAGGGCCCTGAGGTTCTCCGTGTCGAAGGCCTGCCCCGCCTCCGGCCGGAACGTCGACAGACCGCCGACGTGCATCGGTGTCGTCGACTCCTCGATGTAGAGGAAGGACGCGTCGAGCGGGCTGAGGCGGTCGGTCATGGGCGGTGGGTGCCTTCCTGAGATGACGGTCACGCCATCCTGCCCCCCGGCGGACGGCCAGCGGACCGCTCACCCCAGCGCGACCCCGAGCAGCGCCTCGAGCTCGGCCGCGGTGGTCGCCGCGTCGCGGTGGTGCACGCCGACCATCCCGACCCGGGCCGCCCCGCGGACGTTGGGCTCGAGGTCGTCGACGAAGACCACCTCACCGGGGGGTACGCCGAGCCGCTCCGCCGCGAGCAGGTAGATCTCCGGCTGCGGCTTGCGCAGCCCCACCTCACCGCTGATGACGGTCACGTCGAAGAGCGCGTCCCAGGTCTCCCGGGGGTAGTCGTTGCCCCAGCTGTTGGAGAGCAGCCCGGTGCGGATGCCGGCGGCCCTGGCCCGCAGCAGCACCCCGGTCATCGCCGCATCCTCGGCGAACCCGGCGAACATCCTCGCCAGCAACCCTTCCGCCGGTACGGCAGCCCCGGAGCGCGTCCGGAGCACGGTCGCGAGCGCGCGTTCGTACTCCGGCCCGGCGAGCTGCCCGGTCTCCAGCGCCTTGGCCTCGTCGCGCAGCGCACCGACCGCCCTCGCGACCTCCGCCGGCTCGAGGTCTTCACCCTGCGCCCACGCGGCGAGGCTGTCGGCGATCGGGCTGGTGAGCACCCCGCCGAAGTCGACGAGCAGCGCGGTGGGACTGGTCGCGGTCGAGGCGCGGCTCATGCGCCGGGGGCCTCGGTGAGCTCCCTCGCGTGGGCCAGCAGCTGCGGCACCCCGGTCACCAGCGTGGCGAAGAAGGGGTCGTCCGTCGTACCGGCGAGGTGGCGGTAGTAGCTGGCCTCCAGCAGGACCGCGAGCTTCCAGACGGCGAGGACGGTGTAGAAGGGCAGCACCGCGTCCAGCTCGACGGCGTCGCGCCCGGTCGCCGCCGCGTAGGCAGCGACCAGCTCGTCACGGGTCGGCCACCCGGGCGCCGCGGTGGCCACGCCGAGGCCGGGTGCGCCGGGGATGCCATCGCGACCCTGCATCCACGACGAGAGCAGGTAACCGAGGTCGGCCAGCGGGTCGCCGACGGTGGCCATCTCCCAGTCGACGATGGCGGCGACCCGGCCGGTCTCCGGGTCAAGGATGACATTGTCGAGCTTGTAGTCGCCGTGCACCAGCGCGGTGCGCTGCGCGGGCAGGTCGGCCGCCCTGGCGCGCAACCAGTCGCGCACGTGGTCGTAGTCGGGGAGCTCACGGGCCGCACCCCCGCCGGCGGCGACGGCGGCCTGGATCCCCTCGCGCTGGCCAGCCCACCGGCGCAGCTGGCGCTCGACGTACCCGCTCTCCCGGCCGACGCCCGCCTCGACGAAAGGCTGCCAGGCAGCGCCGTGCAGCTCGGCCAGAGCGGCGACGAGGTCGAGCCCGGTCGTGCGCCGGGTCGCCTCGTCCAACCAGCCGGGCAGCTCGTCGCGCACGACCACGCCGCCGGAGCGCTCCATCAGGTAGAAGGGCGCCCCGATGACGGCGTCGTCGTCGCAGGCCACGGCCACCACGGGTACGCGGACCCCGCCCGCGTGGTCGAGCAGGTCGAGCACCCGCGCCTCGCGCAGCACGTCGTGCGCGGTCGGCAGCAGTGGCCCCTGCGGCGGACGGCGCAGGATCCACGGGCCGGCGCCCTCCCGCGTCACCGTGAAGGTGAGGTTGGAGTGGCCCTCGGCGAGGCGCTCGACCCCGAGGCCGCCCTGGCCCGGCAGCCGTGGCCCGGCCCACGCGGTGAGCCGGACGGGGTCGACGAGGGCGGTCACCGGGGTCACGCCAGGCAGGTTAGAGCCGTGCGAGCACCTGCTGGTAGACGGCCGGGGGAGGTCCGGGCAGCCGCGGGTCCAGGCGGGGCCCGTGCACGGCGACCTCGTCGAAGCCGAGCCCACCGAGCCGGCCGACCAGGTCGTCGTAGGCGCCGACCGAGGCGAGCGCCCAGCCGAGGTCCAGGCTGACCAGCGCGGTGCGGCGCACGGTCGCGGGGTCGCGTCCCGCTGCGGCGCAGGCGCTCTCGAGCCGCTCGACCTGCTCGGCGAGCGCGTCGTACCACCCCTGCGCCGTCTCCACCGGCCCGGTCGGGCCGTAGGACACCCACCCCTGCCCGTGCTCGGCCACCAGCGCCATCCCGCGCGTACCGGTGGCGGCGATGGTGAAGGGCACTCGCGGCTGCTGCACCGTCTGCGGTCGTACCGGTACGTCATGCGCTTCGTACCACTCATCGGTCGAGGTGGTGGTGTCGCTGGTGAGCAGGCGGTCGAGCAGGGCGACGAAGGAGCCGAAGCGGTCCGCCGCCCGGCGGCGGTCGAGGGGGGCGCGCAGGGCGGCGGCGTCCGGCCCGGTCAGCGTGCCGGCGCCGACCCCGAGGTCGATCCGGCCGCCGCTCAGGTGGTCCAGCGTGGTGACCTCCTGGGCGAAGGGGACCGGGTGGCGGACGTTGGGGCTGGCGACCAGCGGACCGAGCCGCACGGTCGAGGTCTGCACGCACAGCGCGGCGAGCAGCGGCACCGCGGCATGCCACGGTCCGCCGGTGCGCCAGCTGAGGTGGTCATAGGTCCATACGCCGCGCGCTCCGGCCGCCTCCGCCTCCCTGGCCCTGGCGGCCAGCTCGGCCGGCGCGAGGTCGGGCAGCAGCACGACGGAGAGCTCCACGACCCCCACCCTGCTTCCCCGGCCACCACCTCGATCCCAGCCGGTGACTAGCGTCACCGCCGTGGACTTCGAGCCCTCCCCCCAAGCCAAGGACTACCTCGGCCGCCTGCAGGCCTTCATGGACGAGCGGATCATCCCGGCCGAGCAGCTCTACGAGGAGCAGCGCCGCGAGAAGGGGTACGGCGACCACACCTTGCCGCCGGTCGTCGAGGAGCTCAAGGAGGAGGCGCGCGCCCGCGGGCTGTGGAACCTCTTCCTGCCGGACGTCAGCGGCCTGTCGGTGACCGACTACGCCCCGCTGGCCGAGGTCACCGGCTGGTCGATGGAGATCGCCCCCGAGGCCATCAACTGCGCCGCGCCGGACACCGGCAACATGGAGGTGCTGCACATGTTCGGCACCCCGGAGCAGAAGCAGCACTGGCTGGAGCCCCTGCTCGCCGGTGAGATCCGCAGCGGCTTCGCGATGACCGAGCCCGACGTGGCCAGCTCCGACGCCCGCAACATCAGCTGCCGGATCGACCGCGACGGCGACTCCTACGTCATCAACGGCCGCAAGTGGTGGACCACCGGCGCCAACGACCCGCGCTGCAAAGTCCTCATCCTCATGGGCAAGACCGACACCGAGGCGCACCCGCTGCAGCAGCAGTCGATGATCCTCGTACCGACCGACACACCCGGCGTCGAGGTCGTGCGTGCGCTGCCCGTCTTCGGCTACCAGGACCAGCACGGGCACGCCGAGATCCGCTTCACCGACGTCCGCGTCCCCGTCACCAACCTCATCGGCGAGGTGGGCGGCGGGTTCGCGATCGCCCAGGCACGCCTCGGCCCCGGGCGCATCCACCACTGCATGCGCGCCATCGGGGTGGCCGAGCGGGCGCTCAAGCTCATGTGCGAGCGGGCCGCCTCCCGCGTCGCCTTCGGCAAGGAGCTGGCCCGCCAAGGCGTCGTGCAGCAGCAGATCGCGGAGTCGCGCATCGAGATCGAGCAGGCCCGTCTGCTCACCCTCAAGGCCGCCTGGCTGATCGACCGGTACGGCGCGAAGGGTGCTCGTACCGAGATCGCCGCGATCAAGGTGATCGCCCCGCGGGTGGCACTGGCCGTCGTCGACCGGGCGATCCAGGTGCACGGCGGCGCGGGCGTCAGCGACGACTTCCCGCTCGCCGGCATGTGGGCCGGGCTGCGCACGCTGCGCCTGGCCGACGGCCCCGACGAGGTGCACCTGCGGTCGGTCTCCCGCGCGGAGCTGGCGCCGTACCTGTCGACCGAGAGCGCCGGGGCTCGCTGAGCGTCCCGAGGTCCCGCCCGGGCGAGGGGTCTCTCTGACGATCCCCCGCCCCGCTCCGCCGCCGACGGCGGGCTTGCTCAGGCGGAGCAGCGGTCAACACAGGCCACCGTGCCGTGGGCGGCCGTACCTCCTACCCGCGGGGCTGGTGCCGTGCCCGCCGCCGCCCCCGCGGCGGGGCGACCACGCCCGCCAGCCGGGCGGCGAGCGGCAGCAGCGCGGCGCGGGCCGGTGACCCAGGGGCGACCTCGCCCAACGGCCGCCCGGCGCGCACGGCGCGGTCGAGTGAGGCGATGTCGAGCGGTACGACGGCCGCTGGCACCACCCCGGCGTGCCGGCGCAGCGCCTCGGTGACCTCCGCCGCGCTGCCGGCCCCGTCGCGCTGGCGGTTGGCGACGACGAGCACCTCCGCCACGTCGGGCACGGCCTCGCGCAGCGCGCCCAAGCCGCGCACCAGACGCTGCAGACCGACCGGGTCGGCCGACCCGACCGCCACGACGGTGTCCGCGGTGCCGAGCGCCTCCAAGGTGGCGCCGTTGCGCCGCGGCGCCACCGTGTCGAAGGAGAGCTCCTCCTCGGCCTCGAGGCAGAAGCCGCAGTCCAGGACCGTCAGCCGGGCCAGCCGGCGGGCCACCTCGAGCACGACCTCGAGCGCCGCCGGGCGCAGCTCGGTCCACCGGTCGGCGCGCAGGATGCCGGGGAGCACGCGCAGCCGAGGCCCGACCTCGCGCGCCAGCCCGGCCACGGCGGCGACGTCGAGACCACCGCCGCCGGCGGCGCGGGCGGCCGCCGCGAGGCCAGGGGCCTCCTCGAGCAGACCGAGCAGCTGGGCCACGGCGCCGCCGTAGACGTCGGCGTCGACGAGCAGGGCGTCGACCCCGAGCGTCGCTGCTTCCGCGGCGAGCGTGATCGCCACCGTCGTCCGGCCCGGCGCCCCGGTCGGCCCCCACACCGCCACCAGCCGGCCGGGCGGTGGGAGCGTCGGCGGCGGCGGCACGCCGGAGTACGTGCTCCCGGCGTCCGGCACACCGGCGCGCGCCGCGTCGGCGGGATCGGCCCAGCCGACCGCGGTGACGGGCGCCGCGGACAGCGCCGCCACCGCCCGCACGACCGCGGCGGCGACCTCCTCGACGGCCGCATCGGCAGACAGGACCTGCGTGACGCCGAGCTGGCGCAACCGCTGCTCCTCGGACTCATCGCCGGGCGTGCTGAGCCCGACGACAGCCAGCCCGGCGGCGCCCAACCGCACCAGGGCGTCACGGTCCAGCCGCCGCAGCCCGGCTGCCAGGACGACGGCGCGCGCCGCGCCGGTCGCGGCAGCGGCGAGCAGGTCCGCGAGGTCGACGCAGCGTCGGACCACGGTGATGCCGAGGTCGCGCCGCTCGGTCGCGGCCACCAACCCGAGTTCCCAGCCGGACGAGCCGCCACCGGCGGCGGTGAGCACCGGGAGCTGGGTCACCGGTCTCCGCAGCCAGTGGGGACGAGGCCGCCCAGCGAGCCCAGCGGGTCCGCCGGCGTGGCCCCCTGGTCATCACCGGAGGGCAGGTGGCGCACCACGTCCAACCGGCCGGTCTCACTGGCCAGGACGAGCGTCGCCGCCTGCCCGGGAGGCACCCGCAGCAGCAGCGTGATGGCGGCACCGCCCGACTCCCCACCCGGCGGGTCGACCGGCGCGGCGACCTCGACATCGCTGACCACCGCTGTCGTCACGCAGGCCGGCGCAGCCGCGCCCGACCCGGCGCCGGTGGGTGCGGCCGCGGGCGAGGCCGCCGGGGAGCTGCCCGTGGGGGCGGCCCCGTCGCGCGCGAAGGTCGCGTACACGTCCACGTGGTCGCCCTCGGCCAGCCCCGGGTACCGGCCGTCGGCGACGCGGACCGGCACCAGGCGCGCGGGTGTCGCCGCCGGCACCGCCACCGCCGATACGGGCAGCAGCTCACCGGCGGTCAGCCCCCTGGCGAGGACCCGCCCCACCAGGCCGGCGCGCTGCCCGACCGCGGCGTAACGGCCCCGTGCCGCGCCGGTGAGCCGCACCCGGGTGCTGCCGAGGTCGGTGTCGGTGAGCACGTGACCGGCCGGCAGGTCCACGGTCACCGACACCACAGGCGTGGTCGTATCCGAGGTCTGCAGCACACGGGCGCCGACGACGACGGCGAGCAGAAGGAGGAGCACGCCGGCGACGAGGCGGGTGTCGCGCCACCGCGGCGGTCCGAGGCGGCGAGCCGGTGGGGAGGGCGGGGGACCTGCCGGGAGCGGACGCACCGCCGTCTCGACCACCCACGACCTCCGCTCCGCCGACCGGGACGAGATGCCCCGGGCGGCGAACCGTACCCATCCCCGGTCTTGCCTGGGGTCGGTCGTCCACAGGTGCACCCGAACGCCGCCGACCGTGCACAACCGCGGCCTCATGGTGCCTGCCGTCGACCAGCGGTGCCACCATGACCCCGTGCCCCCGGATGTGCCGCGCTTCCTGCGGCTCCCCGACGTCGCCGAGATCCTCAACATCTCGATGAGCCAGGCCTACGCCCTGGTGCGGAGCGGGGACCTGCGCTACATCCCCGTCGGCGGCCGCAACCAGATCCGGGTCGAAGCGAGCGAGCTCGAGGCCTACATCCAGCGGATGTACGCCAAGGCCGACAAGCAGGGCAGCGACCTCCCCCTCGAGCAGTAGCGGCTAGCGCCGGCGCAGCGCGGCCAGCGCCGTCAGCGGGACGAGCCGCACCCCCTGCACCGCCGCCGGCCGCCGGTCCTCCCCGACCGCGTGCACCGCGAGGTCGACCGCATCGGCGCCGACCCGGTCGATGGTCCCGCCCACCGTGCTGCCGTCGACCAGGAAGGCCTGCAGCACAGCCCGATCGCGGGCCAACCCGCGCAACGCGTGGCGCAGGTCCAGGCGCGCCGCCACCAGCCCCCGTGCCCGCTCGGCGCCCCGGCCCGCGCCCTCGACCCAGAGCACGGCGGACTCGGGTACGACCACCTCGCCGCCGGGCTCCTCGATCAGCAGCCAGCCAGGCCCCGTGCCGGTGAGCCGGCCGACCACCGGTGCGCCGGCGCCGAGGACCCCGAGCCGGACGTACGCGCCGAGCGCCGCGCGCAGACGGTCCGCGAGCGGGACCGCGCCCCGCTCCCCGCGTACCCGCTCGGCCACCTCGTCGTCGAGCTGCCGAGCCTCGAGGGCAGCCAGCTGGCCTTCGAGGTCGGCGAACAGGTCCTCCCACGGCACGCATCGAGTGTGCCGCACCTTGACAGACGCGCATCGCTGCTCTTGCATACCCATCGATGGCAAGTGAGGCCAAAGGAGTTCCACGTGAGCCAAAGCGCGCGACCCACCGCCGCCACCGTCGCCGCTGCCCTCACCGTCGCCGGGCTGGTCGTCGCCGGACCGCGCACCAGTGACCTGCGGGCCCTGTCCGTCGGTGGCTGGCGTGACGACCCCCTCGGCGTGGTCGCGACGATGGCTGGTCTCGCGGCCTGGGCGCTCGTGCTCTGGCTCGCCGTCAGCACCGCGCTCACCTGCGCCGCGGCCCTGCCCGGCCGCGTCGGGCGCGCCTGCGCGGTGGTGGCCCAGCGGTGCACCCCCCGGTTGGCCCGCTCCGCCGCCCGCCTGCTCCTCGGCGGCAGCGTCGGTCTCACCTCGCTGGCCGGTGCGCTGGCACCAGCCGCGTACGCCGCCACGTCCGGCGGGGCCGGCGCGCTTGCCGCCCTCCCCGCCCCGGGTGAACCCATCGCCAGCGCGACGCAGGGGCTCCGAGCCCCCGGACCCGCCGTGCCCGCCCCTGTGGTGGCGCCCGCCGACCCGGGCACGGCGACCCCGACCCCGCCGCCGCGGGCTCGGCCACCAGCGCCGCGGGCTCGGCCACCAGCGCCGCCGGCCGACGGGCCGCTCGGCCTGCCACCGCCGGGCGAACCAGCCGCAGGCGGTCGCAGCCCGACAGCTCGGTCGATCGCTGCCTCCTCCCCGGCACCGGCGGGTTCAGCCGCTCCGGCCGCCCCTGCCAACCAGCGCCCCGGCGCGGTCGTCGTCCACCGCGGCGACACCCTCTGGAGCCTCGCCCGCAGCGCGCTGGGCCCGCAGGCCACCGACGCGCAGATCGCCGCCGAGTGGCCTCGCTGGTGGCGCGCCAACGCCACCGTCGTCGGGCGCGACCCCGACGTGCTGTGGCCCGGCCAAGTCCTGCTGCCACCGACGCCCTGAGCCAGCCCACCGGCCACCCACCCGCCACCCGGCCACCGCCCGCCCGGCCACCGGCCACCGCCCGCCCGGCCACCGGCCAGCGCCCGCCCACCCGACCTACTGCCGCCCCACCCGACTCCCGGAGGACCTCGTGCTCGCCCCCGCCACCGTCCTCGACCGACACGCCCACGCCCCCGGCGCCGCAGACGACGCCACCGCGGCGCCGGTGCTCCGGTTGTTGCGCGCACCCATCACCGACCCGCCCTACGACGACGAGCGGACCGGCCCACCCCAGGCCACCGGCCACGACCCCGCGCTGCTGCCTCTGCCGCTGCCCCTGCAGCTGCCGCGCTCCGCCGCGCTCCGGCGACCGCCACCCGGCGAAGCCGTCGCCCACGAGCCAGCGCCGGCGATCGGCGGCGACCCCCGGCCCCGGGCCCTCGCGCTGGTCCGTGCCCTGCTCGAGGTGCTCGGCGGCTCCCGGCCGCTGCGCCACCTCGCGCCGGTGACCGCACCCGGCGTCATGGCTTCGCTCGAACGCACCCTCGGCCGCCCGCGGACCAGCCGACGACCGGTGGTGCACCGGAGCCTGCGGAGCCTGCGCGTGTCGATCCCGGCGCCGGGGGTCGCTGAGGTGAGCGCGGTGCTCCAGCGCGGGGAGCGCTGCGTCGCCCTCGCGATGCGGATCGTCGCCCTCGACGACCGCTGGGTGATCACCGACCTCACCCTCGGCTGAGCCCGACCAGCGGCGTACGACCCGTCACCCAGCGCTCCGGCGGCGCCGCACCCGAGCTCCTCGTCCGGGTGCTCCCTCGGCGCGCGCGGGTTGTCGTACCCGCTGCCTAGCGTCCGTCGGGTGTACATCACTGTGCTCGACCGCCCCGCTGACCGTCGCGACCCGGGCTGGGCCGAACCTGTCACGCCCGGCACCTCCGGCGGTCCCGTCGCGGCCGGGCCCACCCCGCCCGACCTCTACCCGGCTGACCTCCAGCCGCCCGACCTCCACCCGGCTGACCCGGACCGGACCGACCCGGACCTGACCGACCCGGCTGACCTCGACCCGGCCGCCCTGGAGCTGGAGCTCGCCACGCTCGCCGGGCACCTCGCCGCCGCCACCGCCCGGTTCCTCGTCCTGCTCGGAGCCTTCGACGGCCAACGCGGGTACGAGCGCGCCGGCCTGTCCTCCACCAGCGCCTGGCTCGCCTGGCGGTGCGCGATGAGCCCCTCCGCCGCCCGGGAGCAGACCCGCGTCGCCCGGCGGCTGCGGGAGCTCCCCGCGGTGCGCACCGCCTTCACTCAAGGCCGGGTCTCCTTCTCCAAGGTCCGCGCCCTCACCCGCGTCGCCACACCCACCACCGAGACCACTCTGCTGGACACCGCCGCGTCCGCCACCGCCGCCCAGCTCGACCGCCTCTGCCGCGGCCTGGCCACCGCCGCCACCGCCGACGCCGCCATCGAGCAGGCCGCCACCGCCCACCTGCACACCAGCTGGACCGAGACCGGCACCCTCCGCGTGCGCGGCGAGCTCACCGCCGAGCAGGGCGCCACCCTCCTCACGGCCCTCGCGGTGCTCCGCGAGCAGCCACCGCACCCCACCCCCGCGTCCTCCCCCGGCGACCTCCCCGGTGACGCCGAGCGAGACGCTGCGGCGCTGAGCGCCCGAGCCGACGCCGAGGCGCTCGCCGCCCTCGCCCGCCACGCCCTCGACACCGCACCCCACCCGGCGCCCACGAGCGCCGTCCACGTGGTGCTCCACGCAACCCGCGCGTCCCTGCACGGGCTGGCCCCCGCCCCGGCCAGCCCCGCCACCGACCTCGGCGCCACCGACGCCACCGGCGCCACCGACCGCGCGCTCGACCCAGCCACCGCCACCACGCCCGCGCCGTCCACACCCTGGGGAAACGCCTCCGCGGAGGCGTCACCACCGCTCGCCCCGACACTCGACCCCACCCCCGCCCCAGCGGACCCCGGCGTGTGGGGCGCCACCGTGGCAGGCGGCCCCGGACTGCACCGGCAGACCGCACGCCGCCTCAGCTGCAGCGCTTCCGCTGAGGACCTCGGCGACATCGACGCGCCGGAACACCCCGACCGCCCGGCCATCGCCACGAACACCAGCACCACGGACACCAGCACCACGGACACCAGCACCACGGACGACGGCCGCGGCCGACACCGCGCCCCCACCCGCCGCCAACGCCGAGCCCTGCTCCAACGCGACGGCGGCTGCCGATTCCCCGGCTGCACCCGCCGCCGCGGCCTCGACGCCCACCACCTCATCCACTGGGCCGACGGCGGCCGCACCCTGCTCGACAACCTCGTCCTGCTCTGCGGGCACCACCACGTCGCCCTGCACGAAGGCGGCTGGGTCCTGCGCTGGGCCACCCGCCCCGGCGCCCTGCTCACCGCCGTTCACCCCGACGGCCGCGTCCTGCTCAGCGCACCACCGCTCACCGGCTCCGCGACCGCCGCCACCGCCGCCACCGGCATCACCGGCATCACCGGCATCACCGGCATCAGCCTGACCGGGCGCCAAACCGGTGATCCACTGCACCTCGGCTACGCGGTCGCCGTCCTGTCGACCTGAGCGCGACATCGGACCGGTCCGACCTCCAGGTGAGGCCGCGAGCGTGCCATCGTGTCAGCGGCGACGCTTGCCACCCTTCTTCTTGCGGCTCGCGTTGGGGTTGCGCTGGCCCGGCTGGGGCGCCGTGCCAGACGTGGATCCCGCCCCGGTACCGACGGGCTCTATCCGCTTGTCCACCGCAGCCGTGCCGTCGTGCGTGGGGCCGCTGAAGGTGAGGTCCCGAGGCGGCGGGGCGACGCCCGCGCCGCCGAAGGCGGGCAGCAGAGGGTTCGGCTGCGGGGCGGGGGCATGCACGGGCCCCCTCGGGGCAGCCGCCTGCGTCTGGGCACCGGATGCAACCGGCGGCGCAAGCGCCGCGCCAGCCTCCACCTGGGCGACGGACGTGGTGAGGGCTACGCCGAGCTGCGCACCGACGGCTTGGTCACCGACCGGCTGAGCACCGACCGGCTGAGCACCGACCGGCTGAGCACCGACCGGCTGGGGCGCATCGGCTTCCGAACCGCCGACGGAGTGCGGCGCCAAGGGATCCGTGGGGTCGACGACCTCGTGACCCTCGTACGCGGCTGCGGCCTCGCTCGGCACCGGGTCGACCGGTGCCTCGCCGGGTCGGGATCCGTCGAAGGCTGGCATGTCGAAGGCCTGCTCCATCGACAGGTCACCGCCGAAGCCGCTGGGCTGCGGCTCGTGCGTGTGCTCCTCGCGGGTCACCTCGAGGTTGAAGAGGAAGCCCACGGCCTCCTCCTTGATCGCGTCCATCATCTGCTGGAAGAGGTCGTAGCCCTCCCGCTGGTACTCCACGAGCGGGTCGCGCTGGCCCATCGCGCGCAGGCCGATGCCCTCCTGCAGGTAGTCCATCTCGTAAAGGTGCTCGCGCCAGCGCCGGTCCAGCACGGAGAGCACGACGCGGCGCTCGATGTCGCGCAGCAGCGGCTCGCCCTCCTCGTCGAGCCCGAGCGATGCCTCGCGCTTCTCGTAGGCCTCGTGGGCGTCCAGGGTCAGATCCTCGGTCAAGATCTCCGCGGTGAGCTGGGCGCGGCCCTCGTCGTACGTGCTGGCCGGGTAGCTGACCGGCCAGAGCAGCGACAGGCCCTTCCAGAGCTGGTCGAGGTCCCACTCCTCCGGGAACCCGTCGGCCGTCGCGCCGTCGACGTAGGCCTTGATCGTGTCATCGATCATGGTCGTGACGTTGTCGTGCAGGTCGGCGCCCTGCAGAACCGTCCGGCGCTCGGTGTAGATCACCTCGCGCTGGCGGTTCATCACCTCGTCGTACTTGAGGACGTTCTTGCGGATCTCGAAGTTCTGCTGCTCGACCTGGCTCTGCGCGCTCCGGATCGAGCGGGAGACCATCTTGGACTCGATCGGGGTGTCCTCAGGGATGTTGAGGCGCTGCAGGATGCCCTCGACCGCACCCGCGTTGAACAGGCGCATCAGGTCGTCGCCGAGGGAGAGGTAGAAGCGCGACTCCCCTGGGTCGCCCTGGCGCCCGGAGCGACCGCGCAGCTGGTTGTCGATGCGCCGGCTCTCGTGGCGCTCGGTGCCGAGCACGTAGAGGCCACCCGCCTCGACGACCACGTCGTGCTCCTCGGCGACCGAGGCCTTCGCCCCCGCCAGCGCGTCGGGCCACGCCGCCTCGTAGGTCTCGCCGTCCTCCACCGGGGAGAGCCCCCGGGTGCGCAGTTCGGCCGCGGCGAGGAACTCGGGGTTACCGCCGAGCATGATGTCCGTACCCCGCCCGGCCATGTTGGTCGACACGACCACGGCGCCCTTGCGGCCCGCCTGCGCGACGATCTGCGCCTCCCGCTCGTGGTACTTGGCGTTGAGCACCTCGTGCGGGACGCCCTTGCGCAGCAGCAGGCCGGAGAGGTACTCGCTCTTCTCCACGCTCGTCGTGCCGACGAGCACCGGCTGGCCGGCCTCGTGCCGCTCGGCGATGTCGTCGACGACCGCGGCGAACTTGGCCTCCTCGGTCTGGTAGACCACGTCACTCGCGTCGAGGCGCCGCATGTCCCGGTTCGTCGGGATGGGTACGACACCCAGCTTGTAGATCTGGCTGAACTCGGCGGCCTCGGTCATGGCCGTGCCCGTCATGCCGGCGAGCTTGTCGTACAGGCGGAAGTAGTTCTGCAGGGTGATCGTGGCGAGCGTCTGGTTCTCCTGCTGGACCGGCACGCCCTCCTTGGCCTCGATCGACTGGTGCATGCCCTCGGAGTACCTGCGCCCAGCCAGGACGCGACCGGTGAACTCGTCGACGATGAGCACCTCGCCGTCGACGACGATGTACTCCTTGTCGCGCTGGTAGAGCTCCTTGACCTTGATCGCGTTGTTGAGGTAGCCGACCAGCGGCGTGTTGACGCTCTCGTAGAGGTTCTCCACGCCGAGGCGGTCCTCGACCCGGGTGACGCCCTCCTCGGTGACCGCGATCGTCCGCTTCTTCTCGTCGACCTCGTAGTCGCGGTCACGCTTGAGCAGCTGGGCGATGCGCGCGAACTCCGCGTACCACCGCTGGTCCTGGTCACTTGGACCGCTGATGATGAGCGGGGTCCTGGCCTCGTCGACGAGGATCGAGTCGACCTCGTCGACGATGGCGTAGAAGTGCCCGCGCTGCACCAGGTCAGCGCGCTGCCAGGCCATGTTGTCGCGCAGGTAGTCGAAGCCGAACTCGTTGTTGGTGCCGTAGGTGATGTCGCAGGCGTACGCCGGCTGGCGCTCCTCCGGTCGCATCGTCGGCTCGATGACCCCGACGCTCAGCCCGAGGAAGCGGTGCACCCGGCCCATCCACTCGGCGTCGCGGCGGGCGAGGTAGTCGTTGGTGGTGACCACGTGCACGCCCTCGCCGGCCAGCGCGTTGAGGTAGGCCGGCAGCGTGCCGACGAGCGTCTTGCCCTCGCCGGTCTTCATCTCGGCGATGTTGCCCAGGTGCATCGCTGCGCCGCCCATGAGCTGGACGTCGTAGTGGCGCTGGCCCAGGGTCCGGCGGGCGGCCTCGCGGACCGTGGCGAAGGCCTCGGGCAGCAGGTGGTCGAGCACCTCACCGTCGGCGTACCGCTCCCGGTAGGTGTCGGTGAGCTCCCGCAGCTCGGCGTCGGTGAGGTCGAGGAAGTCCTCCTCGATCGCGTTCACCTGGTCGGCCAGGCCGGCGAGCCTGCGCAGGATGCGTCCCTCACCGGCACGCAGCAGCTTGTCGAGCATGCGGCCAGGCTAGCCGCGCGGCCCGGGCACCAGGCTGGTACGCGTGGAGCTGCCCGCGCTGACCGACCGTGACCTCACCGCCCGCCCGGTACGGGCCACCGACGTCGACCCCCTCACCCAGGCCGTGCTCGACGCCGAGCGGGACCACTGGAGCCGTGACTACTGGTCCGCGCTGCCGGGGGACGGGCTCGCGGCGCGGGTCGCGTACCTCCTCGACCCCGTGCGCGCCGAGCAGCGCCACCCGGTCTTCGCCCTCGACGCCGGGGTCGGGGCGGTGGGCGTCGTCGACCTCGACCCGCGGCGGGTGAGCAGTGCTGCCTGGGAGCTCGGCTGGTGGGTCTCGCCCACCGCCCGCGGGCGGGGCCTCGCCACCCGCGGGGCCGCGCTGGTCACCCACTGGGCCCGCCCCCAGGTGGACCGGGTCGAGGCCCGCGTGCTGGTGGCCAACTGGCGCAGCCGGCACGTCGCGCTGGCGCTCGGCCTGCGCTTGGAGGCGACGCTGCGCCGCCGGGCGGTGGACCCCGACGGCGCCCGTACCGACGTCGACGTCTTCGGCCTGCTCGCCGACGAGGAGCCGGTCGCCCCGCAGCCCGAGCTCAGCGCCGGCTCCCTGCACCTGCGTCCACTGCTGCCGGCCGACGTCGAGCCGGTCCACACAGGCTGCCAGGACCCGGCAGTCCAGGCCTGGACCACCATCCCGGTGCCGTACGACCGGCACCACGCCGAAGACTTCGTGCACCGGACCGCTCCGCTCACGTGGGCCCGCGGCGACGGCGGTGTCTGGGCCGTCGTCGACAGCGTCGACGCGCGCCTGCTCGCGGTCGTCGGGCTCGACCTACGCCCGGGGGGCGTCGCGGAGGTCGGCTTCTGGGCGCTGCCCGGGGAGCGCGGTCGGGGGGTCGTCCCCGCGGCGGTCGACGTCGTCTGCCGGTACGCCTTCGCCGAGCTGGGCGTCGGCCGGGTGCAGTGGGAGGCCTTCGTTGGCAACGAGCCCTCGCGCCGCGTCGCTGCCAAGGCGGGCTTCACCGAGGAGGGCCTGGCTCGCTCGCGCTTCCCGCGCAAGGACGGCAGCGGCCGCCACGACGCCTGGGTCGCGGCTCGGGTGCGCTAGTGCGGGACCGGAGCTGCTGGCGCCTGGGCGCCGACGTGCTCAGGCAGGGGTGTACGCATCAGCCGGACCCTGCGGGCTGCGGTGCCGACCCGGGCCGCGGCCGCGCTGACCGGGGGCTGCAGCAGGAACCCCACGCCGAGGACGACGAAGCCGGCCAGCAGGTCCAGCACCCAGTGGTTGGCGGTGCCCAGGATGACGACCATCGTCGTGAGCGGGTAGAGCGCCGCGAGCACCCTCACCCAGCGCCGGCGCGCGAGCAGGACCAGCGTGACGCCCACCCACAGCGACCACGCCGTGTGCAGCGAGGGCATCGCGGCGTACTGGTCGCCCGCGCTGGCGACCGCGCCGGTCCCCCACGAGCCCCAGACGTGCGCACTGTGGATGATGTCGTCGTACCCGCCGCCGACCAGGCGTGGCGGGGCCAGTGGCCAGGCGTAGAAGCAGGCCAGCGCCACCAGGCAGGTGATGGCGAGGGCGGTGCGCAGCCGTGCGTACGCCGCCCGCCGTCGCACGAAGACCCAGCCGAGGACCACCAACGTGAGGATGAAGTGCAGCGTGGCGTAGTAGTAGCCGCTGATGACGGCGAGGCCGCGGTGGTCGGAGAAGAAGCCGTTGACCGCGTGCTCCCAACCCAGGTGCAGCGTCCCCTCCGCCCGCTGGATGTCGTGCGCATGGGTGTAGGCCGACGCGGGGTGGCCGCTCTTGGCGTTGCGGACGACGCCGTAGAGCGTGTAGCAGAGGGTGATGATGACGATCTCCCGCAGGGCACCCGGCGCCCACGTCGACAGTCGCGACCGCCGCGTCGCGACGGCGCGGTGGGCGTCGACCAGCGCGGCCGCCCGCGGGTCGGGGCGGCACCGAGGGAGGGTCGTCACTGGATCTCGAGGATCTTCTCTCGCAGCGCGTAGGCCACCGCCTGGATACGTGAGTGCAGCTGCAGCTTCTCGAGGATGTTGCGGATGTGGTTCTTGACGGTGTTCTCGCTGATGTAGAGCTGGCGCGCGATGTCGCGGTTGGCCAGGCCCTTCGCGACGAGCTTGAGCACCTCGAGCTCGCGGTCGGTGAGCCGCGGCGCAGGCACGGACTGGCGGTCGTCGCCGCGGCGCATGGAGGCGAACTCACTGATGAGCTTGCTCGCCATCGACGGGCTGATGAGGGACTGCCCGCCGTGGACCGCGCGGACCGCGGTGGCGACCTCCTCGATGGAGATCTCCTTCAGCAGGTAGCCCATCGCGCCAGCCTTGATCGCGTCGTAGAGGTCGGCCTCCTCGTCGCTGATGGTCAACATGATGATCTTGGCGGAGGGGACGGTGTCCTTGATCGAGGTGCAGGCGTCGATGCCGCCGCGACGCGGCATCCGCACGTCCATGAGCACGATGTCCGGCGTCGTCTCCGCCGCCCGCTCGACCGCCTCGGCACCGTCGGCCGCCTCACCGACGACAGTGATGTCGGACTCCTGCTCGAGGACCATCTGCAGACCTCGGCGGAAGAGGGCGTGGTCGTCGACCACCAGGACCCGGATGGGCTCGGTCGCGGTCGCGGCATCGGGCTGTGTCACCACGCTGTGCTCGCCTCCCTCGCCGGGCCGGCGGTCGCCGCGGCTGGGGCGCCCGTCGGCCGCCCGGAGGTCCATCTTGCCCGATCAGTGCCTCGATGCATGCCGCAGCGCTCCCGCGCGGTGACCACGAGGCGCCGGATCAGCGGCCCACCGCGGTCAGCACCGCCTGCTCGGGCTCGAGCCGGAGCAGGCCGTAGTCGTAGCCGCGGCGGCGGTAGACGACGCTCGCACCGCCGGTGGTTGCGTCGGTGAAGAGGTAGAAGTCGTGCCCCACCAGCTCCATCGCGTGCAGCGCGTCCTCGACGGTCTGGGGCGGGGCGCTGTGCGTCTTGACCCGGACCACCAGACCGCTCCCGACCGGGACCTCGTCGACCTCACGGCCGTCGCCCTCGTCCACCGCGGCGGTGCCGCGCCCAGCCGGGTCCGGCCCGCTGACGTCCCCGGGAGAGGCGGCCGACCCGTCGCCCGCGGCGGGTGCGCGGACGGGCGCGTGGGAGTGGTGGCTGTGGCTGTGGCTCGCCTGGCGCCGGGTGGCGGCGCGGCGCAACCGCTCCTCGAGCTTGGCGAAGGCCTTCTCGAAGGCGGCGTAGCAGTCGGCGGCGGCCGCTTCGGCCCGGACGACGGGGCCGCGTGTGCGGCAGGTGATCTCGACCCGCTGGCACCGGTCCGCCAGCCGTGGGTTGGGCTCGTGGGAGAGCTCGACGTCGAGCCGCATCAAGCGGTGGTCCAGGCGCTCGAGGCGCTCCAGCTTGCTCGCGCAGTGCGCTCGGAAGCTGTCTCCGACGTCCTTGGTGAGGTGACGACCACGAACCACGATCTCCATGCGTCCTCCATCGGTCGAGCGGTGCGGGGGGGACCCCGCCTGAAGCCAGCAGCTGCTCCTCTCCGCGGCGTCGCGACCCCGCGCGCCCGTCTCGCGAGGCTAGCGCCGCACCGTCCTCCGTGGCCGGAGCTCGCGCTCACCCGGTGCGGTGCCGCAGGACCGTCGCGGCCACCACGGCGGCCGCGGCGGGAGGGCTGCCGGCGGCGCGCAGCGCCCGCGCCGCCTCGGCGAGCGTCGCGCCGGTGGTGCTCACGTCATCGACCAGGAGGACGACGCCAGCACCGGCACGCGCCGGGCGGGCGACGAGCAGACCCGAACGGCTCGCGGCGCGCTCGGCGGAGGGCAGCGACTTCTGCGCCGGCGCGTCGCGGCGGGCCTGGCGCAGCAGGCGGTCGACGGCGGCCGGCTGACCACCCGCCTGCAGGAGCCGGGCGGCCCGGACGGTGAGGCTCACCAGCGGCGTGCCACCCCGGCGCCGGGCACCGACCGTCGACCCGGGGACCGGCACGAGGAGGAGCCGGAGCGGCGGCGCCGCCGCCCCGGCGCGCAGCCCGACCACCGCCTGCTCGACTGCCGCGACCAGCAGGGTCGCGAGCACCGGCTCGGCCGCCCGTGCGCCGCGCTCCTTGTGCGCCAGCACCAGCCGGCGGACCACCCCGCCGTACCCGGCCCCGGCCATCGTGCTGGGGTAGCCGCTCGGGCGCGGGTCGGGGCGGGCGGCCCGCACGCTCGGGACCGCCGCCGCCCGGCAGGCAGGGCAGACCGACGGTCCCGCCAGGAGGCACCCCGCGCACCGGCCGGGCAGCACCAGCCCGAGCAGCGCGGCGGAGACCTCCGGCAGGCGCACCTGGCCACCGTGCCGCGGCGCGCACCAGGGCCGGCCGCGCCTGGGGACAAGGGCGGCTCAGCCCCCCGGGTAGCTGGGGACGGCGCCCACCGGGATACCCGCCGCCTGGTGCCAGCCGGTGCCCGGGTCGAGCGCCTCCAGCGTGCCGCCGCAGGCCGCGAGCAGCGGCGCATCGCCCGCCGCGCTCAACGCTGCCGGCTGCGCCGGGGCGCCCGGCCTCCGAGACGTGCAGGGCGCGCTCACCGCCTCGGGGAGCGGCAGCAGCCCGGCCGAGGACAGCGTGCCGTCCTCCGCCGGTCCGGTCGGGACCCGGAAGACCCCCGACATCCCGCCGGAGCGGCCGAGCGCCCAGACCACACCGCCGGACGCGGGCGCGGTGGCGAGGCTGACCTGGTCGAGCTGGGGAGCCAGCGCCGACACCTGCGACAGCGTCGTGTCCGGGCCGAGCAGGGCGGTGCGCAACCGGCCGTCCGCCCCGATGAGCACCACGTGCACGCCGTCCCTGGCGACCCGCACCGACCGGAGCCGCCCTGGCAGGCCGACCGCGGTGACCGGGCGCACCGCGGCCGCTCCAGGGGCGAGCGCCACCAGCCGGCCGTCCCGCAGGAGGAGCAGCGTGTCGCGTGCCGTCCAGGTCGGCGAGGACCACCGGCCGGCTGCCAGCGTCGCGGGCAGCGACGCCACCGAGGCCCCGGCAGCGGAGGACGTGACGACCACCTCCGTCCCGCCGGCGGTGGGTCGGAGCAGCGCGATGCGCTCTCCATCGTCGGACTGCGCCAGCCCGAGACCCGTACCCGTGACGGCGCCCGGCCGCCCGACGGTGGCGCCCGCGACCAGCGCCTGGGCGCCGTCGGGGAGCGCGTCGGTGTCCAGGTCCAGGACGTCGGAGGACAGGCTCTGCCCGTTGACCAGCACCCGCAGCGCGGTCGTCCCCCGCGCCGCGTCGAGCAACGTCGCCGTGAGCTGGGCGACGAAGCGGCTGAGCTGCGCGCGGCTCACGTCCAGCGCCTCACCCGTCAGGTCGACCGTCACCGTGCCACCGTCCTGACGCACGTCGAGCAGGCGGGCACCGCGTGGTGCGGCGGTGGTGACCCCGGCGACGCTGAGGCGCGCACCGGGGGGCTGCAGGAGCGCCCGCACCTCCGCGGTCGGCAGGTCGTCGGAGGTCACGTCGAGCAGGACCGGGTCGCGGACCAGCGCGGTGCCGGTGGCGTCCAGCCAGGCGAGCCGGCCCACCCGCCGGCTCAGCCGGAGGTCACCGGTGCTCAGCAGCAGCTGCGGCGGCGGGTCCGTCAGCCGCCACCCCGCCTCCTCCCGCTCCAGGCGGACGACGGCGTGCAGGGGGCCGGCGGACAGGCCGACCGACCCGTCGGCGGAGACCCGGGCGATGGGCACGACGTCGATGGCCACCGTCGCCGTGCTCCCCGGCACGCTGTGGTCGACCGGCGACGCCGACGCGACGCCGGACGACACCGCTACGGACGACACCACCACGGGGGGCACGGGTACGGGCGACACCGGTACGGATGGCGTTCTGCTGAGGCCGGATGGCGCTCCGCTGCGGCGGACCGCCGCACCGGTGGGGGCCGAGGCGAAGGGCGCCGGTGGCACCACCGCACCACCGGCCAGGGCGGGCACCGCGTCGTAGACCTCCACCTGCGTGGGCTCCCAGGCGACGAGGGGGTCGAGGTACTCCCGCGCGATCGCGAGGTCGCCGGCCGCCTCCAGGAAGCCGGACACGGTGTCCTGGGGGTCGCTCGTCGGCTGCGGCCCGGCCGGCTCCTTGCGCAGGTCAGGGGGGTCCGGGAGGCTGCCGACGGGGACGGTGCGCACCGCGTGCACCCCCCCGGGCGTGGGCAGGCCGGCGCAGGCGCCGAGGGTGGCCACGCCCAGCACGAGCGCCCCGACCCGCCGCCCGCAGCCGCTCACGTGCGCCCGACGGCGACGACCGGACGCTCGCCCGGCGGGTCCGCGAGCGGGGCAGGGTCCGCTCGCCGGGGCAGCGGGCGGTGCAGCGGCAGGGGTGCGGAGCGCACCGGCTCGCCGGCCCGCCGCGGCACCACCAGCCGGAAGGCGGCACCGTGCCCGGGTGCCCCCCAGGCGTGCAGCCAGCCACCGTGCAGGCGTGCGTCCTCCAGCGCGATCGACAGGCCGAGCCCGGTCCCGCCGCTCGCCCGTGCCCGGGAGGCGTCGGCGCGCCAGAAGCGGTCGAAGACCCGCTCGGCGTCACCAGGGCGCAGCCCCAGACCGTGGTCGGTCACCCGGACGGCGACGACGTCGGCGTCGGCGGCGAGCACCACCTCCACCGCCCGGCCCTCCGCGTGCTCCAGCGCGTTCGCGACCAGGTTGCGCAGCACCCGCCCCACCCGGCGGGCGTCGACCTCGGCCAGCACCGGTCCCTCCGGCAGGTCGAGCCGCACGCTGACCCCGGCCTCCACCGCGACCGGTGCCAGCCGCTCGACGACGTCTCTGGTGAGGAAGACGAGATCGCTGGGCTCGGCCTCCAGGGTGGCCGCACCGGCGTCGTACCGGCTGATCTCCAGGAGGTCGCCGAGCAGCGCCTCGAAGCGGTCCAGCTCCCCGGAGAGGAGCTCGGTGGCGCGGGCCGCCTCCCTGGGGAAGCTGGCCCTGGTGTGGTGCAGCACGTCCGCCGCCATCCGGACGGTGGTGAGCGGGGTGCGCAGCTCGTGCGAGACGTCGGCGGTGAACCGCTGCTGCAACCGGGAGAGCTCCTCGAGCTGACCGATCTGGCGCTGCAGGCCGCTGGCCATCGCGTTGAAGGCCCCGCCCAGGCGCGCGATGTCGTCGACGCCGCGCACCGGCATCCGCTGCTCGAGGTCGCCGTGGGCCAGCCGCTCCGCGACGCTCGCCGCGCGCCGGACCGGCCGGGTCACCTGGCGGGCGACGACGAAGGCGACGAGCGTCAGCAGCAGCGCGAGCGCGGCACCGCCGGTGAGCAGCCGGCGGCGCACCAGCGCGAGGGTCTGCTCCTGCGGGCCGAGCGGGAAGGCGTAGTAGAGCGCGTACGGCCCGGCGGTGGTCGTGAGCGGCGCTCCGGCGAGCAGCGCGCGGGCGGCACCCGCCGGGCGCGCGTACTGGTAGGCCAGCCGTCCTTGCTCGACCTGGGCGGCCAGGCCCGGGGGCACGTCGCGGACGGAGAAGACCTTGGCGGACGCGTACGTGGCCTGGCCGGTCGCGCCCTGCAAGACGACGGAGAACAGTGCCGAGGAGCCCTGCCCGCGCTCGAGCCCGTCGAAGAGCGCCTGCACCCGTTGGTCCGTGGAGGCCGAGCTGGGGCCGGTCAGCGACCCGCCGCTCGTCGCCCCCGATGCCTCGGCGTAACGCAGCCCCGCCTCCACCTCCGCCAGCGCCGAGCGCTGCTGCTCGCGGACCAGGTCACGCCCGACCTGCTCGGCGATGACGACTCCCACCACGACCAGCACCACCGAGGCGAGCACCAGCGTGCTGAGCACGACCCGTACCTGCAGGGAGCGCCGCCACGCCCGTGCTGCGAGCCGGGCGGGGGTGACGAGGACGCGGCACGAGGCTGGCAGGACGGCCCTCGCCCGCGCGCTCAGGGGGGACCCGCCTTGTACCCCACGCCGCGGACGGTGAGCACGACGTCCGGCCGCTCGGGGTCGCGCTCGACCTTGGCCCTCAGCCGCTGCACGTGCACGTTGACCAGCCGCGTGTCTGCCGCGTGCTTGTAGCCCCAGACCTGCTCGAGCAGCACCTCGCGGGTGAAGACGCGCCCGGGGCGCCGGGCCAGCGCCACCAGCAGGTCGAACTCCAGGGGCGTCAGAGCGACCGGGACCCCTTCGCGTCGCACGGTGTGCCCGGCCACGTCGATGACGACGTGGCCCACGGTGAGCGTCTCCGGTTGCGGGGGGGTGCCCGCCGCGGTGCGCAGCCGCGCCCTGACCCGCGCCACCAGCTCGGCCGGCTTGAAGGGCTTGACGACGTAATCGTCCGCCCCGCTCTCCAGACCGCGGACCACGTCGACCGTGTCCCCCCTGGCGGTCAGCACGACGATGGGGACACCGGACTCCGCGCGGATCGCACGGCAGACGTCGATGCCGTCCCGCCCCGGCAGCATGAGGTCGAGCAGCACCAGGTCGGGGCGGACGTCCCGGAAGGCCGCCAGCGCCCGGGACCCGTCGGCCACGAAGGCGGGCGACCACCCCTCGCCCCGCAGCACGATGCCGAGCATCTCGGCGAGCGCGCGGTCGTCGTCGACCACGAGCACCCTGGCCGGCGCCTCGGACCGCGGAGCCGGCTCGGTACGTACGGAGGGGCCTGCCGTCGGCCGGGCCGCGGGCAGCCCGGCGGGCGCAGCGGAGGGCAGCGCGCCAGGCATACCCCCATCCTGCCTCCGCCGAGCCGCCGGTGCGGGAGGCTGAGCGGGTGGGTGAGGGGCCGACGGCCGGCTGGGTGACGCCCTCGGCCCCAGCAGCACCGGTCCCGCGCTCGAGCGTCGACCTGGTCGGCGCCCCTGCCAGCGCCCGCGCGCGGACCCGCGACCCGCGGCCCGGGGTCGTGCCGTTGCGCCCGCTCGGCGTGAGCGACGTGCTCGACGGCGCGTTGGCGACCGTACGGCGCAACCCCGCGGCGACGGTCGTACCGGCGGCGGCGGGGGCGGCGGTCGTCTCCCTCGTCTCGCTGGTCGTGGCGCTGGCGTTGCGCGGTCCGAGCACCCAGGTGACGACCGCGACGGCCGGGTTCCTGCAGACGCTGGTCTCCGGCGGGCTGCGCGCGACGCTGACCTTGCTCGTGACCGCGCCGGTGGCCGTCGTGGTCGGGCGGGCCGTCCTGGGTGAGCGGACCTCACTGGCGGCGGCCGCGACGGCCGTGCGGAGCCGGCTCGGTCCGCTGTGCGTGGTCGTCGTGCTGCAGCTGGGGGTCTCGATCGCCGGGCTCCTCACCCTCGGCGCGGTGACCGTGTGGCTGTGGGTGGTGTGGGGCTTCGCCGTACCCGTCGCCATGCTCGAGCCTGGGGCGCGGGGCCGCTCCTCGCTGGCGCGCTCCCGGGTGCTGGTGCGCGGGCGGTGGTGGGCGACCTTCGGCGTGCTGGGCCTCGCGCTGCTCATCACGACGGTCGTGGGGGCGGTCATCTCGGTGCCGGTGACCTTGGTCGTGAGCGGGGGGAGCGCGCTGAGCGGCGCCTCGGTGGACACGTCGTCCGCCGCGCTCGCGGTGACGGCCCTGGCCAGCACGCTGATCCTCGCGCTCACGCTGCCCTTCACCGCCGCGGTGACAGCCCTGCTCTACGTCGACCGGCGGATGCGGGTGGAGGGTCTGGACGTCGCGCTGGCGCTGGCTGCCGCAGAGGCCCCGCGCGTGCCCCGGTGATGCCGGTCCTGGCCGACCCGGGGCCGGTCACCCGGGCGGCCGCCCGCGCTGCCGCGCAGCGGGAGCTGTCGGCCCCGGCGTACCACCGCGACGACCCGTCGACGCTGCAGCGCGTCGTCGACGGGGTCGAGCGCCAGCTAGGCGCTGCCGCCTCACGGATCACCGCCGCGACGCCGGGCGGGGCCCTCGGCCTGGTGCTGCTGGCGGGGCTCGTCGTCGCGGTGGTCGTCCTGATCCGCGTGCGCCTCGGGCGGCTCGAGGTCGGCACCCTCTTCGGCGCGCCACGGGAGCGCACGGCCGACCTCACGGCCGCCCAGCTGCGGGCGGAGGCCGACCGGCTGGCCGCCGAGGGGCGCTGGCGCGACGCGGTGCGGGCCAGCGCGCGCGCGGCCTTCCGCGGCCTGGAGCAGCGCGGCCTCGTCACCGCGCTGCCCGGGCGCACCGCCGGCACGCTCGCCCGGGAGGCGGCCGAGCGGCTGCCGGCGGCGGGTGCGGACGCGCGGCTGGTCGCCTCGCTCGTCGAGGAGGTCCTTTACGGCGGCCGCCCGGCCGATCGTGACGTCCACGACCGGGTGCGGGCCGCCGACGCCCGCCTGCAGGGGCTGCGGGAGGGCAGCCGCGTCGTGCCGGACGACGGGCTGCTGGTGCCGCGGTGACCCTGCCGGCGCAGCGCCCGGCACCCCTCCCACCGGTCGGCTCAGGCTCCTCGGTCGCGACGCTCGACGGGCGGTCCCTGGCCCGGCGGTCGCGGCTGCCGCTGGTGGTGCTGGCCGCGCTCGCGGTCGTCGCGGTCGTCGTGGCGCTCCTCTCGGGCACGTCCGGCAGCGCTGCCGACCTCGACCCGCTGAGCGCGACGCACGGGGGGAGCCGGGCGCTCGCCCGGCTGCTCGCGGCGCGCGGGGTGACGGTGCGGGTCGCCGCCTCCGTGCCGGCAGCCTCGCCCGGTGAGCGCGTCGCCGGATCGACGCTGCTCGTCCCCGACGCGGCCCGCCTCGCGCCCCGCTCGCTGGCGGCGGTACGCGCGGCCGCCGAGCAGACCGACGTGGTCGTGGTCGACACCGACGGCACTGCCGCCGACGCCCTCACCGGCGGCGGGGTGCGCACCGGCGACAGCGGGGACCGACCGGGCCTGCGCCAGCCCGGCTGTGCGCTGCCGGCCGCCGCCGTGGCCGGGGACGCCCGCGTCGGGGGCACGTCCTTCTCCGTCGGCCGGCTGCCCGCCGGGCTCACACTCGAGGCGGCCTGCTACGCCGACGGCGGCGCACCGGCGCTGGTGCGCCTGCGGACGGCGGGCGGCAGCCTGACCCTGCTCGGTGCCGCCGACGTGCTGCGCGACGACCGGCTGGCGGCCGACGGCGACGCGGCACTCGCCCTGGGCCTGCTCGGCACCCGGCCGGGCGTGACCTGGCTGCTCCCCGGCGCCGGCGCGGCCGCCGACGACGGTGGTGACGCCCGCGTCGGGTTGCTCCACCTGGTGCCGCGGGGGACGCTTTGGCTCACCGGCGGGCTGGCCCTGGCGCTGGCCCTGCTCGCGCTGGCGCGCGGCCGCCGCCTCGGGCCGGTGGTGCGCGAGCCGCTGCCGGTCGTGGTCCGGTCGCTGGAGACGGTGCTGGGTCGCGGCCGGCTCTACCGCGGCGCACGGGCCCGGGACCGGGCGGCCGACGCGCTGCGGGAAGCCACCCGCGCCCGCATCGCGGCGCGGCTCGCGCTCGGCCTCGACACGACGCCGGCCGACCTGGTCACCACCGCCACGCAGCGCACCGGTCGTGACCGTGAGGCGCTGGTAGGGCTGCTGTACGGTTCGCCGCCGGTCGACGACGCGGCCCTCGTGCGCCTGGCCCGCGACCTCGACGACCTCGTGCAGGAGGTAGCCCGATGACCGCCTCACCGCTGCCCGCCGGAGCGCCCCCCACCGAGGCAGGCGTCTCCGAGGAGGGGGCCAGGGCTGCGCTGGTCGCGGTGCGCGCCGAGGTCGGCAAAGCGGTCATCGGCCAGGGCGCCGCGGTCTCGGGGCTGGTGGTCGCGCTGCTGTGCCGCGGTCATGCGCTGCTCGAGGGCGTGCCCGGCGTGGCCAAGACGCTTCTCGTGCGCGCGCTCGCGGCCTCGCTGTCGCTGGAGACCGCGCGCGTGCAGTTCACCCCCGACCTGATGCCCGGTGACGTCACCGGCTCCTTGGTCTACGACGCGCGCAGTGCGGAGTTCAGCTTCCGCGAGGGACCTGTCTTCACCAACCTCCTGCTGGCCGACGAGATCAACCGGACGCCGCCCCGCACGCAGTCCTCGCTGCTCGAGGCGATGGAGGAGCGCCAGGTCTCCGTGGACGGCCAGCCCCGGCCGCTGCCCGACCCCTTCGTGGTCATCGCCACGCAGAACCCGGTGGAGTACGAGGGCACCTACCCCCTCCCCGAGGCGCAGCTCGACCGCTTCCTGGTGAAGCTCACGGTAGGGCTGCCAGCCCGCGAGGACGAGCTCAAGGTGCTCGAGGCGCACGCCGCCGGCTTCGACCCCCGCGACCTCGCCGCGGCCGGGCTGCGGGCCGTCGCCGGCCCGGCCGAGCTGGCCGCGGCCCGGGCCGGCATCGGCCGCGTCCGCGTCGCCCCCGAGGTCATCGGCTACGTCGTCGACCTGGCGCGCGCCACCCGGGCCTCCGCGTCGCTGTCGCTGGGGGTCTCCCCGCGCGGGGCCACCGCGCTGCTCGCGACGGCCAGGGCGTGGGCGTGGCTGTCCGACCGCGGTTACGTCACCCCCGACGACGTCCAGGCGCTGGCCGGGCCGACCCTTCGGCACCGCCTCGGCGTGCGCCCCGAGGCCGAGCTCGACGGGGTGACCGCCGATGGCGTCCTCGACCAGGTGCTGGCCGCCGTCCCCGTACCCCGCTAGGCGGACTGGCCGTGGCGCTCACCGCCCGCTGCGCCCTGGTCGCGCTGCTCGCCGCGCTGGTGCTCGCCGTGGCGCCCGGGTGGAGCTCCGTGGCGGTGCTCGACGGCGGTCTCGCGCTGCTCGTCCTGGCCGACCTGGCGGTGGCCGCGCCGGTGCGCAGGCTGCGCATCACCCGCTCGGGCGCGACCTCCGGGCGCCAGGGCGAGCCGGCCGAGGTGCACCTCACCGTGCGCAACGGCTCGGCCCGCGTCGGGCGGCTGCTGGTGCGCGACGGGTGGCCGCCCTCGGCCGGGTCTGCACCGCGGGTGCACCGCCTGCTCGTGCCCGGCCGGCAGCAACGGCAGGTCACCACGGTGCTGACCCCGTGGCGGCGCGGAGACCGGCGGCCGGGGCGGCTGACCGTGCGCAGCCTCGGGCCGCTGGGGCTCGCCGGCCGGCAGGGGCGCCACGTCGCGCCCTGGTGCGTACGCGTGCTGCCACCCTTCACGTCGCGGCGCTACCTGCCCGCGCGGCTGGAGCGGCTGCGCCAGATCGAGGGCCTGGCGGCGACCCGCGGGCCGGGGGCCGGCACCGAGCTGGAGGGGCTGCGGGAGTACGTCCCGGGTGACGACAGCCGCCGCATCGACTGGCGTTCCAGCGCCCGGCGCGAGGTCCGCACCGTCGGGCTCGCCGTCCGGACCTATCGGCCGGAGCGCGACCGCACCGTGCTGGTGGCCATCGACACCGGGCGCACCGCCGCAGCGCGGGTCGGGGACGTGCCGCGCCTCGACAGCGCCCTCGACGCGGCCCTGCTGCTCACCGCCCTCGCCGGCCGGGCCGGTGACCGGGTCCGCGTCCTCGCCTACGACGCGGTCCTCCGCGCCCACGTCGACGGCGGCGGCGAGGGTGGCCTCGCCACCGTGGTGCAGGCGATGGCCCTGCTGGAGCCCGCGCTGGTCGAGCCCGACCACACCCTGCTCGTGCGCACGCTCCTGTCGACGGTGCGGGTGCGCTCGCTCGTGGTGCTGCTCACCGACCTCAACGCCTCTGCACTGGAGGAAGGGCTGCTGCCGGTGCTCGGCGCGCTGACCAGCCGGCACGTGGTGCTGCTCGCGGCCGTCTCCGACCCCGAGGTGGAGGCGCTGGCCCGCGGCCGGCTCGACGTCGACGCGGTCTACGACGCCGCCGCCGCCGAGCGCGCGCGCACCGAGCGCCGCCGCATCTCCACCGAGCTGCGCCGCCGGGGTGTCGAGGTGGTCGACGCGCCCGCCGACGTGCTCCCCGCCGCGCTGGCCGACACCTACCTCGCGCTCAAGGCTGCCGGCCGGCTGTAGCCGACGACCGCTCGCCGCTCGCCACCCACCGCCCGCCGCCCGCCGCCCGCCGCCCGGTGATCCACACAGAGGGCGGGCTGGGAGCCCGACACGCCGGCGTGTCGGGCCGGGACGGGCCTCACTGTGTGGATCACCCGTCTGTGGACACCGGCGGAGGGGCACACCTCCGGCTCCGTGAGGTCGTGATCGACGCCCCCGCCGAGACCGTCGCCGCCACCGCGACGTCTGGGCGGCCGCGCTGCTCGCCGAGGCTCGCGTCGTCGCCGAGCACCCCGAGCTCACCGGCCGGCTCGACCCACGGCGTTGTCATGGGTGGGCCCGCAGGAGGTTGAGACCGCCGCGGCCCGCCCAAGGCAGGACGTGGGTGGCTCCGCGATCCGGCGGGGCTGGTCTTCTGCGTGGTGCCGGCGGAGTCGCCCTCTTCCGCCGAGCGTGCGCGGGTCGTGCCCTGAGCCCGGCGCGGCCGGAGCCGGCGCTCACACCTCCAGCTCGCCACTGCCGGCGAGCCCGCCGGTGAGGTCGCCGGTCACGCCACCGCTGACCGCCCTGCGGCCGAGGAGCAGGACGTAGGTCACGAAGGCTAGCCAGGCGAGCACCCCGATCGCCACGCGGGGCACGGGTGGGATCGACGACGGGGTCACGAAGCCCTCGATGAGGCCGCTCACCAGCAGCGCCAGCGCCAGCCCGGGGACGAGCGCGATCGTCGTACGGCCCTCCTCGGCGAGCGCCCGCCCGCGAGACCGGGCGCCGGGCGCGACGACCACCCAGCCGAGGCGCAGGCCTGCGCCGGCGGCGAGGAAGACGGCCGTGAGCTCCAGCAGGCCGTGCGGCAAGATCAACGCGAAGAACTGCCCGCCGTGGTGCGCGGCGATGAGGTAACCGGCGGAGGGGCCGAGCTGGGCGACCGCCGTGACGAAGAGGAGGTAGGCGGGCACGATGCCGAGCAGCACCCCGCCCACCAGGCACTCGGCCGCGGTGAAGGCGTTGTTGGTCCACACCTGCGCGGCGAAGGAGCTGTGCGGGGCGGCGTGGTAATAGCCGGCGAAGTCGTGGTCGACGAGCTGGCGGACCTCGGCACGGGGTAGCAGGCGCGCCTGCACCGCGGGGTGCGTGATGATCCAAGACGCCTCGACGACGCTGATCGACAGGCAGACGACCGCGGCGCCGAGCCACCACCAGCGGGCCCGGTAGGCCGCCGCGGGGAAGGTACGGACCAGGTAGACCGCGACCGCGCGCCATCCCACCTCGCGCCGGCTGCCGATCGCGCCCCGCGCGCGTCCCACCAGCTGGGACAGCCGGGCCACGAGCGGGGGGTCGGGCAACGAGGTGCGTACGACCGACAGATGGGTGGCCGTGCGCTGGTAGACGTCGACCAGCTCGTCCAGCTCCGCCCCCCGCAGCCGCCCCGGCTTGCGCAGCAGCACCTCCAGGCGGTCCCACGTCGGGCCGTGGCGCGCGACGTAGACGTCGAGGTCCACGCGCGGACGGTAGCCGCCAGACTCACCCGGTGGCCGGGATCCAGCGGGGGCGCGGGTGCCCCGGGTCCTGACCGCCGAGGCGGTGCCGTTGGAGCTCCCGGTCGCCACCCTGCCGAGCCGGCTCGTCGCCGCCGCGATCGACCTCGTCGCGGTCTACGGGACCTTGCTCCTCGTGCTCGGCCTCCTCTCCGCGGCGCTGGCGCGGGCCCTGGACCCCGCGCTCGCCGCGGCCCTGGTGCTCACGCTGCTCGTGCTCGCCACCATCGGCGTGCCGGTGCTGCTGCTCGTGCTGACCCGCGGCCGCACGCTCGGCAAGATGGCGATGGGGCTGCGGGTGGTGCGCGAGGACGGTGGCCCGATCGCCTTCCGTCAGGCTCTCGTACGCGAGCTGGGCGGCTTCGTCATCGAGAAGCCGGGGCCGTTCTTCTTCGCGCCCGCGGTGGTCGTCGCGCTCGCCCGGGAGGACGGTCGCCGCATCGGTGACCTGCTCGCCGGGACGCTGGTGATCAGCGAGCGGGTGGTCGGCCGCTCGCTCCCACCGCCGCCGATGCCACCAGGCGCCGAGGCCTGGGCCGCCGGGCTCGACCTGTCCCGGTTGTCCGACGAGCTCGCCCTGCGCTGCCGGGGCTTCCTCGACCGCGCCGGCCAGCTGCGCCCGGAGGCCAGGGAGGCCCTGGGGGCGCGGCTCGTCGCCGCGGTGGCGACCGCCGTCGGGCCGGTGCCCCCCGGGGTCGCGGGGTGGCAGTACCTCGCGGCGGTGCTGGCCGAGCGGCGCCGGCGCGACGCCGCCCGGACCGCCGCCCGCCCCGTCCTCACGCCTGGCGGCACGCTTGGTGCGACCGTCGGCCGGGCGGCGTACGACGCCCCGTACTCCCCCTGAGCCGGCCGGGCCGCTGGTCAGCCCCGGACGTCGAAGGGGGCGTGGAAGACCTCGTCGCCGATGCTCACGCGGTACTCGTAGCGCCCGGGCGGCAACGGCAGCGGCGCCACCGGCAGGACGAAGGGCGCGTCGAGCGAGCTCCCGGCCGGGAGGCCCTCGGGGCGGCCGATCGCGACCTCGGCCTGCACCCGCAGCTGCTCCGGGCCGTGCACCGTCGGCAGCGGCACCGCCCGGCCGTCGGCGTCGATCAGCGCCACGACGAGGCGCTGCGGCACCCCCGCCGCCTCCCACGCCACCCGCAGCAGCACGACGACCGCGTGCGGCCCGGTCGGGCTGGACGTGACCGTCCACCCAGCCCCGAGGCAGTGGACCTTGCCGCTGGGGTCGAGGACGGCCGCGTCGGCCAGGAAGACCTGCGCGACGGTGCGGTCGGCAGGGGGGTCGGTGTCGGGATCCGTCACCCTCAGCTGCCGTGCTGCCAGCTCGACAGGTACTCCTCCTGGGCCGGCGTGAGCGTGTCGATCGAGACGCCCATGGCGGCGAGCTTGAGCCCGGCGACCTGCTTGTCGACGGCCTCGGGCACGTCGTAGACGCCGGGCGTCAGCTCGCCCTGGCCGAGCAGCCACTCCACGGTCAGCGCCTGGTCGGCGAAGCTCATGTCCATCACCGCGGCCGGGTGACCCTCGGCAGCGCCGAGGTTGGCCAGCCGCCCTTCGGCGATGAGCAGGATGCGGCGGCCGTCGGCCAACGCGTACTCATCGGTGTGCGGGCGGATGCCGCGGCGCAGCGTCGCGTCTTCGGTCAGCCCCGCCACGTCGATCTCGATGTCGAAGTGCCCGCTGTTGGCGAGGATGGCGCCGTCCTTCATCGCGGCGAAGTGCTCCCGGCGCAGCACGTCACGGTTGCCGGTGACGGTGATGAAGACGTCGCCGAGCGGCGCGGCCTCGGCCATCGGCAGCACGCGGTAACCCTGCATGAGGGCGTCCAGCGCCTTGGTGGGGTCGATCTCGGTGACCACGACGTTGGCCCCCATGCCGTTGGCGCGCTGGGCGACGCCCTTGCCGCAGTAGCCGTACCCACCCACGACGACGGTCTTGCCGGCCAGCAGCGTGTTGGTGGCGCGGAAGATCGCGTCGAGCGTGGACTGGCCGGTGCCGTACCGATTGTCGAACATGTGCTTGGTGTCGGTGTCGTTGACCGCGATCATCGGGAAGCGCAGCGCGTCGTCGGCCGCCATCTGGCGCAGCCGGATCACCCCGGTGGTCGTCTCCTCGCAGCCGGCCCGCACCCCGTCGAGCAGCTCGGTCCGGGTGGTGTGCAGCACGTTGACGAGGTCGCAGCCGTCGTCGAAGACGTAGTGCGGCTGGCTGTCGAGCGCGGCGTTGATGTGTGCGTAGTACCCGTCGCGGTCGACGCCGTTGCGCGCGTACACGCTGATGCCGTAGGTGACGGCGAGCGCGGCGGCGGTGTCGTCCTGCGTGGAGAGCGGGTTGCTGGCGGCCAGGTGCACCTCGGCGCCGCCGGCCTGCAGGGCGCGGACCAGGTTGGCGGTCTCGGTGGTGACGTGCATGCAGGCCGCGATCCGCACCCCCTCGAAGGGTCGCTCGGCGGCGAAGCGCTCGCGGATCTGGGCGAGGACGGGCATGTTGCGCTCGGCCCACTCGATCCGGGCGGTGCCCTGCGCCGCCAGCGAGAGGTCGGCCACGTCGTTCTTCACGGGGGTGCTCATGGCTCGAACCAACCACGCGGGTACGACACGTGCGCACTTGCGCACCGCCGGCGGTCAAGATGGGCGCATGGATCGGGTGACCGAGGCTGCCGACCGGCTGGGCACCACCGCCCGCGTGCTCCGCCGCCGCGAGGCGCTCGGGCTGCTCGGCACCCGCCGGGCGCCAGGGGAGCACCGGCGTTACGGCCCGGACGAGCTCGCGGCGCTGCGGCTCGGCCAGCAGCTCGAGGCGGCCTACGGCGTCACCCCCGCGGCGCTGGCCTTTGCGGTGCGCGCGCTCACCGACCCGGGTGTGCGCAGCGACGTGGCCCGCCTTGCTGGCCTCGTCGGGCGCCCGCCGGTCGCGCCGGAGGACGTGCTCCGCTGGGAGCAGGACAAGGCCAGCTCCCTGCTGCGCGGCCCGAGCCCGGCCCGCGCGCCGGGAGGTCAGCCGAAGCGGACGCCGAGGATCTCCTCGCGCTCGTCCGCGGTCATGCCGCCCCAGACGCCGTAGGGCTCGCGGGTGGCCAGCGCGTACGCGCCGCACTCGCGCGCGACCGGGCAACCGGCGCAGACGGCCTTGGCCCTGGCATCGCGGCGGCTGCGGCTCGGGTCGCGCTCCCCCCACGGGTGGAAGAAGACGTCGGTGTCGCCGCCGCGGCAGGCCGCGTGCAGCTGCCAGTCCCACTCCGTCGAGGTGGCGTGCACCTCGCGCGCGGGCGGCAGCGCGCGCAGGCCCACGCGCGAGCGGGTCTCCGCACCCGCATGGTCCTCGTACGCGGGGACCACGTACGGCAGGTCGTACGTGGTCGGGCTGTCATTGCTGGTGCTGTCGTACGCGGGGACAGGCGCGGCGGCAGTGGACACGGGACGACCTCCTGGCGAGGCTCAGAACACGGACCGGCGCTTGTGAAAGCCTTCACAAGCAGGACCAACATACGCCTGCGCGGCGGTCCGCAAACCTCTCAGGCCGCGGTCGGGTACGCCGCGCGGGCAGCGAGCACGCGGTAGGCGACGGCGGCGTCCAGCAGAGCGACGGCGGTGGCCGCCCGGGCCAGCAGACCGGTCGGCTCGACGGCGAGCGGGAGCAGCACGGCACCGCGGTCGGCGGCCCAGCCGCGCAGCGCATCACCGGCGGTGGAGGGCTCCGGCTCGAGCAGGACCACCGGCGGGGCGGCCGGCAGCTCGTCGTCCTCGGCGCGGTCGCGGAAGAGGGCCTCGAGCGGGTCGGCGAGCGCCGGCTCGGCGGGCTCGCCGGTCACGGTCAGCACGCCGCGCAGCCGCTCGAGGTCCCCGGCGTCGGCGAGGCAGGCGACACCCGCCTCCACCGCGAGGCGGCGGGCGGCGCGGGCCACGGCCAGCGCAGTGCCCGGCTCGGCACCGGGCGCCGCCAGCAGGACCAGCGGCCCACCCAGCTCCCGCGCGAGCGTCTTGGCCGGGTTGGTCACCGCCTCGGCGTCGGGGCGGCAGCGCGCCGCGACGACCTCCAACGCCACCGCGGCCGCCTCGAGCGCCGCCGCGTCGGTGCTGCCCGCGCCCACCCCGGCGCAGGCGAGCAGCGCCGGGGCCACCAGCGCCCAGAGCACCGTGCCGGGAGGCTGCGCGGCGCGTGCCCGCGGCAGCTCCAGCAGCACCCCACGGGCTCGGGCCACCAGGTCGGCGACCGGAGAGGGGGCGGGCGTGACCGCCGCGAGGCGTGCCCCGCGACGCGCCAGCTCGGGCAGCAGCGCCAGCAGCGCCGGCTCGTCCCCCGACGGGGCGAGCACGAGCACGAGGTCGAGCGGCCCGACCGAACCGGGCGGTGGGGTGGGGGCGACCAGCCTCAGCACGGGTACGGCCCCGGGCGCCGCGGCTGCGGCGACCAGCCTGGCGGCGTCAGCGCCGTCACCCTCCACCGCGACGACCAGCAGGGTGCGCGGGCGGCCGTCCTCCTGCAGCGGTCGCAACGCCGCGGCGTCGGTGAGCGTGGCGCCCTCCCGCACCTGCGCCGCGGCGGTGGCCAGGCCGGCCAGCACCCCGGCGCGGTCGGCGGCGAGCACCGCCGCGGTGTCGTCCAGGTCCAACGGGGTCACCCGGCGAGCATGCCCCGGGTCAGGCCGGGTCGGTGCCGGTGACGTCGGCGCCGATGCCCTGGGGGCCAGGCGTCGCCTCGTCGAGCAGCATCACGGGGATCCCGTCGCGCACCGGGAAGGTCGTCAGGCAGCGCCGGCACGCGATCACCTCGGCAGCGGCGTCGTCCTCGGTGCCCTCGCGCACGGGGGCGTGCACGTCGCACGGGCAGGCCAGCACCTCGGCGAGCAGCGGGTCCAGCGGCATGGTGTCCGTACCTCTCTAGACGGTGGTGGGCGCACGGACCATGGCGAGCACGTCGTCGCGCACCCGCGCCATCGTCTCCTCGTCACGCGCCTCGACGTTGAGGCGCAGCAGCGGCTCGGTGTTGCTGCCGCGCAGGTTGAACCACCAGCCGTCGCTGGTGAAGGCGTCGACCGTGAGCCCGTCCAGGTGGTCCACCTCGACCCCGGGGCCGGCCCAGCGCGCCTCCACCGCGCCCATCACCGCGGCCGCGTCGGGCACAGTCGAGTTGATCTCACCGGAGTCGGCGTACCGCGTGTAGTCGGCGAGCAGGGCCGAGAGCGGCCGGGCCTGCTGACCCAGCGCCGCGAGCACGTGCAGCGCGGCGAGCATCCCGGAGTCGGCCCGCCAGAAGTCGCGGAAGTAGAAGTGCCCGGAGTGCTCGCCGCCGAAGATGGCACCGGTCTCGGCCATCCGGGCCTTGATGAAGGAGTGCCCGACCCGGGTGCGGACGGGCACGCCCCCCTGCTCGGTGATGATCTCTGGCACGGCCCGGCTGGAGATCAGGTTGTAGATGACCGCGCTCCCCGGGTCGCGCCGCAGCTCGCGGGTCGCGATGAGGGCCGTGACCGTCGAGGGGCGGACGGGAGCCCCGGTCTCGTCGACGACGAAGCAGCGGTCGGCGTCGCCGTCGAAGGCGAGCCCGAGGTCGGCACCGACCTCGCGCACCCGCGCGCTGAGGTCCACGAGGTTGGCCGGGTCGATCGGGTTGGCTTCGTGATGGGGGAAGCTGCCGTCGAGCTCGAAGTAGAGCGGGTCGACGCGCAGGCTGGTGCTCCCCAGCACGGCCGGCACGGTGTGGCCGCCCATGCCGTTGCCCGCGTCCACCACGACGTGCAGCGGGCGGATCGAGGACAGGTCGACCAGGGAGTGCAGGTAGCTCGCGTAGTCACCGAGCAGGTCGTGCTCGGTGGTGGTGCCCGGCGGCCCGTCGAAGGGTGGGACGCCCGCCTCGACGAGGGCGCGGACCTCGGCCAGCCCGGTGTCCTGGCCGACCGGCGCCGCGCCGGCCCGGCACATCTTGATCCCGTTGTACTGCGCCGGGTTGTGGCTGGCGGTGAACATCGCGCCCGGCACGTCGAGCGAACCGCTGGCGAAGTAGAGCTCGTCGGTGCTCGCGAGCCCGGTCGCCACCACGTCGGCGCCCTGGCTGGTCGCGCCCTCCGCGAAGGCGGCAGCGAGCCCGGGGCTCGAGTCGCGCATGTCGTACGCCGTCACGATGCGGTCGGCGCCCACGACCCGGACGAAGGCGGCGCCCACCGCGCGCGCCAGGTCGGTGTCGAGGTCGTCGGGGACCACGCCGCGGACGTCGTAGGCCTTGAACACGCGGGAGAGGTCCCTCCCCGAGGGGGCGGGGACCTGAGGGACGGCGGGGACCTGAGGGACGGCGGGCTCGGCCACGGACCCGAACCTAGTGGCTGGGCCCTGGCCTGCCCCTCGTCGGTCGGTCCCGGTCGGCGCCGGTCAGGCGGCGAGCGCGCGGGGCTTGGTGGCCTTGGTGAGGACCGAGGTGAGCTCCACGGCGGCACCGGAGGCGCGCCAGGTCTTGTGCTCGCACCGGTGGCAGCTGGTGAAGTCGACGGGGCTGCCGTCGGTGAGCGTCATCGACAGGCGGGTGACCCGGTCGCTGCTGCACGCCTCGCACCGGCTCGCGCTGAGGTGGAAGGGCGCGAGGGAGGTGTCGATCGCGGGGACGGTCAGCTTGGTGGCGCGGGAGCGACGGGTGGCGGGCATGCGGACCTCCGGCACGAGGGGCCACCAAGGGGGTCGGTGGCGCGACACAGTGGTCTTCGGCCGGTGGAGGCCACCCGCCGCAGAGCCTCCCGGCCCCTCCTGCGACCACCCGGTCGGCCTATCGAGTGCGCGGACCGCTGCGCCGGACGGCCCCGTCACCCTGGGTGGGCAGGGCGGACGTACGAGGCGTCAGCCAGGGGTGGGCAGGGCCCGCAGGTGGCCGCGGCGACCGAGCCCCCCGGTCGGCGTCGGCGCCTCCTGCTCGTGCGGCCGGGCGGCCTCACGGACCGCGTCGGCGAGCGCCTCGAGGTCGTCCCGGGAGCGCACCGCCGCAGGACCACCCTCCTCGCCCACCCGCACCACCTGCCAGCCGCGGGGCGCGGTGGTCCGCGCGGCGTGCTCCGCGCACAGGTCGTACCCGTGCGGCTCGGCGTAGGGCGCGAGCGGCCCGAGCACGGCCGTCGAGTCGGCGTAGGCGTAGGTGAGGGTGGCGACCGCGGCGCCAGGGCACGCCGTCCGGCTGCAGCGCCGGAGCCGACGAGGGGTCACGGCGAGCGACGGTAGCCCTCGGGCCGAAGGCGAGGGCGGCGACGCGCGGCCCAGGTGCGCGCGTGGAAGGCTCCCGCTGTGACCCGGCCGACCCCCCCGCAGCCCGGTACGGCGCCTGCGCCGCGGCGCAGGCGGTCCCGCGACCGACGCGGGCGGGGCGTGCGCGGGCGGCTGGTACCGCACGGGACCGGGACACCGGAGCTGGACGCGGCCTTCGGGGTGCCGCCCTCCGCGCCGGCGGCCAGGACGAGGTTCAAGCGCTTCGAGGATCTCGTCGCCGAGGGGCTCGACGCCCTGGCCGAGCGCTGGTCGGAGCAGCTCGAGCGCATCGACGTACAGGTCTGGCAGGTGGCTCCCGCGGAGGAGGCGACGGCCGGAGCCGGCTGGGAGGACGACCCCGTGCCGCTGTCCCTCACCGTGCCGGCACAGGTCTCGGGCCGCGGCGCGACCCGCCCGCTCATCGTCGTGCTCCGCGGACCGATCGAGGCGCGCGCCCTCGACGAGCTGGACAAGGCGGAGCTCGTGCTCGACGTGCTCATCCACGAGCTCGCCGACCTCCTCGGTGTGGGGCCTGAGGTCATCGACCCCGAGGGTCACGGCGAGGACGACGACGACTAGCCGCAGCGCCCTCCGCCGCCCGCCCTCTGCCACCCTTCGCCGCAGCGCCCTCCGCCGCCCGCCCTCTGCCACCCTCCGCCGCCGCCCGCCCCGAGCGGCTCAGCGGCCGAGGGCGACTGCCACGTCGGGCGCCGCGACCGGGTCGGTCGTGCCTGCGCCGCTCCCGCCCAGGGCGAGGGCCGCGACCAGCGGACCGTTGTAGCCGAGCTCGGCGACGTCGGCCGCCACCCACAGCGGTGGGCTGCCGGGGTCGGGGGTGATGCGGACCGGGCCGGGGGCGCCGGCCAGCGGGTCCGCTGGTGCGCCGCCCGGGTCGCCGGCGCCCGTGCTGGCCGGCAGCAGCGACGTCAGGTCGACCGCGAGGGTGCGCCCGGCCGGCACGGTGACGTGCTGCGCCGCAGCGGGTGCCCCTGCGCCGGAGCGTTGGAGCGTGACCCCGACGTCGCGGCCGTCGTACCCGGTGAGGACGAGGGTGGTGGCGAGCGCGGTGCCGGCCAGGCCGTCGGGCAGCGTGACCGGGGCCGTCACCGGGTCGGCCGCGCCGAGGGAGGCCACGTCGCGGGCGCCGCCGAAGTGCGCCGTCGCGATGAGCAGGACCCCGGCGAGCACGGGCGTGCCGTCGGCGCTGCTGACCCGCACGGTCGCGGGGCCGGCGGTGAGGACGGCGTCGAGGTCCACGGTCGCGGTGCTGCCGGCCGGCACCGCCACCGCGTCGAGACCGACCGGCACGTAGCGCCCGGTGCCGTCGGTCACCTCGACCGAGACCGTGGCGTCACCGCCGCCCGGGTCGGCGACGGTCAGCACGTGGGCGTAGGACGACCCGTCGACCACGGTCCCGGCCGCCGACCCCGGCACCCCCGGCACGACCACCCGGGCGGCCGGAGCGGCGGTCTGGGGCACCGGGTCGACCCCCTGCGCGGGTATGCCGCCGCGCGCGACGGAGACGGCGCTGGCCACGCGGCCCCGGTCGGCGCGCACCTCGAGCGCCCAGTCGTCGTCGCCGGGCACCAGGAGCGTCAGCGCGACGTCCTGACTGCTGTGCGGCGCCAGCGTGAGGCCCCGCACCGCCGGTGACCTGACCGGGCCGCCCCGTGTGAGCGCCCGCAGCGTCACGTCCGCCGGGGTGGCGTCGACGTTGGCCAGCTGCACGACCGAGGTGGTCATGGCGGCGGTGGACACCCCGACGAACCACGCATCGGTGCGGGCCCGGGTGCACCGGTCCCAGGCCAGCCCGCGCTGCGCCCCGCTCGTCCCCCTGGTGAGCCGGGCCGCGGCGAGACCGGTCGCGGACGCTCCCGTCGCGTCGAGCTGGAGCGGCCGACCGGGGTCGGTTCCCAGCGGGGCGGCCCCCCCGGCCAGGTCGAGCGGGGCCCCGGCAGCACCGGGGACCGGCGTGGGTACGACGGACCCGGCACCCCCCGCGGTCCCTGACCCGCCGAGGGCCGCCGGCCCGCTGACGACCTCGCCACGGGTGCGCAGGTCGGCGCTCTGCGCTGGCACGTCCGGGCAGACGAGCCGCGCGCCGACGACGGGGAGCACCGGGCCCGGCCCCGCCGCCGCCGGGCCGCCGGACCCGGCGGCGGGCTGGCTGACCGCGGCCACGGCGCCGAGCAGCACGAGCAGCAGCACCCCGGCGAGCGGACCGGCCACGCGGATCACGCCCCGACGGGTCCCCGGCCGCTTGGTGCGCGGGTGCCGCACCCCCCCGCCGGTCACCGCACCCCCAGCCGGAGCCGGTCGCTCGCGCTCGGCCGGGCCACCGTGGGCGGAGGAGCCGGGGGGAGGGGAGCGGGGGTGTCGTCGAGCGCCTGGTCGTCACGGCGACCGCCGGGCGCGGCGAGCACCAGGACCGCGAGCGCAGCGAGCAGCTCGAGGCCGAGCAGGGCCCGCCGGCCGGCGGCAGCGCGCCCGACCACGAGGTGCCCCGGGCCGGGGGGCAGCACGAAGGCCTGCGCCCACCCCCAGGCGGTGGCCCGCGGGAGGCGTCGGCCGTCCAGCGTCGCCAGCCAGCCGGCATCGGCGGCCTCGCTCAGCACCAGCAGGCGGCCCGGCGGGCCGCCCGGGATCACGGCGTCGACACGTTCCCGGCCCGCGGGCAGCACCAGGGGCGGGTCCGTGGCCACCAGCCCCAGCGCCGGCCCGCGCCCGCTCCCTGCGGTCGCGGCAGCGGGGTGCAGCGCGCTCGCGGCGAGCGCCGGCGGCAGGAGCTGCGCGCGACCCGTGGGCACGACGACGTCCCAGACCGCGGCGTCGTACCCCCGTGAGGCGGCGGGGCGGGACAGCGCCGGCTGGGCGTCGAGCGCGCGGGTCAGCCCGCCGAGGCGAGGGGCTGTGACCGCCACCACCGCGACGTCGTACGTCGCGAGGACCTGGGCCGCGTCGCTGCCCCGGTCTGCGCCGAGGTCGCGCACCGCGGCGTCGAGGCGCAGCCGCGCGGCGGCGGACGTGGCGAGGTCCTCGTCGCCGAGCCGCGGGCCGGTCAGCGCGCGCAGGTCGTACCGCACCGAGCCGGCAGCTCTGTCGGCCAGCAGCAGCACACGTTGGCCGCCGTCACCCGAGGCGGCCGCGTCGGCGAGCACGTCGGGGGGCAGCAAGGGCGCGCCCCCCCGCCGCAGCGGGTCGCCCGCGCCCCGGCCTAGCCAGCTGGCGCCGGCCACCACAGGCACCAGCGCCGCAGCGACCACGAGCCCGGTGACGCCCAGCTGGACCGCACCGAAGGCCCTGCCCCGCAGGCGTACGCCGAGCCCGGTCGCCCCCGCCGCGGCGGCGAGCAGCAGGCCGGCTCCGGCGATCGCGAGGCCAGGGCCCGGCCATGCGGTGGAGACGGTGGCAGCGCGGCCGGTGACGTGCAGACGGCTGGCGAGCAGGGCGAGGGCGAAACCCACGATGGCGAGCAGCCACCCCGTCGCGGCGGCGCGCCGGGCCTGGCCCGGCCGGCGGCCGAGCGCCACCACCGCGGCGACGACCAGGGGGGCGCTGACCCACAGCGGGGGGAGGCCAGGTCCACCGGGGTGCAGGAGCAGGGCGTGCAGCCCGTCCGGGGCGGCCGTGGTCGGCTGGCCCGCGAGCCCTCCCTCCCGCCCGAGACCGGTGAGCAGGACGCCGGGGCGGGACAGCACCGCCGGGAGCCAGGGCAGCAGCAGCAGCGCCGGGGGCAGCAGCACGGCGGCCCCTCGACCGGCCAGCCGGGGCAGGTCCCGCCACGACGGCATCAGGGCGAGCCGCGCACCCAGACCGAGCGCCAGGAGAGCAGCCGCGGCGGACCACACCGGCGGGCTGACGGCCGCGACGACGGTCAGACCGAGCCCGAGTGCCCAGGCCCGGTGCCACGGGCCGGCCGCCCCTTCGGCGACCAGGCGCGCGCCGGCCCGCAGCAGCACGGGCAGCACCGCGACCACGACGGCCACGTCGACCCGGCCCTGGGCCAGCGCACCGGTCGTGACGGGCAGGAGCGCCCAGGTGAGCCCGGCCCACACCCGCAGGCCGACGGCGAAGGGAAGGTCGCGGGTCGCCCGCCAGGCCGACAGGCCGGCCACGGGTACGGACAGGACGACCACCAGGGAGACCGCCAGCGGCACGTCGCCGAGGACCACGGTGGAGGCCAGGGCGAGGAGCGGGGTCCACGGCGGCGCGGGCGTGGGGCTGCCGCCGACCGGAGAGGCGTGCCAGGTGGCGGCCCAGGATCGCCAGAGGTCGCCGGCCCCTCCCGGCGCAGGCAGGAGCCGGCCGCCGCTGAGCGCGCCGCCACCGAGCAGGTGTCGGTCGGCGACGAGGGCCACGACGAGCAGCGCGGCGCTCAGCAGGACCGGCGGGCGGCGCAGCGCGGCGCGCAACCGGGAGACGTCCTCGGCCGGCAGCATCTCGGCCTCGTCGGCGTCGGCGCCGCTCTCCCGAGGGGGCTGCGCCGGCTCGGCCCCGCTGGTCAGGAGCTCACCGGCGGCGCCGACCCGGGCGCGCAGCCGGGTGGCGCGCCCGGCCAGCAGGGGCCGCGGCGCCGCGGGCACGTCCCGCCGGCCGGCCCGGCGGCGGCGGGCACCGCGCAGCCGGGGCAGCCCGCCGAGCAGGCTGCCGACCGCAGCGAGCTCGTCCCTGGCGTGGTGCGGGCGCCTCGTGAGCAGCGCGACGAGGGCGCCGAGCAGACCGCCGAGGACGAGGCGCGCCAGCACCGGGGCGAGGGCGAGAGCCGAGGCGTTGGCCGCCTGCACGTAGACGGCGTGCCGGCGGTCGACCCGGCGCGGCCGCGGCTCCACCGCCGCCACGACCCGCAGCCCGGAGGCCGCCGCGCGAGCGTGCCGCAGCCGTGCCGCCGGGACGACGAGCACGCGCCGGCCGGCCAGCGCTGTGCGCCAGCCGAGGTCCACGTCATCCTGGAAGAGGGGCAGCTCCGGGTCGAGGCCGCCGAGCTCCTCCCAGTGCGCCCGCCGGACGAGCGCGCCCGCCGTACCGACCGCCAGGACGTCGCGCACCGCCTCGTGCTGGCCCTGGTCGATCTCGCCGGGCTCGAGGCCGGAGACGCGGTGCCCGCCACGGTCGACGCGCAGCCCGACCTCGATCAGCTCGGCGGGGTCGTCCCAGCCGAGCACCTTGGGCCCGAGGACGGCGGCGGAGGGGGCGCCGGCGGCCGCCCACAGCAGCGCGGCGAGAGCGTCGTCGGCGGGGGCGCCGTCGTCGTGCAGCAGCCAGAGGAGCTCGCCGGGTGCCGCGGGCAGCGTCTGCAGCGCCAAGGCGACCGAGGCGCCGAAACCCGCGCTGCGGGGCGCAGGCACCACCGCGTCGAGGAGGCCGTCGACCACGGCGGCGGCGAGCAGCCCAGGGGTCGCGTCGACGCTCGCGACGTCCACCGCGACGAGCCGGTCCGGCGGTCGGACCTGCTCGGCCAGAGCCCGCAGGACGGTAGGCAGCCACCGCTCGCCGTCGTGGCAGACGAGCACGGCGGTGACGCTCACCTCGGCATCCCGAGCCTCGGCCCGGTCGCGGTACGGGTCCTCGTACCGGTGGTGGTGGTCGTCGTACCGGTGGTGGTCGTCGTCGTGATCGGTGGCCGGCCGCGCCCTGCCGTCGCGGTCGAGGTGGTCTCCGGCCGCGGGCGCTGGGGTGGCGGGGGCTCGGATCACGGGGTGAGAGGCGGTGCGCACCGCGGCCGGGCCGGGCGCCCGGACCACCGGGGGCGGACCGCGGCCACCCTAGACCGCGGGTGGGGCCGCGGCCCCTGGGCTGCCGGGCTCAGCCGACGGCGCCACGAAGGCGGCGACGCTCGCGCTCCGAGAGGCCGCCCCAGATGCCGAAACGCTCGTCGTTGCGCAGGGCCGACTCGAGGCACTCCTGACGGACGTCGCACGAGGAGCAGATGCGCTTGGCCTCGCGGGTCGAGCCGCCCTTCTCCGGGAAGAAGGCCTCCGGGTCGGTCTCCGCGCAGAGGGCTCGGTCCTGCCAGGCGGTGGCCTCGGGCTCGATCCCCAGGAGCAGGGCGAAGCTGGGCTCGCTCATCGGGACACCCCGGTGCGCACGATCGGGCCGGCGCGGCGCTGCCGGGATGGGTGGTGCTGGGTCGGATCGCTCATGACAGCTGCTCCCTCAGCCCGCGACGTGCGCGGGACGCCGGACACGGATGGGACGCGTGCCCCGAGCGGCGTCGGTGACGTGACACCGGGGTCCGTCTCTGGAGGGAATGACACGCCGGGAATTACACCCATGTGAGCCGCTGCGGTCAAGCGGCGCTCGTACCCCCCGGCGGGTCGGCGGCGTGTCCGCCGACCGCTCAGCGCCGAGGGGTGCCTCGGCGGGCCGGCTGCCGTCCGCGCGGGCCCGGCTGCAACGCCGCCTCGATCGCGGTGTCCGGGCTGGGCACCTCGGGCACCTCGGGCACGCTGACCCGCCGGGGTCGGCGGCGGGCGGCACCACCCCCCGCCGCTGGCGCGCTGTCCGCCGCCGCGTCATCGGCACCGGTGCTCACGTCGTCGAGGTGGGTGGCGGGGTCCTCCCCGGTGCCGGTGGCGGGGTCGCCGGGGTCGTCGGGGTCCCCGGCCATCGCGTCGACCGGGCTCCGCCTCCCCCTGCGCACGAACAGGTCCTCGTCGGCCGGCAGGTCGACCACCGGCCCGTCGCCGAGCAGGAGCGAGTCGTCGTCGACGACGTCGTCGACGGCGCCGGCCGGCTCGTCGCGGTCGAGCGAGGGTGCCGCACCCGCCTGGGTGCTGCGAGCCCCCCGGCGGGGGGCGCCCGCCGCCGCCGCGGAGCCCCGCGGGGCACCCGCCGGCACCGGTGGGGTCCGCCGCCCGGCGGCCCGGGGGACCGCCGCGGTGGGCGTACGGCGGCGCGGCCCAGCGCCCTCGCCGGCAGACCCACCGGCCGCGCCCGCCGCCTTCGCCGCCGTCGGTCCAGCGGCACGCGGACGGGTCACTGCCTTCGTGGCGGCCTGCGACGCGCCCCGTCGAGGTGCGGCACGGGCCTTCGGAGCCGGGCGCGCCTGCGGGCCGGATCGCCCGACGGGGAGCGCCACCGCGGCGTCCTCCGGCTGCGACTGCGGCACCGGCACCGGCACCTGCTCCGGCTCCTGCTCCGACTCCGGCTCCTGCTCCGGCGCCGCGACCGCCGCCCGGGCAGCCCGACCCGCCCGGCTCCCCGCGGCCGGCGGACGACCCCCACCCGGCTCGCGGATCTGGACGCCGGGCACGTCACCGTCGACCGTGTCGACCACATCGCCGGCCGCCTCGGCGTCGAAAGGAGGGGGCCCCGCCGGCGGTCGGCCACCCTCGGCGCCGCGCCAGCGCTCGGCATCGCGCGCGTCACGCCGTCGCTCCACCGCCACGGTGACCTTCTGCGCCAGCGAGCGGCGGTCCTCGCGCGCGAGCCCGGCCGCGAACTCCTCCAGCACCTCGCGCAGCAGCCGGTCCCGCTCGCCCTCCAGCACCCGGTCGCGGTCGGCGAGGTAGGCGACCAGCGAGGTGCCGGCGCTGCCGAAGCGCTGCTCGACCCGCTCGAGCGCCTGGCGCGCCCCGGCCAGGTCGGCGGCGGCCGAGCGCAGCTCGTCAGTGACGGCACCGACGTCCGTACGGGCCTCGGTGACCGCCCGGTCGGTCATCGCGGACGCCGCCTGCGCCGCTTCTTCGACGGCTGCCCTTGCGGCTGTCAGCTCGACGTCGACGGAGCTCGTGACCCCGGCGATGAGCTCCCCCTGCTCCACGTACGCCGCCCGGACGGCCTCGAGACCGTCATCGAGCCGGCCGCCGAGCTCCTCGGCGGTGAAGGCGACGTCCTCGCGCAGGGCCGCCACCTCGGTGGCCAGGGCGCCGCGCGCGTCGGCGAGCAGCTGGTCCGCCTCCTCCGTCGAGGTGCGCAGGGCCCCCGCCAGCTCCGCGCGGCTGGTGCCGGCGTCTCGGAGGAGCTGCTCGCGCTCGGTCTGCACAGCCTCGGTCAGGGTGGCCAGCACGGTCTCGACGCTCGTTGCGATGGCGTCGCGCAGCTCGTCGGCGTCGGCGCGCGCGCTCATCCGGTCCTCGGCAGCGGCGCGGCGCACGTCCTCCACGGCGAGCGTCGAGGCGCCGATCAGCTCGCCGCGGGTGAGCGCCGCGGCGGCCACCTCCTTCTCGTGCAGCTGCTCCATCGCGGCGCGGTGCTCCTCCGCCTGCGCCGCCGCCTGCTCGCGCTCGGCGACCAACGCGTCGCGCAGCGCCTCCCCCGCGTCCTGCAGCCGCTGACGCTCCTGCTCGTGCGCCGCTGACAGGGTCTCGAGCGCCGCCTCCGCCGCCTCACGGACCGCGACCTGTGCGGAGTCGACGGCCGCGACGGTGGCGTCGCGCTGGTCGGCCGCGAGGTCGCGCTCCTCCGCGGCGGTGCTCCTGACCTCCTCGACGACCTCGCCGACCTGGCCCACGAGCCCGGCCAGGGCGGTACGGCTGTCCTCGCGCGCGACCTCCCGCTCGCTGGCGAGGCTGTCCCTGACGTCGGTCACGACCTGGGCGACGGTGGAGTCGACGGAGGAGGCCAGCCGACCGGTCACCTCCTCGAGCGCGTCCGCGAGGTCCACCCGCAGGGCGGCTGACTCCTCCCGCACCCCCGTCCGGACCGCGTCGACGGTGTCCCGGGTGACCTCCAGACGGTCCTCGACGAGCACGGCCATGGCATCGACCCGGGCGGCCATCGCGGCACGCTCCTCGCCGAAGGCGTCGACGGAGCCCTGCAGGACCGCGCCGAGCCGGTCGGCGACCGGCGCCGTCGCGTCGGCGATGGCATCGGGCAGCACGGCGCCGACGGCCTCGCCGACGAGCGGCGGGAGCGCCTGGGACAGAGCCGCTTCGACCGCCTCCGGCACCTCACGGGCCAGCGCGTCGGCGGCGGCCGCGCCGACTGCCGCGGCGACCACCGGGGCGACGACCGCGTCGAGCTGGTCCTGCAGCACCCGGACGATGGTGTCCTCCACCGTCGTCGCGAGCCCCTCGCGCACCGCCCGCTGGACGGCAGCGGCGATCGCGGGCTCGAGCCCGGCAGCCTGCTCGTCCAGCGCGCTGTGCACCGTCGCGCCCAGCCCGCTCAGGGACTCCTCCACGGCGCCGGACACCTCGTCGAGCGCATCACCGACCGCCTCGCCCAGACGGGTCAGCGATCCGTTGGCGCGCTCGGCGGCGGCAGCCGACTCGTCGCGGGTGACCAGCGTGTCGAAGCGGCGGGTGAGGTCGGCGGCCGCGCGGTCGCTGCTGGCACCGACGTCGCGGGTAACCGACTCGAGCCGTCCTGAGACGGCTTCCAGCGTGTCCTCGATGGTCGCCAGGCGCGCCTCCAGCACCTCGCGCAGCTGCTCGCCCGGCGCGACCCCGTCGTCGGTGGTTCGGGCGACGGTCGCGGCGATGCCCTCGCGCAGCGCCTCCAGCTGTTCGACCATGCCCTCGACCCGTCGGGCCAGCTCGACCACGTCGGCCCGGCCCTCGGCCGCCGCACGCACCGGTCCGGCCAGCTGCTCGACGCTGCCCCGCGTGGCGGCACTGTCCGCGAGGTACTCGACCGCGGACCGGGTGGCGGTGATCTCGGCGAGCAGGGCCTCGAGCGGGCCTGGCCCCGGCTCCCCGGCCGGCACCGGCTCGCCTTCGCTGCGGACGCGGCTCACCAGCTCCTGCATGCGCTGCGTGAGCGGAGCGGGACCCTCGGTCACCTGCTCGTCACCGACCTCTCGTTGCCGCCCCGGCGGCCGAGGCGAGTCGCGCGGAGTCTAGGGAGACAGCACCGGCAGCAGGGCACCGTGCGGCGCGGTCGGCGCGGCGTGCCGAGGGGGCGACCCGTAGGTCGTCGTGCGCTGGCGGGCGGGCCGCCCGGCGAGCGCGGCGATGGCCACCAGCTCCTGCACCGACTTCGCCGAGCCGTGGGCCGAGCCCGCCATCCGGCTGATCGTCTCCTCCATCAGGGTGCCGCCCAGGTCGTCCACGCCGCCCCCCAGCACCTCGACGCAGCCGGCCGGGCCGAGCTTGACCCAGGAGCACTGCACATGGTCGATCTGCCCGTGCAGGAGCAGGCGCGCCATCGCGTGCACGGCGCGGTCGTCGCGCCGCGACGGCCCCGGCCGGGCCAGGCCGGCGAGGTAGACCGGCGACTGCTGGTGCACGAAGGGCAGCCCGACGAACTCCGTGAACCCACCGCTCCTGGCCTGCGTGCGCGCCAGCAGCCGCAGGTGGCCGACCCAGTGCGCGGGCGTGTCGACATGGCCGTACATCATGGTGCTGGTGGTCGGGATGCCCAACCCGTGCGCGGTGGTGACCACGTCGAGCCACGCCGCGGTGGGGAGCTTGCCCTTGGTCAGCACCCAGCGGACATCGTCGTCGAGGATCTCCGCGGCGGTGCCGGGCAGCGAGTCGACGCCGGCAGCCTTGGCCTCGCTCAGCCACTCGGGTACGGACAGCCCCGTGCGTGCTGCACCGTTGGAGACCTCCATCGGGCTGAAGGCATGCAGGTGGATGCCCGGCGCCGCAGCCTTGATCGCCCGCGCGATGTCGAAGTAGGCGGTGCCGGGCAGGTCGGGGTGGATGCCCCCCTGCACGCAGACCTCGGTCGCCCCGAGCGCCTGAGCCTGCGCCGCGCGCGCGCCGACCTCTTCGACGGAGAGGGTGAAGGCGTCCGCGTCGGTGCGCCGCTGCGCGAAGGCGCAGAAGCGGCAGCCGGTGTAGCAGACGTTGGTGAAATTTATGTTGCGGGTGACCACATAGGTGACCTCGTCGCCGACGACGTCATGGCGCACCGCGTCGGCCAGCGCGCAGAGCGCCTCCAGATCGGCTCCTTCGCAGGTCATCAGCGCCAGCGCCTGCTCGTCGGTCAGCCCTGCCGGGTCGCGCTCCGCGGCGCGCAGGGCGGCGGCGACGTCACTGGTGAGGCGCTCGAGGGGTGCCGGGATCCGGCGGGCGACCTCTGTCCAGTCGCCGTAGACCTCGTCGAAGTCACCGCGTCGGTCGGCGCTGCGGCCCTCGGTGTCGACCGCGGTGTGCAGGTCGGAGCGCCCCGTGGTCTCCGACCACGACGGCTCCTGCCACGGGATGCCGACGGGCACAGCGCCTTCGCGAGCAAGCCCGGTCACCGGGTCGGCGAGGGCGGCGACGTGCGGGGCGATCCGCGGGTCGAGCCACGGCTCCCCCGCGCGCACGTAGGACGGGTGCACGGCGAGCCGCTCGACGAGCTGCCAGCCGGCTCCGGCCAGGGCGCCGCCGAGCGCGTCGAGGTGCGGCCAGGGGCGCTCGGGGTTGACATGGTCGGGCGTGACCGGGCTGATGCCACCGAGGTCATCGACCCCGGCGCCGATGAGCCTCAGCACATCTGCCGGCTCGACCAGGTTGGGTGGCGCCTGCAGCCGCTGCCCCGGTCCGAGCAGCAGGCGGGCCACTGCGAGGGTGGCGAGGAAGCCGTCCACGTCGGCGTCGGCATCGCGCGCCATGGCCGTGTCGGGCTTGGCGCGGAAGTTCTGCACCAGCACCTCCTGCAGGTGCCGGTGCTCGCGCGCCATGCCGCGCAGGCGGAGCAACCCGTCGACCCGTTCCTCGAGCGTCTCCCCGATGCCGACGAGCAGGCCAGAGGTGAAGGGGATGGTGCTGCGGCCGGCGTCCTCCACGACCCGCAGCCGCACCCGGGGCTCCTTGTCGGGCGAGCCGAAGTGCGGGCCGCCGGGCTCGGACCACAGCCGCTCGGCGGTCGACTCGAGCATCATCCCCATGGACGCGGCGACCGGCTTGAGCCGCTGCAGCTCCATCCAGGTCATGACCCCGGGGTTGAGGTGCGGCAGCAGTCCCGTCTCCTCCAGCACGGCGATCGCGCACGCCCGCACGTAGGCGAGGGTGTCGTCGTACCCCCTGGCGTCCAGCCACTCCCGGGCCGCGGACCAGCGCAGCTCCGGCCGGTCGCCGAGGGTGAAGAGCGCCTCCTTGCACCCCTGCGCCGCGCCGGCCCTGGCGATGTCGAGCACCTCGCTGATCTCGAGGTACGCGGCGGGCAGACGGTGCGGGACGGTCGCGAAGGTGCAGTAATGGCAGCGGTCACGGCACAACCGGGTGAGGGGTACGAAGACCTTGCGGCTGTAGGTGATCTGCCCGGGGCGACCGGCCGCGAGCAGGCCCGCGTCGCGCACGCGTGCCGCGCTGGACATCAGGTCGGTCAGCTCGTCGCCGCGGGCGTTCAGCAGGACGGTCGCCTCGGTGGCGTCGAGGGCGGCCGCGTCACGGGCCCGCCGGAGCGCGCGCCGCAGGGCGGAAGCGGTCGGCTGCTGCACCCCTTCGACAGTAGGCGCGGGTGTGCCCGGCCCCGCCGGCGGCCAGGATGGTCACGTGCGCATCACAGCCCTCGCGGGCGGGGTCGGCGGGGCGCGCTTCCTCGCCGGCCTGCTGGCGGCGCTCGGCCCCGGTGACCACACCGACGACGTGACCGTCGTCGGCAACGTCGGCGACGACCTCTGGGTGTGGGGCCTGCGCGTCTGCCCCGACCTCGACACGGTGATGTACACGCTCGGTGGCGGCATCGACGCCGAGCGCGGCTGGGGCCGGGTGGACGAGAGCTGGCGGCTCAAGGAGGAGCTCGCCGCCTACGGCGTGCAGCCGCAGTGGTTCGGGCTCGGCGACCGCGACCTGGCGACGCACGTCCTGCGCACGCAGCTGCTCGGCGCCGGCGCGACGCTCACTGAGGTGACCGCCGGGTTGTGCTCCCGGTGGCGCCCTGGCGTCACGCTGCTGCCGGTGACCGATGACCGGTCGGAGACGCACGTCCTCGTCGAGCGCGACGGCGCCACGGTCGGGATCCACTTCCAGGAATGGTGGGTGCGCCACCGAGCCGAGCTGCCGGCGCTCGACTTCGTCGGCGTTGGCAGCGCTCAGGCGACGCCGACACCCGCAGTGCTGCAGGCGATCGCAGATGCAGATGTCGTGCTCCTGCCACCGAGCAACCCGGTCGTGAGCATCGGCGCGATCCTGCGGGTACCGGGAGTCCGCGCCGCGGTCCAGGCCGCCGTGGCGCCGGTCGTCGGGCTGTCCCCGATCGTCGGCGGCGTCCCCGTGCGCGGTATGGCCGACGCGTGCCTGAGCGCGATCGGTGTCGACGTCTCCGCCGCCGCCGTCGGGGTGCACTACGGGGCGCGGAGCCAGGGCGGCCTGCTCGACGGCTGGCTGGTCGACGACGCCGACGCCGGCGCGCTCGTGCCGGGGGTCGAGGTGCGCGCGGTGCCGTTGCTCATGCACGACGTCGACGCGACCGCGCGGATGGCCGAGGCGGCGCTCGACCTCGCCTCCGCGCTGCGCGGCACCGGGTGACGGTGACCGGTGACCGCGCGGCGCACCGGCTCGAGGTGCTCGCGGTCGAGGGGCTGCCGGAGGTGCGCCCCGGCGATGATCTCGTTGGTCTGCTCTGCACCGCAGCTGGTCCGCTGCTGCGGGACGCGGACGTGCTCGTCGTCACGAGCAAGATCGTGAGCAAGGCGGAGGGGCGGCTGGTCCGCGTACCCGTCGACGCGGAGGGCCGCGAGCGGGCGCGCCTCGCCGCGGTCGACGAGGAGACCGTGCGCGTCGTCGCGACGCGGGGGCGCACCAAGGTGGTCCAGACCAGAGGTGGTTACGTCGCCGCCAGCGCCGGCGTGGACGCGAGCAACGTCGCGCGGGACGAGGTGGCGCTGCTACCCGAGGACAGCGACGCGAGTGCCCGCGCGCTTCGTGACGGGCTGCGCTCCCGGCTCGGCGTCGACGTGGCCGTGCTGCTCTCCGACACCACGGGACGACCGTGGCGGTACGGCCTCACCGACGTCGCGATCGGGGTCGCCGGGATGGGCGCGCTGCGCGACCTGCGCGGCCGGGTCGACGCGCATGGCAACGAGCTCGGGATGACCGAGGTCGCGGAGGCCGACGAGGTGGCCGCCGCTGCCGAGCTGGTGATGGGCAAGCTCAGCGGCGTCGGCGCCGCGGTGGTGCGCGGACTGAGCGCACCGGCCGACGACGGCCGCGGCGCGAGTGCGCTGGTGCGCGCGAGCGCCGAGGACATGTTCAGCCTCGGCACCGACGAGGCGCGCACCGAGGGCCGGCGGGATGCGGTGCGGCACAGGAGGTCCGTGCGTACCTTCACGGACGAGCCGGTCGACCCGGCGGCGGTCGACCGTGCGGTCGCCGCTGCCCTGACCGCCGCCGCTCCGCACCACAGCGCGCCCTACCGCTTCGTCGTCGTCGAGACGGACGACGAGCGTACGCGACTGGTGGACGCCATGGCTGCGCGCTGGGCGGCGGACCTCCGGGCCGACGGGTTCGACGACGCCGCGGTCGCGCGGCGGCTCGAGCGCGGGGACGTGCTGCGCCGGGCGCCGCTGCTGGTGGTGCCGTGCCTCGACACCGGGGGCGCTGCGCACGCCTACCCCGACGTGGCGAGGGCCCGCGCCGAGGAGCGGATGTTCCTGGTGGCCGCCGGTGGGGCGGTCGCCTCGCTGCTCGTGCAGCTCGCCGCCGAGGGGCTGGGCTCGTGCTGGGTCTCGAGCACGCTCTTCTGCCCCGACGTCACCCGCTCGGCGCTCGGGCTACCCGCCGGGTGGGAGCCACTCGGCACCGTCGCGGTCGGCCGCGCGGCCGCAGCGCCTGGCCCCCGCCCGCCGCTCACCGTCGGCGCGGTCGTGCGCCGCTAGCGTCCGGGCATGCCTTCCCTGAGCCTGCCCTCCCTGAGCCTGCCCAGCCTCCGCCGCCGTCCGGCGCCGCGCCTGCTCACCCCCGACGTCGCGCTGGCCGCGCTGGTGGGGCTGCGTGGGGCCGTCGCCCTGGGGTGGTTCGCACCCATCAGGACAGCCGGTGCCTTCGGGCTCCGGTCGGCGGCGACCGAGCCGTCGCTCCCCTACTTCTTCCGCCTCTTCGCCGCCCGCGACGGCGCGCTGGCCTTGCTCAGCGTCCTGGCGCCGAAGGACTTCCGCCAGACGGTGCTGACCGTCGGCATCGTCGTGGACGGCAGCGACGCGATCGCCGCGCTCATCGCCGGTGGCTCGCGCCGGACCCCCGTGCTGCCGGCGCTGCTGGCCGGCGGGACGGCCGGTGCGGCGTTGGCGCTCGGGGTGCGCGCGGCATCGCCGCGCTGAGCCAGCCCGGCACGCGATCCCGGCGGTCGTCCGGCTAGTGCCTGCGGTGGTCCGCCACCGTCAGCCGGGGGCCGAAGCGCGGCTTGCGTGCCCCGCTGACCTCGACGAGGCGGATGACGCGGTATCGCGAGCCGGCGTACGGCGCCAGCAGGTCGAGCATGCCGTCGTCGTCGACCGGTCGACCGGTGAGCGCCCAGCCCACGAAGGCCGCGAGGTGGTAATCGCCGACGCTCACCGCGTCCGGGTCGCCGTGGGCCCGCTGGCTGACCTCCGCCGCGGTCCACGCCCCGACCCCGGGGACGCTGCGCAGCAGGGCCGCGACCGGAGCACCGCCGCGGCCGAGCCCGAGCGAGCGCTCCAACACGTACGCCACCCCGGCCGCAGCGAGGACCGTCCGCGAGCGCTTCGGGTCGACGCCGGCGCGGTGCCAGTCCCACGATGGGATCCGCGCCCACACCGACGCCGGCGGGCAGACACGCATGCCGAGCGGAGCCGGTCCCGGCGCGGGCAGTCCGTACCGCCCGAGCAGCCAACGCCAGGACGCGCGCGCCTCCTTGCCGGTGATCTTCTGCTCCAGGACGGCCGGCACGAGCGCCTCCCACACCGCGCCCGTGCGGGTGAGGCGCAGGCCCGGTCGGCCCCGCCGGGTCTCCGCCAGCAGCGGGTGGCCGCTGCAGTCGAGCTCCGACCAGTCGTCGCCGGCCCCGAGCAGCTCGGGGACACCGGCCAGGGTCTCGTCGGCGCCCGGCCCCCAGGCCCACGCCCGCACGCCGCCGCCGCGCGCCTCGAGCCGCACCGTCGCCGGCCCCGTGGTGGCGAGCGTGGTGCGCCACGCCCCACCGGGGTCGACCTGCAGCGTCGGGTCCCCGCGCCCCCGGCGGAGCGGACCGAGGAGGAGGCGCAGGTCGACCGGCTCCGCGGGTGCGTACTCCATCGTCTGGGGGGCGGTCGGGGCGCCCGGCTGTGCCGTCCCCGGCGCCTGCGGGTCGGCCACGGTCACGCCGCCTAGCATGGCCGCCGTGGCTGGCAAGGACACCCGAGCGGTGGCGGAGCGACGGGCCCGTGTTGAGGGGATGCGGCGCGCGCAGGAGTCCCGCGACCGTCGGCAGCGGCTCGCCATCTTCGGCGGCGGCGGAGTGGTCATCCTGGTTGTGATCGCCCTGATCGTCGCGCTCGCGCTGCGCCCCGGGAAGGCCGACGTCACGGTGGAGGCGCCCGCGGTCGTCGTGGCCAACACCACCGGCATCGACGGCGTGGTCGCCTACGACACCAGCGGTTACCCGGGTACGACGGGCGACCCGGCGAAGGCGCTCCCGCACACCCACGTCACCAACACCGTGCGTTACAGCGTGATCCCCCCGGTCGGCGGCGACCACAGCGGCAGCTGGCTCAACTGCGGCGTCTACGACCACCCGGTCGCCGACGTGCACGCCGTGCACGACCTCGAGCACGGCGCGGTCTGGATCACCTACCAGCCGTCCCTGCCCCCGGCCGACGTGAAGGTGCTGCGGGCCTTCGTCGCCAAGCAGACCAACGCCACCTACAACGGGCAGGACCTGCAGAGCAAGTACGTCGACCTGACGCCCTACCCCGGCCTGACCAGCAAGGTCGTCATGAGCTCGTGGGGATACCAGCTCAAGCTCGACAGCGTGACGGACCCGCGGATGCAGCAGTTCGTCGACAAGCTGCGGGTCAATGCGACCTACACCCCTGAGTACGGGTCCGCCTGCGGCGGCACCCCGGCCTCCCAGGGCGGCGACACCCCGCTGACCGGCGCCGCCGCGCTCTGACCCGGAGCCGCCCGGACCGAGCAGCGGCTCTAGCGGTCGCTGCTGAAGCGGATGGCGCCGGCGGAGATCTGCGCCCCGGGGAAGACCCGCGCGCCGCCGCGCAGCTCGCAACCCGCGCCGACGCTCGCCCCGTCGCCGACCACCACGTCGTCGAGCACGGTGCCGGCACCGACGACCGCGTCGCGCCCGACGACGCTGGCGCGCACCCGGGCTCCCGCCTCGACCCGCGCCCCCTCACAGAGCACCGAGCCGGTCACCTGCGCGTCCGCCCCGACGACGGCGCCCGCGCTGACGGTGCTGCCGCCGTCGACGACCGCGGTGGGGTCGACCTCGGCGCCGGGCAGCACGAGCGCCGGCGAGCCGGCCGCCACGACCGGGGTCGGGGCCACTCCCAGCACGACGTCCGCGCAGCCGCGGACCAGCGCCTGCGGCGTACCGATGTCCAGCCAGTACGAGGCGTCCAGCACCCCGTGCATGTGCCCACCGGCGGCGAGCAGCCCCGGGAAGGTCTCCCGCTCGACGCTCACCACCCGGCCCGCGGGGATGGCGTCGAGCTGGCGCCGCTTGAAGACGTAGGTGCCCGCGTTGATCGCGTCGGTCGGCGGGTCCTCGACCTTCTCGAGGAACTGCAGCACCCGCCCGGTGCCGTCGGTCGGCACGGTGCCGAAGGCGCGCGGGTCGGGCACCCGCACGAGCGAGAGGGTGATCTCCGCGCCGCTGCGCTGGTGCTCCGCTACCAACCCGGCCAGGTCAAGGCCGCTGAGCACGTCACCGTTGAAGACGAGCACCGGGTCGTCAGGACCGCTGTCGAGGTGCTCGACGACGTTGCGCAGCGCACCCCCCGTACCCAGCGGGTCGATCTCCGTGACATAGACGAGCTCCAGACCGAGCGCGCTGCCGTCGCCGAAGTGCTGCTCGAAGACCTCGGGCTGGTACGAGGTCGCCATCACCACGCGGGTGACCCCGGCGGCACGCGCCCGGGTGAGCGGGTGGGTGAGGAAGGGCACGCCAGCGACGGGCAGCATGGGCTTGGGGGTGCTGATGGTCAGGGGGCGCAAGCGGCTCCCCTGCCCCCCGACGAGCAGGATGGCCTCCACGCAGGGGCATCATGCCAGCCGGCCGGGTCGCGCACCGGTGGTCGAGGCCGGCGTCGGCCGCTGCTCAGCGGTCGAGGAGCTCCGCGGAGCGGGTGGGGCGGGCGCCGGCGCCGACACGGGGGCTGACCCGGCCCAGCAGGTAGCGGGCGACCAGGCCGAGGCGCAGCAGGAGCCGCAGCGGGGCGCGCGCCGGCCCTGGGTGCTCCCGGGCGAGGAAGCGGTAGGCCGAGACGTGGTGCGCGCGCAGCATCTCCCGAGCGACCGCGGGGTCGCGCTGTGTCGCGTGGCCGCCGGTGTGGGTCACGGTCGCCGTCGGCACGTGCACGCTCGGGTGCCCGGCCAGGGAGAGGCGACGGCACAGGTCGAGGTCCTCGAAGTACATGAAGTAGGAGGGATCGAAGCCGCCCACCGCCTCGAAGGCGCTGCGCCGCAGCAGCAGGCAGCTGCCCGAGAGCCAGCCGACCTCGCCCTCGACCGGCGTACCCCGCTCGTTGCGGTAGGACGCCGTCCACGGGTTGGCCGGCCACCACCAGCCGAGCAGGGCGTGCCCGATGCCGCGACCGAGGCTCGGGAAGGCGCGCGCACTGGGGTAGAGCCCGCCGTCGGGGGTGCGGATGGCCGGCCCGAGACCGCCGGCGGCGGGCCACCTGTCGCCCGCCGCGACCAGCGTGTCGATGCAGCCGCGGTCGAGGACGACGTCGGGGTTCACGACCAGCAGCCAGGGCTCGTCCCCGCCGGCGGCACCGGCGTTCGCGGCACGTCCGTACCCGACGTTGCCGCCGGTGCGCAGCAGCTCCACCCCGGGACGCCGCGCCGCTGCCTCGACGGAGCCGTCGGTCGAGCCGTTGTCGGCGAGCACCACGTGCACCGGCAGCACCGTCGCCGCGGTCAGCGAGCCGAGCAGCGCCGGGAGCGCCGCCCCGGGTGAGTAGGTGACGACCACCACGCGCACCCGCGGGCTCACGCTGAGGAGGCCGCTCGATCCCAGGACTCGAGGTGGCCCTGCGCGCTGCGCTCCCAGGTGAAACCACCCGCGCGTACCCGGCCGGCTTCGGCCAACACCGCCCGCCGGGCCGGGTCGTCGAGCAGGGCGCCCAGCGCGGTGGCGATGCTCGCGTCGTCGACCTCGGTGTAGGCCACCGCGTCACCACCCACCTCGGGCAGCGAGAGCCGGTCGGTGGTGAGCACCGCCGTGCCGCAGGCCATCGCCTCGAGCACCGGGAGGCCGAACCCCTCGCCGAAGCTCGGGTAGGCGACGACGAGCGCACCGCCGAGGAAGCCGGCGAGGTCGCGCGCGGCGAGGTACCCGGTGCGGACGAGGCGCAGCCCGTCGGGAACCTCTGCCACCGCCGCGTCGATCTCCTCGTCCCAGCCGCTGCCGCCGGCGATCACGAGCGCCGGCGGATCGCGGCGCTCCCGCACCGCCTGGACCCAACCCCGGACGAGCGCCGGCACGTTCTTGCGCGGCTCGAGCGTGCCGAGGAAGGCGACGTAGTCACCCTCGAGCCCGAGCCGGCCGTGCACGCGCTCGGCGTCACCCTCGGCCGGCGGGTGGAAGGTGCCGGGGTCGACGCCGTGCGCCACCACATCCAGGCGCATCGGGTCGGCGTCGAGGATGCGCACCAGCTCGTCCCGGGTGGCCCGGCTCGGCACGACGGCCCGGGCGGCCCGCTTGAGCGAGACGCGGGTGGCGCTGCGGAAGAAAGTGCCTTTGGTCGAGGTGTGCAGCGCCGCCTCGGTGAAGAAGGTGGCGTCGTGCAAAGTGACGACCACGGGCACCCCGGCGCGCAGCGGCATCGTGTAATGCGGGCTGTGCACGACCTGCGCGCCCACCTGAGCGGCCACGCTCGGCAACCCGACCTGCTCCCAGGCCAGCCGCGGGGGGCGGTGCGCGACCGCGGCGGGAGCGGGGACGACCGTGGCCCGGGGTACGACCCGCCCGTAGCGCTCGGCGTCGGCCCGCTGGCACACCACGGCCAGCCGGTCGTCGGCGCCGAGGGTGCCGAGGGCCGCCACGAGTCCGTCGACGTAACGGCCCACGCCGCCCCGGTCGGCCGGGACGGAGGTCGCGTCGAGCAGGACGCGGGGGGCTGGCACGACTCGCGAGGCTAGTGGCCGGCCCGGTGCGCCCCGTCGTGTCGCGCGCTCAGCCGAGCACGGCCTCGACCGCGGCCCACGTCGCCCGCGCGGCACCGGCCCAGGTGTGCTCTGCCGCCCGCGCCCGGCCGGCGTCAGCGAGCGCGGCGCGCCGGCCCGGGTCGCTCGCACCGGCCGCCGCGACGGCCAGCGCGGCCGGGTCCCCGATCGGTACGACCAGCGCCGCCCCCCCGCCGACCTCCACGAGGGCCGGATCGTCGCTCGTGACCACGGGTGTCCCGGCGGCCATCGCCTCGACGACGGGCAGCCCGAAGCCTTCGGCCCGGCTGGGTACGAGCAGGGCGCAGGCCCGGGCGAGCACCACGGCGAGGTCGGCGTCCGGCAGCCGGCCCAGCAGACGTACGCGCCCGGGGTGCAGGCCGGCTCGGGCAGCCAGCTCGAGCGGGTCCACACCCCCCCACCCGGGTTGCCCGGCGACGAGCAGCGGGAGGTCGGGCGCGGCTCGGTCCGCCAGGGCGGCGATGGCGGTGTCGAGCCCCTTGCGCGGCTCCAGCGTCGCCAGGGTCAGCAGGTAGGCCGACGGCAGCCCCAGCCGCGTCGCCCGCCGGTCGGCGTCGGGTGGCAGGGCGGTGACCGCGGCGGTGGGCCCGGCCCCGATGACGTGCACGCGGTCGGCGCGCAGCCCGGGGAGCAGGTGCAGCAGCTGCCCGGCCACCGCTCGCGTCGGGGTGAGCACGGCGGCGGCCTCCCGGGCGGCGCGCTCGCCCATCGTCCGGTGCCACGCGGCGCCACGAGCGGTGAGCGTCTCGGGGTGGGTCCACGCGACGGTGTCGTGCACGAGGGCGAGCAGCGGGGCCCGCCGCCGCGGCGGCACCAGCGCCGTCAGGGCGAGCACAGCGTCGGCACCCCGGGGCGCGGGGCCGATGCCTCGGCGCCATGCCTCCGCGAGCACCCGGGGGGGTAGGGCCAGGCGGCGGGGGGCCGGGAGCCCGGGCAGGCGGGCCGCGCTGAGATGGCGGTGCGCCGCGACCCAGGGCACGACGTCACCCGGTGCCTGGGCGGCGAGCGCGACGGTGAGCTGGGCGCTCACCCGTCCGGTGCCGCCGGGCACCGGGGCGAGCAGCTGCTCGACGACCACGGCCAGGCGCACGGTGCCACCCTCGCGCACCGTGCCGGGCGCAGCGGCTCCGGCGGCTCAGCCGCGCGCGAGGGCGGTGAGCGTGGTGCTCAGCGCTCGCGTGCTGCTCACACGCAGGGAGCCGCCGGAGGGCAGCAGTGCCAGCCAGCTGGTCCGACCGCTGACACGGGCGGCGAGGGAGCCGGTGATGCCGGTGACCGTGACCGTGCTGGTGACCGGTGCGGTCGTCGCCAGGGCGACGAGCTGCTGCGCGCCCGGCATGGGCAGCGACGCCGGGTGGCCAGGGGTGCTGCGCAGGACGGCGCGGCGGCTCGGCACGACCGTGAGCCCAGCCCCGCTGGCGCTGACCAGGGGGGTCACCCGCAGCTGCACGAGCACTGGCGCACCGACGACCGTGAGCCCCGCCCGGCCACCGGTGACCAGCGCGGTCCCGGTCCCCTCGGCGTGCGCGGCGACGCTCAGCGCGTCCGCGCCGGCCACCTTGACGCGGGTCGCGCCTGGCGCGCTCGAGCCGAGCACGGTGAGCAGCGCGCCCCGGCTCCCCGCCGGTATCCGGAGGGCGACGGTGGTGGTGACGCCCGGCCGGACCCAGATGCGGGGCAGCGTCACCGGCGCGCTGGCGGCGGCGGCGAGCCCGGCGGGCGCGAGCACGCCGACGACCTCGACCCGCAGCGCCGCAGCACCCGAGGTGAGCCCCACCCGCAGCACGCCGCTCGGGTCGAGCGGCACGAGCGCGAGGGCGGTGGCACTGCCGCTCACCGGCACGCCGACCACCTGCACGGCCGTCCCTGGCTGAGTGCGGGCGGTGCCGGGCCAGGCGGCGACGGCCCCTCCACCGCCCCGGGCGGCAGCGGTCGCGGTCACGGCGAGCAGCACGGCGGTCGAGCCACGAGGGAGCGAGCGGGGCAGCACAGGCGTCAGGTGCGGCGAGCCGGCGCGCACCGCGCCCCCCGCTCCCGTGAGGACCAGCGGCTGGGTGGCGACCAACCCGCTCGGCCTGGGGACCGCGGCGACGGCCGGCACGGGGACCGCGGCGACGGCCGGCACGGGGACGGCCCCGTCGACGTGGAACCACTCGGAGCGCAGGCCGTCCGCGGCCTGCGGCCAGGGGTGCAGGGCAGCGATGGCGTACCCGCTGGTGGTGACCGCGGTCGGGGCTCCCTTGGCGTCCACGCCGTGCAGGACGACCTGCGCGACCCGGCCACCGAAGTCCCCGCCGCCGGTCCGGCGGGTGACCTCGAGCGCGGTGGGGGTCCCCAGCGAGGGGTAGGCGGCGGCGACCTCCGCGCGGGTCAGCGTGGCTCGCCAGCTGTGGTTGGCGTTGCCGGGGTCGACGCCGTCCCATGGGTCCCGGTGGGCGTTGAGGTAGGGGAAGCCGCCGTCGGCGCTCCAGCCGCCGGAGCTGCTGGAGAACTGCGCGAAGATCACCGACCCGCCGTAGGTGCGCACCACGCCGGCCGTGGCCGCCACGGCCGAGTCGGTCGACGGCGTCTCGAGCGAGGTCGCGCTGCCGGCCCCGGTGTAGGCGGTGGCGCCCCCGTAGACCTGGCAGGCGTCGCTGTCGCAAAGGTCCCAGGCCTGGCCGGTCGGCGCGTGGTCCGCCTCGTAGGTCGCGTAGCTGCGCGCAGCGACGGCCTGCACCTGCAGGGCGGCGGGCAGCCACCCGGAGGGCGACTCGCGCGGCACGACCCCGCGCAGGTAGGACTCGAGGTCGAGCGTGTCGACGGTGCGGACCCGCGTCGGCGTGCTGCCGGTGACCAAGGATGCCGCGAGCGTGCCGCGGTAGTCGCGACTGCCCCCGCCGGGCAGGGCCAGCCGCAGGAGGCCCGCGGCGTCGGCGAAGGCGCTCCCGGCGGGCAGCGCACCGCCGTAGGGTGCCCAGCTCGATCCGTCGGGCGAGGACTGCAGCATGAGCGCGGACCCGGCGGGGACCAGGCGCCAACGGGAGTACGCCGCACCGGTGGGCAGCGACGCGCCCCCGGCGGTGAGGCCGGCGACCGCCCAGACCGTCAGCGCACCGGGGTCGGCGGCGGTCAGCAGCACGTGCACGGTCCGCGGAGGCTCCGCGGTGGCGGCCGTGGCGGGGTAGAAGGCGTCGAGCATGGCGCTCGCGGACACGCCGCTCTCCGCGCCGCCCTGCGCAGACCACTGGCTCATGCCGTGCCCGTGCCCCCACCCGTGGCCCGATAGGGCGAGGGCCCCGTCGGCCGGGAAGGCGGTGAGCTCGGTCGCCGCCGGCCCGGCGGCCGCCGCGGCGCGCGCCGGCGGCGCGCCACCGGCGAGCAGAACCACCGAGGCCGCCGCGACGCTGGCGGCGCTCAGCAGCAGGGTGACGCGCGGTCGGGTGGGGCGCATGGGGAGGAGCTCCTCGCTCGGGTGGTGCTCCAGTCCTCGGCGCCGGCCCGCGGGCCTTGAGACCGGTGTGACCCCTGGGGCGGCGATGACCAGCTCGGACGTCGCGGCGCCCGAGCCGGCCCTGGCCCCGGCTGGGACAGATGTGACCATTGGGACAGATGTGACCAGTGGGGCTGCCGAGGGTACGACGCCCTGCCAGCGGGCGGGAGCGGGTCGCCCCCGCCCGCTGGCACTCCCGTTGGTCCGCCCTACCAGCCGGCCAGGCCGTCCGGGCTGCCTACCCCGGTGGGACCGTCCCAGCCGGCGCCGGCGGTGCACAGGACCTTGGGCGTGCAGGTGCCGTCACGCCCGCTCGTGACGTCGGCGACCGCCGCGTCCGGGGCGTAGAGCGCGCGGGCGTCGGCGCTCGCGCTGCCCGCCTGGGCGTGCACCCCGGCGACGAGGGGGGCGGCGAGGGAGGTGCCACCCACCTGCAGCCAGCCCCCGGCCGACCCGACGGTGTCGTAGACGGCGAGGCCGGTGGCCGGATCGGCGTCGGCAGCGACGTCGGCGACCGCGCGCCCGGCGCAGGAGCGGGTGCGCTGCCACGCCGGCTTGGCGAGCGTGGAGCAGCCGCTGCCGGAGCCCGACCACGCCGTCTCGCGCCGGCGCGCGTGACCGGAGAGGGTCAGCGTCGTCCCCCCGACCGCCACGACGCTCGGCAGGGCCGCGGGGACCTCGACGCCGTACCCGCCGTCACCGCTGGAGGCCACGACCCACGCGCCGGGGGCGGACCAGGTCGCCGCGAGCCGGGCCGCGCCGGCGGAGATCGCGCCGCCGTAGCTGTTGCTGATGGCCACCACCCCCGGCAGGGCGGCAGCGGTGCGCACGGCCGCGCCGAGGTCGGTGAGGGAGGACGTGGTCGCCTCGACGAGCGCGATGCGGCAGCCGGGGCAGGCTGCGCTGACGGCGTCGAGGTCGAGGGAGATCTCCTCCGACCAGGACGGGTTCGCGGCCGGCAACCCGGGGGCGCCGTCCTGGCCGCTGATCTGCAGGCAGCCGCTGGCCCGCGTGCACGCGGGGAGGCCGAAGGTGGCGCGGTAGCTCGCGAGGTCTGCCTCGGCGTGCGGGTCGTCGTAGGCGTCGACGATGGCGACGAGACGACCGGCACCACCCCCGCTCGGCAGCCCGTAGGCGCCCTCGATGTCGGCTGGCGAGAGGCCGGCGGGCGCCGCGGTCCGCTGCGGGAGACCGGTGCGGGGGTCGAGGCGCAGCACCGCATCGCAGTGCGCGAAGCCGGGGCGGGGCTTCGTGCAGACCGCCCGAGAGCGGTGGGTGCTCGCGGCGGCGGCGGCGGCGGCCACAGGGGCGGCGGCCGCCGTGGCGACGAGGGCCCCGGCGAGCACGACGGCGGCCGCGAGGGCCGAGGGCGGCAGCGCACGCGCAGCTCGAGCACGCGCAGCTCGAGCAGGCGTGGTTGGAGCAGGGGTGAGTAGGGGCAGACGCACAGGTCCTCCGGGTCGTGGTGGGGTGGGGACCCGCACGCTCGCGCCGCAGCGCCCGGCCAGCCCGGCTGTCCGAGCCCGCTGTGCACCGGCGGCACTCAGGCCGCAGCGGCCCTGGGGACGGTCACCGGAGACCACCGGACCCACCGGAGCCGTGCGCTCCCCCCTCGCCGCTCACGCGGCAGGGACCGACCGCTCAGCGGCGCGAGGCCACCGGCTCCACCGGCTCGGCCGGCCCGAGCGGCACCCGGTCGGGGGCAGCGGCCAGCGGGGGGCGCAGCCGACGGCCGAGCAGGCCGGCCAGCCCGGCCCCGACGAGGTCACCGGCGGTCAGCAGCAACCGGCTGATGACCGCGAGCGCGGTCGCTGCCCCAGCCCCACCCGGCAGCGCCGCGGCCAGGGCCACCCCCAACGCGACCTCCCTGATGCCCGCACCGGCGGGGGCGATGACCACGAGGAAGCCGAGCGACCACGCCACCGCGAAGGCACCGGTGCTGCGCGCCAGCAACAACGCGCCGGTGCCGCCCAGGCCGCGTGCGAGGAGCCAGACGTGCACCCCGTAGAGCAGCCACCCGGCGATGGACCAACCACCGGCCCGACCGACGCCGGCCCACGACAGCGGGCGCTCCAGCGGCTCGCGGCGCAGCAGCCGCAGCCCGCGCTCCACCACCGGCGTCAGGACCGGCGGGGCGAGCAGGGCGAGCGCCGCCACGGCGACGAGCGTGAGCCACCAATACCGGTGGCGCAGCTGCGCGCTGCCCAGCGGCAGGAAGGCCGCCGCGGTGACCAGCGCGGTGGCCAACGACACACCCATCGCGAGGAGGCCGGCCGTGGCGCTGCGCCGGCGGGGTACGCCGTACCCGCGTCCGAGCTCGGTCTGGGCGACGACCACCCAGACCGACCCGGGTACGAACTTGCCGAGCTGCCCGAGCAGGAAGACCCGCGCCGCGGGCAGCAGCGGCAGCCGTGAGCCGACGTCGGCGAGCAGCGAGCGCCACGCCGGTACGGCACAGCCGATCGCCGCCAGACCGGCGAGACCGGAGAGGGCCACGTCGTGCACCGGGAGCCGCTCGAGCGCCGGCCGCACGTCGTGCCACTGACCCGCGACCGCCGAGATGCCCAGGGCGAGCAGGACGATCAGGACCGCCACCCGGACGGTCGGCGAGGCGAGCAGCGCGCCGAGCCGGTGCTTCACCAGCGCGCGCCGGTCATGAGAGCAGCCCCAGCAGCGCGGCGGCGTAGGCGGGCCATGCGGTCCGCGCGTCCGGGGTGACGACGCCGGCGCGCAGGGTGGGGAGCTCGTCGTACAGGCGGGCTATGCCGGCGGCGAGCGCCGCAGGGTCGGCCGGGGCGACCAGGACACCGTCCACCCCGTCGCGCACCGCATCGGGCAGGGCGCCCACGCGGGTGGCGAGCACCGGCAGACCGAAGGAGCGGGCCGTGTCGGCGACGATGCTGGCGGTGGCCGAGCGGTACGGCAGGACCGCGGCGTCCACCGAGGCGTAGAGCGCGGGCAGGTCGGCGGCGTCGACGTACCCGGGCCGCAGGTCGACGCGCGCGGTCAGCCCCAGCTCGGCCACCAGCGCCCTCGTCTGGGCCACCGGGGTCCAGAACTCCCCCGCCACGACGAGCCGCACGTCGGGCGGCGTCACCGGGTCGGCCAGCGCGCGCAGCAGCACGTCGAGCCCCTTGTACGGCCGGACCAGGCCGAAGAAGAGCAGCGTGCGGGTGGGGGGGCCCGTACGAGGCTCCGGGGTCGAGGTCGCGAGGCCGGGCGCAGGCAGCGGCGCGACCGCGACGTCGGCGTCGGGCGCGACGCGGTGCGCGAGCTGCTCCTGCGCGGCGGTGTGCACGAGCAACCCCCGGCAGCGGCTGAGCACGGCGTGGGTCAGAGCCCGGTCGCCGGGGCGCGGCTCGTGTGGCAGGACGTTGTGGCACACCGCCAGGACCGGCGCGTGGCCGTGCAGCCCGGCGAGGACTCCCAGGTAGGCGAGCCCCTGCACCGGGGTGGTCCAGGTGAGCACCAGCGCGTCGAGCCCTCGCGCGGCCCGACCGGCACGCAGCCAGCCGAGGGGCGCGTCCCAGGACAGCGGCTCGGTGGTGGGGTGGAAGGGCGCCAGCTCGGGCTCCCCGCTGACCCGCTGCTGCCCGGGGTAGAGGCGCGCGGGGTACTGCCGCCGCCATGACCAGACGGCGACGTCCGCGCCCTCGTCGGTGAGCGCGTGCGCCAGCGCCGTGGTGTGCTGCGCGATGCCGCCCTTGTACGGGTGCGTCGGCCCCACCAGCGCCAGCCTCACGCCGGCGAGCGTACGAGCCGCCCGCCCGGTGTCGAGAGGTGACCACTCGACCGGGACGCGCCGGCGCTCGTGTCGAGAACGGCCGCGCACCCGCCGTGTGTGTCGAGATGTCACATCTCGACTCCGACACGCCGCAGGAGGCGTCGAGGCTCACCGCGGGCGCAGCAGCAGCTCGGGCGCCCGCACCGCAAGCACCTCTTCGACCTCCCCGGTCACCAGCCGCGGCCGGTGCAGCACCTCCTCGCCGCCGTAGTCGAGGACCACCCACCCCCCGCCCGCAGCGCGAGCACGTTGCGCCTGCGCCGGTCCTTCCTCGACACCGCGCGCTGCAGGTGCACGTCCCCGAGGTACTCCAGGGCCACTCGCGCGGCGGGGTACGCGAGGTCGTGGCAGGCCAGCCAGCCACCCTGCTCGTCGTGGACGTCGATCTGCGCCCGCGGTCTCGGCAGGCCGCCGTCGACGAGCACCAGGCGCAGGCGCGACTCCATCGGTGAGCCCGCGCGCGGCTCGACCTCGGCGAGCAGCTGGAGCGCGCGGACCAGCCCCCGCGCGGGACGCCGATCGGCCAGCACCGCCACTCGGTCCTCGACCTGACACACGCTGGTCCCGGTCGCCCCCAGCAGGGCGTCGAGCACGACGATCAGCTCGGTACGGCGCCCCGGCCCGCGCGCCACGTCGACCGCGGTGCGCAAGGGGCTGGTCACCCGCAGACCGTCGACGACCACGACCTCCGCCTCACTGGCGGCCACCCGGCTGCAACCGACGTCGACGCGGTGGACGCGCCGGTCCGGCGGCACGAGGACCGTCGGGCGGCTCGGCGGATCGAGCACCGGTGCGTGCAGCGCTGCCGCTGCCAGCCCGCACAGGGCACTGCCCGGCGGGGCCGCGAAGAGCGCGGCCCGGCAGCGCAACCACGGATCGGGGGTCAGCAGGACGTCGGCGTAGACGCCGTGCAGCACCCTGACCAGCTCCCCGCGACGCACCGCCGCGCGCAGCGTGCTGTCACTGCCAGTCGCGGCCAGGAGCTGGGCTCGGCTGACCAGGCCATCACCCTCGGCCAGCAACCGTCCGGTGCGTGTCTCCATGCCCGCGACCCTCGGGCCGTCGGACCCGTCGAGGAGGCACGAGCCATCGGCCTGTGGAACGGTGTCTCACGGCGGATGTGGACGTCCACAGCGGCGTGTCGGGGTCGAGACGTCACCTCTCGACAACGGGGCGGTGAGGCTGCGGCCGATCTCGACATCCACACCGGCGCGGCGGGGTCCAGATGTCACTTCTCGACAAGAACAGTGCGGCGGCTCAGACGTCGGGGCGGGAGCGCACCACGAGGTCGGCGAGCAGGGCCACCGACGCGATGAGCAGGCCGACGAGCAGCAGCAGCAGCGTGTTGATGGCGATGCGCACCGGGTGGGCGATCACGTCGTAGAAGACCTTGACCACGCCGAGGCCGAGCAGGGTCAACGCGATCGGCATCAGCACCTTGATCGGGTTGAAGTACATGACCATCCGGAGCACCTGCAGCACGTAGCGGTAGGCGTCCCGGACGAACTTGAACTTGGACTTGCCGGCGCGCTTGGCGTAATCGATCCCGACGTAGCGGATCTCGTGCTGGTTGGACAGGAAGCTCACCGTCAGCGTGGTCACGCAGCTGAAGCCGGGGGGCAGGAGGCGCAGGTAGGGCAGCGAGACCGACCGGCGGAAGGCCCGCAGCCCGGAGTTCAGGTCGGGGATCTTCACGCCGGTGAGCACCTGGGCGATCATGCGGATGGTCCACTTGGCCGGTACGCGGAGCAGCTTGTAGGTGCCCTCCTCAGAGGTGCGGGCGCCGACGACCTGGTCGATCGCCTCGTCGTCCTCGAGCATCTTGACCAGCTCGGGGATCCGCTCGTTGGGGTAGGTCATGTCGGCGTCGGTCCAGACGACCACCTCGCCCTTGGCATCCCGCGTGCCGACCCGGCGGATCGTGCCCGAGCCCTGGTTGCGGGCGAAGGCGACCACGCGCAGCAGCGGGAAGTCGGCCTTGGCGTCGAGCAGCACCTGCAGGGTGCCGTCGGTGCTCTTGTCGTCGTACGCGACGAGCTCGTAGCTGTAGCCGCTCTCGTCCATCGCCGCGCTGATCCGGTCCAGCTCGAGGCGCACGTGGTCCTGCTCGTTGTAACAGGGCAGCACGACCGTGACGTAGGGCCGCTCGGGCGTGATCTCGGCCGGCTCGAGCTCGGCGACCACGGTCGCGAGGGCGGCGCGGGGGCGGGCCGGCGCTGAGGTGCTCACGGCGGAGCAGAGTAGGCGTCCCCTACCCTGCGGCGGATGCCCAGCCCCGCTCTGCCCGCCCTCCGCAGCTACGGCAAGGCGGCGTGGGACCTCGCCCGCGCCCGCGAGGCGTCGCTCCCGGCCTTCGCCGGCGGCGTGGTACGGCACCGGCTGCTCGGCCACCGCGACGTCTGGGTCGGCTCGCGCACCGTGCTCGTCGGGGCGGAGCGGATCGTGCTGCCCGACGGGGCGCACCTGCGCGTCGGGCTCGGCTCCTTCGGCGCGACCAGCCGGTACGACACCACCGTGCTGCGCATCGCCCCGGGCGCGAGGCTCGAGTGCCACGGCATGGTGAGCCTGCAGCGCGGCTGCCGGGTCGTCGTCGACGGCGGGTCGCTGACCGTCGGGCACGCCACCAACATCAATGGTATGACCAAGATCCTCTGCCGGGAGTCGGTGCGGATCGGGGCCTTCTGCACCATCAGCTGGGACGTGCAGATCATGGACACCGACTTCCACGCGGTGACCGTCGACGGGCGGCAGCGCCCCATGACGGCCCCGGTCGAGATCGGCGACCGGGTGTGGGTGGGCACCGGGGCGTTGGTGCTCAAGGGCAGCCGCATCGGCGAGGGGGCCGTGGTCGCCGCCGGTGCGGTCGTGGCCGGCGAGGTGGCTCCGCACACGATCGTCGCCGGGGTCCCCGCCCGCCCGATCGGTACGGTCGAGAGCTGGAGCCCGTGACGGCACCGACCCCCGGCACCCGCCGGGCCGCTCCACCGACCCCCGGCTCCCGCCGGGCCGCTCCGCCGGCCATCGGGTGGACCGGGCCGCTGCCCGGCCGCGACTGGGTCGCGCGGCACCCCCGTACCGCCCTGAGCATCGAGGGGTTGCTGGTCTGCATCCTCGGTGGGTACCTGGCGATCAGGACGCTCCCAGCGCTGGGGGACTTCCACCGGGCGCTCTACAACGACGTGATCACCCAGGCGATGGGCCCCGACCGGCACGGGCTCGAGGCGCTCTTCGACAAGGGCGTCTGGCCCTCCTGGCTGCGCAGCGGCTTCGGCGGGGAGCCCTACGCCGCAAACATCCAGCACGGCGTGCTCTACCCGGGCAACTGGCCCTTCCTCTTCCTGTCCACCGCGCAGGCCCTCGACCTGGTCGTCGGGCTGCACATCGTGCTGGCCTTCTTCGGCATGTGGCTCTACCTGCGGACGGCGCTGAAGACCTCGGCCTGGGCCGCCGTCCTCGGCAGCGTGTGTTTCGGGATCGGGTCACAGGTGCTCACCCACTCCGTGCTCGGCGACCAGCTGCAGGGTGTGGTCTGGGCGCCGCTGGTGCTCTGGGGCACCCACCTGGCGCTGGAGCGCGGCACGCTCCGCTGGGTCGTCGTCACGGCGGTCATGACCGGCATGCAGTTCCTCGCCGGGCACCCGGAGGGGTGGCTCTACACGCTCGGCGCGGCCGTGCTCTACGCCGCCTTCTGGGTCTTCGCCGAGGGCTTCGGCCGGGCGCTGCTGCGCCGGCGGGCCTGGCACGCGCTGACCCGGGTCGGCGGCGCGATCGTGCTCTTCGCCCTGCTCTTCGCCTGGCAGCTGCTCCCGACGCTGCAGCTCAAGGGACAGGGCTTCCGCGACGCCGGCGGCTTCGACCAGCAGTACGGCCTGCCGGTGAAGTTCGGCGTCGACGCCCTGCTGCCCGACTACGGCAAGATCCTCTACGGCGAGAACCAGGCCTTCGTCGGTGTGGCGGCGCTGGGCCTGTTCTGCCTGGGCCTGGTCGCCCGCCGCCGCGGCACGCTCTGGCTGCGCCTGGCGCTGGCCACCCTGGCGGCGCTCGGCTTCGTGATGGCGCTGGGCACGACCAACGCCTTCTACGCCTTCTTCTACCACCACGTCTCGATCATCCACAGCTTCCGGGTGCCGGCCCGGTGGCTGCTGCTGACCAACGTCGCGCTGTCGGTCGGGGCCGCCCTCGGGCTCGACGAGCTGCTGCGCAGCGGGGTCGGTCAGCTGCTGGTGCGCGTCCGCCAGGGCCTGCTGGCCGTGCTGGTCCTGCTCGCCGGCGGGGCCTTCGCCTTCTCCCTCGCCCACTCGAGCACCGACGGCGCGAGCATGCGCTACTGGGAGGAGGCCGCCGTGGCAGCGGCCGTGGTGTGGCTGGTCGCCTACGTGCGGCGGGTCCCCCGCTCCCTGCTCGGGGCGGCCGTCGTCGTCATCACCTGCCTCGAGCTGGTGAACGCCCGGCCGACCGCGGAGTACCAGCAGAAGGTCGCCGACATCGTGTACGACGACTACGGCCCGATCATGAGCATGATCTCGGCGGACGGCGGTCGCTACCTCAGCGACGCGGTGGCCACCGGGCCGGCCGACCGGGCCACCATCCCGCTCCCGCTCAACCTCAAGACGGCGCGGGAGAAGGGCTACTACACGACCGCGGTGGCGCCCCGCATCACGGGCCGCCCCAACAGCCAGATCGCCACCCTGTCCAACGGCGTGCAGGGTCGCGACGGCGGCCTGATGCCGCTCGCCCGCTGGCGCGACTTCTACGAGAGCGCGACCGGCAGCGTCGGCGACATCAACGGCGGCCAGGAGGTGCAGCAGCCCTCGCAGCTGAGCTTCGCCGCCTTCGACCTCCTCGGCATCGAGTGGTGGATCCTCCCCGACAACATCAACCCGCCGTGCGCGGTAGGCCAGACCTGTGCCCCGGTGCCGGAGGCGCCCGGGGAGGCCGACGTGCTGCGCGCCCACGGCTTCACCCAGGTCACCCACTACACATTCGTGACGTTGTGGCACCGCCCCCTGGGCACCACCGCCCGCCTGTACCACGCGGTCGACGTCGTCCCGGCCCGCGAAGACCAGCTCGCCCGATACCGCGCGGGGTACGACCTGACGGCCCGCGCGATCGTCGAGCAGCCGCTCACCCTCGGCCCGGCACCGGCCGACCCGTCCACCGAGGGCATCGGGGCCTCGCACCCCGGCGAGACCACCTGGCGGCTCCGCCTCACCGCGGCGAGCCCGGCGCTGCTCGAGGTGCCCGAGCCCTTCTACCCAGGGTGGGAGGCCACCGTCGACGGCCACCCGGCGAAGGTCCTCGCCGTGGACACCGCCTTCCGCGGGGTCGTCGTACCGGCCGGGCACCACACCGTCGTCTTCCGCTACGTCGACCACCAGCTGCGGCGTGGCCTGCTTCTCGCCGGGCTCACGGTCCTCGGGCTGGTGGCGAGCGTGACCGCCGGGCCCTACCTGCGTCGCCGCCGACGCGCAGCGCTGCCCGGCCCGGACGAGGCCGGTGCGCCGATAGTCTGAGGGTATGGCCAGCGCGACCGTCGACGCCCCGATCGTCGGATGGCCGCCCTCGCTGCCCGCAGGGAGCCAGGGGGGTGACCTCGCCGCGCGTGAGCGCACCCAGACCCGGGTCCGCTGGGAGCTGCTCGCCAACCTGGTGCGCAAGGACCTCAAGGTCAAGTACCAGAACAGCACGCTGGGCTTCGTCTGGTCCCTGTTGAACCCGCTGTGGCTGCTGGCCGTGTACGGCGTGGTCTTCGGTGTCGTCCTGAAGAACGGCGTGCCGAAGTTCCCCGTCTACCTCATGAGCGGCCTGCTGGTGTGGAACCTGTTCTCGGGCGGCGTCACCGGCGGTGCGGGCAGCATCGTCGGCAACGCCGGGCTGGTGAAGAAGGTCCGCTTCCCGCTCGCCGTGCTGCCCTTGGCCAGCGTCGGCTTCGCCTTCGTCCACTTCGTGCTGCAGCTCGGCGTCTTCATGGTCGTGCTGGTGGTCACGCTGCAGGACGTCTGGGGCCTGCAGCTGCTGCTCTTCGTCCCCGGACTGGTGCTCGGGGTCACCTTCACCGTGGCGATGGCCTTCCTGGTCGCCGCCCTCAACGTGCGCTACCGCGACACCGAGCACCTGCTCGAGCTGGTGATGTTCGCCTGGTTCTGGGTCAGCGGCACCATCTACGCCGGCGGTCTGATCCGCAACGTCACGCACTCGGGTTGGGCCACGCGGCTGTTCTTCAGCGACCCGATGGCGGCGGTGGTGGCGATCATGCACCGCGCCTTCTGGCCGCTCGACCCCCACGCCACCGCCGGGAGCGGCGGGGCCGCGGTGCTGCCGTCAGCCGGTTACGCCTGGTACTTCGAGCAGTTCGCCATCGGCATGGCCGTCTCGCTCGTGGTCCTCTACGCCGGCCGCCGGCTGTTCGTCCGGTGGCAGGCGGACTTCGCCGAGGCGCTGTAGGTGACCGCAGCACCGCGCGGCGACCTGCCCGTCATCTCCGCGGTGGGGGTGAGCAAGCGCTTCACCACCCGCCGCGCCGAGGACAGCCTCAAGGCCAGCCTGCTCGCCCGGGCGCTGCGCCGCGGCGGCAGCCACGGCGCGAAGATCGTCGAGGGCGACTTCTGGGCGCTGCGCGACGTCAGCCTCGACGTCGGGCGCGGGGAGACGGTCGGCCTGATCGGCCACAACGGCTCGGGCAAGTCGACGCTGCTCAAGACGCTCGCCGGCATCCTGCGCCCCAACTCGGGCACCGCGACCACCGCAGGGCGGATCGCCAGCCTGCTCGAGCTGGGCGCGGGCTTCAACGGCGAGCTGTCGGGGCGCGACAACGTCTACCTCAACGCCTCGCTGCTCGGCCTCTCCCGCGGGGAGACCGACGCGCTCTTCGACCAGATCGTGGAGTTCAGCGAGCTCGGCGACCGCATCGACGACCCGGTCAAGGTCTACAGCTCCGGGATGTACGTCAAGCTGGGCTTCTCCGTCGCCGTGCACGTCGACCCCGACGTGCTGCTCATCGACGAGGTGCTCGCGGTCGGCGACGAGGCCTTCCAGGAGAAGTGCCTGGCCCGCATCGAGCAGTTCCAGCAGGCGGGGAAGACGATCCTGTTCGTCTCGCACTCGCTGGACCAGGTGCGCAAGCTCTGCAACCGGGTCGTCGTGCTCGACCACGGCCGCGTGGTGCACGACGGCGACCCCGACCTGGGTGTGGCCCTGCTGCGCGGTCTGCTCGGCGTGGCGGCGATGCCGGTCCCGGTGACGCAGGTGAGCGCCGGACCCTTCGATGACGGGCCGAGCCACGTGGGCATCGCCGATCTGGTGATGAGCCACGTCGCCGGTGGCGAGTCGCAGTACGCCTTCCTGCCCGGGCAGCCGGTGTGCTTCCGCGTCGGGCTCGACGTGGAGCCGGGCGCCGTCACCGCTGAGCTGGCCCTGGTCGTCATGGGCCCGTACGACATGCCGATGTTCATCGTGCGGGCCGAGGGCGAGGGGCTGGTGCAGGGGGATCCGGGTCGCTGGGTGGTGGACGTGAGCGTGCCCTCGTGGCCGCCCATCGTCGGCCCCTTCACGGTCGCGGTCAGCGCCACCGACCCTGACACCGGGCGGGTGCTGGCGGCGCGCCGCTTCGAGGACGCCTTCGCGGTGCCGGGCGAGCGGGCCAACGGCATCGTCGACGCGACCTGGACGGTCACCGCGACCCGGCTCGATCCGGCAGCGCTCGATCCGGCCGCGCTCGATCCGGCCGTGCTCGAGACCGATCCGTGAGCCCGGCGGCCCCGCGCGCCACGGTCGTCATCGTCAGCTACGAGGGGGCCCACCTGTTGCGCACCTGCCTGCCTGCGCTGGCCCGCCAGGAGCTGCCGGGCGGCTTCCGCACCGTGGTCGTCGACAACGCGAGCACCGACGGCACGCTGGCCCTGCTGGCCACCGACTTCCCCTCCGTCGACGTGATCGCCAACACCGACAACCGGGGCTTCGCCGGCGGCAACAACAGTGCGCTGCGCCACGTCACCACCGACCTCGTCGTGCTGCTCAACAACGATGCCCGCCCTGAGCCCGGCTGGCTCGCGGCCCTGCTCGCCCCCTTCGACGCGCCCGGCGGCGACCGGGTCGGCGTCACCACCGGCAAGGTCGTCTTCGCGCCCCGCTTCCTGCGGCTGCGGCTGGTCTCCCCCAGCTTCTCCCCCGGCCCGGCCGACCCGCGCGAGCTGGGCGTCAGGATCACCCGGGTCGAGGTCGACGGCACCGACGTCACCGAGGGCGTGCTCTGGGACCGCGTCTCCTGGGGCACCGAGCGGCACGGCGACGACGTCTGGCGCTGGACCCGGCCGAGCGGCGAGCTCCTGGTCCCCGCCCCCGACGGCGCGTCGCCCCGCGCGCTCACCCTCACCTGGGCAGCCGAGGCAGCGAAGACGGTCACGGTCGACGGCCACCCGCTCGCCGTGGCGGGCACCGAGCCGACGCCGGCGGTGCTCGAGCTCGACCCCCGTACCCGGCTGGTCGATGTCATCAACAACGTCGGCGGGGTGGTGCTGGCCACCGGCCACGGCGGTGACCGCGGGTTCGAGGTGGTCGACGACGGGCGGTACGACACCCCGGCCGAGGTCTTCACCGCCTGCGGCAACGGGATGGCGATGCGCACGGCGGCCGCGCGGGAGGTCGGCTTCTTCGACGAGAGCTTCTTCCTCTACTACGAGGACACCGACCTGTCGTGGCGGCTGCGCGCCCGCGGGTGGGGCATCCGCTACGTCCCCGGGGCGGTGCTGCGCCACGACCACTCGGCCACCAGCGTGGCCTGGTCGCCGCGCTGGCTCTTCCACGTCGACCGCAACCGGCTGCTCATGCTCACCAAGGTCGCCTCGCCGGGGCTGGCGCTGCGGGTCCTCGCGCAGTACCCCCTCACCACCGTCGTCCGGCCGGTCCGCGCCTTCCTCCGCACCCGCAGCCTGCCGGCGCTGGGCCCGCTGCGGGTGACCGCGAAGGTGCTGGCGAGCTACCTGCGGCTGCTACCGGAGATGCTGCGCAAGCGGCGCGAGATCACCCGCACCGCGGTCGTCCCGCGGGCCGAGCTCGAGCGCCAGCTCACCCCGGTCGAGGCCTGGCTGGAGCGCGCGGCGTGAGCACGCCACGGGCCGCGGTCTACGACCGCTTCTGGCGCTCCCGCGGCGGCGGCGAGCGGCACGCCGGCATGATCGCCCAGGTGCTGCGCGAGGACGGCGTCGAGGTGGAGCTGCTCGGGCACGAGCCGGTCGACCTGGCCGAGATGGCCGGCTACCTCGGTCTCGACCTGTCGGGGTGCACCTACCGCCAGCTGCCCGACCTGCCGGAGCCCGAGCTGGCCGAGGAGACCGAGGGCTACGACCTCGTCGTCAACGCGACCTACACCAGCCGGCTGCGTCCGCGCTCCCGCCGCTCGGCCTACCTGTGCTTCTTCCCGACGCCGGCCGACCACGACCTCGACCCGCTCCGGCGTGCGGCGGTGCGGCTGCTCGGGCCCGCGCTACGCGGCACCGTGACGACGCTCGGTGCCGGCCCGGGGTGGTACCTCCCCGAGGGGCGCTGGCTCGGGCGCTCCACCTGGACCAGCGGTGACGCCGAGCTGCTGCTGCCGCCCGGGCCGCGCCTGCTCGGGTTCTCCGCGGGGCGGCCGGGCAACAGCGAGCCGACGACGCTGACCTTCGTCGCTGACGACGGCCGGGTGCTCGCCGAGGTGCCGGTGGCCGAGCGCTTCGCCGCGCACAGGGTGGACCTGGGCACGGCGTCGCGCCGAGGGTCGGTGCGGCTGCGCAGCAGCACCTTCCTGCCGGCCGGTGGGGTCGACACCCGCCAGCTCGGGGTCAGCATCAAGAACCTGCGCCTGGTCGGCCGCAGCTCGGTGCGCGAGCTGGCGATGACGCGGCTGCCGTACCTCACCCGGGACCCGCGCGACCTGTCCTGGCTCGAGCCTTACCGCACCGTGCTGGCCAACAGCGAGTACACCCGCGGCTGGGTGCAGAAGCTGTGGCGTACGGACGCCGACGTCCTCTACCCGCCGGTGCAGACCGCCGGGCTGGTGCCGGCCGCCACCCGCGACCCGGTCGTGCTGGCGCTGGGGCGCTTCTTCACGCCCGGCCGGGGGCACGCGAAGCGTCAGCTGGAGATGGTGCAGACCTTCGCCGCGCTCTCGCGCTCCGGCGCGCTGCCCGGGTGGCGGATGGCGGTCGTGGGCGGGTGCGAGGGCTCGCAGGAGCCGTACCTCCGTGAGGTCATCGCCGCCGGTGCCGGCACGCCGGTCGAGGTGATCCCCAACGCCACCCGGGCCGAGGTCGAGCGCCTGCTGCAGACCGCGTCGATCTTCTGGTCGGCGACCGGCTGGGGCGAGGACGCCGAGAAGCGCCCGTGGACCGCCGAACACTTCGGGATGAGCACGGTGGAGGCGATGGCAGGGGGGTGCGTACCCGTCGTCATCGACCGGGCCGGCCAGCGCGAGATCGTCCGCGACGGCGTCGAGGGCTTCCGCTTCGAGACCCTCCAGCAGATGGGCCAGCGGACCGTGCAGCTGGCTGGTGACGACG
>JAABUZ0100000557.1_pt1 | contig 89466 bp, 94 predicted proteins | sample 5562091 | NCBI WGS metagenome assembly JAABUZ01 (sample SAMN12813069, study PRJNA571459) | rock metagenome | isolation source: Antarctica rocks | place: Antarctica: Victoria Land, Linnaeus Terrace sud | collected 2015-12-21
GGCCGACGCGGTCAATAGGGAAGAAGTACTCGAAGACGACAGTCACAGCGCAACCAGCTCCGCTGTGGAGGATGCTTGCGAAGAACTGCGCAAAGATCCAGAAGGTAACAGCCCAAAGGCAAGGGAAAGGCCTGGCACATGCTAAGATAGTCGTAGGGTCACCCCAGATTGTCTTAGAAGACGAGCCACTGGAACCTGCATCTGCCATGGAAGCCGCTTCACACCAAACGCCACACCCGAGCACAACACATATGAGTCTGGTGACCCATAACACCGAACCAGTAACGGATCAGAAGGGCAAGGACGAGGACGATGACTCTTTTGTTAGTGTAATCCAAACTCGCACGCCTTTGAAGATGTCACAACCCGAAGCCCGACCTACATTGGAGGAGGAGAGAAACCTCATGGACCCCGAACAACACGACACAACCATCTGTCCGTCAGAGAACCAAATAGAAGTCAAGGAAGACTCTTTCGTAGACCAGATAGTGACAAGGTCGCCGGTGAAGCCAGCATTGCGCATTGAAGACTCCGTCGAAGCCATCGATGCTTTCGAGGACGAAATCGAGAAGATCGGAGAACAGCTTCCAACTATAGACAATGCAGTATCTTCTGCAAAGGCCAAGAAGCAACAAACCGTTACAAGGAGCTCTCCACGTAAGAAGCGGGCCGTTGGGATCGCTCCTCCAGCTAAGGGTAAGGCGGGGAGTCGTCAATCTATTAGCAGACCCCAGAATGCCACTACCAACAACACTGCCAACTCAGATCTCACCAGTGGACCGAACGCCATCCGCTCAAGAGCCACAACACGCATCAGTTCGATCCACAAGGCACCCTTTCAAACCAAGAAATCTTCTAAGCCGCCTACGACTTCAAACTTCGAGCTTCCCGGTGATGCTGTTGCACGGAAGTTGAAGGAGCAGCATGAGGCACGACTTGCTCCTGAAGGAGAAGGGGCAACAAAGCGTCAGAAGATTGAGATCAAGGCAGTCAAGCCGGTCAAATCAACCAAGCCGCCCACTCGCCCGTCGTTCGAGCTTCCTGGCGAAGCTGTTTCGCGCAAATTGAGAGAGCAACGCGAAGAGCGACTGAAACAACAGGAGGGTGGTGAGGCAGAACTGAGAAAGATTGAGTTCAAAGCACGTCCTGTCAGACACAGCATGGCACCCGTGGTGAAAGCGACGGCGGCGAGCAGAGCACGAATGAGTTTGGCCAAAGGGGAGACCGTGGAGATCAAGCAATCGAAATCTAGAATATCCAGTGCCCAGCCCGCATCTAGTGTCAGACGCCCTGTTTCCATGGCTCCACCGGACGCCAGTAAGCGTCAATCCACCCTTTCGGTCGCCAAGCGTACATCCACAGCCGTCAACAATCCTTCGGCGAGACCATCGCTGGCAGCACGTACGAGCACTTCTCGTATGTCAATTGCTATACCCTCCCAGCGTATCACAAGCAATGGCAAAGGTGCCCACCAGACCGTACGCGGCAAGGAGGTTTTCGAGCGTAGTAAGACTGCCAAAGACGAGTTGGAGAAAGCGCGCAAGGAGAAGGAGGAAGCTGCCAAGAGAGCGAGGATCGAAGCCTCGGAACGTGGAAGGATAGCCTCGAGGCAGTGGGCCGAAAAGCAGAAAGCGAGGAAGGCTAGTGCTGAGAAGATCAGTGGACAGGAGCAGATGGTGGCGGCGACAGCAGCTTGATGAAAGTCTTTTCTGGAGTTATGTAGTGTGGCGCACGACATACGGCATGTTTTTCAAGGTGTAACGGTTCATGACAGCACAGGCGGAGGCTATCTGATGCAGGGCTTCATGGCTTCATGCCCCCAGAGATTGTAAGGCACTATGCCTAAGGTACTGTCGCATCTGTCTCTCTTCAATGGTATATAGCAACCTAAGTCACCACCCACGTTCCAGATCTCTGTCTGCCCTCGTAATAACCATGACTACGACGATAACTTACTTGCATCGGTTGCGAGCACCTGAGCCGCACAGTCAGAATGCTACACCTGGCTGAACCTAAAATCTTCACTACTAGCACCAGAGCGAGCTATTGCAGTATTATCGACGGATCAGATATGGAGATGTCCGGGAGGTCGTCCATTGTATGTACATTAGCTCTATCTGTTATCTCTCTAAGCTTTTCTCCATGCCACCTTCTGATCCTCCACTATGGCGCTGTCGGAGCCCCTTTATCCCACATGGGTCTTGGAATACGGCATTCTATAATCAGCGCATCAATGTGCCTCTCTCCCCCTATTCCCTGACATTGTCCACGCCAGTGCTACTCCCATACTGCTCCTTCATCGCCCCACTCCCCTCCCCACTCCCCAAACCCGTAGCCTCCGCAGCCATGCCCGCCGTCCGGATCGACACCCCGCCCTCCTCCTCGTCATCATCGTCGTCGTCGTCACTCAGTAGATTCGTATCATCCCGCGCTGCCGCCACTGCCAGCTTCTCCTCTGCTTCCTTCTCGGCGGCTTCTTCCATCTCGGCGTCGCTGACTGGCTCAGCGGCGGTATTGGGGTTCTTGAGAAAGCGGTCTTTGCTGTGGTCCATCAGGGGCGTGTCCTCGTTGTAGAGCCGGAGGAGCATGGCTTTGCGGTCTTCCTTGGGGAGCATGAGGTTGAGGGAGTAGTTGCTGCGCCAGAGGGGGAGGACCATGCGCTCGCTGGGGGGGTGTCAGCTAGTTTCCTCAATGTAGCGTCGAATGAGGTTGGAAGATGTGAGTGATAGCCAATGAGAAGGGGGTAATCATACCTGAAGCCATCCTCGCCCTCTCTAGGCTCAATCTTGAGTACATAGCATCCCCCTTCAGCATCCCGCACGCGCTCGCCAATTTCCCCGAGGTCCCTCCACCCGTCGTTATCTACCTTGGGAAACATCTCGACGAGCAGCTTCCTGAGCGTTTCTCGGCTCCATAGATGGATGACTCTTTGTTCGCCGACGTATGGCTCCAGCAACGGCATGCCTTCGGTCTGGATCCGCCATTTGCAAATTTCGGGCTTTTGCACGTCTTGCTTCACGAACATCTTGACGCCGCAATGCACGAACTTGATCCCTTGTCCTTCGTTCTCGGTGAGGATGTCGCGTGCTAGGGCAGAGGTGTAGTATATGGTTTTCACTGGGTTAGCTTCGGCGTTGCGGACCATGAAGCGATCTAAGGGAAATTTAGGGGAGAGACGGTAGAACTTCTGGATGAACTGGAGTTCTGGATGGTCAGCGGGGAGATATTTGAAAGGCTCTTCGAACGGCTGCCCATTCGGACGAGGTTTGCCTAGTCGCTGGCTGCCTGAGGGAGGTGCCGGTTTGGGTGCGTCCGCCATCTCTGGACGAGTCAAGTCCAGTTCAGCGCCCGGTGGTGGTGGCCAATGGACGCGTCTGTCCGCTGTCCCCTCTGGCGTCCAGTCTTCGACTGCATTTCCCGGTTCTCGAGTCTTAAGGCGTTTCGCCGATGCGGCAGCATCAGCTACAGCGTTGAATTCACGTTTTTCTCCCGTAACGGGTTCATCAGGCGCATTTTCTTGGTTTTGCCGGGCTGCTGGTGTCTGTAAGTATGCGCCGCCGTTCTGTTGCGGTGGGAGTAGTTCATCCAAAGCATCGATCTTGTCGGTCATATTTGTCCCATCTTCGGGCTTTGCTTCGATCTCATCCACTACAGCCATTATGGACGATTTTGGCTCGGTCTTCTTCGCCTCGCTTTCTGGCTTGGCGCGTATCTCGGTCCTCTTCTCGAGAACGGCGATGAAAAATCCGCCGGTATCTTGCAGATAAGGATATATGCGCATGCATCTTTCGAGTGGAACTTCCTGTCCATCCTCAGAACGTGGAAACATCCCTTCTAATAATTTCCCGAAGCCGTCTGAACCATCTACGGACTGCTGCTTCTCGACCTCAGACCACGATTCCCACATGCGGCCCTTCTTGTCCATCACCTTCCAGTTTTTCAGCCCTTGCTGTCGCTTCAGCTTCGGAAGTGAGTCTGCACAGTCCACGATGTTGACGTTCGAAGAACCACCGCAACGCTCAATGGCAGAAGAGATGACCGCTTCATTTTCGACAGGGTTCATGCTGCACGTTGAATATACTATTCGACCGCCAACCTTCAACATCTGTAGAGCACGGACCAGGATTCGAACTTGAGTAATGAAGAGACCAAGTGCGTTTGCCGGATTCCAATCTTTCCAGACGTTGATATTCTTGCGACCAGTGCCGTCCCCGGAGCATGGCACGTCTGCGAGAATGCGGTCGAATTTTAAATACCGGCTTTTGGGCGAATTTGGTTCGGGCGGTAGCTTGATCGAAGGGAAATTTGTGGCGTCGTGATTCGTTACCACAAGATTTGGCGAATTCAGTCGCTTTGTCTGATGTATAAGCAAGTGAGATCGCTTGTAGTCCATGTCATTCGCTATCAACAGCCCAGTTGTTCTCCCCTGGTCCGACCAGTCACCGTCCTGCTCAGGAGACGACTCCCCGGTTATCGACTCCATCGCACCATCACCGTCCATATCCTGAACCGCCCTCCGCATGCGGGCCTCTTCTCCAGCATGAACCATCTCCATCAGTTGGGCTGTCTTACTGCCGGGCGCCGCGCACATATCGAGGACCGTCATGCCTGGCTTGACGCTCATAAGCAGAGGTGGGATCATGCTGACGGCCTCTTGCCTGCTGATGTTGCCAACATCCGTCTCGGAGATCAAATACCTCTTGAACGAAGCGAAGGGCGGAAAGCGCCGCACGACTTGTTTCGAAGTAGTCATCTGCCAGGCCAACTGATCTGGATACCATGGAATTGAGATTGGTGGATCCACTGGCTCGTCGTTGAATGTTATGCCCGCAATTTCGGGGATGTGATGATCTATGAGTTTTTGCCGGACAGGAATGGCATGCCTGGAACTATCATCAGCAATGGCCTACCATGGACCATGGAAGCGTGACTTTTACCCTTTCGAGCCTGTGAAGCGGAAAGAATTGGGTAATTCGCGGCGCATCGCATCCCAAAAGCTCTCGCGGTCCGCGTCGGGAACCAGGTTGAGCTCGTTATAGTATTTTTCGAACAAGCTGTTCGTTTTGGGAATATCATCGTAGTCTGCTCGCTGTGAGCGTTGCCCGCCGCCGCGACCCCGGCCTCGTCCACCACCTCGTCCACCTCGTCCACCTCTACCCTGGAAACTGTCAGCATTACGCTTTTCGAGAATTCCGGAAATATATACTCTCTGATTGCCCCGTTTGCCCATAGCAGAAAACACCCGTATGATACCCGGACGGTAGCAGATGTTCTATCAAGAGCTTCATCTCCGGTGCGGCGGCCTCGAAACCTCAATTAGCCGCCTGTCTGCCAACTCCAGAACATTTTCTTTCCCAAGAGCCCAGCAAGTCACAGGTATCAGACCGCATAATGGTCATATGTCTAACCTCCTATTACATCCTACTTCAACAATGAACCGAGGTCAAAAGTCGCCCACCGAAGCTAAATAGTCTTCACAATTTTACCAAAGAAACCTTGTCAGTCTCCGGGCTCTGTCACTCAACTAGCGATTCAAGGCTTTTCCAATTCACCGGCATCTCCGAATAGTGCCACGCTTTATCCTGGAGCGTTGGCAGAGTGCTACTTCCAGGGGCTGGCTCAACAGAAGGCAACTGCATGGCACTTCTGGGAAACACCATGGACGGAATGGCGATAGAACGTTCGACGAGTGATGGCCCAGGGCGAAAGCGGCAAGTCGTCAAAGAATATCAGCAGCATAGCCGGAGGATTCAGAGGGAGCAACGAGAGAAGGGCTTCTACAGAGGAATTGCACCTTCAGTCTACATTTACCTCTACTTAGCTTGAGTAATGCACCCTTGTCGCCTGTCTCGTGAGGCTCTACCTGCGCTCAATGACCCAAGATAGGAGGAACCATGAGACATTTGACGGACAAGGACAAGCTATTTGCCACCACTGTTAAAACTCTTTGAACGCACGACGCAACTCCTTCCGCGTAGTACGATGGGCAGTTACGAATGTGGTCAACCACCCTGCAATCTCTTGCTCTTCTACAGTGGCAGATGAAGTGTCCAGGCAAGTGCTCAATACTTCCAATGCATATCCAGTCTCGTCACTTGGGTCCAGTACGTATCTCCCGGACTTCAGCGAGCCACTTTCGAGTCGCTTGTCCCTTTCTTAATGAAGTGACGCCGCGTTTATTGAGTCTTCTGGTTGGGACTGAGCGGAGCCAGGCTCGGCTAGCAGCATCGATCGTATTGAATGCCGGCAACCTTCGAGACGATCAGGGACGAGACATCGCCTCAGCCAGCCACGACCTTTGAAACCCAGTCCCTCGGCCACGGAATCTTTCGTTTGTATTATGATTTGGTAGCAATTCTTTTGACGTACGCCTCGTTCCGTACCTCGCTGCCATTGCCAGTCAGGGGCGTCTTTGCTTAATACTCCCCGTTTGCTCCTTCCTCCTTCATCGTCGCCCAGTTCTCTCACTTGTAGTCTCTATCTACCCAAAAAATATAAATAAGCTCTCAAAAAGGCTTCTCTTGTCTCTTGCTCTTCCTGCCTTTGGCTGTTTCATTATCACTACAGAACGCAAGTGACAATATTTAACCGTTGCGCTGGCATAACGCAGTCAAAATGTCAGCCATCTGGGGCGCTGCGCCGATAGATGCCAATAGCGTTTCTCGCGGCGAAACAGCGCTACATGACCCAAAACCGGAGACAAAACCTATCTGCGCATCGCTGCTTTCGGACATGCTCTCGGCAAACCACCTTGCTCTAACCAAATTCTCCGCCCAGAAAGCAGTCGAAGAGTGCTCAAAGCTTCCACTAAACGATCCGTTCAACAAGTGGATCGCAAGTACGACGCAAACGAGACCTATCAGCACTTTCACAATTGTCAAGACTTCCTCAGCTTCAACTCTGACGAGACTGTGACTTGGAAACGCCGAGACAAACAAAAGACCGATGAAATTCCTGAAAGAGATGACGGAACACGGCGTCAAGGAAGCCCAGGAGACTGTTTTCGAGAGACTTTTCGGTCGGAGCTCGAGAGCACACGGGATAGCCAATGACAACAAGTACGTGAGGGATCTGAAGACTCTCGCCGCTGGGGTTGCGCGATCCCTTGTCAAGGAGAAGGGAAAGACGACGTGCGAGGCTGCAGCAATCATGCTGATAAACGCAATTGAAGCTATAAAGAAGACACTCCTGATGGTAAGTCATAGTCATCGACTACAGAGTACAAGACGGCCAACGCTGACCTTGTCCAGTTCACAGACATGATGGCATACTTTCTCGATCAAGAAAACGCCACCGCTTAGACAGCCGTGCAGGATCTTGCCAATGCGAACGGCTCGGAAGCCGACAAGAAGCTAAGGAGGTGGGTGGTAGAAGGCCAGCGCACAGCGGTCGATCAATAGGTCGTCCGTACAAAAACCTCGGCTGGAGAACAGAATCCGGTATTGGCACTGAATTTAGTATGTTCGACCTCTTGCATGTACGCGAACCTGACCGTCCTTCAAAAACGAAGCCGTTCAAATGGATGGACGGCCAGATTGTGTGACCATCATCCGTCAATCTATCTAATAGTAGTCTGCTCACTATTCAATTTCTCCCTCGTCTCTTGTAGCAAGGCCATCACGCCTATGCATCTTCTCTTTCGGCCAGAAAACAATCCCCTCAACGTGGCACTACTGACATTCCTCACGAGCAACCCGCATCGCAAGACCACAAAGTCTTGCCCAAGGCCACCGCCATCGACCTAAACCGCCAGCTCAATGGCTACCTCGTCTACGGAACCAAGAAAACAGCAGATTGGATACTCACCAGAAGACTATCATCGGCTTGACGAGCATAATCGAGTACATCGCTCAACTAGCATACCTACGCCCCGCGCACAGGAGCGGCTCAAGGCTGCGATGACCAAGGATGTCTATCGATACATGACGCCGCAGCAGGACATGCTGATACCGTTCCCTACCAGCAAGCCCCCGCAACTCCGACTATGACCCATTCGAAGACCAGCCGAGCATCACCTCTCCTTTTGGCGAAAGTCTGGTTTCTCGTGAAGCCCGCAAATGCTGACAGACTGATTTGCGACAGCTTGGAACCTCCGGTACGACGCAACTGACGCTGTCAACGAAGGCGTTGGTGTCTTTAGGGGATGGGGGGCTAGGATACGGGCTATGGCGCGAAGAATACCTGTCCGCTAGATCAGCTGAGCAATGATGGTGGAATATGTCCTGAAAGTCAGGGTGCTCTGACTCGGCAAGTGAGGAATTGCATTGCCAGTCCGCGGCACAGTAGGCGTGTGCTCTGAGGTGTCTTGCTACAGAGTAGAACAAGTAACATATCTACAAACCCCACGCTCGGGCACGGTGTACCTTTCACGGGTCAATAGTTGATAATGGAAATTCTGATCCATTCCGTGAGCCTCCCTTTCCTGGGTTTTATACAGTGTCTGTAAATTGTTTTGATGTTTCGACGCTTCAGCTACGGGTCTTCACTGGTTGATGTGCCCATCGTCATTTTGTTGAGACGTTCTCTTACGAAAGTGCTGAGGGCAGCGCACCATTTCTTGACGGGGAGCTGGAGAGGCACTCAACTCAACGCAGTGCGTTCTTAGTCTAGAAGAAGTGCCTGCTTCAGGTTGAACATGAGCAAATTACCTGCACGGGGACTTGCGGGGACTTCTGGACGATAGTGCAGCAAGAAGCTTTGTTGATAAATAATCCGATACACCACATCTACAATGTCTACCTCCAGCAAGGCCAGGCGCCTGCAAAACCTCCACACATAATGTATCATAATTGGCACATGGAGCACCCTCATACAAACGAACACTCAACTAGACAACCAATCCAGGAACTCCGGCGTAAAATACGACACCACGATCGTAGCCCCCGCCCTCAGAATTCCCTCCGTACTCTCAAACGCCATAGCCTTCAGGTCGAACACGCTCGCTTTCGCACCCGCGTGTATCATCGCAAACTCGCCACTGACCTGGTACGCCGCAACCGGCAGATCCTTGCCAATTTCCTTCGCATCACTGATGATATCGAGGTACGAGCTTGCAGGCTTCACCATGATGATGTCCGCGCCTTCCTGGATATCCCGGCTTATAGCGCGACGAGCCAGCCCTCGGCCACCTGGTGGTAACTGATAGCACTTCCGATCGCCGAACGAGGGGCAAGAGCCCGCTGCGTCGCGGAAGGGCCCGTAGAGGCAGCCGGAGAATTTGGCCGAGTAGGACATCAGTACTGTCTTGTGGGCGATGCCGGTCTCGATGAGCTTCAGTTTGATGGCGCGGATGCGGCCGTCGTTCATGTCGCTGGGCGCTACGCAATGAGCGCCGGCTTCTGCGTAGGCAATTGCTACGTCGCTAATGCGATCAACAGACAACTGATTGTTTAATGACCCGTCATCGCGCAGAATGCCGCAGTGGCCGTGGGAGGTGTACTCGCATAGGCAGACGTCTGCGACTATGAAGAGGGAGGGGAAGCGGGCGCGGATCAACCGGATGGCTTGTATGACGGGACCGGAAGGGTCGTCGGCTGCTGTTCCCAGGGCATCCTTGACATTCGGCGCGATTGGTACGCCGAAGAGAATCACAGAACGAAGACCTTTGCGGACGAGGGGTTCGAGGTGGGTAACGAGTTTGTTGAGGCCGAGGCGGTGCTGATTGGGGAGGGAGGGAATGAGAGTCTCTTCGCCGGCTTGGTCGGAGATAAAGAGAGGATAAATGAGCATTGACTATCGAACTCAGGTCAGCAATCGGACTCGGGATGATACAGGGGACTTCTACCTTTGTCAATTGCCTCTCCGCTTGCCAAGATCTTGCGAGAGGATGGCTGTAGCCCCCGTGCAATTGACTGGAGATATCGCCCGAGACGCTGACACTTGTTGCAGCGGTACTTGTGTATGATCTTGCAGACGAATTGACTCTTGATAGTCGAGAAGCCCGTGATCTGCGGTCATCTTGGTCGCTGTCACGGAACGAGAGGTCCTGGACCAGGCTTGAGAAAGACATGGTCGGGATATCGGAAGGGGAGAATGGAGTGCCCGCAGGTCAGCCTTCTGTAGAGGTGGAACTATAAAATCTATTCTAATTGAGAAAGAGCGAGAATCTTGCAGGTCAGGGCACGCCTCGGCGATGGATCGGTGAAATTCGAAACAGGTGGATGGCGGCCTTGAAATATGGGGCGTGATAGCGTCCGCTGCGAAGACAGCAGGTATGAAACGAAGGAAGTTCTATATAGACACTATAGAGACGTTCCTGGGCTTTGTGCTAACAATCGGATATTGAGAGTATGTGTGGTGCCCCAGATGGCTTGATCTGACGAGAGATTGGAAACTCGATTTACCAGCCATGTGATTGGCTCTTCTTCGTGCTGAGTAATCTTCGGACTCGGTAAGCGAGAGAGCCGCGGCCCGAGGATCAAGACGCTTGGTTTGAAGATGTCAAACTTGTAGTCTTAATTTCGATCTTGATCAGGACATGTCAGCATGATTGTTGTTGAAGGTTTATATCGTCACATCGATCTCTCCAAAGGCACGTGGCTGCAGAGTTGCATGGGAAGGAAGCCCGCTGTTGATGTATTCCGTTCCAAACCAGGCCTGTATTAGCTCTTCCTTAGAAACATTGGAGCACGGCGTAACGATTCTACTGTGCCCACAGAAAGACAGGTCCGTCTATAAGGTTTCAATGTCCGGGCTGGAGCAGGGCGCCAATACGTTAAGAGCTCGTAGTTGCAAGCGTGTAGCAAGGATACCTTGAACCCTGATGGTAGAGTATAATGATGTCTCTTTGTAGGATTGTTCTAGGATATTCTCTTGCCGTAGTTGACGATACTGCGATTTACTCTCTGTTTCTGGTAGCTCCATAGTAAAATAGGCCGACCAGTTATCACTTCCTGAAAAAGGCCGAGAAAGCGTTACGATCCGTCCACCACTCTAGTGCACCGCAGGCCTGAGTATCGTTAACGCTTGCCCTGAATCGCACTTTCCCCAAACGAAGCACCTCAAGCTTCTAGCACAGTCTCTACGTTTACGCCATCTCATGACATCGACGTTCCACACATTCGTCAGATGTCAAAATATACAGGCGTCGTCTTTCAATGATGTCCGTTGAAGGTGATACGAGTTGGTCATGACAACTTATGGGAAGAAGCGGAGCCTACTCCCAGGCTTCTCCGTCTTTCAAGATGACCAGCCACGCCCAATCACAAGTTCGAAGCTCTCAGGTAGGCCTACGATTCTTCTAGTGTGCCGTTCTGTTACTGAACTTGTCCCAGCAACTACACGACTTGGACGGGCGAAATCGGTCGTGCAAAAATCCAAGGCTCGTGTTCGATCAGATGACGACAGCATGGACGAACTAGCTGGCGACTCACTCTTGCTTAACTCTGCACAACAGCCAATGCGGTCTTCCTTTCAGAGCGATGTTCCCATGCCAGAGCCTCTCAGACCCCGATCCAGCAGAGCTATTGAGAAAGCACTCGACAAGCCCTTGCCGCCTATACCTTCCAATGAGCCTGGCAATCAAGGTCAGCCGAAGAAAAGCAAGCCTGCTCTGACCATCAAGACGACCAATCTGAGGATACCAGCCAAGGCTGAGAAGCCACCCTTGAGACCAAAGATCTCGAACCCCATGCTCCAGAAATCTGAAGAGAATGACAACAACTCCGCTCTGAGACTCGTCAACGGCATCCAAGAGGACACATCCGAAAAGGCCCCAAAGACCAGCACGAAGGACGCGGAACTCTTGAATAAGAAGATCACGACTTTGATGCAACAAGCGTCCGCTCGCGAAGCTCAGCACGCCCCAAAGACGAAGAAGGACCGCGCCGCAGCCGACTTCATGTCGAAACCCTCTCCTCTCCAAAGAGGAAAGAACGCACTCTCGAAAGCTACGCGAGCTATTGCTGGTAGGTTGAACAGCGGTCGGAGGCCCATGACACCCAACATAAGAAGGCCAGGGCCCATTGAGTCTAGCCCAAACAGCTTCAAGGCTTTGGAATACCATCCGGAGCCACGAGCTCATTCTGCTACCATCGAGCGGCGCATAGCTGAAGGAGAAAACCTCAGCAATACCAAAATTCAGAGCATAACAGGGGACGGTAGTATTCCACGCAAGCCCCTACCGGTCTACGAGAGCATGAAATCTCAGCGAAGCTCTGCCGACTCCCTGGTCAATCCTTTCTCTGACGGCAATCAGACTGAGGGAACGATCTCGCCTAAAGTCCATGCTGAGCTTGACTTTGACTTCAACAAGCGTAAAGGCAAAAGCAAACAACTTAGTCGAGCGCCCTTTTCTTTCGATGATACTGCGCCTGATGTTACTTCCAAAGCATCTACAGAGGCGCCGCGGCCTCTCAGGTTTTCCAACAAGATCAGTGGGCTTGCCCAGCATCCAGATGTGATGGCCTTTTCGAGCAGCCCCATTGGCTACTCTACACCACGTACACGCCTAGACCCCGATTCGAGATTTTATGAGCAGAAGAAGGTACCAAGCACTCTCAAACGTAGCCCGTCAATCCTAGAGTTCAGCTTCGAGGAAAGCGATGAAGAGGAGATCAGTGCACAGCCAAAGATCAGCCATCCCTCAGACCCCACGATGAGCGTCAAGCGCAAGAGCGCTAACGACGACCTCCGATCCAGACTTAGTCCAATTACAGCCAAGAGACCTAGACGCAGCTCTGACGTCTCCAGGGACGATCTGGCTTTGTTAGATGAGTTCCGCCAACTCGACACACACGACATGAATGCTTTGCTGGACAACAACAAGAATGCGAGTCTGGAGCGACCCAACACATCCGACAGCAAAGTGAAGGGTCTGAACATCTTCGAGACTGCCAAGGGCAAGGGGCCTCTGACCAGCGCTGCGGCGTTGGCCAAGCGGCCGCGGGTCCGTATGCAGGCTGCCGGACGGACATCGATCCCAAGACCAAATAGCATCCTGTTCAGCCGGGAGTCCAGGGCGCACTTCCGGCTACGCGACACGACCGATGGGGATACAATGGAGGTCGATGAGCTGCAAATGTATGATGGCTGTTTCAGCGTTGGAGGTGCGGCGAAGAAGTAGTTTTTACGGAGAACAACCTGCTCTATTACCTCGTGCCCATGGTCTCTATTCGAACACATCAGAACATTGTTATAGGGGCTACATATTGCGAGCTGGGTTTTAGTTTTCTAAGCAGACATGGTTGTGACTAGCTCGGAATATATAGCATTAGCATACTATTAGATAGGCTGTCATCTTGGTCGCTGTGCAATGGCTGGGTACAATAGCTGGACCTCTATACAAGTAGCTTAAAAGTCTAGTGTCGTTATAGTGGTTTACCATCGTGTGGAAGCCTCGTGCATTGGTTGGTACCGTCCTGATGCCTGACACACTGCGACTTATCAACTCTGGCCAAAACTCAAACACGCTTTTTAAATCTACTTTGCACCACTTCTGCATTCTTTCCGGCCGTGGCTAGGATCATACACAGTCATCGCCCACTGATCTCTCTGTCCAAGCAATAGGTGCAATGTGAAAGACTTTCGGAATTCAAAGACTCGACGCTTGATCACCCGATCCTGCCTCCTTTCCTGCCTTCAAATAAATGGCGTTAACCATGCTCCTCAAGGTTTTCACGTTCGAAGGGGACACTTCTGAACAGAGCTTTCTTCCGATGAACGTTGATGAAGAGACTAGGACAGATATGCAGAATGGAATATTCTGAGCAGTGGACAACGTTACTAAAACGTTTCTTCGGTAGAGTTCAATGACTTCCGATCGTATCTGATAGAGCACTAGGCTACTTGAGGTTAGGTGCCGCTCAGTTCACACTGAAATTGACGTCAGCCCAAGGCTCAGTCCTGACCTCAGAATATTCGATCGAACAAGACAGCCCACCTCCGGGCGCGACAGTCACTGTGTTGTTGACGAGGCAATGGAGGCGGCTAGGTCACATGCTAATTGGCCGGAACCTCAGTGGTCAGGTCACCATCGAATCTGCATGCACTGATGCGATGACTTCTTTATGATTGCGAGCTTTGACCGACCAATCCAATCTGTCAACGTCATGTCAAAAGGGTAGGGTCTGTTGACGTAGCTGCCTCGTTCGGGAAGCTTTATAGGTCGAAAACTTCAAATTCTCCTCTCACACAGACATAAAATCATCCTCTGTCCATTCAAGACCAGAATCAGACCAGTTTTCCATATTGTAATATATCTACTGATAAACACCTCACAACATGGACACCGTAAAGAATGCCGCAAAGTCCGTTACGAGCGAGGGTGACCAGTTCAAGAAAGGTTTGCTCAATGAGGCGGATTAGAGGAAGCCTTTACTCACCTCTTCCAGGTCATCAGGTTCCGACTCATAACCTCGAACAGCCTGGACTCCAGTCCGAAATGAAAGGTCCTGCCCCAGCAACCAAACAGATCCCCACCGAAGATGGTGGCTACCAAATCTACAAAGCGGCCGGCAAGCTCGAGGGAAAGAAGGCACTTATCACTGGCGGGGATTCCGGTATCGGCCGGGCCATCGCTATCCTGTTCGCCATGGAAGGCGCAGAGAGTCTCATCAACTATCTGCCCGAAGAAGAGACGGACGCCCAGGAGACCAAGAAGGAGGTCGAGAAGGTCGGCGGCAAGATCCATCTCTACCCCGCCGATATCACCAAGCAAGACAATTGCAAGAAGCTGGTGGAGGAGGCCGTGGCGAGAATGGGCACCATCAACATCCTTGTCAACAACGCAGGGTACCAGAACATGATCAGCGGCATTGCCGACCTCTCAGAGTATGCTCCTGTCATAATGCACACGTACTGCTACCTTATCACCAGTGTGCTAACTCCCACCCACAGGGAACAATGGATCAAAACCTTCGACACCAACATCCACTCCATGTTCTTCATCTCCAAATACACCCTCGCGCATATGAAATCCGGCGACACAATCGTCAATTGCGGCTCCGTCAACGCCTACGTTGGCCGGCCCGATCTCCTTGACTACACCTCCAGCAAAGGCGCCATCACGGCCTTCACCCGTGCCCTGGCCAACCAGCAGATGGAATTCGGCATCCGCGTCAACCAAGTGTGTCCCGGTCCCGTCTGGACGCCATTGATCCCCTCGACGATGAAGGACTACGCCATGGACCAGTTCACCTCGCCGATGGGGCGCCCCGGGCAGCCGTCGGAAATCGCGACGTGTTTTGTGTTCTTGGCGAGTCAGGATAGTAGCTTGATCTCGGGACAGAGCTTGCATCCCAACGGCGGTGTTATCGTCAATAGCTGAGCGGTATAGGCTGGGTTGCCTTGATGAGAGATGGATCTATGCCTATTAGGATGTACGTGTTTGTCATACTAGGTAGATCAGATACGCAGCCAATGGGAACGTCTTCTTCTTCTTCTTCTTCTTCTTCTTCTTCTTCTTCTTCTTCTTCTTCTTCTTCTTCTTCATGCTTCTCCCATGCTCGGCCGTTGTCGAGGTTTAACCCACGCCCCCGGCAGTCGGTCTTCAGCTCCGATGTTACTCTTCACTGCTCACTTCTGACACCCTCGTTCTCCTCGTCTTCTCCTCCTCGTCTTCTCCGCCCTTCTCCCCCCTTTGTCCTCTCCATTCCACACCATCACCACCGACCGTCACACCGCGACAGAGCACCTACCTTGATTCCTTCTCATCTATTATACCGCAAGAGGTATAGAAGTCACCCCCCGTGCACCTTCACACCTTCCAAGAACGACATGTGCCAGCTGTGACATGCAATTGCCGTCAATCCAAGATACTCCTGGGCTTCACCGCTGGGGCATGTCGTCCCGTAGAAATCCACAAATGACGAACCGTGGATTCATGAGATCCATCCCATGCGGCTCAGCAATAGGCGGAACAACCCCAGCGCTCACGGTTCACACCATGCAGAGACTACAGAGAGAGAGAGCGTAATGATGCTCCGTTAAACTTAGCGTCTCTCAACCAACCAAAGAATAACCGTCTGAATGAATAGTACCTCCAAGAAAACACACCGCACCCAAGCCCGTTTATCAATCTGCAATCCACAGAGCAACACCACGTCTACTCTCGTCACACCGCAACTCCAACCATCTCGTTCCACTCATCCCCCACTCCATTCACCCCCCGACACCCCTTCTCCTCACACCGGTGCTTCTGCCACCACGGAGCCCCTGTTCCCGCTCGACGTCACCCTCCTACTCGGGGTCCTGACAATCGTCGACGCCTGCCCCAGGCTTGCTGATCCCCGTGCGCCGTGAGCATACGTATTAGCCGCGTTGGAGGCTCGGCTCATGCTCCACACGGCGTCGCGAGAGGTCCCATCGAGATCCATGTCGTGGGTCGGTGGAGAGTTGTACGGGGAATTAACGATACGTGCATTAGCTGGCCCATAATACGGTGGCTGCTGCTTCGTCTCGACAGGGCCGCGCTTCTCGTCGTTCCGTAAGGGCCAGCTGACGGCGAGGTATTTATCTGGAACCGGGTACCAGTCCGGTTCTGGGTGAGGGGTTTCAGTGACGCCGTAGAGCGTCTGCGGAGGTGGTGTTTTGGGCTTGAAGAGTTGGAAGCGCTTGCTGTTGGAGCGATAGGGGAGGGGAATGTGGTTGTTGCGGTGGTTGAAGAGGGAATGATATTGGGACCGGTAGGTGAGGAGAGCGCATAGGATGCCGAGTGGGATGCTGAGAAGGACGTCGGTGGCGTGATGGTTCTGGAGAAGTTGTCAACCAGCCAAGCTCCATAAATTAAAAGGACTTCAATCGTACCTTGTCTATGATCATACCCACAGCGACGAGCAAAGCCCCAATCAAGGGAGCAACAATGGCCAGATGCTTCCCAAAGTTGGTATGGTAGTTCGAGGAAGCCTTAAGCTTTGCGTTGAGATATAGCGCCAGGATTGTTGCTGCAGCGAAAGCGGTTCCCGTATGTCCACTTGGAAATGACTGCATTGCATCCGGTTGCGGTCGAACCGTACAAGCTGCGATAGTCGCCCACTGCGGGGAGTAGCGGGTTTTGGTGAACCCGAGTAAGCTACCATCGGGTTTGCATTCGGTCAGGAAGTATGGCCTTGGCCGGGAAATGAAGCGTTTGAATATCTCTTGGAGGAGTGTCCTTTCGGATCGTCAGTGGCGGTCCGAGCCGACCTGGGGACGAAGTACTCACATCAAGGCTAGAGCTTTGGAAACGGCCCAGAGTGCGCTATTGGCATCCCAGAAATTTCGGACGAAGACTTGCATGAGTAGGATTACAAGAATTGGCAAGCCTGTGCATACGATAGCGGTATTGAGACTGGATATCACCTCGGTCCCACGAGGCTGACTGATCGAGATCGGTCCGTACCAGAGTCTTCGATTAGGATCGTACCATAGGGGGAATACCCTCTTGTTCATTCGATAGCCTGGGGCCCAGAGCCAGAGTGCCCCGGAGACGAAGTATACGAGGACTATGAAGAGAGTGTCGTAGCGAGTAAGCCAGGAGTAGTTTAAGAACCACCGTGGCAGCCTTCGGATATAGTAGCTGTAAGGCTTTTTCTGGCCGCTGATCTGTCCATGTTGCGCCGACTCGGTGGCATGCTCTGTCTGCGGTGCAAGTGGGGTTGGGCCTTGAGGATTCATTATCGTCATTTTGTGTAGTGGCGGGCACAAGCCTCCACTGGGTGCAAGGATATTGTAATACAATGCAAGACAATGCTGCTATAGCGAATGGATGGTGCTCTTGAATCAATCAATATCTACTGGAAGTGTTTAAAGTACAGAGATCTCGCGGGGAAGTATAAGTACCTTCCTTTGGTGAGAGACGCTGAACAGTACCACAAACAAGGAAGGTACGTCTTGCAGGGAAATAGTGAGACGTCCCTACCTTACAGATATTGCAATTCAACAATATCAGAGGAAACCAGTGACATTTGAATTGAAAGATAGACCTCTAGCGGCAACCCTTTCAAGAGCGATCGAGCAACCGTTCGTGGCGATTTGCTTGGTTCACACCACCTGTGCTGCGTCTACGTAGTACTCATTTCTCCTTGTCGTCGAACAAGAGCTCATGCTGCAATGTCTAGCGCAGTCGTGGATTTCCGACGGATGGCCATGTAGTGCCCAGAAAAATGGGATTACCATCTTCCTGACCAGACTGATGCTGCCTCACGATTGACTAGAAGAACTTTCACCTGCACCAGATATCAGAGTAAGCCAGCGAAGGTTGTCTTATATTCCAGGCCCCCACAAATCTCTAAGACGAATGTATTTTTTCCGGTCGACAACACTAGGCCGAACCTTTTTCTTTGCAGAGATGAAATCCTCCAATTTGATGTCGTCGTTGCGCTTGATGGCTGCATAACCAGCTCTACGAAGCAGGCTCTCTAAGTCCGCTCCACTGAAATCGGTGCAGCTTCTCGCAACCTCAGCAATAGCATCTGTATAAGGTATAGAGAGGTTTCGGCTCATTGTTTGGAGTATTTGATCTCGTTCGTCCTCACTTGGAAGATCGACGAAGAGGAGGGTCTCAAGTCTGCCTGGCCTGAGCATCGCCGGATCAATGATATCCGGTCTATTGGTAGCAGCAATAACGTAGATGCCTTGACGACTGCTCAGACCGTCTAACTCTGTGAGTAAGGTATTCACGACTCTCGCAGAGGACTCCGACAGTGCATCGTCCCGTTTTGGTACAAGTGCATCCAATTCGTCAAAGAAGATCACGCATGGAATGGACGAGCGGGCGCGGACAAATACCTGCCGAACAGCCCTTTCGGATTCCCCCACATATTTATTGAGGAGCTCTGGCCCCTTGACGCTGATGAAGTTGGCTCTCGACTCGTTGGCTACAGCCTTTGCCAATAATGTCTTGCCGCATCCCGGAGGACCCCATAGGAGGACTCCCGTAGGCGCTGTAATGCCGACTCGCTCGTACTTCTCCGGATTCCTGATTGGCTCCACAATGGCTGTGAGCAGTTCTTCACGCACAGGCCGGAGTGCTCCAATGTCTGCCCATGTAGTGTCCGGTATTGTCGCAAATCCTTCACGTTTTGAAGATGGCTGTATCTTCGGTAATGCGGTTAAGAAATCATCCATGGTGATGGACACTGTTTGGGTCGCTACAACGGGCGGCTCTTTTGCACGCTTGATCAATCGTCGTAACTCAAGGACTTTGGGCGATGCTTGCTCGGCGTTATCGTCGACGTCCACATCGCCGGCTTGTGCTTTCAGCGTATCCAGGAACCTCTTAATGGCGGCGGAGCCGGCTGTTGCCACCAAATCGTTCAAGTCTGCACCAACAAAACCCGGTGTCTTCTTGGCTAAGAGACGATAGTCGACGTCATTGGGAAGAAGCATCTGCCGTGTTAGAGCCTTCAGGATCTGCGCACGAACCGCCTCGTTGGGAACACCAAGGTTGATCTCCTTATCAAATCGTCCGCCACGACGTAGGGCAGGGTCAAGGCTATCAGGCCTGTTCGTTGCTGCTATTACAATAACAGCTTTGCCGCCAGTCTTTTCCAGCGCTAGGTCGTCCATGCATGTCAACAGTTGAGCCACAATCCGCTTCTCCATCTCTCGCTGAGCACTTTCACGCTTTGGTGTAATGGCGTCAATCTCGTCCATGAAGATCAAACATGGAGCCTGCTTCTTCGCCTCTTCAAAGTGCTCCCTGAGCGCCTTCTCTGATTCACCAGACATGCCAGAGACGATCGAAGGTGCAGAGAGCGCTATAAACGAGACACCCAGCTCTGCGGCGAAGGCGTTGGCAAGCATGGTTTTACCACAACCAGGAGGACCGTGAAGCAATATTCCGCGCGGCGGTTGTATCTTCGATGCTGCATAGATATCGGGCTGTAACAATGGCAGCACAATTAGGTCTTCCAGTTGTTGTATGACCGAGTCTATGCCTCCGAGGTCTGCAAGTGACACATGCGTTGGAGAAGACCGGTCGATTTGAGGGCCGGCTTTACGCTTCTTCAACGGCGGCTCTCCGTTTGCCTGGCGCTTCTTCGACTCTCCGGCCATCGCCAGAGTCTCTTTGCCATCTGTCGCAGGTGTATGGGAACCACTTGGACGAGGGGATCCTTTCGCCCATGCCCCAACAATACTTCTGTTCACGCCATTCGCGGCTTTTGAGAGGTCAATCCCATCAAAGTCCCCTTCGATGGAGCCCACTTCATCGCCGCTGTTCGCCTCCTCTTTGAGGAGATCCAGGACACGTTCAATGCTATCTTCCAGTAATCTCTTACTCTTCCGGTTCAAGCTCGAATTCGAGTGTTTGATCTTCTCGTAAACGATCGGCACAGACAGTCGCTGCAGCTGGATATCACCATACTCTGCTTGATGGTCTATAATTGACTTGACGATCTGGTAGACCTGAGAGGAGCTGTCAGTATCCGAGGTTGTTCTTGATAAAATTCTGAAGCCCACTTCTCGATCCAAGCCTTGACCCAGAGTAGCTCTTCCACCGCCGTATCTGGCAGGCATTTGATGCTGGATGTGCGCTGCGATTCGCACAAAGTGCTGCCTCGGCCGGTGTCCTCACCCGCTCTTATCGATAAGAGAGCCGATAAGCTAAGCGGATGTGGTTTCACCAATAAATGTATTAGAGAACCATGAAAAATGTGAGTATACTGTATGTTCTCAAGGTCGAGTTCGCCCCCATGATCATGTTATTATGGGCAACACTTCGAGTTCGCACAAGATCTCGGCGCAGGACAGGTGTGGCTATCGCCAGCGCACGGTGGCGGTCAACTAGCTGACCAGTCTCTAGAGCCATCCTGGACATGAAAAACCAGCGCGACAAGCTACATCAATATCAAAAGCGCATCACGGTCATCACAGATCGCGAGACAGCTATCGCCAAAGAATGCCTTGCCCGCGGCGACAAGCCAAAAGCGCTTCTCGCTCTACGGCGCAAGAAATTCCAGGAGTCGCTCTTAGCGAAAACTGACAGCCAATTGGAAACACTAGAGCAACTGACTAGCAACGTCGAGTTCTCGCTGGTACAGAAGGATATAATCTACGGGCTGCAACAGGGCACGGGTGTCCTCAAGCAAATTCATGCAGAAATGGGCGGGATCGAGGCTGTTGAGAAGCTTATGGGCGAGAGCGAGGATGCGCGAGCCTATCAACAGGAAATCAGTGAGATGTTGAAGGGCCAGATATCGAATCAGGACGAGCACGAAGTAGAGCAGGAGCTCGAGGCTTTGGAGGGCCAGATAAGAACAGAGGAAGCGCCAGAAGTTTCTTATCCTGTAGCTCCGCGGACAGAGCTCGATGGTAGAATAGAGCAGACGAAGGGACAGCATGCGAGGGCAAAAGCACGTAGTGAAGGACACACGCTACCAGAGGCCGCTGAGCCGATGCTGTCTTAGTAAATTCGCCGTCGGGGCGGTCTCGTTGGGACCTTGGGCACAGCGATGGAGTCATGGAGGGTGGGAGACCGCATGTCTATGGACCTGGCATTATTGTACATATTGTCGTATATTCGTCATATACCCAGAATCCGGGTCGAAGCTCCCGAATTATACATATCCCACAGCTCATTCCAATCTTGCACGTATCTTCTTCTACATGCCATGTCGAGTACCGCTCATGCCCTTCTCCCCGACCCCAACGATCAGATCATGATCTTTCGGGTTCGCAGCCTTCTCATAGAGGACCTCTACAGGCTCTCTTGATAGATTCGTAAAGTCGCCCTTGAAGCCAATCCAGCTGATGCGGGTAACCTCATCGCCGTAATTGTCCTCTATGAAGAGGGTTAAGCTGTAAGTGTTACCGAACAATGTCCGCTTGACAGGGTGCTCCTGGATATCGGACGTCTGAGGAAGCTCGAAAGACTGCGTAGGGTTGAGATCACTGGCACCAGAGAAGTCTAAATCGTCCTTATTGGCGAAGAGCTTGAGCGTTCTAGGAGCGGAGGCGTCGGACGAGGTTCGGATGAGGAAGGAATGTAATTTTAGTGATCCTGTGAACCTGTCGACCGAAGATTTAGAGGCGTTCTCTTTACCATGGACGTACAACGGTATTACATACGGGACAAACATAAGCAGCTGCTCGTCAGCATCACTGATGAGCTCGGGCTCGGGGTGCATTCTTTCGGCCCATGGTTTCTGAACAACTTTGATACCGGCATTCTGCACGCTCTCATTAAGAGTGCGGACTTTATCGAAATCGATCTGCTTGTAGATCAAGGTTTGCAAAGCAGGGGTGGCTTCATCGGAATGATCATGCTCGTGGTCGTGGTTGTGCCCATGACCTCCGTGATCATGAGAATGATCGTGGTGGGACATTGCTTCTAGCCTCTAGGAAAGGCTTGGAATGCCGTTGATCTTCCAATAGTGGCCAAAAAGCGTCTCAAAAGGATTGTGCCATGAGAAATCGATCAATAATATATGGGCAAAGGACTAAATGGATCTGTAGGTGGGTGAATACTTGTTGCTCTGCTCTTCACAATAGCTTCCTGTGAAGCCAGGTAAAAGCTCTCTTTTACAGGATGCCTTCGCTCTATGATAGTGACCTTACAGAGAGCTGTGCTCTGTAACATTAGAACCAGAAGCCATACTCGATCGCTCTTGGAAAGCCTTCTCCAAAATCTAGAGACTCTTATAACCCAATCATGTCAATTCAGCCATTTACCTGATAATACGTCGACAAGGAATTGTCAAGTAACCAGTTTTTCTCAATCTTCGTTATGTCGCGGATGAACGTCTTGTTGCTAGTCTCTAATATCTCGTGGAAGATGACCCAATCAGCTTTTCGATTCTAGAGAAATCCAACGTTAGCCCAGGTAATCCATCGCTCGCGTTCGCCACTTACAAACATCAATGAGGTTGGATGAGCATGTAATACCACGCTTCCATTGACAGTTTGGAAGGTACCATCTGGTTGCATCCTTGCTGCGTGAGCAAAGTACCCTGTTGTCAGACACTTGCGGATTTGTACTCCTTTCTCCACCAGCTCTCCATCTTTCATCTGGGTGGCCAGTGACTCTTCCACGTTGATACTAAACCGCTCCAAGTACCTCTTTAATTGATTACGGATGCTCACGGCTCTTGTCATGGATTTGAAATTGAGAAAATTATCTCGACACCAGCGTGCTTCTTTTCTGCCCTTAGTGACAAATGCTTGGTAGACGTTAAGTAGTGTAAGGTGATCGCCTTCTTCGGCAGCAAACTTCCGCCGGGCGGTCTCTGTGGCCTTCTTCTCTCCGTCATGATGGAACCATACAGCGCCTTGCAGACTAACCATCGCTGCAATGGACAAGATCTCACTAAGACAGCCAAAAGTAGGCGAAGACAAGAGGACCTTAGCCATCATTGGTTCCACAGAAAGCTCAGCCATACGTACGCCGTGAGGCCGCGTCAGTTTCGCATAGTCATCGACCGCATTCAGAGAGTATAAGAGCTCAAGAGCGCGAATCATCAGCTCGGCTGGTGGTCGTGTAAAGAACTCAAAATGAAGGACGTTATCAATGCCCAGCGCTTTCAGTTGGAGAATTGTGGGCGCGAGATTGGATCTCTGTATCTCCGGCACTGTTGCGTCTGGCATGGCGTTGTATGCAGCTTCTGTGTACAGACGATAGCATTTTCCTGGCTTGGTCCGCCCCGCTCGACCTGCTCGTTGCGTAGCTGACGCTTTCGAAATCGGGGTAGCCGTCAATGTCTCTATCCCGGTCTTGGGATTGAATGCTCGAAGTTTGACAAACCCGCTATCAATCACGTAGACAATGCCATCAATGGTCACAGAGGCTTCTGCAATGTTCGTAGAGACAATGATCTTTCTTGTATTTTCCGGTGCAGGCTCAAAAACGTAAAGCTGTTGCTCGGTTGTAAGACCTGCATACAATGGCAGGGCAAGTATCGCTGAAGCTCGCGGATGAAGACCAGCAGTACGATCTGCAATCAGCTGGATTGCTGTATCAATCTCTTCGCGTCCGGTCAGAAAGATCAGGATATCTCCTTCTGCCTCACTTGCATGGATATCGAAAGTGGTTTTGACCGCCCGCTCGACATAGTCTTCTGCTGGTTCTTTCATGTAAAGAGCGTCGACTGGATACATTCTGCCTTCTAGGCTCACGATCTTGCCGACATCGCCACCTAGCCGATCCTCTTCTCCGTCGTTCGATGCATCCTTACCAGCAAAGAAGCGCAAAAAGTCCTCTGCCTGCAGCGTTGCACTGCTAACCACAATCCTTAGCTCGGGCCTTCGTTTCCTGATCTTCTTTAATATGCCCAGCAGAATATCGGTGCTTAGCGACCGTTCGTGAGCCTCATCAACCATGATTACGGAGTAACGTGACAATAGCGGGTCTGCTAAGGCTTCACGTAGCAGAAGCCCGTCTGTAAGAAATTTGATCCGAGTCTGGGCACTTGTCAAGTCCTCGAATCTGATAGAGTAGCCAACCTCTTCACCCAGCTTGCATCTCATCTCCTCGGCAACTCTGGTAGCGACTGTTGTCGCGGCCACTCTGCGGGGCTATTGGTGTTAAATGAATAATCCAAAATCGAACCGGCTGATGCTGGACCACGACTCACCTACCTGCGTCACCGCCACCGCCTTGCCGCCACCGCACCATCCTGCTTGTTCCAGAAATTGTGGTATTTGAGTGGTCTTCCCGCTGCCGGTCTGACCGACCACAATAGTGACAGGATAAGTCTCTATCAAATAGAGAAGGTTCTGACGGTGCCGCGCAATTGGCAGCAAAGATGACGGCTTGTACAGGGATGGAATGAAAGAAGTTGAGACATCAAACTCCGCAGCCATGACCGCCACAAAAGAGATGCTCCTCGCTTTAGCGCTCCAATGAAACTTCCATGGTTCTATGAATTCTTTTGAGAAGGCACAAGGTGATTGTCGAGTAGCTAATTTAGTAGAGAATCAATATATCAAACCAAGGAAGTAAAGACTCTCAGTGTCTCTGGGCTCTCGCAATGGTTCACGGACATAGAAGAGAAAAGCGAAGGCTCGCAGTGGAATCTATTTGTTTGTCCCTCAAATGTCTTGTTGAGTGAAGACGAGCGACCCCCGTGTCTGGCGGAATAGCAGCCGGAAGAACGTCGATAGAACATCGGCCTTGGCGCAAGCAGCGCGCGGCCCCGCCAATGCCATATCTCCGTTCAATACTTTAACCTCGTTGAACCGCATTACAGTAACCCCTAAGACCACCTTACATTATGTCGGAAAGCGAGAAGTCTGTATGTCAAGATTGCTTCCCCAGTTTGAAAGCAGGTGGGCTGAGAATTTTGCAGAAACCTCCAGAGTCCCCAACTACGGCCAGAGAGCTTGATTTCGACGACGAGTCTCACGAAATGCCCGCCTCACCACAGCCACGAGCACCGAGCCCCAAGCAAGAACCGGCTACAAATCTGCCCGCCCCTGGCTCAGGCGAAGATGTTGCTCCACCCAAGCCTCCACGCCCAGGCAACCCGACGCGCCAGGCCGAGAATACGCTGAAGGAAGCCTTTCCGAACATTGACGTGGCTGTCATCAAAGCCGTACTGCAGGCGAGCGGGGGTAGCGTCGAGCCAGCGTTCAATGCGCTCCTCGGTTCGCATCACCACTTACGATTAGAGACAAGTATCTCTAATACCCCTCAGGCATGTCAGACCCCGATTCGCAAACAGAACCAACTCCTCCACCGAAACCACCGCGGCCAACGCAGTCTCCCTTGAACCAGACCTCCACAGCTCAGAGCCAACTAGCCGCCGATGAACAATACGCTAGGCAGCTAGCAGAACACTACAATGGCGCTGCTGCGTACGCTCCTCCGAGAACAGTTTCAAGGGATCAACGAGGACCAGGGGCGCCCCTCCAGAGACAGTCGCCGAGGCAAGACGACCTTTACGACGATCGCGAACGCAGTTTCATTGACGGTACGCAAGGGGGCTAACATGAAGGACGCTGCTGACAGGGCATCAGATGACCTGCCAGTTATCCGGGACAATATAAAAAAGGGTTTTCTAGAGACACAGTCGAAAGTCAACAGCTGGGTGACCAATTTGAGAAAAAAGATTGATGGCGACGACGAACTCGACCCTCAGGGTCGTTCGAAACCAGCGACAGGCTACCGACAGCCTTCATTCAGTGGCAGGAGAAGTGGGGATTACCAGAGGCGCAGCCAAGACCAGGAGAGATACGATGCCGACCCGGAAGTACTTGGCGATGACTTCACAGGCCTTCAATTAAAAGACACAGGGGGTACGGTTCCTGTCTCTCGGCGTAATCTGCTTCCTCTAACAGTATCAACAGCCCCGCGACCACCGAGCCGACCACTTGCCAATCCAGACCTCTTTAAGCCAACTGCTTCACGGCCTCAGGCGCAAGGTGGTCGACGAGTCTCGTTCCAGGAAGGCCCTCCAGAGACAATCGGTGTTCAATCACACCCAACTCCCGATCCTACGATACGGTCTTCGCCTGCAGGAATAAAAGCAAGCAAGTGGCAACCATTGGCGGCAATCGACCCAAGCCCTGTCACGGATCATGATCCCTTCAGCCTAGGCGACAGCGACGACGAGGATGCGAAGAAGAAAGATCCGAGAGCCGATGACAGTGAGCGCTTGAAGCAAGCTGCGGCTGAGGCCATGTCCGACGGTATTGGGACGCCTAGCGACGGGAAGCTTGAGCCTCATGCAAAATCTGGGAGCCTGGCTACGAGGGATAGAGAGACGGAGAACCTAGTCAACAACTCGTGAAGTTGCCATCATTAGCTTGAGGATATGTAGGGCATCTCAGGCCGGCAACAGCGGGCAAGATTATGTGCCCATGGGTCTGCGTTGGTCGAATTGTTCAATGTAAAACAGTGTAATCGTTACATCTTTCGCTTTTCTATCCTGGTAGTTCTGCCTGAATTATCCATGGTCACTGTCATTATGGGTTCCGGGAAAACCGGCCTGAGATCCATGCTAAGCGATATTGGACTCGTGGAATTTCATGCGCGTCGTTTCTCAGTGCGTCATGAGTATCTTCTTTGTGACTCTTCCGATGCCTCCGATGCCTCATGTTCAATCATGACTCCTTGAACCTGCGCCGTCACCCTCAATGCTGACTTCTTTATTGGTCTTTCGCAATTCCTTAATCACCGTCTGGATGTGCATGCACAATGAGCTTGCAATTCCACAGTGACTATGCGCAGACCGCCTACCGCAAGTGCTTCTGGGTTGACACCATTCTCGATCATTGACACGCATAGTGATATTGTCTGTCGGTCCAAATGGGTGTTCTGCGGATGGAGTTTACTTAGCATAGTCCAAAAACCGGTAGTGAACAGTGTTAAACGTACCAAGAGCGTAGCAATCTCCATCAAGATATCAATGATCTCTCGAGCAGCTAGTCGCTTGTCCACTGCGGTAGGCATGGCGTAAGAGTTGCGGCGGAGTTGCGAAGTGGTACCCCGTATCGTAACCGACGTTCAAGCGGATACTCGGGCCGACAACGGCTGGATTTAGGTTGTGCCTCGTCTGTGTTCTGGTTATCTTTAGTTGCATGCAGTCTACTGATGCTCACAAACCTAAGTAAGGTACCTTAGGATTCATCGTTGAACACGCCAATCTCGCATGTTCGCCGTCTGATGCAGTTCGCAGTGGCGGTGAACTTTTCGTCAGGAAGGCGAACATGGTGAACCAGATGCCACTGAGGTGAGATCACGGTGGAAAGCTTACGGTGGTTCCGCGAATTCCGCGATGACAATCGAGGATTCCTGTGATTGTCAAGCAAATTCGTCTCGACGATACGGGTGGTCTCGGCGTCATTACTAACATACTTACAGCTCCAATTCTCCTCTCCCTTCAGACGTTCAACCCACAACATGCTATAGACCGCCGAGCTACCACCGACTCGGTGGCGTAATTAAGAACCATAGGCGCTTCATATAGACCTCAGTCCATTCAGAATTTTCCCAGAATTTTCCCAGAATTTTCCCAAAATTTTCCCAATCCAACCGACCTCTCTTATCTTGATTTGTTTATTGCGCAAATATATACATATCGTTCTTTTCCCGACCAGCAGACCCTTCAAAGCGATGACCATGGACGACAAAAGACTTGAGAACCGTGGGGAAGACGTGCCCAGTGAAGATGCGGAACAGCAAACTGGAGACAGTCCACCAACAAGAGAGCCACCGCCCGGTCTACCGTTCTCTTTTCTCCACGAGATTGCTTTCGTCTTTATTCTGTGTTCTTCACAACTTCTTGCACAAGCTGGCCTCGGTAATACTCTGATACCACTGCACACTATCGGTCAAAGCTTTGGCACCACGAATCCTGGTCAACTGAGTTGGTACGTTGCGGCCTACTCATTGACTGTGGGTACCTTCATCCTCATCGCTGGTCGGCTGGGGGACATCCTGGGACACAAGCTCCTTCTCATCTGTGGCTTCCTCTGGTATGCTTTGTGGTCTCTGATAACCGGCCTGACTGTTTATTCCCACTCGCAAATATTCTACGATGTCTGCCGCGCAATGCAAGGTATCGGGCCTGCTGTACTCTTACCTAATGCTGTAGCGATAATGGGCCGTACTTATCCCCAAGGAAGGCGGAAAGATATGGTCTTCAGTTTATTTGGTGCCACTGCTCCATGGGGTTTCATCGTTGGTGGCGGCTTCTCCTCAGCACTGGCTGAGCGCGCGTGGTGGCCGTGGGCTTACTGGTGTTTGGCAATCACTTGCTGCTTGGGGGCGGGCATGGCGTTCTTCATCATCCCCCCGCGAGTCAACGATGAAGTCATAGACAAGTCATTCGATTATCTGGGGTCCGTTACCGGGGTGGTAGGCCTTGTACTCCTTAATGTGGCCTGGAACGTGAGTCATTCCCAAAATTCATTACATTGACGTCCACCACTCCGGGTGAGGGAACAGGTCGCAGAAGTCTCCTATGTTTGACGTGCTTTGCATTGAAGAAATCACTGATTCGAGAGATTTATAGCAAGCACCAGTCGTCGGCTGGAGCACACCATACGTCTACATATTACTGATTATCGGCATCATCTTTATCCTCGCCTTTTTTTTCGTAGAGCGGAAAGTCAAGACTCCTCTAGTTCCTTTCACAGCTTTCTCGCCAAGGGTTGCGTTCGTGCTCGGAGGCGTCGCCTTGGGCTGGTCAAGCTTTGGAATCTGGATCTTGTATTCTTGGCAGTTCTTAGAGACCCTTCGAGGTATATCACCTATGACTGCTGCAGCACAGGCCACCGTAGGTTATCCCTTCCCAGCCTCCTTTTCACCCTTTTGAGCGTTTCAAGAGCCTTGAGACATGTCTAGCGAGCTTTCTCTCGAGAGACATGCTTTACGTCTCTATCCACTCACTCGAGAAAGGAATGCTAACTCCGAAAACATGTAGCCCGCCGGTGTTTCTGGTCTCTGTGCTGCAATCACGACAGGGTTCTTACTGAGTCGTCTCCACCCCGGCCTCATCATGGGTATTGCCCTTCTGGCTTTCTGTGTTGGAAATGTTCTCGTTGCGACTCAGCCCATCTCCCAGTCCTACTGGATCCAGACTTTCTTATCTTTCATCATCACTCCGTGGGGAATGGACATGAGCTTTCCTGCAGCGACTCTCATTCTGAGCGATTCTATGTCCAAGGAACATCAAGGCATCGCAGCGTCACTAGTCAACACGGTTGTGAACTACTCAATTTCAATCGGGCTGGGTATTGCGGGGACGGTCGAAGGACATGTCAACCACGACAGCCAGGACATGCTCCGGGGCTTCCGCGGGGCTTGGTATGCAGGAATTGGACTCAGCGGTCTTGGGGTCATTATATCGGTACTCTTCATTTTAAGTGAGCGTGGGCGTAAAGAGCAGATATCGAAAGGTTGATAATGCTCGGTCACATGGTCGAAAGTGTGGTTTGTCTTTTGGACCCGAAGATGTATACAAAGAGCGATAGAAAGCTCTGCATAGTTAATCGAGAGACCATTCAAAGTATATGTCTCAAGCAATGTCCGGTCACGGCATGATCACAAGATGCATGTTCTGCTCTTGATGCAACAGAGACGTAGCGTCCCGTAGTTGGCCAATGAGACGCCAGAGGCTCTGTCACATGCTCCGTACCTGCGATCCACCTGCAGTACGTACTCTACTTTCATCAATCATTGCATCAAGTACACCCTGCCCTTCTCCTCACCGACTCGAATGATGCACTGTGTGCGTGCAGATGACACTTATCGTTATATCACCTAATGAGCCTCTCCATATACGAATCAGTAGTCCAACCCATCTTACGTCGGCTCTCCCGCTCAAGCAACGATAGCGACAACCCACGGGGCGCTGCGAGCAACAGGGCTGGCTCAGTTCTACGCGGGAATGGAAACGCAATCGCTGACTCGCCTAGTCTGGAAGAGGAGGACGTTGTTGTGAGGCCTTCCGAGCTGGTCTTAGAGCCAACAACCGAGCCTCGACATGTCGCCCTGGCTGGTACAGAAAGCGGCGTACGAGTGGACGACTCAGTAGCTCTGCCACACGAGAACTACACTCATGGCACACGCAGGAGTCAGGATTCTCCGTATGCAGGTGTAGCCAGGGACCCCTCAGCACAGGGTGACGGCCTTACGTCAAGCAACCCATCGCATGGAGCTCCGCAAAGCCTCACATCACCTGCTTCATCTGACAGTAGCTCAGCCCAATCATTACAAAGTCTGGTCATAGAACAAGCAAGAGAAGACCCATCGATAGGGGCTGCGCAAGGAGGGCGTACGAGAAGTGTGAGTAGCCTTCCTACTCGGGTCGTTGAAGGGCCTTTACCTGCAGATGATGGGATGAGTGTGCTACGGAGACGCATAGTCGGAATTCAAAGCGCAGACACTTCGCAAGAGGAAAAGTCCCGGGTAATGCATGCGCTGATGACAGAGCGCTATAATATCTCGTATCCGATTTTGCATTTTCCTCGTCCGAGATCACACTCACCAGGAAGCTTCTCTAGTATCGATAGACCAGCTACACCACGCTCGACTCAATCCTATAGCCATATGAATCTAGCAACATCGCCACCTACGTCTCTCTCCTCGGTCGCCAATGCTGTTGATCCTTTCAATCTTTCACCCGAAGACCGTCAACCAACATATTACTCCAAGCCACGCTCTCCTTCTGATTTTCAAGATTGTCAAGGTACAGTACCTGACTCGGGGAACGGGTCTAGCGAGTTCGCGGAGGAATTCGGTTGCGCCCATTACAAGCGAAATATCAAGTTGCAATGTTCGGCCTGTGGCGGCTGGTATACCTGCCGTTTCTGCCATGATGACGTCGAAGATCACTCCTTGAACCGACGAGAGACGAAGTACATGTTATGCATGTTCTGTGGCTGCGCACAGAAAGCCTCCCATATCTGCGCAAATTGTGGAGAAAGGGCAGCGTGGTATTACTGCGACGTGTGTAAGCTGTGGGACGACGATCCAAGGAGGAGTATTTATCATTGCCATGATTGTGGGATATGTCGAGTAGGCCAGGGCCTTGGGAAAGACTTCTTCCATTGCAAGGTGCGCCATATTGATAGATCTAATCTTCCTAGACAACCACTCACCGCCTAACAGACATGCTGCGTATGCCTATCGATCAAAATGGAAGATTCCCATCGCTGTATCGAACGGTCGACGGATTGCGATTGTCCAATATGCAGCGAATACATGTTTACCTCTCAACAGACCGTAGTTTTTATGCAGTGTGGTCACGGTATCCATCATGAGTGCTACAAAGAGCATATGAGGAGCTCCTACAAATGCCCCATTTGTAGCCGAAGTGTTGTGAACATGGAGACTCAATTTGGCCATTTGCAGAGGCAGATCGACATTCAGCCTATGCCGCCGCAATTCAGAGACACTAAAGCGCTGATTTATTGCAACGATTGTAGTGCCAGGACCACCGTCAAGTACCACTGGCTTGGAACGAGGTGCGAGGTGTACGTGGCGAGTATTGTCTTGACATTGAGTACGAGCTAAAGGTCACTAGGTGCGAGTCTTTTAACACAGCACAGCTTCGCATTTTAGCGGGACAGGACCTAGAAACAATCCCTTTTGAGGTCATGGACAATGACCTGAACCTCCAACCGCTGCCCGACAATCAAGCAAATCCTTCGCGGCCACCATCCCGGGGCAGAAACCCTCAACTTGCCCGACTGACACGCCGGTCCGGAACATCCACATCTGCACTGCAAAGCTCTCGAGGCGCAGATACATATGTGGCCCGACGAGCCATACGTTCTGCATCGCCTGGTGTGTCATCTCGACACCCTGCAAATGCCACATCCGGCCGCTCCAGCATCGAATCGATGGATGCTGATGATGAATTGGAGGAATATAACATCCTCGGAATGCATAGCCCCGGTGATCGGGAGGTATTGGAGTTTCTGCACCGCAGCAGCGAAGGAGAAGATGAACAGGATGATGAAGAAGTAGATGAGGACGAAGATGATGACGAAGCCGACGAAGATAGGAGCGACGAATCCGGATCTGCAGAAGGGGAGGACCCCGATCGTATGGAGATTCAAGGGCACTGGTAAGGAACATGCTACTTCACTACCTGTTCGGTAACATTGTCAGTTCATCCATCATGATACCCAGCATAGCAACGAATCGATTCTTGCATTCAAAGGCGCTTCAAGTAGCGTAGATCTGGTCCATGAATCTCCTAGTGCTACTTTTCGTCGATATCATTCCAACGATTCATGAACGGTTTCAACGATTGAGCAGTGTGTTCCTTACTTTCTGACAATGATTCCCTCGCTCCCTCAAAATGCACTTCCTTTGATGCCATTCATTCATTTACTTCTGATCATGTTCGCCCGGGTCGGGAGACACTACGGAAGGCATGGAGTTATCCTATGCCATAGTGGAAAGATGTGCATCGAATTCTCTTACGCTTCCTGAAGAAGCAGATTGACGAAACACCGATGGGTTCATCGACCCTCGAATTCCCCGATGCGAAGAGACGAAGCGTTAAAGCACCCCTTTACCCACATGGAGACCGAACAGCCAAAAACAGCCGAAGTATTAGCAGATAATGGAGTGGTCCAAATAGATGACATAATAGATGAACAAATGATAAATGGACCACCGTACAAATGCACGGGGTTGGATGCACGGGGTATGACTAACCTTTTCTGTCCCGGATTGTTCAAGGAATAGCCATATATACCGCCTCGCCTTGCAATCCAAAAAGGAGATTCCTTTACTCAAACCCCAACGCCTCAACCGTCCTAGCCATCTATTTCTATGTCCATTACTCCACTAATAGCCTACAGATACACTCTTGACCATCGCTTCCCAAACCCTGACGATGCGAGGAAAGCTGTATCACCGGACTTGTTCCTGCCTCACAAAATTGCATCCTGCGCCTTTCTCTCCCTCTCCCGACTCCTGCTCTTCGCCCTTTTCTTCAACCCCCCAAAAACCATCTCGTTCGCCAACGTCGCATCCACGCTCTGCATCTTCCGCGGATCCCTCTCCACGATACTGAAGTGGCTTAAACCCTCCGTCAAGCCCTTCAAGCTTTTCGCACTGTGCGACCTCTTGTGCTCTCCGAGACTCGCGAGACTCGTGGAGCTGGTATTCGTGGACCGGATCTGTGGGCTGAGAGCGCCCGAGCCTGCAGCCGTATTGTCGGACGAGTCTGTTGGCGTAGGGGCCGTGCTTTTCCGGGGGTGGTGTGGCAACATCGAACGCCAGGAGATGTGTTTTGCGGGCTTGGGCCTTTCGGCGGTGAGTCTTTCCGCGGTGAATTTGGTGCTAGTGCTGCGTATCTCTTCTATACTCTTCTCTGTTGTTGTTTGTGGTCCTGTGCTGTCCTCCAGCACCCGCGACTTTTCACTGTTGCTCTCTTTTGTAGCCTCCGCGAGGTCCGACCTCTCAGTCCCCGAGCCTGCCTTGCGCTTCTTGCCATTCAGAACGACTGTTCTGTCCGAATCGGCAGTGTTCGAGCGAGCTGGCTCAGGGAACGCAGCGACAGCACCATTGGCATCGCTGTCGTACCCGCTGGACGAGACATCCGAGCTCAGCGCACCGGACTCGCAACCGGATTCGACGTCCGATTCGGGTGGTCCCAGGGTGAAAGCCGGGATGTCTGCCGTTGCTAGGGAATCACGCTGGGCGACGACTTCTTGGAGGCGATCGCGCAGTTGCTGGTGCCAGCGGGGTTGGTCCTCGAGCTGGTGCCTGATCTGAAGGCGTAGAGATTGGCTGTCAGCTATCGACTTCTATGTACATGTGATGTTGACGGTATGGGAAAGGCCTGCCTACCTGTTCTAGCTGCTTGTCCATTCGTTTGTTCCCTTCCTTCATTGTTACCAGCATTTCGATCGATTTCTTGTATCGCTCTTCGGAGCGCTCGTCGGCTTTCCCGACCGCTCGCTCCATTCTAGCGTCGATCTCGTTGAGTAAACTGAATGCGTCGTAAATAGTTGATGCAGACCCTTCCTGCGGGTATTGGAGCGAGGACATGCTTGAGATCTAATAGTGGAGGTGGATCGAGAAGGTGTAACGCTCATGGGGAAAACAAGGAGAGATGAAGCAGAAAGTAGCGTAGAAGAAAGAAGCAATAAGATATTCTCGCAGTCAGCGGTACGGAGGAAAAGTCTGGCATCACGTCATTGTGCTGGGTGCTATGGGCGAATTTGGATTTCTCATGCGGACGGCTGGGGAAGTATCAAGCCACTTTCCCAACAATATCACGGTCGGCGGTTGGGGAAGGCTGCATGTCTACTCTGGGGCAACGGTCAACAGACCTCGGTCTTGGGAGTCAAAAGCGGTAGACACCAGTCATAGGACGACACGGGACGGATGAGATGTAGAACAGGTGCACTTGCTTCCTAAGTCTAGCTACGTACAGAACCTAGCAGGTACAACCAAAACAGAAATCCCAACGACCAAAAAAGCTCCCAAATCCTGATGCCAAGCTGTACAATTTGCTCAAACAAGTCCTACAATCTTCCCAACAAGCAGCCTCGACATCCAAAAATAGTAAACCAAAGCGGTGACCTCCAAACAATTCCCTCAGAGCGCCACCCTATTCCATCCTCAAGGGCGATCCGGCGACCCACTCCCACACACGTTCGATCGGAATGCGGTCGTCCTTGCCACCCAAAGTCCTCCAGAATTTGGCGATTTCGAAAAGGTACCTGGGATTGAGTAGTGCCATACCCGGGCTCCATTTAGATTCGGCCATGGCTTTGAGTTGCTTGGCCGCTTCCACAACGTCTTGATCGATGTTCTCGAAAATGTTGAATCCGTTGCCGCCGATAGCTCCATGCCTTTGTGCTGCCTTGATGAGAAATTGGTCGTAGAGAATTGCCAGGTTGAGCTCGTAGTGTTCCCTAGCGCCCTCGATACGAGCAATCTCCCTTTCGACTTTCTCACGGCCGTCGAGAAGTTGGGCATAGAAGTCGAAATAATCGTGGGGGTAATCGAAGGAGAGCTCGTAACTGTAGCACTTGGAGAAATCCTGCTGAAGGTTGTATAGATAGTCGAGAAGGTCGTTAACGGAACCGTAGTCCGTGTCGTCTTTGAAGTCGTCGTACTCGGCAAGCAAGTCCGTAGGCAGGAGGTTGAGGCACTTGGTGGCGAAGTCTTTGTGGCTCTGGGGAGGGTCGGTGGAGATAATGTGGTTGCACATTCTCATTTCGGTAAGGGGGTCGATGCTCATGTCGGTATGGGACTCCATGATGAGATAGGTGGTATCTGTTGTGAGAGAGTGAAGTATAGGGAGAAGTAGCGATGTAGATAGGCAAGAGTGCAAAGTATGTGGTGGATAGGCTTAATGATGTATGGTAGATAGCGGTGGTATGGATGGATTGTAGAGAGAATGGTTGGAAGAATTCATGGAAGAGCGAGGGAGGAGCCGGATTAAATACACAAAAGAGGCTGGAGATGATTCAGAAGTCAAGCAACTAAGAGGGAATTTAGAGAAATTCAGAAGCGTACACACAAGAGAGGCTAAAGATAATTCAATAGTCGAGCGAGCAAGAAAGAGGGAATTTAGAGGAATTCGAAAGTTGGTGGCCGAGAAGACCAGTCATATATTGCTCTTTTCCGAAATAATGAGGGTTTTTGGGCAAAATTAGAAGCCAGCCATTCGTTTCTGGTTCTTTCTCTTAGCCACAATATTCCTGCTCCCGTACAAGCCTGGTTCCCCTTGACTCATCACCATTAGTTGCGTTGAATTACTACTTGCCTGCATTTCTTTATCCAGTTCCATTGCCGGTTGACTGCCCGTGACTCCGGTTGGTACAGTTTGTGAAGATACGGTTCCTCGGCTATGCTTGCGGCGCTTCCTTGGCCTATCTTCTCTCTGATCATGTGATGTTTCCTCTGTCTGGCTTCCAGCTTCAATGTCTTGCCGGACCCTGTCCCAGTCGTAATCCCAAGGATTGGCGCCTTCAGTCCAGTTTTCGAGTAATCTTGAGGGCGTATCAGTGGAGTATGACTGCGGCATTATCTTTGTCAGTCGTCCAAGACGCCGGCTTGCGGCGCTCTCAGCCTGATTTGTGGATGAGAAGGGACTTGGAGAGCCGAGAGAAGGCGTTGGCTCCGGTGTAGGTAATGCCCGCCTCGGTGAAGAACCGATTCCCACAAGGCCACCAAGGCCGCCCATGTTCAAGTTTCTTACAGGAGATGGGGTTGTTCCTCGCACCCTCTCGGTCTTCTTTTGGGATAGCGCTGTGGCCGAGCTTTTGCGTCGAAGAGGGAGAACGAAATCTGTTGGGTCTACAGACTGAACAGAGACAGATTTAACGCCGAAGCGCGCAGTATCGAAGGGGTACTGATAGCTGGCGAGACATAGCTGAGCAGTGATTGACCTTGCTCTTCTCTCGATCGCAACACGTGCTCTGCTCGACGAAGCCGGCGACACTGAGCTTGCCCAACAGCGGACGAGACGGTCGTGAACACGTAACAGCATTAGGTCCTCCCCTATGCCCACAGCGCTGCCCAAACCTGGAGTGATTGAAGTTCCTATCCAGGGGTAACTCTCAGAGACATCCGGGTCATCTGATGCAACGGTATCAGACAGTCCTTGCAACATATCGACGATTGCATCGGATGCGATATCAATGTCCTTTACACTGAAGTCGAATGCTACAAGCTCAAACCTAATGATAGTCAGACATAGCATACGCGAGTACATAACGAGCATTCACTTACAGCGTCTTAGGCAATAAAAGCTCCTTGTCGGAGTCTTGCTGAATAACCGAATGTAAGGAGTTCAGGGTGTCTTGAAGGAGGACCGTCTTTTTCTCAAGAAGCTTATTTATATCTAATTGCAACCACTCCATGCTTAGTGTCCAAGGATCGTCTTGGATTGGTCTCGTGTGGCTTCCATGCTCTTCGGATTCCTTGACCGTCCTGTACAGATCTGCTTGCTTTGGCTTTTGAGTATCAGCGGCACCGTGCGAGAGAATGAAACTATCAATGCTAGCTCTCATGATAGGTCCTGGGACGCCTCTCTGTCTGTTTATGAGCTCATGACTGAAAGGGGCTGTAAAGCTCCGTGATTCGAGAGCGAGGATGCTCTGGGAAACGCTGAGATCGCCTTTCAGGACGCTGAGCTGATAGCGTTGTATTTTACCGGTACCATCGCCATACTTAGACCCAGTTAAAGCGTCTGTGGTTCCTACGCTGAATGAAAGAGCGCCAAGCACGACTGTCCGAGGACCACTGTCATGTGTAGCCTGACTAGATTGATCAGCCTGGAAGTCCGGGCAGTGAGACACCTGTAGTGGGACCTCGCAAATATCGCCAATCATGACAGTCGCATTGGTTGGTATGGAAGGTATTTGGAAAGAACAAAACGTATTGACGTTGCTCATACCAGAGCTCAGTAATGCCCCGGATACTGTATTGGTCTCAGTAGAGTCGCAGCCAAAAATGTGCCTCACGCTTACACTTGGAGTCTTGTACAACGCTGAGCTTCAAGCTAAGATCTCTAGGGTCCCTCAAATGCTTCCACGAAAGTATGATCGATATATCGACATTGGTACTTTGAGAATCCTGATCTCTTCGCCGATGCGATTGTAGCAAGAGCATTCGGGTTGATGTAAGCAGAAATGCCTGGCCTCTGTCTGGTGTACCTCTCTTGAGGTCGAGAATCCGGTCGTTGAACTGTGCTAAGCCAAGATGCGGGACTTTGAGCCGCCGAGGGGCCCCTTCGATGGAGAATGCGGCGAGGAGGTTTCTGGATGCGATTGCTATCGTATCTGCGTCACCCAGCCATATGATACGTCCCCAGCCATCATCGAAATCACCATCTGAATCGTCATCCTCTGCTAGACCACCACGTACATGCCCGCTTGTCACTCCTGTGATTTCCCATAACACTTCTCGCTGAGACCGGCTTTCAATGGCCAAAATACTCCAGTGGCCTTCCTGATCAACAACGGCAAATTGTCGAGCTTCCCAAGGATTAAAAGCCACATCAACGTGCGGGTACCCCCCCGTACGCCGATATAGCAATTTTAGAGGGGTAGTACCGGGGCTTCTGAATCGCCGACTACGGTCGACACCTTGACTGAGTCGTAGCCCAGGACTGATCAGGAGTCCTTTCTCCGTAATGAGCAATGGGAGCACAGTGATGTTGGCGTGATACCGGACGGCAAGCCATACTTGTTTATTCTCAATCACTTGTGCGAAACAAAGCTGTTGAATAGTGCCATCATGTCCGCTCCAAGATGACTCGATGCCTCCTTGAAAGATGTTCGACTCCATCTGCGTAGGGATGATTTCTCGCCAGCTGAGATGCTCCTGATTGAGACGGACGAGTGTTACTGTATCCCCTCCGATACCACCCGCTACCGCAGCCACTGGCACTGTCTCGGTACTTGAACCCTGTTGCGCGATGACAGGTACATTGCCGAAAGCCAACAGCTCTGACTGGAGAGGGTCACGGGGAGCAGCGTGCTCTTCATGAAATTCTGATTCTTGCGCCCAGCGTTGTATGAGGCGCATTGCGGGCGCAAACCCAGGATGTACATATACGAGCTTCCTGCTATTGTGATATCTTGAGAACGTATCGTTTCTGCAAAAGGGGATAGTCGAGGGTCCTTGCGCTCCCAGCCAGTTGACCGGGCCTTCTACAATATTTAGACGATTGACTACTCAGTAGATTTAGTCTAAACTCAACCTGATCGGAGAGCAGACTTACCAACTCCCGGAGTTCTGGCAAACGTCCATGCTTGTTGCTGTTCATCGTATTTCGCTTCGCCAGTATGACCATATGTAAGGTCAACGGGCAAAGCTTCAATCATTCGGTTTCAGTCTTTCGTTATACATGTGCAAACAATCGCGGTATGCGCAAAGTTGCATATCTGGTAACTTGGAACAATGGGGAATAATGGGGTCTTCTATATCGTATTATTGTCGAGCTTGTATTGACAGTATAATTTCGAAAGATCATCACTGTCAGTCAGTTGGTTCTCAAACCAATAATCCAAGAATTTTCGGCCCGCGCATCCGTTCTTAGTGTCGTCGCTTGGCCGACCATCAACAGACGCGACCAAATCACCACAGATCCCTTTTGTCAGGCTTTCGTCTCTCGAAGATAAAATTTGAGGTCTGTCTTGACGGTTGCCAGCCATCACAATCACGATGGGAACAATATTCGAGCCCTCGCTATCCACGAGCGTCATACGCCCACCACTTTCCTCGGCAGCGGCGCCCTCAATGGCGGACTCTTTACCGAACATCGATTTTGGCTTCGAAGACCTACGTCAGCGCATGGCTAGCTTCACAGACCGATTCGATACTTTCACTGAGAAGGGACGCAAACAGGTTCTTGAAGAGCGAAACAGATTCCGCATCAATGTTGCCGAACTGCATGGTATGACTCGCCTATCGTCGTCCTATAAAACAAAAATTGACCCACGGTAGAGGATCAACGTGTCCGCAAGAAGGATATCGACCTGCTTACACAAAATACCGCGACCCATACGCAATCGCTGTACAAGGAAGCCGCAGAAACTTCGGAAATGCACGCAGCTATAGCTTCTATAACAGCGCAACGGGATGCACGAGCCGCAGTTCGCGACCGCCTACGAGCTGAAATCATGACGACGAAGAAACAGATTGCTCAAAAGCTTGCCGCCCAACAGCAGCACGCAAAGGATCTTGACGCGCAGGCACGCTTCAATGCGCCGGAGTTGAATTTTTGGACCGAGTACCTGTGCTTGCGCATTGAAGGCGCAGGCCGGGTGGATCGACTGAAGTTCGTCTTCACCCATGTGGATGAACGCGATTGGCAGCAGGAAGCGTGGTTCGAATTGGATACGGAGCGAAGGGACTACGCGGTCACGACCGCGCGACCCAAACTGGAGACGGAGGATGTCGCGAGATGCTTGGGGCGGCTTAACGACAATCGGGATCTGGGAATGTTCTTGGGCAGTATGCGGGAGCTTTTTGTTAAGGCTTTAAAGTAGCGGTTATTTCGAAGAGCGAGCTTCATCGACCTTAGTGGCTGGTAATACAAAGGAAAGTCTATACAGCAAGAACGTTCTCAACTTCGCGACCTCGTAAGGGATCGTGTCCTAGGGAATTGAAGTGGGCTTGAGGCTGAAGGATCCTGTCCGGGGGGTAATTTTGTCAAAGGCTTGGGCACATCATCTAGCAAATGATTCCGTTGCCTTCTACTTCCTCTTGCTTTACACCAATTCCTCCGTCGGTCTTCCTTCGCTTCTCCCTTCTCCTCCTTCGTTTCTCTTCCCTCTCCGCCTCCTCTTCTTCTTGCCTCGCATCAAGCCGCTTTTCCAGGTCTATGATCCCTTCCACCCCCTCCTTCTCCTTTCGCTTCTCCTCCGCCAACCAGACCAATCGAGCTCTGACCTCTTCCAGTGTTGCTCTTCTCACCTCACCACTCTCCCCTACGTTGTCAAGATGCTGGCGGCTGTTCAAGTGATCCACCCACTGCAAGCTATCTTTGAAGGTCAGATCGCAGTCTGGGCAGTATTGGCCCGCACCACGACCGCGCTTTCCCGTTGCCGCACCGGCAGGGATCAGCGTGGTCTTGCCGAGATTATGAGTAACATCAAGACGGGAAGCACGCGAAGAGGTTTCCTTGGCATCTGAAGGCGTAGACCTTGGATTGTATTTCCGGCCTCCGAGCTTTGCCTCATAGCGGGCTTTGGACTCTTCCTTCTCACCAGCCTCTCGGATTGCGGCTTTTTCGGCGTACTCCGCGCGATCCCAAGTCTTCCGAAAAGAAGTATCTGAGGTTGCGGATTTCGAGGGGTCAGGCATGGTGAGCCTTGAAACTCGAACGACCGAGTGGGGTGGGCGATTGCCTTAACGCAAGAAGGATAACCAGGATCCAAAATCAGCGTTATCAGCGGAGAGCACGTGGTCCAGAGCAGAACAACATAGTCTGTATCTTCCACTGACAGTGTTACACGGTTAACACCAAACCTCGGAAAACGGAAAGGAACGGAAGTGTGAGGTGGGATATTACGCCAAGCTAGGCTTAGTGCATGGTAATCTCGACGCTAACAGCTCAAGCTATGGCCTTCACTTTTCACTTTCCTCCTGGTCGATGATCTGACCATGTAGAACTACTTACCGAACACGTTTCAACAATCGCACTAGAAACCCGAGGTAAAGTAGGCGCGTCATCCGGAAAACATTGTAATTCTACTCTTGCGCGTTTAGCTTTCCTGCAGCCACTTTACTTCTCATCTCGATCACACACGGGACAAAACGCCTCGACCTCTCCCGTTCACAAATATTCCCAAATCCCACGTCAGCTGGACAGACCTCGGGAATTAAGCAATTATCGGCCAATGCCACGCCATTGTCCCCTGCCAAGCTGACAGGAGGCTCACCAACTCTTGTATTATTCCGCTTCCTGCCTGAGACCGTCGTTTCGGTCGTCATGTGGCATGGATGGATTTTGAGCGGCAGGCGGACACCAGCCGTGGTGACTGGCCCCTACCTTCTTCTAGCCTGACGTGACGCCTGAAAGGCGTAGTGCATTAATGACCCTTCCTAGAGTTCAGTCCGGTGCTGAGCGTCAATAGGGGACGGTCATCCTTCTGGTATGGGGCTGGTCGAGACAGTGAGTCTGCCGTGGTCTTTCAAGCCGTGTCTGTGGATTTTATGGAGCCAGTCTCTATTCGCTTTTAAATATCTCGCGTTTCCATCTTCTCCGCTACCTTGCTTCAAGCTCAGGCTCAAGTTCCGTACTTTCACCGCTTCACTGGACCTGCTCGCAAACGGCCGTTGAGCATCCTATTTCGTTAGTTATTCTCTATTGCGTGCAGTAATTGTACCTACGCCTGTAGACCAGTACACGTAGCACCTCCTCAGTATCAGCAGAGTCGAAATGCTTCTTAAGTTGCTTCTGCTTGCTTTCGCAAGTATCGTCACTGCATCAATGCCTGGCCTCTTACGCCGTCAAGCTTTTACCGGCATTGTATGTCATCCCATAGGGTAGCATTTACGTTCTCAAATTTACGTCGGTCAAAATGCTATCTGGTATTTACGCTCTAGACACACTTCGCACTACTCCCAGACATACCTAGAAACACCCGCTAATTACGAAAACCTCAGGCCACTTTCAACAGCTTCGGAAGTCAAAGTTCAACATTTTGCGGTACTTTCTCAGGTACGTCCTCCCTCCACCGCAGACTGCCAAATTGATGCGCACCCTACCACTTGCCATGGCAATCGCTAATCGGACTATCACCGTCTGGGCACGCCAGGTACATATGCCGCCGCAGCAGGCGACCTATCTCCGCCAATCTCAGGCGGCTTGTGTCCGCAAGATGTCCAAATGTCCAATTGCAACGACCAAGTTCCCGGAGCCGGATATGCCGGACCGTCATGTCCAACCAGCAATTGCGGCATTTACTACCAGCTCACGAACCAAGGCGGATTCGACGGAGGCAGCATCGGGGGGGTAGGACAGAGTGTCACTGTCCAGATTGTCGACAGCTGCCCCTCGCAAAATGCGTGGGATTATTGCAAGAGCAATGTACCCGCGGAGCCGAGATGCGAGAGCAGCTCATTGAACGCCCTGGACATTGACCAGGGCGCATACATGGCCCTCACGCGGCAGCCTTTCGGTAGCGTAAGTGGAAGTGTCTGAAAGTCAGCATGGACGATGCTAACAGGCAGTAGGGCCCGAATTTGAACATCCAGATATTCCCCATTGGCTGTCCATGAGGGTTCTCGTGGTGAGGCTTCAGATGCGGCCCGGGATGGGTGTCAGCAGAGCCATCGATGACGGTTGCATATCTGGTTTACGGTCGTTCGACACGATAGCAGGCTATCGAGGACTTGGCTGTTCATTGTACATATTGAATGACTTTACCTAATGCCAATTTTCCTAAAAAAAATAAGAGGAAACTCCTAGCTAAGCCAAGTGACACTTGCGATGTCGTTCCTCTCGTTCCGGCGAAGTTAATTCTGCGAAGTCAAGGATGCTCTACGCAAGATTATCATTCCATTGCGTATCCACCCCCAATGCCCTGGAATAGTGCACATCTCAGGGGTCGATTCAATCAAGTTCTATGTTGGATCTGCTCTTCGGATGATCTTCGCTGGGCCACATGTTTGTAGAAGTCCAATGCTTTCAATGTTTGCCCCTCAAGCTATGTATGGGGCTTGACTGGTTGATCGGTTCTTCTTCACTTCACTTCGCCCAAACTTCTTTTCAAGAAGTGCAAAGCAGTGATACGCTATTCCTTGCTTGTGCACAGGATGGAGGCACAAGGAAGCCAATTCTTCAGAGTCTGACTGTAGGCGATCTGCCCTTTTCTCTTCTTGACTTAGGTGTCCCGCTCTACCAAGCACGAGGCAACCTGCATGAAGTTAAAGACCTTGAAGTTTGAGATTGATGATCCGACTGAGAAACACCATTCCGAATCTTCGTTACTATTCTCAGATCGTTTCTCCCATAGCTCACGATTTTCTCTCGCTTCGATCTGCTCCTTCCCCCCTCACCACAAACTCTCCTTATACATTTCATCTTCAAGCGCCGCTGGTTCAGCGCTTGCAACGAGGAGGCTGGGCAGTCTTCCATGCTAGAATTCCAAGTCGCCAACCTCTGGGGGTGATTATTGAAGAAGATGACCGTAAGAGGGATATCCAGGATGGGTGCGACGAGGCATGACCAAAAGAGATCGAATTAGATTTTGTAAGTGTGGCTCCGGCCAATCTGATCCCTGGGTATATGCTGGTTGTACAGAGGCTATGATAGGGCGGATGGTAGGGGCAGCGTGGTTGCCTGTGTGAAAGAGCGGAAAGTACAAGGATGTAGATGTTGGGAGCTTAACTTTTCGTCAAGCCTGTTGCAAAGTTGCTCAAGAGATCAGGCAGTGGCTTTACGCCATCGTTGACTTTAGTGCCAGTGTCGCCGCCATAGACAGGGTCTGCTTTTGCCTCGAACGCTGTGCTTGTAAAGCGATTGGGAGAATTGACGGTCACTGATATGCTGCCAGGTAGGTTGTTTGGTGGCGGCATCATTTAAGCAATCCTGGTAAACGTTGAACTTGCAAAGAAAGCGCTCAAGCCTGCAATGGCCTCGTGGTTCGTGTTGAAAGTCTCAGAGTCCGAGACATCTGAGACATTTGCGTAGCTTTGTATTCCGATCCGGTACTGACGTTTACGGGACCCCGGCTTCGACCGAAGAACTGTGAGTATACGGGTATAGGCTTAAGATTCCGTTCCGAGCTTCAAGTTTCGCCGTGAGGGTACATTGGACTTGCCTTCTTCAATTGTAACGTTTGTCAGATCAAGGAGACAGTTAATGTACAACTCGATCAAGGCATCATTGTCTTATTGCTAAGCTATATCTTCGGATTTTCTTGAGCTTACGTGTTCCCACGTACAATGTGTCACCATTGTCCTCAGGTCTGTGACTAGAAGGTTGAATTTTCTTGTAAGCCCTTCACGGTACAATTGCTTGTATCAACACTGGTGGGGCTACTACCCTTGCTTTTTGGACGTTCCGATACAATACTCGAGCTCACATCTTCTGGGGAGGTGCAGGCATCCATTGAGATGAAAACCCCAAAGATGCAATTGCCGGGGTATTGCTCCATCCATGAATGTCCGAATCACTGACGCTGTCTCGCGACAAGCCGGTCGCAACCGCCAGTCACGTTGGAGCTACTACCTCGAGATAGCTGACATCGTCGACAAGTTCTGATCCAGGGAGAGTGTAATATGAAGAAATCTAGGTCGTGGTGGCATCGCCTTCTTCAATCCGTCTTTCGGATAGCGCCAGAGCCTGCTGAGCGAAGGGACCGACTTAGACTTTCATGATTATTATGTAAATGAAGCCTAAACAGGCGATGAGACTTTTGTGCGCTTGTACAGAAGGTGAATCTATCGATCAACGCTCTACTTCGCTCTTCAACGTAGGATCTGTCTTCAAACGATTTGTTGATTTTGTACCACAGGCATTGCAACTGGCCTATGTATCAGAAGGTGGAGGCATGCCTGCACCGATTGACAGATAGCAGCGATGATTTTGCTCAAAAAGAGATCAGAATGCCACCGAGAAATGGCGTTCTGATCGAACTTCGACAAGATTATCGAGAGAATGGCGAGCATGAGCGTTGCTACAAGCCAGCTAGGGTTTTCGAGTCCCAAGAGTCTGTGATGTATCGACCATGAAGCGAAAGCTCAGCATGTGTTGGGTTCCGTACGATGGCTCCATTATCGTGGCAATTAGTAGGATTGCCCAGATGGGAAACATTCCATGATGGGACTCACGACAGAGTACGTAACAGAGGTCGGAAGTAGGACTATCAGCGCAAGGGGGGGGAGCCAGTCCATGATATGAGAGACGAGTGAAGATTTGAGATAGAAGGATCGCATGGTCAGGCTGATTATATTCAGTCCACTTACAGGAAGATGTCCCAAATGTGTGTCTGAAATGTTAACAGAATTGAAGGAAATCTCGAGAAAGCTCCATGTGACAGGGACGACTTCTTAATCCATCATGGAAATTAAGGATCATATAGATCCGAGAGCCGCTATCAAGAAGGATTTGGCATCTTACCTCAGGCTACGTTGACCAGTGTCGGAGCGAGACAATACCTTAGTCAGAAAATACCTACTTTAGCCTGGATTGCCGAAGAAAAGCCGAGACGCAATCGCGAAGTCAGCGGCTTCGATAGACGCGCTCCGAGCCGAGTTGTAGCCTATGGATAGAAACATATGTTGAACTTCTTGTAACATTCATTACGGCCTGGTTCCACTGTCTTAAAATGGGATCCTCTTCATGATATCCCTTTAAGCATCTCCGCACCGTCGGGCTCATCATAAACACATCAATATCTACTTCCCCCGCCCCCGCTTGCAGGCCAGCCCCGACATCCTAAACCTGCAATTCAGATCCGACATTGAGGGGAAGAACAGCGTCTCGATGCGGAGCTCACAATAGGCGCCGAAGCTTCATTTTGCACTACGATTTGCAGAGTGTCTCCGACAAATCAAGTGCTTATCTAGTCTACGCACTCCGTCATGTCTCTCTCCGTCGAAGAGCTCGACACCACGGTGCGAACATTCTATGAGGGCCGTGGCGATGTTGTACGTATCGGGATGCCGTCTTCATGGGGAATTCTAAGCTAATACCTTCACCAGCAAAAGCAAGCCCAGCAAACTTTGAACCAGGTATCCCCAGAGTTCCAACTCGAGCCCACCTGCAAAGTGTCCATATTGATACCTATACCAGTTCAAAGAAAACCCCGATGCCTGGCTGCTGGTGGACAAGATCTTACAAGAGGCAACATATCCGCAGACAAAGTGTCCGTACCACACCGACTAGGGATCAGAACGGCTGTGCTGACGTCGTGTAGATATCGGGCTCCAGGTCCTTGAATCTGTCATACAAACCAAGTGGAAGGTCTTACCTAGAGAACAGTGTCAAGGTAAACCATGATTAAGCAAAGCTTTTCGGTTCACACAATGACAGGCTACCAGGCATCCGGAACTTCGTTGTCAACTTTATCATCCAGAGCTCAAGCACTGAAGAGAGCCTAAAATCGCAGCGCACCTTTCTCAACAAGCTCAACCTCGTGCTTGTGTCAATACTCAAGCAAGAATGGCCGCACAATTGGCCAACGTTCACGAATGAAATCATCTCCTCCTGTCATACCAATCTTTCGATATGCGAGAACAATATGGCCATCCTACGGCTGCTTTCAGAGGAAGTCTTTGACTACTCGGCTGACCAGATGACCTCTGCCAAGACAAAGAATCTAAAGCAGGTTATGTGCAACGAATTTTCGGCCATATTTCAATTATGCTCAGAGATCTTGAACACGGCCAACCAAGCAAGCCTCATCAAGGCTACTCTTGAGACGCTACTCAGGTTCTTGAATTGGATACCACTGGGCTATGTCTTCGAGACGCCAATCATCGATACCCTACGTACCAGATTTCTGGAGATACCCGAGTTCCGCAACATCACGCTGAAATGCTTGACTGAAATTGGGGGTTTACAAATCGGACAGCAATATTCCTACCATGAAAAGCTCACACAGATGTTTATCGAAGTCTTGACGGTGGTGTCAAAGATCATCCCCCTCTCGGTTAATCTCAAAGACACTTACAAGAGGAGCAATTCCAGAGACCAGGAATTTGTTCAGAATCTAGCGCTTTTCCTTTGCAATTTCTTCAGCGTCCATCTAAATGTAAGTCGTGGACCCTGTTCAGCCCCTTCCATGAGCTAACAAACGGCAGCTGATAGAGAAACTTCCAAACGTCGACTACCTGACGCATGGACACTTTTACCTCATCCGGATCTCGCAGATAGATGATCGAGAAATATTCAAGATCTGCCTGGAATACTGGACAAAGCTTGTACAAGAGCTATACGAAGAGATGCAAGGACTTCCAATCACAGATCTCAATCCCCTGATCAACATGGGCGTCAGCGGCTTGTCAAATGGTGGCGCCCCACATCCTAACGTCCTGGCCAATTATCCTCTACGTAAGCACAAATACAATGAAGTGCTCTCTAACCTGCGGCAAGTCATGATCGAGAAGATGGTGCGACCCGAAGAAGTCCTCATTGTCGAGAACGATGAAGGAGAGATTGTTAGGGAATTTGTCAAGGAGAGCGATACCATTCAGCTTTACAAGACAAGCCGAGAATGTCTTGTGTACCTTACACACTTGGATGTCGTCGATACGGAAAACATTATGTCCGATAAACTCGCCCGACAAGTCGATGGATCCGAATGGTCATGGGCGAATTGCAACACGTTATGTTGGGCGATTGGCTCCATTTCCGGTGCTATGAACGAGGAGACTGAGAAACGCTTCTTGGTCACGGTCATCAAAGACTTGCTAGGCCTGACTGAGATGAAGCGTGGCAAGGACAACAAGGCTGTTGTTGCAAGCAACATCATGTACATTGTCGGGCAGTATCCGCGCTTCCTCAAAGCTCACTGGAAATTCTTGAAGACGGTCGTCAACAAGCTTTTCGAGTTCATGCATGAAACTCATGAAGGTAAGTGGCGCCGAGCTCCACTTCTGAGATTCGTCACGCTGACTGTTACAAAGGCGTCCAGGATATGGCTTGTGACACTTTCATCAAGATTGCGAATAAATGCAGACGGCACTTTGTAGCACTGCAACCCGGCGAGAGCGAGCCCTTTATCGATGAGATTGTCCGAACCATGCGTAAGATCACCAACGATCTCACACCCCAGCAAGTCCATACCTTCTACGAAGCATGCGGTTACATGATCAGTGCACAAGGCCAAAAGAACATACAAGAGCGTTTAATCCAGGAACTCATGTCTTTCCCCAACCAAGCGGTCAGTCCCTCTGAGGCCTACTTAGCGAGACCGAGCTAAAATTTGGCATTAGTGGGACATGATCATTGCTCAAGCAAACCAAGACCCGTCGAACCTGTCCGACGGCGAGACTATAAAGGTAGTCGGTAACATTATGAAAACCAACGTCGCCGCCTGCTCGTCGATCGGAAGCTACTTCTATCCCCAGATAGGTCGTATCTATCATGATATGCTCTCGATGTACCGAGCGACAAGTCAGATGATCTCGGACAGTGTTGTTCGAGAAGGTGATATTCCTGCCTCCAAGTAACATTGAGTTGGATCTGCTACACATACTGACTAGGCCGCAGGTCAAATAGCTACGAAGATGCCCAAAGTCCGGGGTCTCCGAACGATCAAGAAAGAAATCCTCAAGCTCATTGACACCTACGTTCAAAAAGCAGATGACCTGGAAATGGTCAATGCGAACATCGTTCCTGCATTGCTGGACGCGGTCTTAGTCGACTACAACCAGAATGTTCCCGATGCGCGTGATGCTGAGGTTCTCAACGTCATGACTACAATCATCTCCAAGCTACAAGTACGTTGGACCAAGAATACCTCGAAGTACTCGGTCAGAGCCAGGCTTCAAGGTCTCATCAGGGTAGGGCTGACCTTCAATAGGGCCTTATGTCCGATAAAGTCCCCACGATCATGGAAAACGTCTTCGAATGTACGCTTGAGATGATCAACAAAGACTTCTCTGAGTACCCGGAACATCGAGTCGAATTTTTTAGGCTTCTCAAGGCCATCAATGCTCATTGTTTCCAGGCATTGCTGAGATTGGATGGCCGACAATTCAAATTCGTCATCGATTCATGCATGTGGGCCAGCAAGCACGACAATCGTGAGGTCGAAAATACGGGTCTGAGCATGTGCATTGAGCTTATGGACAACATGGCGGAATCAGATCCACAGACTGCCAACATGTTCTTCCAGCAATTCTTCGTCCCGATCCTTCAAGACATCTTCTTTGTACTCACAGACTCGGATCACAAAGCCGGTATGCCCGAGAAGTTTCAATGGTCTACTGCCTTTGCTAACGGCTCTCCTAGGCTTCAAGACACAGTCAATGCTACTGTCGCGCATGTTCTATTTTATCGAGTCCGGAAAAATCACAGAACCAGTTTATAGCCCTGAGCAGGCTCCGGCCGGGACTTCCAACAAGGATTTCCTGAGCAGCTTTATATCCACTCTCCTGCAGAATGCGTTTTCCAACCTGCAGCCGTACGTTATATATGGTCTCTACCAGTATACAGATAAATGCTGATCCGAAAACTTAGAGCACAAATCCAAAATTTCGTACAAGCCCTTTTCACCCTCAATACCGACCTTTCGAGGTTCAAGCTCATGCTTCGCGACTTTCTCATTCAACTCAAAGAATTCTCTGGTGACAACTCGGAGTTGTTCGCCGAAGACCGGGAGGCGGCCCAGGAGGCTGCCAATGTTGCAGAAAGAGAGCAGAAGAGCAAAGTTGGTGGCCTGCTGAAGCCGGTCGACCTGGATCAGGACGATGAGCTATGAATAGAACCCTACATGCGGGAAGGATACATCATAGATGGTAGGCTACGGGGAAGGCCTGACGGATGGTTCGAATCGTAAGCATGCAGGTTGTCCTTGCACGCACACACAAGCGGAGTGTTAACGGCAGTGTACGATCAGCTACGGCTCCCAAGAAAGGCGCAGCTGGGACAAAGGGTGTTAGATGGGAAAAGCTTGATTTTCCGCACCATCTTTGAGGGGCAGACGAGTCTTTTCGACTACTCTACTACATCGAGAAGAAGGTCTTACTCCTCGAGGTCTGTATCTCGGTATTTGATAATCGCATGCCCAATGAAAGCCAAAGGCAAACCTGTCATATGTGCAAGCAATCTTGCCTGGTCTGCCTGAAAGCTTGAAATTGTTCACATTCTTCATATATGGAGGTGGCTAGGCGGGCCACATTCTTACTATATACAGTGGCATTTGCCAGTACGCTCTGGGCTTCAAATCTGCCACCCCTCATACTCCATCCTTCGACTCACCCGTCATTCTCCATCTCTCTCTTCATCCTTCATCACACTTCGCATCAAGCAATGACCTTGTCTCCTGGTCCAATTCTTCTTTCCGTGATTGATTGTATTAGATCGTCTGCCATCACTCGTCCTGCAGTTTTCTTTCAAATCAAGTCTCTGTTGTGTCGTTACCTTATTTCCAGAGATCTTGTCTGCAACAGTTTCCCACTTCCGCTCCTCAGTCGACGCCTCTTATCAATCCGCTCATGTTCAACCAGCCGTCTAAAATTGTCAAGATAGCTTGAGGTGGTTTAGTGCACTGATTTACTAGTGGCTTGGCACCGGTTCATATAAATTCGTTCCTTTCCCCTTCAGCGGACGCGAATTCAGGCACTACTCTACTTCTTTGTCAACAATGATATACGCCTACGAGAAGCAAAATCATGGCAGAACCCAGAACCGTAGAAGATGTCTTCAATGAAATTAGACAAACCTACTTCGACTCGCCTATTCAAAGAGAGGTTTCCCATAAACGGTGGGAGTTTGTGGAAGAATTGTTTGAAAATGCGCGGCAGACATACCCTTTCATGAGTGATGTCACTATTATAGAATACCACCGCTATTTTCTCAGACAAGGCGCACAAAAGAAGCAGGAAGAGATCGAACAACCCAAACCTACCCTTGGGCAGTTCTAGAACGCCGCCTACAACTTCGATCCGCTGAGCACTGCAGCTGGTACGGAATCGGACTTGCAAAGAATCCTGAGCAGGAGGAATCTGGAGTCTGTACCCTTGGGCAAGTACGGAGGAATGAATAACGCCAGACTTGAGCTTATCCCGGAAATCGGAGCTCTCCCAACAACAGACAACATCGAGGGACGCATCTCTTTACATTACGCAGCAACAGACTCGGGGGCAATCAGCTATCCAGACGGGCATCCGTCCGAGTTCGAAGAGTCCAGATTCCGAATCAGATCCACAGAGGATAGGAAATTGCGCCGTTTCGCCAGTCTTGGCTGGGTCATTCGCGTGGATGGTGAGACCTGGGCCAGGACGTAGGGAGAGATCGTCATCCTTGGTTTGTCCTAGCATCTGAATGGCCATCTGAATTCGAAGACGTCAATGGAGGCTTCACCACCTATGCTGAAGCGAGAGTAGACCGCGACGACGCTTGGCAACCAGGAGTGTTACCTGGTGGCATGAATCGAACACCGGTCGCCAAGATTGTTCCATATAAGCAGTCTGACGCATTTTCGATTCCAGTGTTGAAGCAATTTGGACCCGATTTTGACTTCCTAGCCGAGAGACATGGTGGCGACATGTCATACGACAGTACCATGCTCCAATTCGGCCCAGATCTTGCACACGTTATGGAATGGTACTGGGACCCTGTGACAGAGGAGGAAGTCTGCTACTACAAGAACGGCGAGGAATACATGAGGTACGACCGACAAACCAAGCAATATACCTATCAAAACACCAAGGACCTGCATAGATCAGTCGTTCGCGAGATGGGCTTGTTCGGAATGATCTCACCTCGTTCTACGGGCCCACCTCCCAGCTCCGGTTTTACCTTGCTCGGGGAGGGATCGGACGCTCCTGTACAGGCTCCAAGGCCGCGGCAGGCGCGCCAAACATCAACAGCAACAGACTTCTAGGATCGTTCATAGTGCCGGTAGAAGCCATGGATAGTGACTGCATTATGCATAATGAGAAGGGTTTAGAGTGCAGCAAGATACCTTTCGAAAATGATTGAGATATAATTTGCTTACTGTACTTGACCATTTGTTTCTTGCATATATCCAGCTGTGCCACCTCTTAAATACCTACACATAGCAGTGTGTATGATTTTGATGCTTACACATGTCCAACCGTGTCGGACGTTGATCCTTTAACCGTGGCCTTCCTAGTGACTTCGTCTTCGTCGTTTGCGTCACGAACCTTATAACATCTCTTCATGACGATGGGGCTCAGCAACCATGCAACACCTCAAAAAAGCAGCACGACCGAAGACACAACGCCACGAACCATCAGCTTAGATCTGTCCCCTTCTTTAGCAAACCACTTCACCCCCAAACCCCCAGGACACACTTACAAATTTCAACTCCTGCCTCTGCAACGCCCTCGGCCCCCCTAGCCACACCCTCGTCCTCCCCGGCACCGGCTTCTGCTGCAGCCTCCTGAATGCCTCCTGGACATGTCTCGTCTCTACTGGTGTCCTGCCCTCCTCCGGCATATCGAACAGGCCCCTCTCCCTTTTCCTCTTCTCCCCTCTCTCCTCCTCCTTTCCCTTACCCTTTCCCCCCCTCCTCGTCGCCGCCACCAACTCCTCCTCCTGCCTCTTCACACTCAGCGCCTCCTCAGTGATCGTCTGCACGATCTCAAACGTCAGAAAACCGAGGATGTCGACAATATCGTCGTTGGGTTTCGAGTCCGTCACGATGCCGAAGCCAGCCCATTCGCGGAAGCGCTTGCTTTTGCGGAAGGTGAAGGATGCTTGCCGGCATTCGCTGTAGTGCACGTACTCCTCGCGCGTCATGCCCTTGGTGCGCTCATCCGCGTCCTTTAAGCGCGCCATGGTAGCGCTGTTCATCTCCTCCTCGTCCTCCTCCTCATCATCCTCCCTCTCCGGGACCTGCTCCGAAAAGAAACTTTGCACCTCCCACGGCAGGGTGATCCTCGTTCTCTTGTTCGCGCTGGCGCTCTTCTTGGAGGCAGACGGATCGGTGGGGTTGATGGGTGCGTCGGGAGGCATGGCGGCGGGGTCGGCTTCCAGAGCATCGACGTCGGGACCTTTCTCGTCGCTGTCTTTGGCGGTTTTACGCACGTCTTTCCAGGAGAGGAAGGTTTTCAGGCGGGAGACTTTGGCACGGTCGTGCCGAATCTGGAAGAATAGGTCGTACATGCTGATAGATCGGGAGCCGCGGCGTTGGGCGAGGGCGGTGGAGCGTTTGAGCTAGGGTGGAGGGGTCAGTGGGGGTCAGATGTGCGATATAGGGACGTGAGGAGCTTGAGGTGAGCGTTCGGATCGAGGTGGGACGGAGATGTGTACGCAAATGTAATGAACGGGCTATTTACGATCCTGCTGTAGAAAAGTGACAGGTGCAGACATTGCAGAAGCAAAGACTGATTCGAACTCACCATTTCAACCACCTGCTCCCTCACAATTTCTTCAATGATCGTCGTAGTCTCAGCAGATGGTTCCCCCGTCTCGCCAGAGACGAACATCATCTGGGTGATCATGTTAGTCGTCAGATAGTCCCATTCCTCTCTCTGGTCTTGCTTGATGGCCAGATCAATCTGCTTGAGATCCTCCATTTTCTCTGCTGCATAAGGCTCGACTCGACTCATGATCTGGCCAAGAATTTCTTGCATGCCTTGGGTAAAGCCATTGTGGCAAGAGATGCCTCAGCCACTGCAAAGCATTCTTGGTCAAAGGATGAGGGTAGCTCTCATAGGAAAGGGGCAAGACAAGGTGTTTATTTACAAATTTGTGGCCACAAGTTTCACAACGTATATACCATCTCTAGGAGTATCATGGAGGCTGATTCCACTCCTAGGGACTTGAAGTTGAACTCATGGGCAGGAACATCAATACCCATTCATCACAACACAGAGGCCTACTCCTGGTGCTGCCCGTGCGGGTCTTTTTCTACATCCTTGGCATTTTGATGCTGGTAATCGGAGCAATTTGATAGAAGAGCAATTCTCCTTACTGATGGCTGCTTCAGGCGTATGTCTCAATATTCTAGAGTGAAGAAAGTCGTCCTACCTGCTGGATCTCCTGCCTATACTTCTGTGTCTTTTCTGCCATCCTCCCTCTAGTTTTGAAATACTCACAAAACTCTACAAACGCCCAGTAACACAATCTGCTAAGCGATCTTCTTCTTGTCCTTCTTCTCTCCTTTGATGGCCAGATACCCGACGAATCTTATGGACGGTTCACCAGGAATCAAGCGATAGAAGCAATCAATCGGTGCTACACCACACGAATTCAAAATTCAAAGGCACCTAATCATGGCGCACAAAGTGAGCAATCGGGAAGTAGGAGAAGCGATAGCATAGATATTTCTGAGTAAGTCGTGAAAGAGTAGAACCCTGAAGCATTCAGGTTAATATCCGGTATCTGGAATACGCTTGCAGAATACACACTGCACCCTACACCGGAAACATTTACAACCGAATTCTCATGCGGCATCTTTCTGACAATTTCTGTTACTTCTGGCATATCTCGCTATATCTGAATGGATTGTGTATTCCCAAAGAATAAGTGGCCAGGTAAGCTAGACAGTACAACATCCTCACAGCATAGAGCTGGATTACAACAATGATAATTCAAAAGCCAGGGGCATGCTAAATCTTGAATCGTCCTCCCTCCGACTATACAAAAAGTCATGAGCCGACAAAGCAGCAGGAGCTTGAACAAGAGCTTGTTTGCAGAAGTAGAACGCTTGCCTCCACTACCTTGCTCCTTTCCTCATCTAAGAACCATCGGTATTGCCATCGTAGATCCCACGGCTGACTTTCGCTGGGTTACCGGCCACGACAGTAAAGCGCGGTACATCCTAGATGTTGTCAGCTTGTGTGAGACTATTGCGTGTAAACGGTGACTTACCTGATGCAATAAGCTGCCAGCTCCCACAGTGCTACTCTTGCCGACCCTTACACCGGCTAGGATGGTGACATTGCTGCCGATCCAGCAGTCCTCCTCAATCACGATATTCCGTCCTAAAGCCTGACCTCCGCTGCCCATTCGTCGTCTTGGATCGATTGGATATGTTGCACACACAAGCTTCACATTGGGGCTGAAGATACATCTCGCTCCAATTGTTACCGAGCACGTGTCAGAGATACGGCAATCAGGCCCGATGAGTACATCGTCCCCAATCGTAATGTTGTAGCCATAGTCGCAATGGAAGGGCGCCTCCACGACGACGTTCTCACCACAGCTGCCGAACGGTAAAGGCATCGTAGGCTGTGGTGCAGGGCCGTCTACTCCGTTGGTAAGAAGAGGTGGCTCTGGTGACGGCTTCAGGCTCAAAATGGCTTTGAAAAGCCGAGACCGTTCTTCTGGACTAGCACCGTGCGATGGGTTGGTGGCGTTATTGAAGCGCCACGTTGCTGACAGACAGCGCTCGCGGTCCTCCATCAGTGCAGGGGTAAATGGGTGGTAATAATTCCCTTTCAGCATTTTCTCGCGCTCGGTAAGCTGCGTATCACGACGTGAGGGCGCCGGCGAGGGCCTCAGATTGTGAGAGAGTGCTGTCTGAGCAACGGTTTGGGCATTGCTTTGGCTGTGCGCCTGAGAAGATTGTCCGGAGTACTGGGAATGGGAAGAATTGGACCGGTGCACCCTCGCCGGTGGTTGCATAGAACCTGATTCATGCGACTCGCTATATGGGCCTTCATGATTTGAACCACGTTGATCAGCCTCTGGATGGTACTTGGAAAAGTGCGGTGGATTGCTGGAATATGGGCGTGCTTGGTTCTTCATCCATGCCGGCTTTGGCTGCATGTTCAATGGACTCGATCGACTGTACTGATCACGATCTTCGTCGACAAGGATAGGTTTGATCCGATCGCCATCTGGTGGATGATGATGGCTTTGAGACATTGGAATTGGAGCCTGCTGGTGGTATTCAGGACTGTGCTCGTGAGTATAGGGAGGAGGGTAGGGCGCCTGGCGATGTATATTTGTTGGGGGATAACCATTCTTGGATTGCAGCGGAATCGGCGCTTTCGCATTGGACGGCTTTTGCCAAGTATTCCTCATCGTGTAGCCTTCACATACGAATCCACCACGAAGGCAGTTGTTACCTGGGGCTGATTAGTCACGACAGAGTCTGAAAGCGAAGGTCCGCAGAGATTCAAGAGCACTCACATTCAGGGTGCATCTCATCACACTTCTTCTTTCGTCTTCTGCAGGTCATACATCCGGTCTTCGTTCGATTGCTGAAGACTCTCTTTCTACGCTTCCGATCAATCTCCATCTGCGCCGCTGATCGGTTGGAACCATACTCGTTGTAGTGCGAATCTTCCTCCTCCGGCGTCACAAAATTCTCTCGTCCAGGTAAAGGTGGCTCGTAACCATGGTTCTCGCGTGTTAGGGCATCCGCCAAGCGAGCGTCGTGGGGATCGGGGTAGTATGGTTGACGCGGCTGCGCGGGAGCATGGTGAGGCTCCCCGTGGTACTCGTGCTCATTCCCTGCCAGTCGATGACGGTCTGGTGGTGGGTATGAGCCATGAGGGGGACCATGATCGGGGCGCCCGTACGGATCTCTCGCAACCTGCCGTGGGTACGGCTGATGAGGACTGCTAGGCTCGGATTCCCGAGATCGACCATTGTCCATGGCGTACATTCTCTGCTGCTCTTGAGGAGGCGGTGGAAGGGAATGACTGTGGAACGCTGAGTTATTATAGTCATCCGAGTCGGACCTCTTTCGCTTCTGCGGGCTTGTGTTGACCGGGTTGGTTTGGTGAGGGATATTGTTCCTGGCCTGTCCATTAACCGACGGAGCCCTTTGCTCTTCAGGTGGGATCTGAGTATGGGTTGGAGCTTGATAGGGGTGATCTGGGCCCGGTGCTGGCGATGCTCGGTGTTCTACCAGCTGAGTCTCTGGACGTGGTGGCCGAACTGCAGAAGGTGTCGGTACTCTATCTTGTTGATCGTTGGGTTGTATCGCTCGATAAATGGAACCCTCGGAGGGTTCCTTGGGCGGTTCCGGGTGCGACTTTGGCTTCTCTGGCGGTGACGCAGATGCGCGACCATTGACGGCGGTAAACCCTGGTGCAGATCCTCCAAAGTTGCCCGAGTCAGGCTCACGATGCTCTTCAGGCGTCGTTTTCGAAGCGTTGGTCGCCATATCTGATAGTTATGTAGGACTCAACACGACGGGCGGCGCTTAGTGCGCGAAAGGTAGACGCGATGGCGGAAGGATAGATGTAAAGTGACAATACGCCAAGCAAGCAATCACCCTCGCATACCATGAACAGAAGAAGAACACCGAGAGCAGGGCGGTGTTATGCGTTGGTGTTGAATGCCCCGACAATGGAAGCGTTGGCGATCGGCTCGGCGTTGCGCAGATACGCTGCCTACCGAGAAGGCGCGGGTCAATGCGGAAAAGACAGCAGAATGCCTTCCACGAGAACTGCAAGCTGGACCGAAAACCCAGTCAATGCTCGGGGCGAGAAAAGAGAAGAAAAAGTCGCACAGGAATGTGAGGTGCAAATGGGATGATGGTGGGATAGGGAAGACTGCGAGTGTGAGGGGAGAAGGAGCGCAAGAGGCGCTGGCGCGGCAGAGAAGCGATATTTGGGGAGACGGGGCGAAGCTTAGCGTCCTTTGGCTCTTCTGCACGCCGGATCCCTGGTCACCGGTTTCACGCTGGTTCGAGGGAGCAGCGAATAAGAATAGCTGATGCACGATCCCCCTCGCTCATTGGTTTTTCCTTGGCCGTCAGGATGGTGCTGTCTTCTCTGGGCGCTTACCACACGAGCCCACCCCCCCCTTAGTCCCTTTTCGCAATCTTCACGGCTGCAGCAAGGGTCTCATGCACGTCAGAAGTTATTGGACCTCCGGGTCTCCCTCTGGGCGGGTCTGCTCTTTTTCAAAGCATCTCTCGTGGAGCCAGGCGGATGACCAAAGGAAAGCGGCAAAATTCGAAGATCCGACGCCAAAGCCAGACGCTGGGTGAGCTAAGGAAACGGGGGCGGACGCACCAGAGATGGGTCCCCTTTCATCGGACTACGGTAAACCTCGGGTGCTGGGTGAGCTAATACGGTCTAATGACCTAGCAAAAAGACAACTCTACTGGTCATAGTTGGGCTCCTTTGACTCCTTCGGCTTATACAGAAGCAGGTGAGTTTCAAATCGCACCTTGGTTTAGAAACAAGGCACATCTCAAGTAATGCTGATCCTTCCTTTCCCCTCCCAACTGGAAACGTTTCTAACATTGTTGCGATGCCATCACCTTGAATTGGTCGAGTATTCACCATCACGAGCAAAACATGCGAAGCAATATCTTCTTGCGACATGAACGTGCCCTGGTCGACTCGAGAGTCTACCAAGCAAGGATTGTTCTAGAGTACCTAACTTGGTTCAGTTCAGTGCGGGGCTTTTCAATCTGTGCCACCCGATTTCCAACGGTCCATCCACAAATCTTAGCCCTCGGAATAATCATCTCCTCAATGTCGTTCCCATCGCACAGATTGCGCACATAGTGAACATCAATCCAACCTGGGCTCACTCTAGCCGCCGATCGCTATCTTCGGTGGAGTTCGCGGGGGACAATCGCATTCAGCACTTCCTAACGTGACCAGTACCCACCACGACAGCGTTGACGGGTGACGATGTCGATGGGCGACATAAGAGCGGTGGGAAGAGGATTGTTCCGAGAACATGACTTCTGGGCTTAGCGCTGTTGCGCCTCTGCCGAAGACGAATTAAACAAGCGCGCACTAAAAGAGGACCGTGTCAAAATATTGCTCGTACCAAGCGCTCGGATCTTCACGACTGGTTCTTCTCCACGCTCATTAGCCAACAACCTGACGATGGATTCTGAAGACCATCTGGCCTCGTCGTCGTATCGAAGGATTCACTGATGCGGTTCCAGGTGGTCTTCCTCAGTGATCTGCCTTGAGCATCGAAACATCGATGTTTCTACCCTCAAAGGTGTTGCGCCTGATCTTGCGATCATAGAGCGGCGCATTAGTACCCGCGACATCTGCAGACAGCGTGCCTTGTCCGAGGTCGCCTTCCTGGTGGCCTATGTCACGCTAGGAAACTGTCGTTCTAGCCATCTGCAGCCATGATGCGCGGCTTGCATCCAAAGCCTGCATCCCCGAAATTCAAAAGATTACTATCTCTACCCTAGAGGTAGCTTGGACTAGTAGTCTCGGTACTACGTAGAGGATATAGTGAAATTCCGGGTGCTGGACCCTTCGCCGATGCCAACACATTCTTCGGACGAACTCGTCAGCTGCCAGCCTTGATCCGTCGCTCGCGGCACAGTCTGCAAGCGTCTGTTGGCCAGAGATTACCTTGCGACGTCGCAGATTGATGCCGGTGTTACTATTGCAATCGAAAGTAGTCATCGCGCCGCTTAATGCTGTATCGCTGATGGAGGTAAGTCAAAAGCTACCTACGGAGGTGGATTAAATAGTTGGAAATGCTGGGCAGTCGTTTTCCGAGATAAAGGTATCTACGCTAGAATTACTACAACACTGCGCAATGCAGTTGCGGACACGGTGGCAATAAGGCCGTCCAAAGGCTGAAATTAATTTCTGGCACAGCCCTGAGCTGTGAATAGCAATAACATCTTACGTGAGCATGGAAGTGAGGACGGTGTCATCAATTCGAATCAACCGAACAATGTGCCGTCGTAGCCGCCTTCGACAAGCAGGCACCCAGGATTCGGAAGCAGTGCTGTGAATCATCGCGTCGTACAACAGTCATGTCGAATAGAGCGGCAAAGCAGGAAAGACCTCATCAAGAATCAATCTCGGAGTACGAGTATTGCCGCCGGAAGGATTGGGTTGCATGATCATTGCATCTGGTGCAACGTCATTAAGAAACCCTCAGCCAGCCACCGAGTGGCGGCGAGTAATAGCGCTTAAAGTATGGTCGGCGCACTCAACTGTTGCCGCCTTTACGCCACGCTTGATGGCGTTTGCGTAATGTAAGCGACTTGAAGCACTGCAATCGCCTGACTAACTATGGTAACGACAACTCAACATTCGCAGACAGGACTATCTCCCCTCGGACTGTGCAAAAAGCCAGCATGGAGTATCATAGAACGACCTCAATCTTGTCTGCCCAAGGGTTGACGAGGGACTGGGAGACTACTAGTAGATAAGAACCGAAAGACGCTTTGCCGTCGTTGTAATGCAGTCCGATCTTCGAACGTCTAGCAAGATAACACCATGGTACAGATGAATTGGTGGATTTGAAGAGCTTGCCTCCTGTAGTGAAAATGACTAACTTGAAACCGAGTTGCTCTTTTGGGAAGGCCATTTCATTTGGAACCTTGCGCAGCGACTACAGTAGCCCCGCTTCAAGCCCCCACGACAGACACACTCAAGGCGATGATCAACACTTTGATACCCTCCTAACTCCTCACTAGCGATGCCATTGCACATCCATCCACTCAATCATGAAGCGATTAACAAGACGTCACATTGAAATCGAGCGCCTCCTCTACAGCAGCAACGGCCCTCCCACGTTCACGACCTCCCTCTCCTGGCGCAGCTCACCATCTACCACCCTACCGCCTTCTCACCAAGCACGCTTCCTGAATCCACGAAGATGCGCATCCACCACCGCTTCCGCTCGTCCGAAAACCGCTCTCTTCTTCCCCGGCCAAGGTGTCCAACGCGTGGGCATGGCCACTCCCTGGCTCACGTCCTTCCCCACAACCTGCCGCCCCTTCCTCGAAGAAGTCGACCATCTCCTCCACTACCCTCTATCCCGCATCATCTCCGACGGCCCCAACAGCACCCTGACCGCGACGGAAAACGCCCAGCCCGCCATCATGGCAACCAGCGTCATGGTGCTGCGTGTGCTGGAGCAAGAGTTCGGCTTTCAGACCTCTGAGCGCGTTGACGTCTGCTTGGGACATTCACTTGGGGAATTCGCGGCTTTGGTCAGCAGTGAGCATCTACAATACGCGGATGCGCTGAAGATGGTAAGGCGGCGAGCGGAGGTCATGGCACGGCTGAGTAGGGAGGCGTCAAATGATAGCAATGGAGCCGAATACGGGATGGTGGCGCTAGTGTGCGAGCCAAATCACCTCCCATCGCTAGTTGAAACGATACATGACTTCCTGGCCCATGATGCGGAAGGCACAAGGGATGATTCGTCAAGCAAGAGGCCGATAGAGCAGGTGTCGATTGGGAATATCAATAGCAGCAATCAGATTGTGCTGTCGGGGAATATCGAGCGGATCAAGATTGTGCTGGTGCAACTCAGACAGTTCGGAGGGCATGATCCGAGGGCTGTAAGGCTGAGCACTGATAGCCCGTTCCATTCGCCTTTGATGGCGGAGGCGGTGACAGTGATGCGGGAGATGCTGGCGAGGACGGAGGTTAGGTTTCCGGGGCCCTTTCCGTGTGTGAGCAATGTTTCTGCGAGGCCATTCGAGTCGGAGGCGGATCTCAAGGATTTGTTGTCCAGAGAGTGTGTGGAAACGGTGAGATGGTGGGACAGCATCAGATTCTTGCATCAGGAATGGGGCGTTAAAAGGTGGGTGGGATTGGGGCCGGGCAAGGTAGGACGGAACCTCGTGGGTAAGGAGGTGGGCATGGAGGGAAGGGAGGCAGGAAAAGGGGCAGGGGTTTGGGCTATCACGCACCCTAAGGAGGTGGAAGAGTGTCTAAGGGGGTTGGAGAAGACAGACGCCGTGGATCAAGAGTGAGAGAAGGGGAATGGGTCAACTCTCAAATTCACACGCACAGCTGGGTAAGACAAGAATGCTCAAGAATAGTAAGCAAAGCGTATCTCTATTGACTTCTCGTAAGGTATTTTCTTGCCAGTCAAAACGCTCCACAACCATGATGCATCAATCCTCATTGCTATGAAGCTGAGAGAGAAGACATGAAGTCGAAAGCATGAGTGTAGAAAAGGAGCGAAGTACATAACACAAGCTTCCTTAATCCAACCCGTTGTTCATCCACATTTTCAATCTCACGTTTCGACAGAACACATACTGAATCCTTTCACACTGGAAGTAATCGGCGGGCATGGTCGAGTGGTCAAACACCCGGTGCCCAAAAACCCCAATGAAGCCTGAACTCTGGCCTCTGCACCTCTGACACATGTGTATACCAGGAGGGGTTTGGTAACGGCCCTCTAGGACGTGAGCTTTTTGTATGCCGCGGGTTCAACTCCGCTGCTTGTGTCCCCCTTATTTTTCGATTTTGCTCTTTTGATCAGGGAGGTTGGCTAGTCTCTTGGGTTTACTTGTGTTTGTATTCCTTACTCTATCACTGTATGTCGAGAGCGAGGAGTCCCTCGAATAATCAAGTGGCGTTTTTCGAGGCACAAGCCATATGAGTTGGGCGCGATCCGAATGCCGGTTGTTGACAAAAACTTACTCACTTATGTCACGTGACGTTGTAAGCAAACCCTCGCCCAGGGCTCTCCAGCGACTGCTTGCAGAGAGGCAATTCTTGGAAATCCACCTTCCAGACAAGATCAAGACCGACCGTACGACTGCACAACCCGTACATTTGTGCAGATTATCCCACGCACAAGCAAGAACTGGTACACTTATCCTCAGCGCTTAACGGAAATAACCACTTAACGCGAAGGGTCTACCAAAAGGATCAAATCATTCCATTTGCACGGTTATATGAATGGGAGTTCTCAGGATCGAAGAATGAGCCGAATTTACCTTACGAGTCGACTGGGGTGCCAGGAGTCGTCTCCCAACACGGTGCCTCGATCCTCTTCGGCGGAGCTGTGTTCGATTCGAGAGGAGAAGGCCCTGCTGCTGATGCCGACGCATTTGCATCGATCCTTAACAGTACGGGCTTTCAGCACAGTATAGAATCCCTACATTTCTTAATTGATCACAATTTCAGACTCTGTGAATCAATAAATGCCGAATCTCATCATCCTGAAGCACGTGAAATCAATGCCATCACAGCGACCTCGTCAATAGGATGCGAGAAGACAACACAAGAGGTCCATTGAATACCGCAGCTCTTCGCTTTTCTACGTCCTGCATACTCTCTACAAGCTCTCCCTTAACCACCTTGCTTTCGTCCTCTTCCCAAATACAGACTAGACCCTTCTTCCACTCTTTAAATTCTTCTCACTCTCTTTTCCACCTCGAAAGAAATTCTTCACACCCTATGCAACGTTAGTCAATCCTCCAGCTAGCTTAGACGATTCCAGTCACCTGGCCGATAGTCGAACCCACATGACGAAGGCTCTGGCGCGGACCAAACGCTGCTGCAGGGGTTATGGGGGCTCCTGTAGGGATGTAGACTTCTAATTGGGCGCCCTGGTGCCGTGGGCGGCGTGTGGCCTGCAAGTGAGCGTTATCGGGGCTTTTGGGTGGCGTTCTTGGATTCTGGAAGTATGGACTTAGGCTCTGGCGACGAGGACTCGGACTGGAAGGGTGGGGGACTGGGCTGTGAAGGCGGAGACTTGGGTTCTGGTCGTGCGAGTCCGGGGTTTGACAGCTCAGGCCTGGGCTGCTTATCTTGGGACTTGAAACGCGCACGTGAGGGCGCGGGCTCGACAACCTCGGTCCGGGCGTCTCCAGAGTGGGCGACGAGGCCTTCGTGCTCAGTTGCCGCCGACCGTCAATCGACTGTAAGCGAGGCCCCAAACTTCCCAGCGTCGGCGACGAGGCCTTCGTCTTCAGCTGCCGCCTACCATCAGACGTCTTCGCAGAGGCAAACTCGGGCGAGCTTTCCCACGTCGAAAGCCGTGCCTCAACCTCGTACGTCGGCTCGAGCTTGGTAGTCCCATAGCCGCGCAATGCAGAGCTGGATTTAGCGGGGCGGTGGTGCTTGCCGCGAGGGTCACAAGGCGTGGATGGCGTTGGTGGAAGAGCCTCGTTCTGAGTTTCTGCGATGGGGACTTCGGCAAGGATGACGTGGTCGGCAGAGTTAAAATAGGGGCCTGTGCGGTGAGCTGGGTGGACAGTATCTTCGTCAAGAGTGGGTAATTTTGGAGGAGGTGCTGGGCGGAGATGATCGAGGGAGGCGGATTTGAGGAGGCGGGGGCCAAATTGGATTTCTTGTTGGCGGCCTTTGGGTTTTGGGTGCGAGGCGTCGAGGTGGTGGTCATTGTCGTAGATCCACTGCCGCGAGGTGTAAGTTGAACGGCTACCATAGGGGAAGCGATCATGCCGGTTCACCTCGCCATGGGATGAAGTCTTGTCTTGAAAAAGCTCCGCTTGGAGTTCTCGAGAAATCAGCGCCGGCGGTCTGTATCCTTTGTCAGACTTTTGGTCTATCAACTCATTTGCAGGTAGAAGTTTAGATGATGGGAAATCCTGCGCTCCTGCGAACTCTTTTTCGCAAGTGTAAGCGTCTGTCTCAGGGACTATGGCCAACGGAAAAGCATTGCCGTGATAAGTCTTTTCCTTGATATTGTCGACAGCTGAAGCCTGTTCTTTGACCGATGTTGGCGTCGTGTCACCCGTATCCACAGTTGTGCTGACTTTAGCGCTATCGCCAGAAGATCTAGTCGATGTGGAAGACCCACTGAGGGCTGCAGCTGGCGAGATCGGCTGTACTGCACGATCATCGTAGGCGGCGAGAGGTTTCCTCGCTATCAGGAGCGGAGCTGGCCTGCAGACGGCCACGCTATCTGTTGCGTTGCTCGTATACTGGGATTCCGCTGGCGCTCGGAATAAGTTGATGGAAGACAGCCGTTCAACGAGGAAAGGGTCTTCCAACTTTGGGCTGGCGTGGTAGTAGCGTACGGGTAAGCCATGAGGTGCGAGAGACCTCTCGATGCAAGGTGCATCATCGTCAGCTTTAATGTACTGCGCAGGAGACCCCGGAGGTGTGCTAGTATTTCCAAGCCGACCTTCATGGACATACTCCGAACCGGGAAGAAGCATAGGCGAACGTCGAGGGTTCAAGCAAATCCCAAGTCCTTCAATACGATGCTTATTGGCGACAAGCTCGTTATCCCGAATCTCTCCGCCGGTCACGGAGACTTCTCCTTCACTGTCGTTATCAGACTCCAACCAAAGGGTGCGAAGCTCTGCAATACTTTCAGGGACAGATGCCACACTCGCTACACTCTCAGATACGGACTTTGCTGGCGAAGTGTCTGGGTATCGAGAAGGGAACGGAGTGCCTATTTGCCTGATGGCCGCAGCGCTGGATTCTGTCTTTTGCTGCACCTCGACAGAACAGCTGCGTGCTGAGGATGCCCGTGATGATCTGGTCTTGGCGGGACCAGGAAAGCGATTCACAGCTGGTGGATCAGTCCTGGACGAGAAAGGAGCTCTTGGGGGTGTCGTTTTCGTTTTCTTGAAATGTCCGATCTTTTCGAAGAGACTGGCAGTGGATCTAGGGGATTCGCAAGCCCAGAATTGGGTCTCTCGAGTCTGCTGGCGGTCTTAGATCAGCTGCTGTGATGCTTGGCGTGGATCGATTCCCTCACCTCAGGCTGATGGATAGCGGTGGATCGTAAGCTGCATTCTGTACCGCCTGTGGTCATAGCCTTGGAGGTATCGATGCCATTCCTACGGTGCTACCGCCCTTGGATCAGCTCGGTAATGATAAACGTGGGTTCGTTTTCTTACATCTAGCAGTGAAACATCGGTGGGCAATTGTAGAGGTCTCATGCCATCCACATCATCTGAACTGGGCGACTCGGAGGCAGGGTAGCTCCAATCCCGCTGCTGCTTCTCATTCAGCTAGGCACATGATTGGCTTGATATCGTTCTTACTTCACGTTGGTGCACATCAATTGGCAGCAACAGGCACATATTATCTGGGTCGCTGAGCTCTGAAGAACCATCGCGTTCATCATCCTGCTCCTCGTGCTTCTGGATGAGCTTGGTTCTTACCAGGCGTAACTTCATCTCTTACCTTTTGCAGCTGGACAGTCTTCGGTGACAGTAGATTTCCCCAGTCAGATGAATTGGGTTGCTCAGGCGCAATGGAAGCCATTATGATTGTAGCAGAGAGCGAGACCTTGCTATACAAGTGCTGAAAGGCAAGATAGGAGGGAAAAGAAGCTGTTGCGAAATAAAAGATCACGCAAGAAGACGGAGGGGTGAATGGGTGAAGCCAATGAGGGTTCCTAACGTGACAGGATGAATGAAATCGATGCAGGCCTTCCGTAAGTGAATATGATCTAATATGCATCGCAGAATGGCGCAGGCTGAAATTATGAGAAGTCTGATACAAGATTATTTGCACTGCTTTAGCCCCATGGTGAGTTTGGGGTATTGACTAAAACATCAGAATAGCAAGCAGGAGCCGCGGCAACCTACTGACATACATACGTGCTAGACAGTTGCTATTTGCTTGAGGGCCTAGAGGATCACCTGAGTGGTCACATTTGTTGGGTATACTGCCTGCTTCTGGAAGAAGTAGACATATCAAACGAAATCAAACGTATCACCGCCCTTATCCTTCAGCAGCAAGGGCACTCTCTTGGTGCCTACGATACGTTCAAGCTTCAGCAAATCCAGCTTGGAAAACACATTTCGCACGCTTGCTTCGTTGATATCAATCTTTCCTTCAGCAACACTTGAGCCCAAGTAATCGCCTACAATCTCTTTGTAGAAGATCGGATGCTCAGGGAGTCCATACATGATGACCCGCCTGACGCCCCGCAGATGGTAACGCCTGAAGTGATGAGCTCTCTCAGTATAGAGTAACACTGAGTGTCGACCAGTAAAGAAGTGACTTCGTGCTCGCGCGACTTCCCGAACTGAAGTATATTCAGATATTGATCCAAAGGAGATACCTTGAGTTGTCGCAGATGTCGAGAGGTAGTTTCGCACTCGTACGAAATCTGCGTATGACGGAAGGAAGACCAGAAAGCCCTGCCTACCTCCTAGGCTGCGGTCGAGTTGTTTTGTAAGTATGGGTATGAGCACAGTAGTAAAATACTTGAACCGGTCATCTGGCTCTGTTGCCGGACTGGTACAATCGAACCGCGAAAAAGTCTGCTTCAGCGACAAACCTAGTTCTAGCATGGCACCGTCATGCTGCTTGGAAACTTTCACTTTACCGGCGACGTTGAGCATGTGCTTCAAGTACAAGCGATTCAGGGCCGGAAAGTTGAAAGCAGAGAACAACAGAGTCTGCCGGATATGTTTAGCATTACCATCAAGATACCAGCTTCGCACACGACTGAAATCGCAGTCGTGAGCTTCCCTCGGTTGCAGGTTGAGATGCTCGAATATGTACTCAACATGCTCCCAATTCTGCATTGAAAGTGCGTCTGCTTGGTCGACAACAAGAATTTCGATCGAGCTTAGAAAATCGTAATCCCGCTTTTTGTCGTTCTCGGCTCCAATCGCCATGCGAAGGCCTAGAGGGCTGGCGAAGATGATATCCGAGCTGTAGAATTGGGAAAAGTACTTCATCGTTTTCCTCGTAAATTTCATACCTAGTCTGAACATGTCATCGTCATTGCCAGCAAAGAGCTCTCCGAAATCCTGTGGTTTGACGTCGGAAACATCATCTGCAACCCGAGCATATGAGTCCTGGAACCTCGTTCTATTCTCTTGCTGCTCAGGTTCGCAGAACGCGGCGAGTGAATCAATGTACTTGACACACGAATCCCGGGTGGGCAATACTACAAGGACTTTTGGACGAGTGAAGCCTTGATCTCGAAATTCAACCTCGTCTTCCAAATTGTCTTTTGCCATCCGTGCATTGTTTTTGATTACCCTATCCCTAGTCTTGTAGAGGTGGTTGAGTACGTGTATGCAAGTCAATTTTCGTAAATCATCGGCGTTCGACGGTGTTCTTTCCGAAAGCAGAATGTCTTTGTAGTTGTAAAGGGATGACGACAGGTCCCGGTGTAGGCTGTTGAAGTCACCGAGTAATTTTCCAGCCGGCACCCTGAGTTTCTGCTTGAGCTGTACATAACCTCAGCATAACGCTTGGCGAATGGAGATGTTCACTTACGAACATATCTTCGATACCTTGTGACATAGCAACGAAGAGGTTGTTATGAAGATTAGAGCTTTGTGGGATCTTGGAAAGGCATAACAATCCGGACTGCAGCGTTGATGTTGCCATGTGGTATCTGCCCTCCTTGACATCCTTGATTTTCTGTGCAAGCTGGGTCTCCTCCACATCTGCTATTTGAGTTGAGAAGGGGTCATTCTCTGTCAATATTAGATACAGCCATGACTCGGAGCGGCATGGACCGACGTTCTGCAGCTTCAGCACTGTCCCTATCCTCGTCGGCTGAGGCATCTTCACTCTTGTCACTTTCATAGTCTATAGACGCATCATTCGCTGTTTCTGTTTGGTAATTCTCGTTCCCAGTGATATCTTCATTGGGCTCTTCCTGGTTTGTTTTTCGCTTCTTCCGTTGAGGTGGCCCGCGCTGAACATTCGCATTCAACGCCTCTAGAAGGGAATTGTGAGATTTGACTGCCGCTCGATTCGCTTGTTCATCCTCGCTATCACTCGAACGCTCGTCAATGGCCGCGTCGGCTCCATCGTGATCGAAGTCTCGGCTACTTTCGGATGTCCCAGCGTCGCTGCCTACTTCTTCTTCGACTCGAGTACTGTAGAACACTGATTTATCCCCACCCTTTACTGGAAGACCTCCTCGTCCTGTTATCCCTCTCCGTCCTCGTGTCGAGCCTCGGCCACGGCTTACGCCTCTGGATGATCGACCGTTTGCGAAGGGTGGCATTGCGGTATTGGTCCACACTTGAGAAATTCAGTGCGGTGAAATCTCCATCTAATCTAATCTCCTTAGCGCGCAAATTCCTAGCGCACAACGACTCCGATACTTCGATTCTGTGGAGATTTAAGATAGTTTTCCAGAGCCCTCATTGAGTGACAGCCTGACAGCCAGACCGAGGATCTCAAGAATTTGTACGCAGCCCGCCCAGCATGGCGGACGCCGAGTCCTTCCTCCACTTAGCCAGACCCCTTGGTCCAGCAGCAGGGGGACAAGCAACTACAGCCCCTTTGAACGTGATTATACAACCTCAAGTACTTGCAGTGCCCTACCGTCCTTCGACCACACTAGCTGATCGACATAACCACTTAGGCCATCTTCTCTATCCTCGACCACTCCCTCCGCCGCAATGCCGACCAAGAGCGCGTGATCGGCACCCTCCTAGGTGTGCGCAGCGAAGAAGGCCAAGAAGTCGAGGTTCGGAATTGTTTCGCCGTTGGGCACACTGAAACGCAAGAGCAAGTCGAAGTCGACATGGACTACCAGAAGCAGATGCTCGCGCTACACCTGAAAGCGAATCCGAAGGAGGTCCTCGTGGGCTGGTACGCCACGAGCGCCGAACTCAACACCTTCTCCGCGTTGATTCAAAATTTCTATGGCGGTCAGGGAGATGGTACATGGCCGCACCCGGCTGTACATCTGACCGTGAGCACGGAGGCAGGAAAAGATATCGAGACAAGGACGTATATCTCTGCGCCAGTGGGTGTGACCATGGACCGAGCAGCAGATAGTGCGGCATTCATACCAGTACCGCACGAGATACGGTACGGTGAGCCGGAGAAGTCTGGTCTGGAATTGATATCAGGGGCAAAGGATATGCCTGACAGGACAGCGAATGTTCTGACGGATATTGAGACGCTGGAGAGGGCCATTGAGGAAGTTTTGGGAATGTTGGATCGGGTGTCGAAGTATGTGGAGGCGGTGATCGAAGAGGAGGCACCGCCTTCGAGCGCATTGGGACAGTTCCTCCTGAACGCTTTGGCTTTGGCGCCAAAGGTGGATCCAGCCGACATCGAGAGGGATTTGTACGTTCCTATTCTACAAACGTGGAGATCGGGTCCGAGTACTGATATCGTACAGCAACAACCATATCCAAGACGTGTTGGTTGTCTCATACCTCGCAAACACCGTACGGACGCAGATAGATCTCTCCAACAGATTAGCAACGGCAGCACTGACCATGGGCGGTGGCGATGGTTTCAGCGGCGGGCAGACAAACGGTGCAGGTACAGAGGGAAGTCAGAGAGGGGGAGGAAGTCAGCGTGGTGGAAGGGGTCGAGGTCAATCGGCTATATTGGCTTAGATTTGGTCCTGGATTGTTGGCTTTCACTTGCATAGAGAAGGCGTTGCAAAAGCGTGGCGTTCAGGCTTGGTCAGGTCCTTGATCCTGGACTAGAGGGTTCAATGCTTGAGTATGGAACTGAGGACTACCTTATGATACACGTCGCCGACCAGGCTACCGAGATGTATGATTGATACCGACACCCCTGCAATACAGAATATACCAGGCGTTGAACAGCGTTAGCAAGTTGTCTGAGAGGAGTAAGGTCTCCACAACACTGGAGTCATTTCAGATGTTTCCACCACGTTTCTTGCTGCCGCCTCGAATACTTAGTCCAAATCGTTGCCATAGAGGGGCTGGTAGAGCTTATGACTAGCACCTGGTCGGGTCTTCCATGCTCTATGGTTCGAATGTCAATGTCTCTCATCTTAGGGCATTCCTGGCTTCCCGGTGTGCAATTTAGAGATGCTGAAGCTAGTAAATCACAGGCCTACAACCAAACCTGGAAGTCTTCATTTCGGCTGGTATGGCACGCGGCGATGACCATCAAGGAGATAGCAATTTTGAAAGACTTTCCGTAAAAGGGCGGAGATATCCCATGCGCCGGCACGGAACGGTGCACTCGATCCTCGGTAATAATGAAAAAGGTGATGACAGTAAGTCGCCATCGATAGAAATACCAGTAAAGAGCCATGGCTGAAGAGGCAAACCGTTAAAGCATTTGCCCAAGGGCAGGGCTCGGGGAAGATCTGGACTCATGTGAATGGGTGAGCCTCTAAAAATTGAGTATCGTTGCCGGCATAAGGTATGGGATGAGTTGCGGTAAGTCTAGGCCTAACACTGATAATCCGGTAATTTAGTACTTGATATCGACTTTGGAATACTCCTCAGCTCCTCTCATGTTAAGTGAAAGTTGGACTCGCTACTGTACCCTTCTGCATCGTGCCATACCAGATCTAACTTGCACAGCCCTCGCTCCAGAAGTTTGTCGAGCAAGAACGCGTAGAGTACCACTCTTGAACAACACATGATTGAAAAAAAGACGCATTGATCGGTCGGTGACATCCACTGCCACTGAGACGGAATGCTACAACACTTTGACCATTCTTTCGCTCAACCAGAACTATAGGTCCCTCCAAAGAAAAACCCATCAAAGAGATCGACCTGTGTTCCGTCTGCCCAATCATGATCGCCTGTCGATCCAAAATCTAAACCGGGATTGCCACCGTACATAGCCGTGCTTTCATTAGTCATTAGGAAGTCCAGGTCGTTTGTGAATGTGTAAGGGTCGTCCAGTGGCTTTGTACTCGGATTGGCCGTGCCATGCGTCACATCCGCATCACAATGGGACGACGCGTTGGAATCATTCGGAGCCTGAAGATATCGAGGTATTGGCTGCATCGGCAGAATGTGTGAAGCAGGAGACTGCCAGTGGCCAAAGCCTCCATCGAATGTTCGACCATCCTGCAATTCCGGGAACAGATCTCGCAAATTCAATTCGATACAAATTCATATCGAATTGAGGAGGCGGCCTGGTTGGGCGTATCGAGGCCTCCTGAGATACTTCACTTTTGACGATCTGTGGAGTCGGCGAGCTTGTGTAGTCCTGTTGCGTCGAACGGGCGACATGTTCGCTCAGAGACGGCTTGAACCCCGTCGTGGATAGGCTCATCTTGATCGTAGCCTTGCTCATCCGATCGAAAGCGTCTTTACAAGCTTCCGCCGGCGGGCACTTCTCTACAGGATCAGCAAGCACCGAAGGTATACTCGACGTCGACGAGGGTCAGGCGGCTTCGCACAGTGGGTGAATGCCATATAGCATAAAGAAAGGCGATGCCAGCCATGAACAGGTGAATCGTGGCCAAGTACATGTAGCTGACAACGCTAATGAAATCCATGAGTCAGCGTGGGTTTTCACGGAAGAATCGATTACACAAGACACGTCTAAAGAGCGTTTGTTCCACAGACAGGCGTGAGCCAAGAGTTTCGAGGTACGCAAGGGGTATAACAAGCTCCGTGAATACTAACTGTAAGCGGTGCAATTGGCGATCTAGATGAGCTCCCAATTAGTATGGTTCTTTGGGCACTTATATGGACTGTGAGATGTTTGCCTCGAGGCTCGCACTCAGTGCTATAAACAGTGCTATGAATTCTGGAATTCGCGGGGCGTACAGAGTTTTAAGACTTGCTGACCAGCTTCGGCGACCTTCAAGTAGATTTGATCTTCGTCTTCCGGTTCATCTGTACCTACAGACACTGAATTGGCGACATCCTCAACCTCCCTGGCCAATGATGGTGGCACACTAAGACTCTGTCGGTACTGCATGATGACTGCCTGCCAATAATTCAGTTCCAGGAATTTAGTCGAAAATTGCACATTAGTATCCTCTGACAGAGGCGCACTTTCCTTCCAGTCCCAGAGTCTGCTGTCAATATCTTCCCTCTAGGCATGGAAAGAAGTGAAGTTTTGCAAGAAAGATGAAGATATTCTGGTGTGCATGAACTCGTTACGTCGATCTCTTTTATTTTCATGGGTTTTTTGGGCCTGCCGATGCTGTAGGACATTTAGTATTTCAGATTGAAGGAGGCGAAGACGGAAATAATGGTGCGAGATTCGCTTGTAGCTGGGCCCAGTGAACTGTTCCGGCCGGACGGAGAAGCCTGATTTGGTGATGTAGATGTCGTCCAAGATTGATGGAAAATCGGTCGTTATGACTTGATCGGTAATCCCAAGTGGCCGGCCGACGCATGTGCTACGTCCCCTCAGTGCTCCTTTATTAAAATGAGTAATGAAAGGGGTCTTCATTTACCTCACCAGACGATCAAACGAATAGACACACCTACAGGATATACAGAGTCAGCAAATCCTCTTCGTCCGAGCTGCCAGACATGTTTCCAAAGCGGGTTACGCTTCCATACCTCCACGCTCGTTGAGCCTCGAAAGGGCTAACAAAAACCGAAGGATTACCCACCACCACAAGCGACGACGCAGATCCTGCATCCATTGTCTTCGACCCCGTTTTGCTGCATGAGCGTTCTGTTTAGATGCATCCCCGTGCTCATCTTCACTTTCTCCAAGTTCTGAGCCGTCCTCGTAATGTAGCCCGAGGTCGACGGCAAGGCGAACAGCTACCCCGGTGATGTACCATAGCCCAGGAGCTATAACGAAGTAGTCATGGTCAGCACGTCATAGGAATACAACGATATAGAAGTTATACACCGTCATATTCCCAAAATCCATGACCTTGCAAGGTGCTCATTTCAGAAGATATCGCCAACGACATGACAGTATACTCACGGACCAGTGATGACGACTCAATAGTAAAGGGGCAGAGATTGTTAAAGATCATCAGGACACGGTCCATGGACCGCGAGGGACACCCAGAGAAGAAGTCCATCAAGACTAGCCCAGCATAACGAGCACATAGGTACAGGCCCCGGGCTCAGATATCCCATGCGCTGACATCAGTGAGTGCTAATCCACCAGACAGTCTTTGTGGGACCCTTCTCTTATTGCTTCCTTGAGGCCTCCCACTATGCCAGCGATATTTTAAACGTTCTGCCATTTTTGCATTGGGCCGTTACTGGTCATTCCGTCCGTCCAAGTCTTTCAAAAGAAAGAAAAGCAATCGGCTATTTCTTAGCCAGCCCCTGGGATTAGCACCCTATCGGCGCGTGGGGAACGAGCGGAAGGGCAAGTGGCGACGTCAAATCGACATAACCTGCTAGCAGTCGCATGTGCGAGGCAAGTTTCGCAATCGAGCAAGTGCAAGGTCGCAAGACGTGACTTCCCAATGCTTGGAAAGGTGAAGGACAACCTGTGAGTTTTTGAATGTAACAACCAGAAGAAAACCTCTGGCGTTGCTAATTACCTTGAGTAGCCATGGGACCATCTGTTCCGTGAAAGTAGAAGACCCGGTAACGGTCCCGAATCGGGGGGGTACAGAACAAATAATGAGATCGTTCTACTCACCCACAGGTCGTAACAAAGCGAATCCGGCCAGCAGAAGCACAGCCTGCAGCTCCTCTAATCCTCCGCCAACGGTCGAGTGATCAGACCCGGCATCGACCCTAGGACGGATTCCAGATGTTGCATCGCGGCGGAATGGTACTCCTCTGGCTGCTTTTGCTCGACTGGTACGTCCGGCTTCTGCACGGTCGACCCTGTGGAGTCTGTCCGTCGCTTATCTTCGTATATGATTCCGGCGCCTATAGCGAATACGATGTTCAAAAAGTACAGTTCCCGCGGCGATTGCTCATCCGTTGCATAAGCTCTTGCAAACATGGTCATGAAATCACCGCGATGCAGGATGGGAATTTGAGGGTTCGCGTGCTCAAAATAAAGCTCGACCAGGCGTCGTCCGATAGCCTGGTCTGGAAAGGGTGCCGGATTGATTGTTGGCTTAGTGTGAAGTCCGAAGAAGGAATCTGGTGGTGATATGTCAACATACTTCTCTCGACTCCTACACCCGCCTCTGATCATCTATTGAAGCACGTACCTCGCATGGATGGCGCATTTGCGGACGGCTTACTTCTACCGGAGCCTTTCTTTCCAGAAACAGTATTAGGCAAGGAAGCAAGTACGACTCGAGCAAAGGAAATGCCGGAGGTGGATCCGAGGAAGCGGGAATCGGAAGCTCCCTGAACAGACACCATGCCGATGTTGGACACCAGCTTGTCCAGCTTTTCTGATTCCTGCCGCTTGTAGTCTCTACCACCCTTGGACGGGGATGTATGACCGTTCCTAGAGCGTTCGTCATTGGCATTGTCCGAAAGTTGCCCAACAGAGAAAGCTTCGATGGGTTTTGCGCCGAGATGAAAGTCCTGCGGCGCACCGTAGGCGATGCCGTGATCTGTGAGCAGACCCTCGAGATAGCTCACGCGACTCTCTAAATAGTACACATAGGTCCGAGGGATCTCTCTCTTCGTAATGGGATCGAAGCCCGCGCATTTGACACCGACCTTTTCGCACGGAGAGCATGCGGGCAATTTCTGGTCGCAGCGGTTCTTGCGTACTCGGCAGCGATTACACGCCGAGACATTGCGGAAGGAGGACGAAGCTGTGTTGGTATGGGGCTTCCAGGAAAGGGAGGAGGAGTAAGACGTGAGAGCAGGCGAAGTGTTGGACGGCTGAATGGGTTGAAGCTCGCTGACGCCAGGGCTGGGGCTGGACAGCCGAGCTCGTTTATGCGCGGTCATCTTGTAGCATCGCTGGCATCCCAGAGCTACACCATCACCATTGATCGAGTACCGCGCACATGTCTCATGGTCCCGGTGCCAAAGGTGGAGAGACGATAAAGTCTGTACTGTAAGAAAGCACGAGCATTCATGTTCAACGAGGTCGTCTGAGTACAGAGATCGCGGCAGAAACACTACTGCCACCCTTTTCGCTCGATAGCAGCCGAGCGTACTTCTCAGTCAAGAATCTGGGCTCGAAGGTCATATGCAGCTCGAACCCGAAGAGGGCGCATCATTCTCGATCAGGTTGATAACAGCCTTCTCTTATCGGGGGCCAGCCCACTCCTCAGCACATGGCAGACGTGGACAAAGCGTCATCATCGTTGCCCATCGATGCCATCGTGCCCCTCTGCTAATCGTGGCTTGTCGAGCCATGGTGCAACAAGACGAGGCTATGGAAGTGATCATCTTGAATGCTTCAAGCTCAGGTAGCATGGCCATAAACCAAAGCGAAGGACGACCCTCTTTGCCGACCATGTATATTCAACGCCATGAACTGATAAGGTATCTCGAAAGCAGATTGCCGCCCCTTGGTTCCGACAAGGTTGAAAAAACGCCACTTCCTTCCTATACAATGCTTTATGTCCTCCAATGCTGCCACTTTGTCACCCCGGCCTATGGTATACCACCTCCAAATATGTTCATGACTTCGTAATTAGGCTCAGTCTTCCAGAGATGAGTCCGCTTCGGCCCACGTAGTGCCTTGCCCAACCAGCAGTGCTCCTACACAATGCACTTGCCTGAACGGTCGGTTTATCGTTGAAGGGTCCTATTCGGCGCCGCGGGCCGCGACAAGAGCGGTGTTCAACGTTATAGGCTTGATAAAGGTATCGTCACGCTCGAATTCTGCTTGTGTTACGTGATGCTCGTCCATCCTGCCACCCTTTTGGCCCACCCACAAGCTCTCGACGGCGCCGAGAACACTGACAAGACCACTGACCCAGAAAGCTAGGCCTGTGTACCCCATGTTGAGCCCTGCTGTATAGACGATGCCGGATACAGTCGGCCCAAATGCTCGCATCAAGCTCGCCGTGGATGCTGCAACACCATTGATGACCCCCAGAACAAGCATTGAAGGGGCGGAATTCGTCAACAGGATCGCATGGGAAGGAAAGGCCAGGACCTGGGCGGTAACCCGCCAAAGCAGACAAGCGTATATACCAACCAATCGGAAACGCTCTGGAAGAAGAACGAGGTAGGGGACCAAGAGATATAATAACGGCCACACCGTGAGCACAAATCGAAAGGTCTTCAGACTGCCAAATTTGCGAACTGCAAACGGGAACAGCAAAACCTGGGCCGCCATTGAATACAAACCTTGCAGTGCCATCAGCAGTCCAATGGTTTTTGTGGACAGACCAAGGCCGCCGGTGAATCGGAACGGCAACGATGGCGGCTCGTGGGATGTTGGGGCGCTGAGGAGCATCGGCATCATGGTGTCAAAGCATATGGTATGGCTGGAGGGAGTGAGCTAAGCCGTAAACATCGTCGTGGAGTCAAGAGCTTACTATGCTAGTATTCCGTACCCAACGATGTTCATCATCACCTGCTTTGTGAAAGCTTTGTGGACGCCGTCGGATTTACGTTCCAATCCCTCCAGAACCTTGATGTCCAAAGCAAAACGTGCACAGAGGACTGGAGATTGTGCTCGGGAGACCTGCTGACACGGGGTGCCCTCGGTGGTATGATAACCCGGCGGTTCGTCGTCTTCTAGCAGCGACTTCGATTCTTCAACGTTTGCGTCCCCAAATTTAGTGTAATTGTTTGACGGCGTTTCGTCTTTCCCTTGTCGCAAGATCCACCTACCCAGTTCGAGACCAACATCGCGTCTATGTTTCTTTTCGGCATGTGTCTCTTCGAGAAAGAGAATCCCAACCATGACGCCCACGGCAAGTATCACAGCACATACAAGATTCGGCAGCAGGAACGGGAACCTATCGAGAAGCGTGCCTCGGGCGAAAAATGTTGGGTAGTTATCGCATGGCTGAGCGAGAGCTCCGCCAATGGCTGGTCCTACGATTGACCTGACAAGCTTAGCCAAGCGGCGCAACCAGGCCAAGAGGGACTTACCCGAGACACCAGACAAATGGCATGACTGAATATGCGCGAGCTGCTCGCGGTTAGCTTGGACATGCTATCGAAAGGCAAAGGCGCCTACGTTGGTGCTCCTGCACCGTGACAATCTCGGCAACGGTTGTCTGAAGGACACCTACATTGCTGTAGCAGCTCCAGTGAGCCAACGAAATTTCCAGATGATGATATAGATAGGGAGGCTCACCCATTCAGCATTCCTCCAAGCGCTCGACCAACAAGAGCCACCGGCAGGCTAGGGGCGAATCCGAACATCAGCATGCTCAACAGTGTCCCTCCCAATCCCGCCAGAAGTACGGGCTTTCGTCCGATCCTATCGCTCAATTTGCCCCATATAATACCCGTTGAAAATTCGGCGAAGGCGAAGGCGGATGTGATCAAGCCGACATAGATGGCAATCTGGCGGTCATCGGTTGTGATCTTGAAGGACAGAACCATGTAGTAGCTGTAGGGAAAAATAGACATGAAGGCAATCGGCTCGCATATTCGGCATAGAGCTAGGTGTCAGAAAACTGTTAGTATAGTCCCTTTCTATTGCCTGCTTGAGTCCCTTGATGTAAGTTGGAAAAAGCAGTCGCGTTCACAAAGCGCATGCATACCGAGGATAAAGAGTTGCTGAGCAGGGAACGGAGGCGCTGCTGCATCGTGGGCGCTCTTGCAGCCTCGAAGGACTTTGTAGGACAGCATCGTTGTTTCTTGCACAAAGGCAAAAGGAAGTTCGAGGTCGCAGAGGAGATGAGTAGTCGGACACAATTAAGAAATGGCACAATGGGCAACCAGGCGACGACTTGCTTCATGAACCGCGATGCGGTGGAGGAAGCCACAGGCTAGATCGATACCGAGAGGATGGGACTGCACGACGTTGGGATTGTCTTCGAGCACACAGACAAGCATCAAGTGATCCTGGTGCAACACGAAACCACACGGTCGGTAATGTAAGGCGAAATAGAGCGACAGTCGGTGAAGAGAGTAGGACGAATGACGGCAAGCACGAATATGTGCTGCTTGCAACGGTGTGGGCAATCAACCCATCTGGACTCATGGAATCATGACGGAAGCAGATCAGGGTATCTTGTAAAGGAAGTAGCTGGTGGAAAGGAGTCCAGCGCAGCAGAGGGTCCTTGCAGGACATCGGGATTGGAGCCGCGCTCCGTAGGGCCTCATCAGGCTTGAGCATTGTCGCCACGGTAAAGGGGAAAGTAGTGGATGAAGCTTGGGAAGACTGGAACAGCTCTGGGCACGAACAGGAACCCTTGTCGGGGCAAGTTGCAACGGTCCCATGACCCAAGACGATCGATCCTCCGCGGGCTGCCGCCGGCCGGCAAACAGACATGTGTTGGGTGTAGGTTTTGACAGCCAAGTGGCTTTCAGTGGCTTACCAGTGGCATGCCGTCCATTCGAGACTGGCGATGTCATACAGAATCCACGTTGTGAGCTTGATGAGGCCGAGCGCTAGCATGGGCCATTGGCTCCAATAGTCCAATGAGCGTGTTACCATGCAACGGCTTCTTCGGGATGCTAAATGCTGGTGCTGAGCCTAACCGCCTTAGGCTGCCTGGGTAGAAGTAGTTCAAAGGTACTTCTACCTCATCCCGGGGAATCGGGTCAGGCACAGTTCCAAAATTCTGTTTTGTCCCAGAGGAAGCTTGACCCTTGCCCCTTGCCGACGCCCTGCTAGAAAACCCCTCGGAATTAGGTACTTCTAGTGTGCAGACTTGGATTTCAGCTGGGAAGGGGGATAGGGCAGCAACCTGTTCATGACATACTCCCTGTCGCATACCAGATGGGCGCCCTGTGAGGTTGCTCCTCAACCCCCAGTGCTCTGTCGCTGTAGGATTTGGAGAGCAATGGCGACCACATGAGTCAAAGATGTCGGCGAATTCACGTGGCATCGAAGGAGCCGGCACCGATGCAAGCTGGAATCCCGGCGCGGTGAGCGTGAAATGAGCAACCCGTTCTGTTTGATCATTGGCCTCGACTTCAAAGGGCGGTGAAATGTGGGCGAGGCGAGCGACGCCTTCAACATGTCACTTTTGTCAGCATTTGACAGGAATAGCCCGTTTCCGCCGACCCATGCGAGCGGCTAGGCAGGTATATCAGATTGACGAGTGACGATTCATCGGTTCAGATGTAAAAGCCCAGCACACCGAGACATCGACCGATGGGCGCCCACACCGAAGGGGGCACACACCGGACAAGAAGGCATGGCATGACACCTCACGGAATTGTGCTGTCGCCCAATGGACGGGGGCAGCTTGGACGAGGGGGAGTCATGTGCTTCGAGATCCAAGTCGATCAAATTGTCCCGGCTTCCGTAGCCAAAGTCAAAACGTACTGGTGAAAGCGAGTGAACTCAATCGCGCCGACGCTTTCCGTGCCAGGGGCCGACACTGAGACCAAAGCATAACGTTAGAGAAGAGCTTGACTGCTCGAAGGCGAGAGGGAAGCTAAGAATGGCTTGGACACTGGACAAGCACCACACCGGCACTAGATGCTGACGATTGACGGTCGATGCGATAAACTCAGGCCCAGGGATTCTTGGTGTCATGATCAGCGTCGCATGGGCTATGATGCACCAGCCACGCGATCGAAGCCGGGCCAAGCGCGCAGGGATCTAAAGTACTGCAAAACCAGAAGTCAAAACCCGACTAGCCCGGGGTTCAGGGGAGAAGCTCGGATCTGCGCCCCGGCCTACAGTCAGGTGACTCCAGGCCTACCTCAAGGAGAACGACAGAAGTCAGAACGCGACCACGCTACTTCCTACATGCGACTCCGGTCGCAAAACTGCACGCCTGGAAGATGGATCCTACTCCTTCAGCTAGGTCAGCGCTAGTGAAAGATTCTTCGTCCCATCGCTCGCAACTTGGTCAGCTACCACTGTACGGCATTGCCAACCTTTGAAGAGGACACGAGGGTCGGTTCGTTGCTTTCCTGACGACACAATCTTGACAGCGCATTTAGGTCTGAGTTGTACAGTCGTGACGCTCAGACCATGTTGTGTCACATAAGGTACCTTAGCTTTTGGCGGTGTGAAAGCAACAACGGATCCACAAGCATGGGATATTCGATAGCCATTTCCTGCTCATCGTCAGGTGCTTGTCGAATGCTATCAGTCCATCTCGACCATCTCCTCAAACATTTCCAATATGCGAACATTTGCACATACAATCCAATCTGGCGCATAAGCTAATTATCACGGATTCGCCACATTGACTCATGGACCGGAGTGTGCAAAAGTGAGGCGTCAATCCTGATATCATGAGCGCCTCTGCATCGATCCGAGGCTCAACCGTCCAGCGGGACTACCGTACCATGATCTCGGGCATTGGATCGTCATCATACTACCTTACCTCACTCCCGTTGTATTTATATCCATAATACGGACTTTGGCGAGCCCAACTTTCCAGCCTTCGGAAGTCCCGCTGTCTTGGGATGCCCAACATCAGTTGCATATACGGTGTTACATCAGGCGTCCCAGCCGTGTTTGCTTTGCAATGGCATCCTACTGTTTCCAGGCGGCCAGTGCCCTCCCCACTGGCGAGCATTCAGAGGTGCATCAACACCAGTAGAACAGGCAGTGACATATTACGGTCCATGATGTTGCAGACGTGATCGTCGAAACACCGTGTCCCCGGCGGTGATTGCAGCTGCGAAAATATGTGCGACACGATTGTTGGCTCGATCAAAGGTTTAACAATCACACTTGGTAATTCCCAATGGTCCTTTCAATTAGGCAAAGCTTTGATCGACTTTAACCGGCCTTGTCAACCAGAGTCTACTCTCGCTGTTTCAGACGTCATTGTAGCCGATATATTGTCATGTGACCGCTGTGCGTAAGGTATAGCTTCGGGTAGGAGAATGAACATTATCGTTCGGGCGCTACTAAGCTATCCACAGCAATTCCGAAATGGAGTAGAGACATTCACACCATTGTAGACTTTTCTAAGATGTGCGGGGAACAGAATTCAGTATCCTTGCGGAAGTCTCTTTATAAACGTACGGCAAGCGTGTATAGTAGCATTTCCAATCCTTTAGCCAAGAATCAAGCTGATAGGCCACTCTTTTTGCGAAATGAGACCTTCTCAACTCCAACGTTCTCAACGCCGTCTTGGTCCGTCTTCAATTGGTATACATAAAGGACTAAGACATCGCCTTGAACCTAGTCGATGTTATCAACAGAGTGGTCTGCTCGATCATATCACCAAACTTACATCCATCAAGCAGAAGCTCGGCGTAGGCTCCTCTCCGTCTAGCCACCACCCGGTGTTCAATGCACCAGTCGCACTGCCGGGATTGACGAAGAACTTTCCTTCCAGTTCATAGGCTTCAAACTTGTGTGTGCCTCCCCATAAAAGTACATCAACATCCATGTGCCGCGCTGCAATGAGAAGACTGTCTGGATCTCCAGGTGGTATCAGGGTGTGGCCGTGGGTAAAGCCAATTCGCAAGGACCCATGGGTGACGACCTTGGACAATGCTAGATTGGGGGCTTCAACATCGAAGTCGCCCTTCACGATCTGTAAGTCCGGGGCTATGTGGCGAAGGAAGTCGTAGGTTTCTTTATCGGTGAGGTTGCCCAGGCAGAGGATCTGGCCAATCTTGCCAGGGGCTAGCAGCTTTTTGAACTGGGGATTCATCTTAGCAATCAGCGAAGCATAGCAGCGCCCAGAAACTGTACTTTGGCTGGTATGTCCTGCGGTCTAGATCAGTCGTGGAGGTCGGCAGGGTAAGTATCTGCTGATGCCCAGAGACATACCTGTGCGCGGTCAGGAATGAAGAGGTCACCAAGGACCAAGACCAATCTTGACGCCATCGAATCTTTTTGTCGTTCTACTCATTGAGTCTCTAAGGATTCTTTCTCGATGAAAGAGCTCAGCTTAGGACCTGTGGCTAAGAGGAAGATGCGGCTTCGTTGGTGATTGCGCGATGGACTGGTCGTAATCGTCGACGCTCACATGTAAAACATATTGAACCAATGAAGACTGGATAGTGACCAGCTATCGACGTCGATGGTCGAACAGTTGGCTCTGTCGTGAAATTTGAGGGAAGAGGGTAGGCCGGACAGGGCGCATCTATTCCTGCAGCAAATTCGGGTGGGCGTTCCAACCTGGTTGTGCCGAACCTTGGACCCTGGACACTTCCAAAATCAATCAATGTCGGCGCGTTATCCCGAGTATGATACTTATCTGCACATACTGTACCTGATTCACTTGCACGGCTTGACCACTGTCTTGCAGCGACCCTGGGCCAACGGGTACTAAGTACAGGTTCTCTTAAGGTGCCGTTGCACACGTCATTCTGGCAATTCCTCGTCTCCTTTGCCGACAGACGCCTCGACCCCTCACGTCCCTAAATCTGGCTAACCCACGGGCGAAGCTGAGTCTAATCTCAAGGCATCTACAGCAGAGACCTCTCTTCGAACTCAACACCCCCTTCTCAAGCGAGCGATTGGCAGGCAGGGAGGACGACGCCGAAGACACGCCCCTCGGCCGAGCATCACCAACCATGGCCGCCGCAAAGGGCATCAGCACGCCGAGACAGCCTGAGCATCCAGCGCTCCTGATACCTGGGCCGATCGAATTCGATGATGCGATACTCGAGGCTATGAGCCACTATAGGTGTGGAACATCGCTGCAGGTCCTCTCACCATATGTTGAATCCTGATGTACATCTTAGCCAGAGCCATGTTGGCCCTCCCTTTGTGGCTACGTTCGGCGAGAGTCTGACAATGCTTCGAAAGCTGATGCAGACCTCGGATCCTTCATCACAGCCTTTTGTCATTTCTGGCAGTGGCACGCTTGGATGGGACTTCGTTGCTGCCAATCTAGCAGAACGGGGGGACGACGTGCTGGTCTTGCACACGGGCTACTTTGCAGACTCTTTCGCAGACTGCTTTGAGACTTACGGTGTTTCCGTAACGCAGCTCAAGGCTCCGATTGGGGACCGTCCACAGTTGCCAGAGATCGAAAAAGCCCTCAAGGAGAAGAAATATAAACTCGTCACCGTCACACATGTGGACACCTCAACAGGAGTCTTGAGCGAGATCGAAGCGCTCTCGGTTCTCGTGCACCGGATCAGCCCCGAGACCCTCGTTATTGTAGACGGAGTTTGCAGTGTCGGGTGTGAAGATATCCAATTCGATAAGTGGAAGATTGATGTCGTTCTGACGGCCAGCCAGAAAGCCATTGGGTGCCCAGCGGGTCTATGCATCTTCATGTGTTCGGGGCGTGCGATAGAGAGCTATAGGAATCGTAAAACAGCGCCTGCTTCCTACTTCGCATCCTTCAAAAATTGGTTACCAAGTAAGATTGGTTTCCTGAGCAGGTTAAGAACCTAGCTGACTTATTCAAGTAATGCAAAATTACGAAGCCAAGAAGGCGTCATACTTCGCGACGCCGTCACCGCAGCTAATCCACGCGCTCCACACAAGTCTTTCCCAGATTCTTTCACGACCCCTTTCGGAGCGGTTCGCAGCTCACCGGGAAACATCGCAACGCATCAAATCAGCCATCAAGTCGATGGGCCTTACTCAGCTAGCAAGCAAACCTGAAAACCAGGCTAATGGGATGACAGCCATCTACCTGCCGAATGATTTGAAAGCGCCGGAAGTGTTGCCCAACATCTTGAAAAGGGGCGTCATTTTCGCTGGAGGTCTTCACAAAGAAATAGCAGCTAAATACATAAGATTCGGGCACATGGGAGTAAGTGTTTTGGATCCCAAGCGGAACGACGTCGACAAGGCGCTCGAAGCGCTTAGAGCATCGCTGAAGGACGTCGGGTATGAGACTTAAGAAAGAGTGCATCATTTTAGAGTGTGGTCATGTACTTCTGGATATAATCTCCATCATCTTAAGAGCATCGCAGATGCGCAAAAACTATATGTAGAATTAGGTGCCCAAGATGAGCTTTAAATTCAAATGTCATCCGTGGACGTTCTTGGGTTTCTGCCTGCGGTTTAGAGACTTGGGCTTGGTCTCTTAACATCATGATGACTCCCTTGCGTATGGGCGGAATTAGCGATGTGGTCTCTTCTCAAAAGTACTCTCTCTGCCTCCGAAGAGTTGACAGTAGATCGTGGCTCGATCGTCGTGACAAATCCCAGGGACAGCCACCTTGAGAGGCGAATGATGAGCAAGCAGCCAACGAGAGCTAAAGCTTTACAGCAGTGGGTAGGAATGGAGGCGGTCACCGCTGCCTTGTTCTCTACTTACCGTCGATGGCTGTTCTAAACTACCATATTGACCTTCAACAACCCATCTCTCTTTGCCCCAAAAGGTTCAAGGCACAACGGTGCGTCAATGGCGCTTGCGATATTTATAGACCAGTGGCTGGCTAATTTCAAGAATTCAAAGGACCACCATAACCCCCGTGAAAGCCCCGAGCACCGCCATGAGCCACATGATTCGTGTCCACTCCGTAATGTAGTCGGAACGTTCACTTCGACCCATGCTCTCCATAGCAACTCCACCGAGCTTTGCACTCGAAGCCGCTGGCGCCCTCCACGAGCGCTCCTTGATAGGAATTGCTCGCCACCACCTGCCATACCTGTAATACTTACAGTCTCGAGCCGGGGAGATGCACGTTGGCGCTGCGGCTTGCAACAAGGAAGATGTTGCTAGACTGTCTGTCTGTGAGGGTAGGGTAGATGCTGTAGGTAAATTTTGGACAGCTCCTGTAAGGGCTCTTGCTCTTGGTTCCTGCACAGTGTGGATTTGCTTCCGGGCCGTGGGAGGTGTCAAGACTGCCAGCGTCTTGTGCTCATTTTCAAGGCAGACAGACGGGGCACAAGGTGATCCAACTGGGCAACAGCCACCACCAAGGGACAGGGGGCACATAAAGTCGTGGAGAGGGCATACTGCAACTGCAGATCCGGCTGAATGCGAGCAGTGGAAGGAATTCGGACAGCAGAAGACGTGAGGCGATGATTGAAGATTACGCTGACAGGTTGTGCTCAAGAGACAGCAGGTTTCCTACTTATTTTCTAGCATTAGTGCTTTATCGCACAAAGCGCCACCCCAAGACCATGATCATACCGGATATCCATGAGCTTTGCAGCTTGACTGTCCGATGCCACATCTAACCTCTTGTGGCTTCTCGACGCCCTGCCCTTCAGAAACGCCTTCCACGCGGGACAACACCCCATGTGCTGCTGGGATAGAAGTCCTGTCTGTGCTGTGTATGGTGGAGAGGGAGGAGAGCGCCTGCAGTTGGGGGTTGATGCTGCTCATCACTGGAGCAGCAAGTATGTAGGCGAGCAAGACGGAAGGTGAGGTGCGAGCCATAATGCCGCCAGCGGCGATAGCAAGTAGGGGATGAGTCTGCAATAGGTGTGGACTCAATGACACGATACAGGGAGGTGGATCTGTCGATCGGGGCAGCGACAGCTCGACGAGACGTCAAGAGTAGCAGGAGAAAGAGTGTGTGTAACAGCATCATAAGATAACAGTACGTAAGCAGGCTAGAGATGATAATGTTGCCATTCTATCATTCAAATTTTCTATTGATGCATGCTGTATTCGGAAGTCCAGTTAAGAGAAGGTCGCAAGCGGTAGTCTCTTGAGAACAAGACCGTCGCTCCTTCCAGTGAAGAGGTGGTGCCTCGATTCAGAGCCAGAAATGCCGATGGCGTGTACCAGCACTTACCATCCCAGAAGTATCTTATCCTGAGTCGGTCCAGAATTCTATTCTTGCTCTTCAATGGACACAGATGCCGCAGTATTTTGACAATGAAGCGTCGTGGTATCGCAGTCATGAGACAAGTGGATCGCCATTCCTGATCCACGGACCTCCTACCAGCCAACCATGCTTCGATTCTCGAAATGCCGCCACCGAGTGTATGCCGATGGGGTGTTTAGTAACTTACAGTGCCTTGATATCTCATGCACCTCGCCTTCTCTCCAAGTAGCTGGAGCAGTGCCAGCCCAAATCTTAGTAATAGGTACGGAGGAATCATGAAGAACGCCTCATGCAGATTCATGTATCTCTTTATCGCGCCGGTCAGAGATTTTATTGAAATGGCTGTCTACGAGCTGAGACCGATGCGACGGCGGACACGGATGGAATAGAGAGACCGCGGGATGGGATCTGACACAACAAACAACTTAGGGAACTACGAAGCAAATACAACTGACGGTCCATCAAAGCAGGCTAATCCATGGGCAAATAGCTTGTTCGAAAATTTCCCAATATGCAGAGCTAGTTGTGAATTGTTATAGGATTATCAGCAAGGCCGATCTCAATCATGCCCACCTCGGGGAGCCACCATGCAAGCACAATCCTGCTGATCTTTGCTTCAAAATCCAACCGGAGCGTTCTCCTTCAGACATCAAGGAAGGCATGGAACATTTCGCGTCTCATCCCAGAATACTACTCAGACCCTTATTCCATTGATGCATGTTCATGGTCGTTTAGACTGGACCGGAAAACGTAATCAGCGGCTGCTAATTGATCGCGCTTGCTCATCGATGGCGAATAGCCGATAGCTAATTTCGTACATTATCCGCACAAGCGAAGCCAGATGACCTGCTCATTGTCTCCAAGAAGGTTGCGTCTTGAGATGGCACACTCCAAAAGAAAGGCGAGAGAGCCAGGATGGTAATATTCATACAGCTACCTAGTCTGGATTCCATCTCGGAATCCGAACAGTTTCCACTTTGAGTAGCAAGGAAATGTCCTCAAGCCATGATCTGGCCAAGAACTTCTTGCTTTACGAGATGTAAGACCAGCCTAGCCTTTCCCTTCGACATCCTATCATCAAGTCGAGAGAAGATCTGTGATTTCACGAGCGCATAATAATGCTGATGTGCGATGCCGAACACTTACGTCGCTTGTAATGACGGATAGAATCTGAATCGCAATATGCGCAATACATTCATGGAGAGCCTCTGAAACAGCTTCCCCTACATAAAAGGTAGTTTTCCCGTCTGTTATAACTACGATGTCCCATGCAGCGAGCTCCATGTTGTAACTTTGGTCTCTAGAATCGTCATCGTTTGTCAAATAACAATATGCCGAATTATTGGTTTCGGTTCGGCGACAGGCTGCTAGCGTTCCCACGACCCATTGCTCCCCTTTCACCAGACTATATGAAGTGCGATCCTCGCTATGGACAATTCATAGATAAGAAGGAGTGCAGGTTAGCAGTCGCACAACTGCCAAAAGCGCGAGAAGGAGCTGAGGTTGAATGGGCGGTCAATCATTTGACCCGAACTTACAACCTACCACTGGTCATCGCGCACAGTTAGCATTCACCGGGTCTTCGACCCTTTCGTCCGAACCGCGAACGGTGTGAATGTAGTTGACATTTCCACACAGAAGGTTGTGCGGTCGCATACGAGGCAGCTGGCCCACAAGCGTACTATGAGGTCGACCGAATAAAGCCTCACTTCACTATCAGCGCTTCGCCTTTCCAGCTTCGAGGCTTAGCTGCTCATGTAGTGAACTCGTGTGTAAGCATGGCCCCTTTGAATGGAGGCGATGCGTCTATCGGCGGGTTTGCCACGAACAAAATAGGGAACTTGGCGGACTTCGTCTTAGACGAGTCCACCAATCTAAATTCAGACTATCGTAGGGTTCCATGCACTGCCCTTTCTGAAGTTAGGGCTGTTGCTAACGATTGTTAATGTTAGCGGTTACGAGTACATATATTACGGTGACAGTCGGAAACACAGAAGGCAAGAGTAGATCGCCCGGGAATTTCGACCCTTCCGTCGCTGTACTGGTTGCCGAGTACCTTGCGAACAGGGCCCGGGGTCAGCCTATGGATCAGCAAAGAAGAATCAACTCATTGATTCGGGACTTCAACCGCAGGACTCAGGCGATGAACGCGGGAGGTCAATCGACAACGTTCTGGGGGGCGATTAAGGCAAGCCAGGAAGAGATGTCCTATGAGTGTGATGCAACGCTCGGGACTCCCGCTGAGGTGGACTGCGCTCAGGTAGAGTGGAGCGAACTGGGTGCCGACGACGATACTCTCTCCGTCGGGCCAGGCATTACGAAGGTTCTCTCGTCCAGTACGTCACCCAGTCTCGCGCACTGTGGATTAAAGCAGGTGTAAATCTGACAGCAAAGTTTATGCTGAAGCTGACGGCACCATTTAGACACCTGCCACTTGACAATCAGCGCCGCTATCGCGACTGTATTACAATGGCGCCAGGTCCGTGTAGCACTTGATACTCTCCTCAATGCCTGCCTTGCCAACCCTATTCAAAGACCGACGGGTGGAAGGGCTTTCGTTGGAGGTCGAACCGGGATCAGTGGTGGTATCTGGGGAAGAGATCTCAGCAATGTGACTCATGATGCATGGAATGGCAACCTTACAGGTATATGGCAGCCTGCCCTTTTAGTTGTACCGAGGGTACCAGAGAACCGCACTATATTAACAGCACACAGGTCTCGATGCCCTGAATCCAGGTGTCAATCTTACGTTGTCTGCACAACGTCTCCTAGGATAGTCGGAGAAATTCGTGCCCAACTTCGAGCTTAGATATTTCACGAGCGTAGAGAGAATTCGCAAATCGCTCGTACTTCTCTTTCGAGTGGACAGTAAACATGAAGAGTCTTTCTATTTAAGAATTTAGACTAGTATTGTTTATATAATATTATACTCTTCTATATAGAACTTGTATAAACAAAAATATTAAAGACTAAAATCGAAATAAAGTTTGTTATTGTAACAAAATTATTGTATAATATTAGCTCTTAATAATTAACAAATACTTTATAGTTTAGTTCTTGTAATAGTAGTTT
>JAABUZ0100000558.1_pt1 | contig 89452 bp, 99 predicted proteins | sample 5562091 | NCBI WGS metagenome assembly JAABUZ01 (sample SAMN12813069, study PRJNA571459) | rock metagenome | isolation source: Antarctica rocks | place: Antarctica: Victoria Land, Linnaeus Terrace sud | collected 2015-12-21
AGAAAGACTGCGCGCTTCGTAATCTTGCCAAAGCGTTCAAACGACGCGCTCGCGAACGATATCTGCTCTTTGTCCATCTTTCATAATTATACCAAAAAACGAGGCTAAATCAGAGTTGCCCTAAGGAAGGTTTGCCGCAGTTGCGAACGTCCGCGCATAGCCGAGAGTCGAAAGGACGTTAACTGTGGACATGAAGGATCGCGCCACCGCAATCGCGCCCGACCCGAGCCACCCGAAGCCCCTACTGGGTCGCGTTGCGGTCGTCACCGGTGGTTCGCGCGGTATCGGCTCGTCGATCGCACGCGAACTTGCCGCGAGCGGTGCGACGGTCATCGTGAATTACGTGCGCGGCGCGGAAGCGGCTGCAGGCGTCGTCGCGCAGATCGAAGCCGCGGGCGGCAGCGCTCGCGCCGAAGCCGGCGACGTCACCAAACACGAAGAGATCGGCGCGATGTTCGAGCGTATCAAAGCGAAGTTCGGCCGGCTCGACGTGCTGGTCAACAACGCCGGAATCTTACGCGACCGCACGTACAGGAAAATGTCGATTACCGATTGGCACGAGGTCATCGAGACGAACCTCACGAGCGTGATGAACTGCTGCCATTACGGCGTACCGATGCTGCTCGAGAACGGGTGGGGCCGCATCATCAATATCTCCTCGTTCGTCGGCCAGATGGGAAATTTCGGGCAAGCGAATTATTCAGCGGCAAAAGCCGGCATTCTCGGTTTCACGAAGTCGCTCGCGATCGAACTCGCGCGCTATCAGATCACCGTCAATGCGGTATGTCCGGGCTTTGTCGAGACCGATATGTGGAGTTCGGTTCCTGCGAACGTTCAAGAGAAAATTCTCGATCGCATCCCGATGCATCGCGTCGCGAAGCCCGAAGAGATCGCGCGCGGCGTGCGCTTCTTTGCAGTTGAAGGCGATTACATGACCGGCCAGTCCCTCAACATCAACGGCGGCATCTACATGGGCTGGTAACGACCTCGAGGCAGTAAGCGCCGGAGCGACGGGAAAACTAGCGGTATGGTATCGGTTCGGTTTCTCGGCACGGGCGGCGCGCGGTTCGTCGTCGCGAAGCAGATTCGCGCCTCGGGCGGGATGTGGTACCGCTTCTCACCGGATCCGGGCGAGCGCGGTGTCACGACGCAAATTCACGTCGACCCCGGTCCCGGCGCGCTCGTGCGCGCGCTCTCGGTCGTGCCGCCGTGCGATCCCTCCAAACTCGACGCGCTCGTGCTCTCGCACAAGCACCTCGATCATGCCGGGGACGTAAACGTGATGATCGAGGCGATGACGCAGGGCGGCTTTCACAAACGCGGCCAAGTGCTCGGCCCGCGCGACGCCTTCGAAGGAGAAGCCGTCGTGTTTCCATACGCGGCAGAGTTCGTGCGGTCGTATCGTTACTTCGAAGAGAAGAGCGGGCCGTACGAGATCAACGACGTTTCGGTTCGCACTTCGATCCGGCACGTCCACGGTGTGGAGACGTACGGCTTTCACTTCACCCATCGCGGGACGACCATTTCGTATCTGCCGTGCGGACGCTATTTCGAGGGCTTAGCGGAAGACTACGCCGCGCACCACCCGGACGTACTGATCGTCAACGTCTTGCGGTATCGCGACGAAATGAAAGTCGATCACCTCACCTTCGATCAGGCGCGGCACATCTTCTCGATCGTGAAGCCGCGCGTCGGCGTGATGACGCATTTCAGTACGCGTATGCTCGAAGCCGGCCCCGAACGGCTCGCACAGGAGCTCGAAGACGAACTCGGCATCCGCATGTATGCCGCCTACGACGGTTGGACGCTCGATGCATCGACAGAAATTGTCGCCGCCGCCGGAGCCGCATGACGGGTGCCGTCGAGATCGAGTCGGTTCGCCCCGAACGTACCGCGGCGTTCCGGCGCGAACACGAACGCGAAGCGCTATCGACGCAATGGAACTTTCGCGTCGTGTGGCACGAACAACGTCACGAGTTCGCGGCGACGATCGCCGGCGGCGTCGTCGGCGTCCTCGCGTTGCGGATCGCAGCGTCGCTCGCACACGTCGACTCGCTCGTCGTCGCAGCGCAGCATCGGCGCACAGGAATCGGACGCCGGCTCTTAGCGCGCGCCGAGACGGTCGCTACCTATTACAACTGCCATAAAGTCACGTTGGAAGCGCCCGCCGACTATCCGGCGCGCACGTTCTTCGCGGCCTGCGACTATAAGACCGAAGCGATTTTGCCCCAGCACACGTGGAAACTCGACGTCGCCGTCATGCGGAAATTCCTCTTGTAGCCGTCAGTGACGTTCGTGTGGTGCACGCGGCGCATGCGGTCGTTGCGGCGATCGTTGCGGCCGCAAGGGTGGGGCCGGCGTCCGCGTGGGGAGTGGGCGCGGCGTAGCTGGTGGACGCTGCGGTTGCACGCGCGACAGCGGTGGCCCCGGAGTTGGCAGATGTTGCGCCTCCTCGCGATGGAGCGCCTGACGATTTATCGTCTCGAGCGGCGAGCGCCACGGCGCGGGAAGACGTTCCCGCGTCCGAACCGTGCCGTCGTAGAGGTAGACGTTGCCGCCCTGCGTCGTCGCCGTCACGATCGGCCCACCGCCGCCGACGAACGCTTGCGCGTCGTCGCGGGCGCCGGAGATGCGGACACCACGTTCGAAATTGGTGTAGATGCGGCCGTCGCCCGCGACGTGACCGCCGAGTTGTACGGCGCCCTGCGCCCCGATCGCAACGTCGCCGCGAATCGATTCGAAGCGCGCCAGGCCGGGATCGAACGAACCGTTATCGTAGACGATCGATCCCGCGACGCTCGTCGCTTCGATCTGACGCGCACGGCATCGCTCGAACGTGAGGTTGCCGAAAAGCGAACGCGCGCGCATGCGATCGAGCGTCGAATCGGCGACGCTGAGCGCGCCGCGCGCCGTTTGCGCGAAGACGGTCCCGCCGACGTTGGAGAGCGCGAGCCGGCCGTGCGTGGTGAAACCGACGAGCGTGCCGGAGCGGTAATCCCGAACGTCGAGATTACCGTTACGCGCATAGGCGAACACGTAGACCGAATCGCTCGGGACCGTAATGACGACGGGACCAGGCGGGGTCCCGACGGCGCTCTTGACGATGACCGCGTCGCGCGGGCCCGCCGGAATCGTCGAAACCACGAAGGACTCCGCCGGCAGACTCACCGGCCCTCGTGGGGAACGTTGTACGGCTTGCGGAATGAGGACCGGATTCTGCTCGGCCGGCTGCCGGATCGAGCGGCGCACGATGGCGAGCGACGGATCGCCATCGACCTGCACGCTGGCACGATCCCACGTGCGAATCGTTACGTCGCCCGCTCGAATCGTGATGCGTACGATCGGCGCGTTCGTGCCCTCGAGGGTGACTACATCGGCGCGAGCGGCGCGGCAGGCGAACAACACGAGCGCGATGGTCAGAGCGGGCCGAGTCATTCGCACGCGAGCATCATACCCCGGCATCGCCGCAACTTCATGAACGGTGCGTGAGCGTCGGCAGTGCGACGACGAAGACGCTGCCGCCGTCCACGCCGCGCCGGACGCTGACCCGCCCATCGTGAACGCGGACGATGCTGCGCACGATCGCGAGGCCGAGTCCGGTGCCTGGGATCGCACGATCGCGCGAGGCGTCTCCACGGAAAAAGCGGTCGAAAACGCGTTCGAGCGCCTCGTCGTCGATGCCGATTCCGGTGTCGGCGACGGAGACGATCGCCTGGTCGGCCACGCGCTCGACCGATACGTCGATCGAGCCGCACTCGGTGAATTTGATCGCGTTGTCGAGTAGATTGGTGAAGAGCTGCCGCAAGAGGTTGGCGTCGCCGCAGACGGCGGGCCCCCCGTCGCCTCCTGCCCGCGCCGGCGACAACGTAAGAGCCAGGCCTTTTTCATGCGCTCGGCGGCGAACGCTGCGGAGGGCATCCGCAACGATGTCGTCGAGCGCGAGCGGCTCGCGCGGCAGGTCGTCACCGGATTCAGCCTTCGCTAGCAGCAACATGCCGTCGACCATCGCCGCGAGCGAGACGCTCTGCTCGCGGATCGCGCGCAGGCTTTCGGCGCGTAGGGCGGGATCGCGGTCGGCCCAGCGCTCGAGCATCTGCGCGTTGGCATCGATCACGGTCAGCGGCGTTTTTAGTTCGTGCGAGGCATCGGAAACGAATTGCCGCTCCCGTGCAAAACCGTCCTCGAGGCGTTCGAGCATCGCATCGAAGCTCTGCGCGAGCCGGCCGAGCTCGTCTTCGCGTCCGGTCCAACCCAAGCGCCGGCTCAAGCGGTCCGAGCGGATCTCGCCCATCGCGGCGATCAAGCGCGCGATCGGTTCGAGCGCGCTCGACGCCACGGCGAACGATCCCGCCAGGACGACGGCCATCGCCAACACCACGACGATGGCGAGCAAGGCGCGGACGCGTCGGACCGTTTCGTCGTAGATGGCGAGCGATTCGCCGATTTCGACGATCAACGCGACGCCTGGATAACGAACGAATTCATCGCGGACCAGCACGCTGCCGAGGCCCGGCCGATTTTCGATGCGGTAACGGACCGCTTCCGGCCGCAGCGCGCGCGTCGGTTCGAAAGCGGCGCCGCCCATATTGGTGCTCTTGCCTTCGGGATAACCACCGGACGTATCGATCTGCACGAAGGTGGTCGGGCTCGACCAATGGTCGAGGCTTCCGCTCGCGGTGAGGTCCTCTTCGATCGGCAGGGCGGCGCCGACCGCACCGAGCAACGAATTTCCGCGAACGACCGCGCCGATATCGGAGCCGATCCGGTCGACTTTCGCGCGCGCTTCGTCGAGCAAGATCGCGCGCAATTCGACGGTGAGGACGACGGCGACGAAGGCGATGACGCACAGCAGTAAGACCGCGTAGAAGCTCGCGATCCGTAAGCGTAGCGACCGAAACCTTACGCGCGCAGCGTATACCCGACGCCGCGCACCGTCGCGATCAGCTTCGCGTCGAAACCATCGTCGACTTTGCCGCGCAAATAGCGGATGTACACGTCGATCAGATTCGAGTCGCCCAGAAAATCGCTACCCCACACGCCGTTGAAGAGCTCGTCGCGCGTATGAACGTTGTTGCGATGCAGCAGCAGATATTCGAGCAGCGCGTATTCTTTCGCCGTTAAGACGATCGTCCGTCCGGCGCGGACCACTTCATGTCGATCGCGATCCATCGTGAGATCGAGCGCCGTCAGCACGTTCGCTCGAGGATGCCGCTCGCGTAAACGTGCGCGGACGCGCGCCAGGAGTTCTTCGATCGAAAACGGCTTGCTGACGTAATCGTCGGCGCCGAGATCGAGCCCGCTCACCCGATCGGCGATGCGGTCCTTCGCGGTGAGCATGATGATGGGAACGCGGCTCTTGGCGCGTAAGCGCTCGCAGACGGCCCGGCCGTCCATTTTCGGAAGCATGACGTCCAGGATGACGAGGTCGGGCTCTTTGAGTGCTTTCTCGAGCCCCGCGAGTCCATCGGCTGCGGTCTCGACGGCGTAGCCTTCGTGTTCGAGTTCGAGTCGCAGCACGCGAACGATTTGCGGATCGTCTTCGACGACGAGAATCTTGTAGCGCCGCGCTGCGGCGTCGATCACGACTTGCGGACGCTGCGCGGCAGCGGTGTAAAGTTGGCGAGCGTCCAAAGCGCCGCGACGGCGCCGCCCGTCGTCGTCCATACCAGCGTCGTCGGAGTCGCCAGCTCCCGTACGATGGCGTACGCGTCGTCCGACATCGCGGCCGCGAAACGATGGTCGGCGACCGCAGCCAGCACCAGCCACGCGGCGATGGCGAGCGCGATGCCGATCCCCGCGACTTCGTACCACGTGAAGGGCACGGGCGGCGTGGCGGCCGCCGGAGCGCGAACGGTGGCGCGCAGAATGGCTTCCCGCAAGTCCGCCGGCGGTGTCGCCAGCGGCAACGCGAACAGCGCCCGGTCCAAATCGTCAAAATGCTCGTTCATCGCGCGACCAGCGCCTTTCTCAGAAGATCTTTGGCCCGAAACAGGTGCGTTTTTACCGTACCCATCGGGAGTTCCAGCACGCGCGCGATTTCCTCATACTGTCGCCCTTGAAGATGGTACAGCGTGATGACCGCACGGTACTTCTCCGGTAACGTATCGATCGCCGAGCGCAATGCGTGCGCATCGTCCTGCGCCTCCGCGACGGCTGCGGGGCCCGGGGCGGGATCGGCGCGGTCGGGCAGCTCCGCGTCGGTAAAGCGCTTACGCGCGCCGAGCCGATCGCAGCAGGCATGGTAAGCGATGGAGAAGATCCAGGTCGAAAATTTGGCGCCCGGCTTGAACGTGCGCAAGCTGCGGAAGGCCTTGAGAAATGCTTCCTGCGTGCAGTCGCGGGCTTCTTCGGCATCGCGTGTCGTGCGCAGGCACAAATGATAGACGGCCCGCTCGTAGCGTTCGACGAGGATTCCGAAGGCGTCGCCACGTCCGGCCAGAGCCGTCGCTACGAGCGATCCATCGTCGAAACCGGCAGCGTCCGCAGCGTTCATCGTCGCCGGCGGCTCCCCGAGCGCGCATACCACGTCGGCACGTACGGCCGCTCGGGCCGCAGAGTTTCGCGAAACATTACAAGCGTTGCCGCGTATCTGTTGCGCCCGCCCGGACGGCCCGGTCGCGGGGCAAGGAGATCCCCGCATGGTTGGTGATGTCGTCGGCTTCGGTTCGGCAGTGCTCGTGCCGCTCGCCGGAATATTTTGTCTGTTCGGCCTACCGGTACTCGCATTCGTCTTCTTTCGCGTCATGGCGCACCGCGAGCGTATGGAGATGATCCGCAACGGCTTCGCTCCCGGTACGCCGGTTCCCAAAGTCGGGCGCGCCACGGCTGCCTCTGTGCCCGCGGACCGCCTATCGTACGGGTCGCCGACGTACGAGAGCGAAGCGGCGCAAACGACGCTGCGCAAAGGCATCACGTTGTCGTTCATCGGCTTCGCTATTACGCTCGGACTTTCGTTCATCGGCTTACACGAGGTCGGTGGTTTCGGTACGCCGGGCACGTGGCATCCCGGTCCGTGGCTCATTGGCGGCCTGGTGCCGCTCTTCGTCGGCCTCGCGCAAGTCGTTATCGCCTTGCTTTCCGGAGCGACGTTGCGACCGATGGCGCGACCGGCCGCGCCCTACGTCGAAAATCCGGCGCAGCCGCCCGGCGAGCGCACGACTTTCGACGGTCCGTACGCTTATCGTCCGGGTGGAACGCAAGAGTTACGCCCGCCGCGAACGCCGCCGGAACGGCGCTTTTGAGGGGAAACAAAAACGGGGCGCCTGCGAGGGCGTCCCGTTTTGGATAGTGGATCCGACGATTGCGTTACTTGTTGGTCGTTACGAGCGCCATCGCCCAACCGTGATCGGTGCGTGTCCGGACCAAGTACCCGTCTGCCGTTCGGTCGTAAATCTGGAAGCCCGCTCTGAGCGCGTCGGCTAGTGATTTGAAGACCATGAGACCAGTCATGTCGGACCCTCCTTTCCAAGTGTTTCGCACACTCATTTGTATTAACGGTGAGAATTCGGAAAGGTTCTAGTGATCGCGCTTACGTTAGCATAAAGATTCGTTCGTGGGAGATCCTCCGGTAAGCTGGAAACGATCCGACATGCCCGCCCTCGAGACGTCGCCTGCGGTCCACGCGACCGTCATTTGCGACCGCCGGGAGCCGGTTCCCGGCATCGTCATCATCGGCATGCGTGCGCCGGAGCTCGCACGCTCGGTGCGCCCCGGACAATTCGTGATGGTCGTTCCGCCCGGCGGCGAACGTATCGCGAGCGCACTGGGAATCTACGAAGCGGGAGGCGAGCGGGTCTCGCTGATGCTCGTCGTCGTCGGTCCGCGCACGCGCGAACTGGCGTTGCTCGATGCGGGCGACCGGCTCGATATGCTCGGTCCGCTCGGGAACGGCTTCGATTTGGAAGCGCTCGGTAACGACGTCGCGCTGGTCGCGGGCGGCGTGGGGATCGCGCCGTTGTTGCTTACCGCACAACGCCTGCTGGCGCGCGGCGCGAAGGTCACGTTGTATTACGGCGCGCGAACGGCGAACGCACTGGTCGATGCCGAACGCTTCGCGGCGCTCGGGGCGCAGGTCGTGCTCGCGACGGACGACGGATCGTGCGGCCGGCGCGGCTTCGTGACGGGTGCGCTGGCGCAAGAAGGCGCGCATCACGAGTCGATCGCGGCCTGCGGTCCCTCGCAGATGCTACGCGCGGTCGGCCGCGTCGCGGCGACGCTCGCAGTTCGCGCGCAACTCTCGCTGGAAGAAACCTTTGCGTGCGGCGTCGGCGCGTGCTGGGGCTGCGTCGTTGCGCTCGACCGCGCGAGCGCGCAAGCGCCGTACTTTCCCGCCGCGGCCCGGATGGAATCGCGCGGCTACGTCCACGCGCGCATCTGTAAAGAAGGGCCGGTATTTTGGGCGCACGAGCTCCGATGGTAGGCGCGCGTCCGTCGCTCGCGACGAACCTCGGCGGTCTCGAGCTTCGGGCTCCCACCTTGATGGGCAGCGGCTGTTACGGATCGGGTGAGGAGTACGGCGGCTTCGTCGATCTGGCGCGCATCGGCGGCGTCGTGCTCAAGAGCGTGACGCGTGACCCCCGCCTCGGCAACGATGCGCCGCGGCTGGTGCCCGTCGCAAGCGGTCTGCTCAACGCGATCGGCTTGCAGAACCCCGGAATCGAATCGTATCTCGCGCACGACGTTGCGAACTTTGCCGACCGGCCGTGCGCGATCGTCGGCAGCGTCGCCGGATTCGCAATCGACGATTTCGCCTACGTCACGGAACGGCTGGCGGCGCGCGCCGAAATCGATGCGATCGAACTGAACATCTCGTGCCCGAACGTCGCACATGAAGGCGAAACGTTCGCTTGCGATCCGCAACTCGCGGCCCGCGCGACGCGCGTCGCGCGGGAAGTCACGGCGAAGCCGCTAATCGTGAAGCTCTCGCCCAACGTCACGGATATCGCAGAAATCGCCCGCGTGGTCGAAGCGGCCGGTGCCGACGCGCTGGCGGTGGTCAATACGGTGCGCGGCATGTCGATCGATGTCGATTTTGCGACGCCCAAGCTCGGCAACGTGACGGGGGGGCTCTCCGGTGCTGCAATCCGGCCGATCGCGCTTCTCGCGGTGTGGGAAGTCGCGCGAGCCGTCCGCATTCCGATTCTCGGACAAGGCGGCATCGAAAGCGCGCGCGACGCCCTGGAATTCCTTCTGGCCGGTGCCACTGCGGTCTCGATCGGCACGGGAAATTTCACCGATCCGCGCGCGCCGCTCACCGTCGCCGACGGTATTGCGGAGCACATGAGCGCGCGCGGTTATACCTCGCTGCGCGAGATCGTCGGCCGGGCGAACCCGCAATTTTTAGGACTCCGATGACCGTTACGAAACCGACCTTGATCGTCGCTCTCGACGTGCCGGAACTCGCGAGCGCGACGGCACTCGTGACGGAGCTGGCGCCGCTGGGCGTGTGGTTCAAGGTCGGATACGAAGCGCTTTTCGGGTACGGCGACGCGTTGCGCGCCGAACTGGAACGCCAAAAAGCGAACGTCTTTTTCGATGCGAAACTACACGATATCCCGCGTACGGTCGAGGCCGCCGTCCGCGCGCTCGTGCGCCCCGGCGTGCGCATCCTCACGGTCCACGCGCTCGGGGGCAACGATATGATGCAGGCCGCCGTCTTCGCAGCGAGGGAACGCGCGCGCGAACTGGCGATCGACGAGCCGCAGGTATTCGCGGTCACGGTTCTCACGAGCATCGCCGCGGAGGAATTGCGGGAACTGGGGCTACAGGGCGGACCGGGAGAAAACGTAATGCGCTTGGCCGCGCTCGCGCGCGACGCGCGTTGCGCCGGCGTCGTGTGCGGCGCGAACGAAGTGCCCGATCTCAAAGCGTATTTCGGCCACGACTTCAAGGCGCTCTGTCCCGGCATTCGCCCGACGGGTGCGGCTCACGGCGACCAAAAACGCGTAGCGACGCCGCAGAGCGCGGTCGTAGCCGGCGCCGATTATCTCGTCGTCGGCCGGCCGATCGTCGAAGCCGCCGATCCGGCCGCCGCGGTGCGCGCGATCCTCGCCGAAATGCAGGCCGCCGATGCACGCTGAGGCGCTGGCCCAAGCGTTGGCGGGGCGCGGCGCGTTGCTCGATGGCCACTTCCGCCTCTCGTCGGGACGCCATAGCGATCGGTTCGTTCAAAAATTTCGGATTCTCGAAGATCCGACGATCGTCGAAGAGATCGCCAAGACGCTCGCGACACACGCGCGAGCGCTCGCGCCGACCGTCGTCGTCAGTGCGGCCGTCGGCGGCATCGTGCTCGGATATGAAGTCGCGCGTCAGCTCGGACTCAAAGCGATTTTCGTCGAGAAAGAGGACGGCGTGCCGTCGCTGCGGCGCGGCTTCGCGCTCGGCGCGGACGATCGTGCCTTCGTCGTCGAGGACGTCATGACCACGGGCGGTTCGGTGCGCGAAGTGCTCCGCGTCATTGCGGAGCGCGGCGCTCGCACGGCCGGCGTCGGCGTCATCGTGCGGCGGCAGCCCAGCGACTTCGGCGTCGCAACCGTGGCGTTACTCGACTTGCCGGTCGTTTCGTACGATCCGGCCGACTGTCCGCAGTGTCGACGCGGCGAGCCTACGACCGAACCGGGATCGCGCTTTCTCGCGAAGTAACGTGGATTCGATGCAACCGTCGCTAGATCGCCTGCTGCGCTCGTCGCTTCGGTCGTTCGTCCCCTACAAAGGCGGGACGTCGGCCGACGAGGTGCGCCGCCGCTACGGCTTCGATCGTCCCGTTAAACTCTCGCAAAACGAAAATCCGCTAGGAACGTCGCCGCGAGCGCTGGCCGCGGTTCGAGCGCTCGACGGGCTCAGCGACTACGACGAAGACGATCATCTGGCGCTGCGGACGCGCCTCGCGCTGCCCTATGGGTTCGGACTCGACAACGTCGTTCTGGGGCATGGCAGCAACGAACTGGTCATGCTCGTCTTTACGGCGTTCGTGGATCCGGGCGACGAGATCGTCATCGCAACGCCGACGTTCTCGCTCTTCAAGAAAGACGCGCAAGTGGTGGGCGCGAGCGTTATCGAAGTGCCTCTCAAAGACGGCGTCCACGATCTCGTTGCGATGCTCGCCGCCGTAACGCCGAAGACGAAACTCGTTTTCGTATGCGATCCGAACAACCCGACGGGCACGCGGGTGGAACGCGCCGCGCTCTTCGCGTTCGCTGCCGCACTTCCGGCCGACGTGCTGCTCGTGCTCGATCAGGCCTACCGCGAATATATGGACGCGGACGGCGTCGATGGCGTCGATGTCCTGCGCGTGCGTCCGGCGACACTGGTGTTACGCACCGCATCGAAAATTTACGGCCTGGCGTCGGTGCGTTTCGGTTACGGGTACTCGTCGACGAAGATCGTCGGGTGGATCGATCGCGTGCGGTTGCCCTTTAACGTCGCGCGTCCGGCAGCGGTCGCCGTTCTGGCGGCCCTCGACGACGAGGCGTTCGTGGAAGCGAGCCTCGCGAGCAATAGATGTGGACTCGCTCAATTGACCGAGGCTTTTGCCCGGCTGGGCATGCACGCGTATCCGAGTGCCGCAAATTTCGTCGCGGTCGAAGTTCCGATCGAAGCGGAAGCGGCGTATTTGGCGTTGCTCGAACGCGGCGTCATCGTGCGTTCGGGCGACGGCCTGGGCATGCCGCGCCGGCTTCGCGTCACGATCGGTACGCAGGTGGAAAACGCCGCCTTCATCGCGGTGCTCGAGGAGTTGCTGCCGGAGTGGCGTGCGGCCGGCGCCCTCGAGCGGGTGTCGTGAATGTGGAGCTGACGCTGCGGCGCGGCGGCCCTGCCGATCGCGCCTTCGTGCTCGAACTCGGAGCTCGCACGGCCATCAATAGCGTCTCGGCGTTGCGGCTGTCCTCGCCGGCGCTCGTCGAAGATAGTTACGAACGGCTCGTCGATTTCGCTTTCGACGGCTCGTACGTGCTCTTTATCGCCGAGAGCGGTTTAGACGGACCGCTGGGATTCGCGCTGATGCTCGATACGTTGCCCGACGAAGTGACCGGCATGCCGCAAGGTTTCGTCGCGTACATGGCCGTCGACCCGAGCGTCCGCCGCCGCGGAATCGCACGCGCGTTGCTCGGCGCCGCGGAGTCGGAAGCGCGCGAACGGGGTCTGCCCCACATGGCGCTGATGGTTACTGAAGGGAACGGGCCCGCTCGCGAGCTTTACGCCCAAGCCGGATATTTCACCGAGCGGCGCTTGTTGTGCAAGCCGCTCTGAATTCGCCGCTCGTGCGCCGGCGCGCGTGGCTCACCGCCGGTGCCATCGTGCTCGCCGTCGGGGCGTTTTGGTTCGCATCGCACATTCCGCGCACGCTCTCCGTTTTCGTCGTCGCGGCGTTCATCGCGTTCGGCGTCGCGCCGATCGTCGAACGTCTGGAACGGCGCGTGGCGCGCGGTACGGCGATTGCGATCGTCTACGTCGGGCTGTTGCTCGTCGCGGTCGTGTTGACCGTACTCGTCGTTCCTGCGACGATCGTTCAAATTCAAAGCATCGCGCTCAATGCGCCGGCGTATATCGACGTGATGCAAAGCTGGATCGACGGCGTGCAGAAGTTCATGGCCGGACATTTCGGAAAATCGTATCTGCCGCCGGGCTACGGCGATCTGCGCGCCTTCTTGGCCGCGCGCATCTCGGGCTCGCTGACGACGACCCTCCTGTCGCTTACCGATATCCTGATCGGGACGTTTACGGCCGCCTTCGTCGGTGTTTCGGCCCTGGTCCTATCCGCATTTTTTCTCTTACGCGGAAACACGGTTGCCGACTCGTTTTACGCGCTGCTCCCCCCGCGGCGGCGCGCCACGGCTCGCCGGCTGGGTATCGAGCTCGCGAACGTTTTCGGCAGTTACGTCTCGGGTCAAGCGGCGCTGTGCGCAATCACGGGCGCGCTCGTCTTCGCCTTCACGCTGGCCGCTGGTTTCAAGTTCGCGCTCTTGCTCGGGATCGTGGCCGGGCTCGCGTATGCGGTGCCGTTCGTCGGAATGATCGTGGCGCACGCCGTCGGCTTGATCCTCGCCGCCCCGCAGGGACCCCAGACCGTCATCTGGGTGCAGGCGATCGTATTTACGGTCGCACGCATCTCCGATAATGTGCTGGTTCCCAAAGTCATGTCGGAAAGCGTCGGCGTGTCGCCGATCGTCGTCATGTTTTCGGTTTTTGCCGGCGGCGAACTTTTCGGACTACCGGGCTTACTGCTCGGCATCCCTGCGGCGGCGCTCGCAAAAGTAGCGTGGCGTTTTTTTCACTCGACGCCCGTCGATGCGGTCGCCGCTACGCCTACATCGATGCCGGTGCGCTGACGCCCAGTAAGCGCAGCGTCTGCGCCAGTACGCTCTGCGTGGCGAGGGATAATCCGAGCCGGCCCGCCGAAAGGTCCGCGTCGTCGCCGAGTACTTTGCACGCGACGTAGAATTGCGAGAAATCGTTCGCGACCCTCTGGGCGTAGCGCGCCAGCCGATGCGGTGCCCGGTGCTCGGCGACCGAACGCACGGCGGCGGGGAACTCAGCGAGGCGCCGCGCGAGGGCGAGTTCGGCCGGCTCCGTCAGTCGCTCGAGGCTCCGGCCCGCACGCGCCCGCGCGACCAGCTCGGCGGGCGCTTTCGCAACGAGCGAGGCGATGCGCGCGTGCCCGTACTGCACGTAGAAAACGGGATTGTCGCTGGTTTGCTCTTTGGCGAGCGTCAGGTCGAAGGTCATCGGCGAATCGGGGCTCGTCATGACGAAGAAGAAGCGCGCCGCATCGACGCCGACTTCGTTGATGACGTCGTCGAGCAGCAGCACCTCGCCACTACGTTTGCTCGAATTCACGATCTCGCCGTCGCGTACGATCGTCATCTGCTGCGCGATGACGACTTCGATGGTGCCGGGCTTACCGAAGGCCGCTGCGATGGTCGCTAAGCGCGCGATGTAGCCGTGATGGTCGGGCCCCAGGATCGCAATCGCGCGATCGTTGCGTTCGAGTTTATCGTAATGGTACGCGACGTCGGGCGCGTAGTACGTCGGCCGGCCATCGCCGCGCACGAGCACCCGATCCTTGTCGTCGCCAAACGCGGTCGTGCGCATCCACACGGCGCCGTCCCGTTCGAAGGTGTGGCCGCGCTCGGTCAGCGCCGCGATGCTCGCCGTAACGGCGCCGCTGGCATGAAGTTCCTTCTCGCTCTGCCAGCGTTCGTTAGAAACGCGAAAGCGCTCGGCCGTGCGCTGCTGCCCTGCGACCAGCCGGTCGCGGCCGTACATCGTAAAGAGCGGTAGATATTCGCCTTCGGGCGCCGCATCGTAACGATCGCCGTGGCGCGCGCGCAGCTCCGCCGCGAGCGGCAAGAGATACGCCGCCGGGTAGCCTTCTTCGGGAAACGGATAGGCCGGATCGCCGAGCTGCCGGTAGCGTGCGTAGATCGAACGGCCGAGCGTGTCCATCTGGGAGCCGGCATCGTTGACGATCCATTCCGTCGTGACGTCGCTGCCGGCGAAGCGCATGGCGTTTGCGATGGAATCGCCGAGCGAGAGCGAGCGTCCCTGGACGACCAGCAGCGGCCCGGTCGGATTCGCGCTGCCGAATTCGAGCGAGACGCGCTCGCCCGTCCGCGCGCCTCTGCCGAAGGACGCGCCGTCGCGCAGGACGGTGGCGACGACGTTCTGCCAGTAGGCCGGAGAGAGCCGGATATTGATGAAGCCGCCGACGGCCGTCACTTCGCTCGCGACGGCGCGAAGCGACGGGTCGCCTGCGAAAGCGCGCTCGATCAACGCGCTCGCGAGCTGTTGCGGCGCGCGGCGCGCGCGCTTCGCCAGCTGCAGCGCGACGCTCGATGCGAAATCACCGAACTCGGGATTGCGCGGCGCTTCGAAAACGGTGGCGGGCGGCGCTTCGCCGGGAACGAGTTCGGCTGCCGCCTGCGAAAACGCCGTAGCAAGCCGCTCCAAATCGTTCGTGCCCGGCGTTGCAGCTTGACTGATCGTACGGCGCATTGCAGTCGATCTTCGTCGCCCGGACGGATTGTCCATCACGACCTCCGGTATGCCGTGGTGGGGCCTGAGCTTTCGAACCGCCGTACATGGCGCGGCGTATTGCGGGAGCCCGATATCGGTACGCTATTTGAAGCTACCGCGCGCGCGAGTGAGCCGCGGCAAGTGCGAAGGTACCCGCCTCGCGCGATTCGACGTCGCCCGAGATCTGCAACTGCATGACCGCCGCTAATATGTCTCCGGGTTGCGCGCCCGTCGTCGCAACGAGATCGTCGATCGCGGCCGGAGCGGCCTCGAGCGCTGCGAGGACGGCGCGCGCCAGCGGGTCACGCGTGGCGGCAGCCTTGTCCTGGCCGGCGCCTCGCGTGCCGGCCGGAAGTTCCGCGCAACCGAGCGCCTCAAGGACGTCGGCCGCATGGCGCACGAGCGTAGCGCCGTCGCGAATGAGCGCGTTGCAGCCGGCGGCGACCGCGCGGTCGACGTCGCCCGGATACGCGAGAACGTCGATTCCGATGGCCGCGGCCCAACTTGCGGTATTGAGGGCGCCGCTGCGCTCGGCGGCTTCCACGACGACGACGGCATCCGCGAGCGCCGCAACGACGGCGTTGCGCTGGAGAAATTGCGGCGGTCGCGCGGGCTCGTCGGGCGGGTACGGTGAGAGTACGGCACCGCCGCCCGCGACGATAGCGTCCGCGAGCTGGCGATTGTGCTTCGGGAAAAATTGTCGGTGTCCGCCGCCGAGCACGCCGATCGTCGGGGCGCCGCCGGCGAGCGCGCCCGCGTGCGCGGCGCCGTCGATGCCGAGCGCTAATCCGGAGATAATGCACAATCCCGAGCGCGCTAGCCGCTCGGCCAATTCGTGCGCCCGAGCGGCGCCGCCGGCGGATGGCGCCCGGGCGCCGACAATCGCTACGGTCGGGCGGGCGAGACCCTCGCAGGAGCCGGCGCACCAGAGACCGGCGAACCGGACCTTCACCGCGCTACGAGGCCGCGCGGCGAATAGCTCGTCGCGGCAAACGAAGCGGGGGCATGACAAGGCCATCGACCTTCCTTCACGCCAGAGGCCGTCATCGGCAAGGCTGCCCTCGTCGTTCGCGAGGAAACCGACCGCTGCGTGAGAATGGCGGACCGAGATTGCGCACGCCTGCGGTATCGCCGGGGCGCTCGCGGCCGAGCGAAGGGACGAGATACATGGCAGCTCCACAGGCATATTGCGTTAAATGCAAGACCAAGCGCGAAATGCAAGACCACGCGCAGATCACGATGAAGAACGGGCGCCCGGCAACCGAAGGGAAGTGTCCCGTTTGCGGCACCAAGATGTTTAAAATCGGCGCCGCTTAAGGCACGCTGCCGCGACGGTCGAGATGCCGTGCGCCGCAGCGTTTGCGGCCAGAGCCCTTGTGGTTTATACTCATAACGGACCCCATATCTAGTGGGGTCCGTTCTTTGGGGGCTCGATCCGAACTGATCTGTCCGAGTTGCCGAAAAAGTGAGACGCGCGTCGTCGATTCACGCGACGACGAAAGTGTCGTGCGCCGCCGGCGCGAGTGTCTGGACTGCAAGCACCGTTTCACGACCTACGAACGCATGGAAGCCCCACGACTTTTCGTCGTCAAGAAAGATGGCCGTCGCGAGCAGTACAACCGCGATAAAGTGTTGAGCGGCCTGCGCCGGGCTTGCGAGAAGCGCCCCGTTTCCGAAGCGCAAATGGAAGAGGTCGTGGCGGGCGTGGAGCGCGAGCTCTTCTCACGCGGCGAAAACGAGGTGCCGGCCACAATGGTCGGCGAGAAACTGATGGAAGCACTCAAGCGTCTCGATAAAGTCGCGTACATCCGCTTCGCGAGCGTCTACCGCTCCTTCGACGATATCGGAAAATTTCAGGCGGAATTGGCCGAGCTTGCGAAGTGATTCGAATATCCGGGTCGCTATCGTACGGCTCGCCGAGGGCGACGGATTGCCGCTTCCGACGTACATGAGCGCGGACGCCGCAGGTGCCGACGTGTGTGCGGCGGTGAGCGGCGACGTGACCCTCGCGCCCGGCGAGCGCGCATTGGTACCGGCCGGGTTCTCCCTCGCGCTTCCGAGCGGTTACGAAGCGCAACTGCGTCCGCGCAGCGGCCTCGCGCTGCGTTCCGGCGTGACTTTGCTCAATAGCCCGGGGACGATCGACGCCGACTATCGTGGACCGGTCGGTGTCATTCTCGCAAATTTGAGCGACGAACCGTTCGTCGTGCATCGCGGCGACCGCATCGCGCAACTGGTGGTGGCACCGGTGGTTCGCGCGATCTTCGACGATGTCTCGGCGCACGAAGATACGGCACGCGCCGCGGGCGGCTTCGGCAGCACCGGCCGCTAGAGCCGTGCACGTGTACGTCGTCGGCGCCGGCGCGGTCGGCACGTTCCTCGGCGACCTGTTGCGCTCGACGGGTGCGACCGTGAGCTACGCGCCGCGGGCGCTGCACGATGTCGTCCCGGCGCGGGCCGAGCTCGCAATCGTGGCGGTCAAGGCCTACGACACGCCCGCCGCGATCGAAACGTTGCGGCGCGCGTTCGGCGACGATGCGTCGGCGACGATCCTCACGCCGCAGAACGGGGTCGGCAACGAAGAGGCGCTCGCCGCTGCCTTTGGGGCGGATCGAGTCGTCTCGTGTGCGCTGACGGTACCCCTCGAGCGCGGCGCGGATGGTGCCGTCGTCGCCGCGCATGGGGGCGGCATCGCGCTGGCGCCAGTCGGCACGATCGCGCACAATTGGCTGATCGCGGCGTTCGAGCGTGGGCCCGTGGCCGTAAAAGTGACTGGCGATTACCGCTCGCTGAAATGGTCCAAGCTGGCGCTCAACATCATCGCTAACGCCGGCTGCGCGATCCTAGACGTGTTGCCGCGCGAACTCGTCGCGCTTCCGGACGTCTTCGCGCTCGAGATTCTCGCGATCCGCGAGGCGCGTACCGTTATGGCGGCACTCAACGTGACGGCGGTCGACCTTCCTCGCTATCCCGTGCGCGCTCTGTTCGCCGCCGCGTCGCTGCCGATGCCGCTCGCTTGCGCGATCCTGCGCCGCCGGGTCGCTGGGGCGCGTGGCAGCAAGCCGCCCTCGCTCTTGCTGGACGTTCGTGCGGGAAAAGACCGCACGGAAATCGACGTTCTCAACGGGGCAATCGTGCAGGAGGGTCGCCGCTTGGGGATTGCGACTCCCGTCAACTCCGCATACGTCGGCGTGCTTGCGGAGCTAGCCCGGTCTTGGAACGCGCGCGCGGCCGAGCGTGGAAAACCGGCTCGGTTGCTGGTCGCGGTCGCCGCGGAGATCCGTGCGAGCGAAGCCGCCGCTCGAACCGCTCGCGCGAACATCGCCGCTCGGCCGTAAGCGCGAAATCGAATCGTCGCGGCCATGTCGAACGGTTGCGTATGCGACATCCCGCCGTCCCCGAATCGCTCGATAGCTGGCGCATCTTGCACCGGATGTTTCGCTTCAAGCGCCGTCGCTTCGACGCCTTACCGTTCGCGCGCCGCAGCGACATCGCTCGAGAAGCGCAAGCGCATCTCGCCGCGCAGGCCGATGCAGCCCACAGCGACGTTGGCCTCGCTCAATTGCTGGGGCATAAGAGCGACTTCATGACGACGCAGTATGCGAAGAACTTCGATGCGCTCGGGGCCGCGCAGACGGCTTTCGATAAACTCGAACTCGCCGACTACTTCGAGCCGCAGAGCTCGTACGTGTCGATCCTAGAACTCGGCCTGTACGAAGCTACGGGAAGAATCCACGCCGATCTGCGCGAGCGTAACCTCAAGCCGCACGCGCCCCCGTGGAACGACGCGTTCGATGCGGCGCTCGCGGAACAAGCGAATGCGCCCCGCAATGCCGGACGCTTATGGGCGAAAATACCGCCGCGCCGCTACGTGTGTTTTTATCCGATGGACAAGAAGCGTGGTGAAGCGGTCAACTGGTACGCGTTGCCCTACGAAGAGCGCACGCGTTTGATGGCGGACCACGGCAAGATCGGCCGCTCGTTCCACGGTCTCGTCACCCAAGTTATTTCCGGTTCGATCGGCTTCGACGATTGGGAATGGGGCGTGGATCTCTACGCGGACGATCCGTCGATCTTCAAGAAGCTCATTTACGAAATGCGTTTCGATGAAGCCAGCGCGCGTTACGCGAGCTTCGGCCAATTCTACACGGGCATGCAGTTTTCGATCGCGGAGCTGTCGCGTTTTCTCGAGGGCGACGCGGTGCCGCAAATGCTCGCAAGCGACGAGATGCCCGCGCTGCCGGTATGAGCGCCGGCGCCGATTACCTCAACCCCTCCGCCGAGCAGAGCCTCGAACTCTACGTGAGTCCGACGTGCCCGTATTGCGTGGCGGCCCGGGCCTACTACGACGAGCGCGGTATCGCCTACGCGGTCCACGATGCGCAAAACGATCGCGCCGCTCGCGCGCGGATGTTCGCGTACACGCGGGACGATCCGACGGTGCCCGCGATCGTCGTCGACGGCGAGTACCTGCGGTCCGGTTGGGGGGATCCGCCGCGCGGTTGAACGGTTCACTGACGCCGGTCGGCGTCCCCCAAACCGGTCTCTTCGCGGCGCGGAGCGCTAACGTTCGGCGAGCGAGGTCCGACAATACAGAAAATGGACGCGCCGTCGCTCGCCAACGCACTTCCGCTCATCGAGTCGCAGTTCGCGTTTCTCGTCGCCGATTTCGGGTTCGCGCTGCTCCAATCGACGGAGATCCCATCGGGCGCGTGGTTTCGTCGCGACGAACGAACGGTCGTCGTCGCGTACGATTTCATCGGTGAGGCCGCCGTCGATGTCGAGCTCGAAGACGCATCGACGGGGACGCGCTACCGGCTCTCCGACGTGCTCGCCTTCGAAACGTGCGCCGACGCGAACCGCACTGCGGGCATCCGCGAGCGCGCCCTGGTCGCGGCGGAAATCGATCGTTGCGCGCGCGCGCTCCTCACGTATGCGCGCGACTTCCTGCGCGGCGATGTGGTCGCCTTTCGCCATCGTTTTCGCGAAGCGTTGCTGGTGCAGACGACGCGGGCCGCTGCGATGCGCGAATTCTACGAAGGCGACGTCCGGCGCGCGCGGGCGCTTTTCGAAGCGATCCGTTCGTATTGGAACGACGTGGATCGCGAGCATTTCACCCAGCTCGACGCCGGTACTACGCTGCGTTATTTACGGCGCCGAGGCTAAACCGCCGGCGCTTCGCGGTAAGGCCGGCCTTGAACGGCTCGAGGTTCTCCACGTATCATACCCGTTATGATACGTGCCTCGCGAACGGCGCCGCGCGCGGCGCAACGGCGTGCCGTCGTCGCCATCGCCTTCGCGGCCGTCGCCGTGTTTGCAGACATGTATTTGACGCAGCCGCTGCTACCGGCGCTCGGCTCTGAGTTTCGAGTCTCGCCGGCCGCTGCCGGCGCGACGATCTCCGCCGTCGTCTTGACGATTGCGCTGACGTCGAGCGCGTACGGTCCCTTCGCCGATGTTTTCGGCCGCAAACGCGTGATGACCGGCGGTTGCGCGCTGCTCGGTTGTGCGACGTTCGCGTGCGCGTTCGCACCGAATCTGGCGGCGCTCGTGGCACTCCGAGCGCTGCAGGGCTTGCTCGTACCCGCGGTCTCGGCGGTCGCAATCGCCTATCTCGGCGAGCTCCGAGGCGAGCGCGATATCGGCGGGCTCGTCGGATTCTATATTGCAGCTACGGTGACGGGAGGGCTCGTGGGTCGCGTCGGCAGCGGGCTCATCGCCGATCGCTGGTCGTGGCGCGCGCCTTTCGTCGCATTCGCAGTTTTCACGCTGGTGGCTGCGGCCGCACTCGCGCTCACCTTGCGCGAACGCCGCGTCCTCGCAGGCCCTTCGATGGCGACGGCCTTCGCCGAATCGTATCGCGGGATGGCGCGACACTTCGGCGATGCGCGTCAGCTCGGCGCGTTCGTCGCGGGCGGAACGCTGTTTTTCGGCTTCATCGGCGTCTTCACGTATCTGCCGTATCTCCTAACGTCGCCGCCGTTCTCGCTTTCGACGGGCACGATCGCTTGGTTCTACGCCTCGTATGCGGCGGGTGTGTTCACGGCGCCCATCGCGGGCCGGCTGTCCACACGCCTATCGCGCCGGCTCCTCATCGCCCTCGGTTTCGTCGTCGCGCTCGCCGGCCTCGCGCTCACCGCGTTGCCGTCGCTGTTGGCGATAGCGCTCGGAACCGTCGTGATGTGCGTCGGAATGTTTACGGCGCAAGCGATCGTCCCGGCCTATGTCAACGTCACCGCTACGGCGGCGAAAGGCGGCGCCAACGCGCTCTACCAGGCGTTCTATTATGTCGGTGCGGTGTTCGGTTCGACGTTACCCGGCATCGGCTGGGAGCGCATCGGGTGGAACGGCGTGCTCGTTACGTGCGGTACCAGCATGTCGCTCGGACTGATCGCAATGCTGGTGCTATGTCACGAACGGCCGCCCGCAACGTCGGCGCTTTCCGCGACGAGCCGGTAGAGCGCTCCGCACGCGATTTCCGTAACGAGTTCGAACGCCGGATGATCCTCGACGATCGAGCGTTCGACCGGCGTATGGTACACGAGCGTTACGTCGGCACCCGCGCGCTTCGCAAGCCGATCGAGCACGCGGCCGAGAATCACGCCATCGAAAGGGTTAAAGAGATAGACGACCAGCGCGCCGCGGGGAAAGGCGTAAGTTGCGGCGTCGGTGCGGATCATTCGCACGTCGCGGCAACGCAGCGACGTGCGGTCGACGGCGGCGAGATGTCGCGCGCGATCGCGTGCAACGCGGGCGAGATTTCGACGCCTACGACTTGCCGGAAAGGCCGGCTCGCGGCGAGCAGGACGGCGCGGCCCATGCCCGAGCCGAGGTCGACGAAGGTCGAGCGTTCGAGCGCGAAGGGTACGTGGGCGAGCAACGCGTCGAGATCGCCGACGGGTGTCGGCTCGTAGTGCGTCGCGTGAACGAGGTTGGGCCCGATCCCCTCGGGATCGAGGTCGCCGAGAAAAAGCAGAGCTTCGGTCGCGACGTTTCGTTGCGCATCGAAGCGTTGTCCCGCTCGGCGACCGGAGCTCGCCGTTGAAGCCACAACCGTGCGGTACGACGGCATCGAAACAGCGACATGCCGCCAAGACCTCGGGGTCGCGCGCTACGCGACTTCGCTTTCGGTAACCGCGAAGACCGAGTGCTGCCGCGCGACGCTCCTGCGCCGACGTTCGACTCCCGCCGGCCCTTCAGGCGGCCAGTCCGCGCCGTTCCAGGGAGCGGTATCCGATCGCTTCGGCGACGTGCGCGGCGGCAATCGACGGCGTACCCGCGAGATCGGCGATCGTCCGCGCGACGCGTGCGATGCGATCGAGCGCGCGAGCGGAAAGGTGTCCGCGGATGCTCGCCGCGCGCAGGAGTGCCGTCGCGCCGTCGTCGAGCGGACAGAAACGGCGCACGTCGCCGCCGCCGACGGCGGCATTGGCCGCGTACGTCGTGCCGGCGTAACGGTCGCGCTGGAGCGCGCGAGCGGCCTCCACCCGCGTGCGGATCGAAGCCGACGATTCGGCCGGCGCGCGCGCCAGCATCTCGTCGAAGGCGACGCGCGCGACGTCGACGTGCAGATCGATCCGATCGAGCAGTGGGCCCGACAGTTTGGCGATGTAACGCGCGACCATCGCATCGTCGCAGCGGCATTCGCTCGTACGCGTGCCCCGAAACCCGCACGGGCACGGATTCATCGATGCGACGAGCGTAAAGCGCGCCGGATACAGGAACGTTCCCGCCGCGCGCGCTACCGTAATCGTGCCTTCCTCGAGCGGCTGACGTAGCACTTCGAGGGCGCTGCGTGAAAACTCCGGGATTTCATCGAGGAAGAGTACGCCACTCTGAGCGAGGGAAATCTCGCCCGGCCGTGGTGACGAGCCTCCGCCGCATAGCGCGATTTGCGAAATCGTGTGGTGCGGTGCGCGGAAGGGGCGTAACGATACGACCCCCGCGCCGTCCTCCAAGAGTCCGGCGACGCTATGAATCTTCGTGACTTCCAGCGCTTCGTCGCGCGACATCGCCGGCAAGATCGACGGTAAGCGCCGCGCCAGCATCGTTTTGCCGCAGCCCGGCGGGCCGACTAGGAGGACGTTGTGTCCGCCGGCCGCTGCGATCTCGAGTGCTCGTTTGGCCGTTGCTTGGCCGCGGACGTCTCGGAAATCACCGTGAGCGTTCTCATGTGGCCGCTCGAGCGAAGCCGTGCGCGCGAATCGGAATTTTTGCCCGTGTCCGAGTGCGATTGCGACCGCATCGTGGAACGCGTCGATCGCGTAGATGTCGATGTCCGTAACGAGCGCGGCTTCGCTCGCATTCGCGCGCGGCACGACCAGCGCATCGAAGCCCGCATTGCGGGCACCGATCGCCATCGGCAGAATGCCGCGGGTGGCACGAACGGTCCCATCGAGCGCGAGTTCGCCGAGCGCGACGAAACGCTGCAGCCCCAGCGTATCGACCTGTTCATCGATGGCGAGCAGCGCTAGTGCGATCGCGAGATCGAAGCCGGGGCCGACTTTGCGAATATCGGCGGGCGCGAGATTGACGAGCACCCGCCCGGCGGGGAAACGATAGCCCGAATTGACGATGGCCGCACGGACGCGATCGCGCGCCTCGCCGAGGGCGCGATCCGGCAGGCCGATGATCGCGAAACTGGGCGTTCCCGCCGCGCTATCGGCTTCTACGCGAACGACGTAGCCGTCGATACCGAGCATCGCGGCAGAATGGGCGAGAGCGAGCACCGCAGACCTCCGGTCCGCTCTATCGCGACGCGGTGCGCCCTTCGCAAGGTGCGTGCGGGACGCGTCGCTCGCAAACCGAAATCGTCCCGGTGACGGGCCGCACGATGTGCGCTCGAAGTTCCTGCAATCTTTCCCCCTTTATGCGTGAAGCTTTCCACACGTTGCACAGACCTGCTCGAAAAACTGTGGATAAGCGCAAGGAGCCGTGTTGTCCGACCGTCATGTCGATACCGCAGCGGTCCATGCGGGCCGGCTCGCCGTCCCACCGAACCGGGCATCCAGTCCGCCGCTTTTTCAAGCCTCATCGTACGAATTCGACGATCTGAGCGAAGTCGAAGCGATCTACGCAGGCGACCGTCCCGGAGCGATATATGGGCGGTACGGCGGCCCGAATTCGTCCCAATTCGAAGCCGCCCTCATGGAACTCGAGGGGGCCCCGGCCGCCGCCGGCGCGTCCGCCGGCATGGCTGCGATCGAGGCCGCGCTCGCGACCAACACGGCGCGGGGCGATGCGATCGTGGCGACGGGCGAGGTGTACGGCGGCACCTACGCTCTCCTCGAAACCGACTATCGCAGTCGCGGGGTCGACGTCGCCTACGTCGATCAGAGTGATGTCGCTGCGGTGCGGGCGGTGCTCGCACGAACGAAGGCCAAGATCTTGTACGTTGAGGCGTTGACGAATCCGCTCGTGCACGTCGCCGATCTTGCGGCCCTTGCCGACGTGGCCCATGCCGCGGGCGCCATCCTCGTCGTCGATGCCACGTTTGCCACGCCCGCGCTGATTCGGCCGCACGGCCTCGGCGCGGACCTGGTACTTCATAGCGTCGGCAAATATCTCGGAGGTCATGGGGATGTCGGCGCGGGGGTACTTTCGGGCCGGGCCGATCTCGTGGCCAAAGCGCGCGCCTATCTGGTGCGCACGGGTTCGACCATGCCGCATTTCGAGGCGTGGTTGGCGCTGCGCGGGTTGCGGACGCTTGCGTTGCGCATGGAGCGCCATAGCAGCAATGCCGTCGCCGTCGCAGCGTTCTTGGCGAAGGCGCCGGCGGTGAGCGCCGTCTATCATCCGTCGCTCGCCCGGCATCCGCAGCACGCTCTCGCGACGGGCCTCTATACGCACGGAACCGGCGGCATCGTCGCATTCGATCTGGCTAGCGGCAATGCGCAGGACGTCGACCGCTTCCTGGGCGGGCTCGAGACGATCGCAATCGTGCATAGTCTCGGCGAAGTCGCGACGACCATCAGCTATCCGGCCGCGAGCTCGCATCGCTCGCTGCCGCCGCACGCGCGCCATGCGCTCGGCATCGGTGAGCGGACCTTGCGCCTCTCCGTCGGCATCGAGCATCCGGGCGACATCGTCGCCGATCTCGCGCGCGCCTTCGAAGGGCTCGGCGAGCCGCTGCGAGCATGAGTCGCCGCGGAGGTGGCCCATGTTCGTTCGTCCGATGGTTTTCTTCAGCGTCCTCGCTCTAGCGTTATTCGCGTGCGAGAAGCATACCGATTCGTCGTCGACGACCGTGGTCAACGAAGGTGCCACTCCGGCGGCTTCCTCCGATGCAGTAGCCGCGAGCGGCGGCAAGACGATCGGCGTCTCGATTCAGAACCGCGAGGCGCAGTTCTACCAAGACATGGAAGCCGGCATGAAATCCGAAGCGGGAAAATACGGTTACACCGTGACGGTCGTCGATGCGAGCCGCGACAACTCGAAGCAGCAGAGCCAGGTCGAAGACTTCATCTCACAGCACGTCGCCGCGATCGTTTTAACACCGTACGATTCGCAGGCGATCGGCAGCGCCATCGGTGAGGCGAACAAAGCGTCGGTGCCGGTGTTCACGGCCGATATCGCGAGCGCCTCGAGTCAAGGCAGAGTCGTCGCCCATATCGCTAGCGACAACGTTCAAGGCGGCGGTCAAGCCGGCAAGCTGATGTGTGCGGCGCTCGGCAAAGCGGGCGGCAGCGTCGCGATCATCGACGAGCCCGAAGTCACGAGCGTGCAAGATCGCGTGAAAGGCTTTAAAGCGGCGCTCGCGGCGGGCTGCCCGGCGGTGAAGATCGTGTCCGATATCGACGGCGGCGGCGAACGCGCGAAGGCCAGTTCGTCGATGGATGACATTCTGCAGTCTCACAAGGAACTCAAAGGCGTCTTCGGCATCAACGACGATTCGGCGCTCGGCGCTGCGAAATCGATCGACGCCGCCGGCCTCACAGGCAAGGTCGCCGTCATCGGCTACGATGCGACACCCGAAGCGCGCGCGGCGATCAAGGCCGGCTCGATGTACGGCGATGCGATCCAGCATCCCGATCAGATCGGCAGCAAGACGATCGACGCGATCCACGATTACTTTGCGAAGAAGATGCCCGCATCGAAGATCGCCGTCGCCGTCGGGCAGTACACGAAGGCCGACGCGAAGTAGCACGAGTCTATGCGACGCCGGCAGGTCGTGCTTGGGGCGCTCGGGGTGACCGTGGCCGCCGCTGCGACCGGGGTCGCTCGTTCGGGCCCAACCGCTACCGAATCCAGAGAGCGGCTCCTGGCGCGTATCGCCGCCGCCGCGAGGCGCACGTTCGGTAAAGACGAGCTGCGAGCCGATCTCGCCTACCTGTGCGACGCTCTACTGAATATCTGCGTCGAACCGTTTCAACAAACGCCGCGGGTGCGTTTCGAGGCGCTACGTGCGCGCGTCGAAGCGACCTGGATCGACCGCTCGACGCTTTCGACTTCGCACTGCGCGTCGCGCCGCTCTTCGCCAGCCTTAACGACGGACATATCTCCATCGGTCCGCGGGATATAATGTGGCAGTACGAGCGCGATGGTGGAAAGCTCTTTCCGCTGAAGCTCGATTTTATGGCAGACGAGACGTTCGTCAATGGCTCTGCGCCGTTCGGCGTGCCCGATGGGAGCCGCCTATTAACGGTGAACGACATTCCCGCCGCCGCGCTTCGCGCGCGAATCGTCGCCTGCACGTCCGCACCGACGCCGCTCGCGCGACGTCTTTTTGCGTCGGACCGGTACGCGACGGCGATGTGGGTCCGCGCGTTGCTCGGACCGCGGCGCGAGTTTACCGTATCGTATGAAGCAGCGGGAAGGACGACGCGGACGAGCGTCGGGGCGCGTTCGTGGGCCGAGATTGCGAAGTGCTTTCCACGTCAAGACTCGGGCCCAGTCGCTTTTCGATTTCTTGCAAATGAAACGGTCGGTTATTTGGATTATCGGCGTAGTGAGAAGGGCAGTGCGCTCGAAGCCGGCTTACACGATGCCTTCACGCGCGTGAAAGAGGCGCAAGTCCGCGCGCTCGTCGTCGACGTACGGCGCAACGGCGGGGGCTCCGACGGTGCGAACGATCAAGCTCTAAACTATCTAACGGGAAAAACATATTCGCAAGGAAATCGTTATTCCGTTCGCTCGAGCAGCATGGTCAAGTCGCATTACGGGTTCGTCGGCTACGTGAAGCGATATTTCGCTCCGAACGCCTGGTTCGCACCAGAGGGCGCGGTCGTGGAGATTACCGTCCCGGAGTTCCTCGCACAGACGCGTCCCGGATCGAACCCGTTGCGCTACGGCGGCCCAATCTTTCTCTTGGTCGGTGCCGCGACGTTCTCGTCGGCGGCGGGCTTCGCCGAGACCGTTCAAAATTATGGAATCGCAACGCTGGCCGGAGAGACGCTCGGGGAGCCGGTCGATTCGAACGGCGAAGTCTTCAACGTGCGCGCACCTCGAACGTGTCTCAACGCCGGTATCGCTTCGAAATTTTTCTATGGATCGAAAGCGCGCCCGGATGGTTCTCGCGTGACTCCCGACATCCGCATCGAAATGACGGCGAGCGACGTCCGGGCGGGACGCGACCCGGTGCTCGCGGCCGTGCTCGAACGCGTGAAGGGCGCGTGAGTACGACGCTGCTGCGGATGACGGGCATCGTCAAGACGTTTCCCGGCGTGCGTGCGCTCGACGGCGTTTCGTTGGACGTGCGCGCGGGCGAAGTGCACGCGCTCGTCGGTGAGAACGGCGCCGGCAAATCGACGTTGATGAAGACGCTCGCCGGCGCGTATCGGGCGGACGCCGGCACGATCGAGATCGACGGTAAGCCCGCGGCGATCGACGGCCCGCGTGCGGCCGAAGCGCTCGGCATCGGCATGATCTACCAAGAATTCAACCTCGTTCCCGATCTGAGCGTCGTCGACAATTTGCTGCTGGGGCACGAGCCGGTGCGCGGCGCGTTCCTCGATCGCGCGGCGGCCGTCGCGCAAGCGAGCGTCGTGCTGGCGGAACTCGGCATCGTGCTGCCGCTCGAACGTCCGGCGCGACGCCTCTCCGTCGCCGAACAACAGCTCGTGGAAATCGCCAAAGCGCTCTTGCGGCGCGCGCGTTTGATCGTCATGGACGAGCCGACGGCGGCGCTCACCGAACGCGAGATCGACGCGCTGTTCGCGTTGATTGCGAAACTCAAGAGCCAGGGCGTCGCGTTCGTCTACATTTCGCACCGGCTCGAAGAACTGCCGCGCATCTCCGATCGCATCACCGTCATTCGCGATGGCAAGACGATCGAAACGCGCGCGACCGCCGACTTGCCGCAAGACGAGCTGATTCGCTTGATGGTCGGCCGTCCGCTCGACGCGCACTTTCCCGATCTGCCGGCGGTCCGGGCGGACGCGCCCGTCGTCCTGGACGTGCGCGGGCTCGCGGCGTCGACGGGAGTAACGATCGCCGACGTGAGCTTCTCCGTGCGGGCCGGGGAAATCGTTGGCCTCGCCGGGCTCGTCGGGGCCGGGCGTACGGAAATCGTGCGCGCGATTGCGGGCGCCGACGTCCCGTCGGCGGGCGAAATCGCGGTCGGCGGAGCGCGCGTGATCGTGCGCGGCCCCCACGACGCGATCGCCGCCGGTATCGCACTGGTGACCGAAGATCGCAAAGGCCAGGGCCTGGTCCTGGGCATGAGCGTGCGCGAGAACACGACGCTCGCGCATCTCGAAGATTTCGCGCGGCGCGGCTTCATCGATGGTACGGCCGAGGCAACGACGACGAACGAACGCATCGCCGAACTGCGCATCCGGACGCCGAGCGGCGAACAGCTCGTGCGCAATCTCTCCGGCGGCAACCAACAAAAAGTCGTGCTGGCGAAGTGGCTGATCGGCAACGCGCGCGTGTTTCTCTTCGACGAACCGACGCGTGGTATCGACGTCGGGGCGAAGGCGGAAATCTACGCGCTGATGGTCGGGCTGCTCGGGCGCGGCGTCGGCATCGTGATGGTTTCGAGCGAACTTCCGGAGGTGCTCGGCATGTCGCATCGCCTGCTCGTCATTCGCGAAGGCCGCGTGCGCGGGGAGTTTGCGCGCGGCGATGCGACCCCGGCTGCGGTCATCGCCCTCGCGACGGGCGTGGCTGCGTAGTGGCGGAGAACGCGAAGACCGTTACGGCGGAATTGGCGGCCAGCGCCGATGTCGCACGCGCGGGCGCCCGGCGCATGGCGCTGCTGCGCACGGGTGGCGCGATCGCCGCGCTCGTCGTCGTCGTCATCCTCGTCAACGTGTTTTCGCACGGCTCGTTTCTGACGCCCGGCAATCTCACCAACGTGTTGCGTCAGATCACGTACAACGCGATCCTCGCGATCGGCCAGACGTTCGTGATCATCACCGCCGGCATCGATCTCTCCGTCGGATCGCTCATCGAACTCACGGGCGTCGTGATGGCCGGCTTCGCGAACGCGTCGCATCTCGACGGACCACTGCTCGTGATCGCGACGCTCGTCGTCGGCTTGGGGGTCGGCGCTCTGGCGGGTTTCATCAACGCGGTGCCGGTCGTCAAGCTCAACTTACCGCCCTTCATTACGACGCTCGCGATGATGCTGATGGCGCGCGGGCTCGCCTTCAAGCTCGCGCACGGCCGGCCCGTTCCCGTTACGTCGAACGCCTTCGACGCAATGGGTACGGGTTTCTTATTCGAAGGCTTGTTGCGTCCGCTCGGGCTGCCGGGCATTCCGGTTGCCGTGCTGTGGATGGCTGCGCTCGTCGCGATTTTCGCCGTCGTCCTGACGCGAACGCGCTTCGGCCGGTACGTCTTCGCGATCGGCGGTAACGAAGAAGCCGCGCGGCTCGCGGGCATCGACGTCGCGCGAACGAAGACGCTGGTTTACGTGATCTCGGGCGGCTGCGCGGCGGTGGCAGGCTTACTGCTGATGGCGCGCTTTCAAAGCGGCTCGCCCAATACCGGGATCGGAAGCGAACTGCAGTCGATCGCAGCCGTCGTCGTCGGCGGCACGAGCTTGATGGGCGGACGCGGCAGCGTCATCGCGACGTTCTTCGGCGCGCTCTTGATCGGCGTTCTCAACAACGTGATGAATCTGCTCGGGATCGAATCCTACACGCAAGACATCGTGCTCGGCGCGGTAATCCTCATCGCCGTCATCGTCGACGAGCTTCGCAAACGCTATTTGCGCTCGTAAGCCCGGGGGCTGCGGTCCTACGCTAGCGCGCGTTCGATCGCGCGAATATCCGCCCGTGCTTCGTCCGTAACGTAGGCCTCGATCTTCCGATAGCGCCGCACGATCTCGGCACCGAGCGGCGTGAGGATCGCGCCGCCGCCGCCGGCGCCGCCCAGTTGCTTTTCGACCAGCGGCTTCTTGAACGACCGGTTCAAGTCGTCGATCAAGAGCCAGGCGCGGCGATAGGACATCGCCATCTCGCGTCCCGCAGCCGAGATCGAGCCCGTTTCCGCGATGAGTTCGAGCAGCCGGATGCGCCCGGGACCGATGAGCCGGTCGTCGGCGAATTTCAGCCTGAGCGAAACGCGTGCCACCCGCGGGTCATTGCTCGCGTAGCGCCGTTTCCCGCCCGACGGCGTTCTTCGGAAGCCGGGCGCTATATGCCGTGGGATATAGCGCTCGAACGTTGAAAAACGGGTTGATGAAGCGTGTTATCGTGCTCGCCAGCCTGGCCGCTCTAACGCTCGGACCGTCGACCGGCCGTGCCGCGGGCGGCACGATCACGGTGTTCGCCGCCGCCTCGCTACGCGAAGCGTTCGAAGCGGCAGCGGCCGATTTTACGAAAAAGACCGGCACCGCGGTCACGTTCGATTTCGGCGGCTCCGACACGCTCGCAACGCAAATACTACAAGCGGCTCCGGCGAGCGTGTTCGCCTCCGCGAACGAAGTGCAAATGAAGAAGGTCGCGGACGCCGCGCTGCTTGCAGCACCGGCGAAGACCTTCGCCCGAAACCGGCTCGTCGTCATCACACCGAGCTCGAACCCGGGCAACGTGCGCGCGCTCGCTGATCTCGCGCGACCCGGCGTCAAAGTCGTGCTCGCAGCATCGACCGTTCCGGTCGGCGCGTACGCGCGTGCGTCGCTCGCGAAGATGAACGGTCGCGAACGCTACGCCGGCGATTTTGGGGCACGCGTCGAGAAGAACGTCGTCTCCAACGAACTCGACGTCAAGGCCGTCGCGACGAAGATTGCACTCGGTGAGGCCGATGCCGGTATCGTGTACGCGACCGACGTTACGCCGTCGATTGCGGCGAAGGTTCGGATCGTACCGCTGCCGCCCGCTGCCGCGGTCGACGCGACGTATCCGATCGCGGCGCTCGCCTCGGCGCCGGATCCGGCCGCAGCGCGCGCCTTCGTCGACTTCATGTTGCATGACGGTCAACGCTACCTCGAGGCGCGCCGCTTTCTGTCTCCGTGATTCGCAGCGCAATCGCGTTCGCGTCGATAGTCTTGCTCGCGTTTCTCGCCGTCCCGCTTGCCGGGCTGATCTTCCGCCTTCCTCCGGATCGGATCGTGACGGCTCTGGGGACGCCGTCCGCGCTTGCCGCACTCCGCTTGAGTCTGGGCACCACGACGGTATCGCTCGCCATCACCATCGCGCTGGGCACCCCGCTCGCGTACGCGCTGGCGCGCGGCACGTTCTACGGAAAACGTTTCGTCGATGCCATCGTCGATCTTCCGATCGTCGTACCGCCCGCGGTCGCGGGCCTAGCGCTGCTGCTCGTCTTCGGCCGAAACGGCCTGCTCGGGCCCGAACTTCGCGTGCTCGGCGTGCAGCTTTCGTTTACGACCGCCGCCGTCATCATGGCGCAGATCTTCGTCGCGTCGCCGTTTTACGTTCGCGGTGCACGCGCCGGTTTTATGGGCGTCGATCGCACGCTCGAAGCCGCCTCTGCAACGTTGGGCATGGGACCGCTGCGCACGTTCGCCTTCGTTACGGTGCCGCTCGCGTTGCCGGCATTGCTCGGCGGCGCGGTCCTGTCTTGGGCGCGCGCCCTCGGCGAATTCGGCGCGACGATCCTGTTTGCCGGTAATCTCGCGGGTGTGTCGCAGACGTTGCCCCTGGCCATCTATTTAGATCTCGAAGGCGGTACGCTCGATGTCGCAACCGCGCTTTCGATCGCACTGATCGCTACGAGTTTGGGTGTTGTTTTGAGTCTGCGGATGCTGGAGCGTCGTTGATGCTTTCGATCGACGTCCGTAAGCAATTGCGAGAGTTCGAACTCGACGTCGAGCTCGACGTTCCGGCCGGTGTGTCGCTCCTCTTCGGCTCCAGCGGATCGGGAAAGACGACGCTCCTGCGGCTCGTCGCCGGGCTTCTGCGCCCCGACGCCGGGCGAATTGCGGTGAACGGTCGCGTGTTGAGTGACGAGCGTTCGTTCGTGCCCGCGTTCCGCCGAGATCTCGGCGTCGTCTTCCAAGAATACGCGCTGTTCCCACATTTGAGCGCACGCGATAACGTCGCCTTCGGTCTGCGTGCACGCCACGTGAACCGCAGCGAGCGTGCGCGGCGTGCCGCCGACATCCTCGACCGTTTCGATATCGGAAATTTCGGCGCGGCGCGCGTCGACGAACTCTCGGGAGGTCAACGCCAACGCGTAGCCCTCGCACGTGCCCTCGCCTTCGAGCCTGCGGCGCTGCTCCTGGATGAACCGCTCTCGGCGCTCGACCCGGCAACGCGCGCCCGCGTTCGCGCCGAATTATGCGAGCTGCTACGCGACGTTGCGGTACCGGTGCTCCTGGTGACGCACGACGAAAGCGATCTCGAGGTATTCTCCGAGCGCACGGTCCGCTTGGAACGCGGCAAAATTCTTACGCAGCACTCCGCGGTGGCTCGTTGATATGCATTTGCGAGCGGCGACGATTAGCACGACGATCGAGTCCTCGAGCTCATCGACGGCCTCATGCCGGGCGGCTTTCGTCTCCGACATCTCGGAGAAATCCTCATAGCGGTATTTCTCCAGGCCGCTTCGGGCGCAGACGCGGCGACGATGGCGGACCGCCGCGTCCGCCCTCCGCTTTACGTCGGGCGGGAACCCGTCGCAGCGGTGCGCTGCTCGCGGCGCTCGATCGCCGGCGGAGTCAGAATCTTGCCTTTGTTGCCTTGAATGCCGATCAGCACGTCGCACGTCGCTTGCGCGGCGATGACTTCGATCGCGCGACCCATCGGGGCGCCCGTATACTTGCCTTCGCGGTACGCGCCCAGAACGATCAGGTGCGCGTCTTTGCGCTTCGCGAGTTCGAGCACGCCTTGGGCGACGTTGCGCGCGGGCGAGATGTCGGTTCGTATCTCGACGTTGCTCCTGCGCCCGATCGATTCCGCGACTTGCAGCACGCCGAGCGCTTCGCGATGCTCGCGTTCCATCTCCGCATCGAGCGGCAGCGTGTGGGGAACTTCGATGATGTAGGCGGCGAGCAACTCGGCGCGCTCGCGGCGCGCGAGACGAACGGCGAGCGACAACATGTGCTCGGAGTGGATCTCTTGTGAGAAGACGATGATGACGCTGCCGATAATCTCGGCGACGTCTTTTTCGGTGGCGCTGGCCGCGCGTTCCGCGGTCGTCGAAGGCGGATGGAGCATCCAATAGAGCGTCGCCGAGATCGCAGCGAGGACCGCGACCGCGAGGAAGATTCCCACGATGCTCGGCTGCGCGTGCGTCATCGCATCTGCCGCATCTGGAGGTAATCGCGAAACCGGAACGCACCGAGCGCAATCATCGCGGCGCCGAGCACGTAGGCGGGAATCGCCGAGCCGGAGAGGCCGACATCGGCGATCGTGCGCAGGAGAATGAAGAGGCCTAAAACGACGAACAGCGCACCCGTGACCAGCCGCGCGCGCGCGTAGGTTCCGCTGCGTACGAAGCGTTTCACGGACGCGTCCGCGCGGCGGCGGCCTCGAGCGCGACGCGTTCATCTATGCGCCTCACGTTGACCAAGAACTCGTCCATCATTTCGAGTTCGCCTGCGGCCTGCAAGATACCGATCTGCGCCTTGCGCCAATCTTGGGGCTGCGAACGGAAAACGGGCAACCCTTTCCGGCGGCGGTACGCGAGATAACCGACGATGCCGAAGACGATCCACAGCGGTCCGGCGACTCGGCCGATCTCGTGCGTGATCATCGTGAACACGAGAATCGACACGATGCCGATAAAGCCGAGCACCGCAACGATCGGAAATTCGACGCGATTACCCTGGTACGTGAACGGGATATTGAACGGCATCTTGAAGCGGCGCGGACTTTGGGAATCGTTGAGGCGCAGCGCGATGAGGGCGATGAAGACGAACGAGTAACTCGCGGCCGCTCCGAACGCGTAGAGGTCACCAAGGAACGTGATGCCGTCTTCCCCGCGGAAGAAATGCTTGTAGATGGCACGCACGCCGGGCGAAAGACTCGGCAACGCTGCGAACGTCAGCTCGATGATGGCGAACCCGCAAAACGTGGCGATCGAGACGGCCGGCGTCCGGTATTTCGGATGGACTTTCTGGAACATGCTGGGCAGGAGCTGCGATCCGCTCATCGCGTAGGCGATGCGAGAACTGCCGAAGACGCCGGAATTGCTCGAGATCAATAAGAGAATCGCACCGAGCACCGGCACGTAGAGCGCGGCGAGCACGCCGTAATATGGCACGTTCGATGCGAGCACTGCGACCGCGGCGCCGTTATTTTCTTCGTTGCCCAGATAGTGCCAGAGGGCTTGCGCGTGACCGTGGGCGTCGGGCGGGATCGCATGCCACGGCACCATGCCCAGCGCCAAGTTCGAGTACGACAGCGCGAAGATCAAAATCGTCAAGATCAGACTGATCGAGGTGCGCGGAATGACCGAAGCCGGACGCTGCGTCTCTTGGGCCGCCTGCGAAATCGATTCGAGGCCGACAAAGGAGATGATGGCAAGCGATACACCGTTCATCAGATTGAACGGAGTCGGCCACGCGGTCGTCATCGTATGGATCAGGAGATGCGGCTGGAATGCGAAGAGGAAACCGAAGAATAGGATCGCCGTTTCGCTGACGACGTCAAGGCCGCTGACCAACTCGTTGAACGCCGAACTCTCGCGTACGCCGATGATATTGAGCACGGCGAGCCCGACGATGATGCCGAAGACGACCAGGAAGTGCACCCAAGGATGCGCGGTAAAACTCAAGATCGGGACGAGTTTGCTCAGATAATCGATGCAGCTCCAGGCGAAGAGCACGATATCGATCGTAAAATCCAGCAAGACGGCCCAACCGGCGATGAAGCCGAAGATGTCGCCCAAGCCGCGAAAGACGAAATACTGGCCGCCGCCGGCGACCGGATACGCGGCGGCGAGTTCCGTATACGCGAGACCGATGCAAACGTAGACCATGCCCGCGAATAGGAACGCGATGTTGGAGGCGCCGGCGGCGGCGCCGAGCACGAGCCCCAGGCCGACGAAGATATCGGCGCCGACGTCGGAGTAGCCCCACGAGAACGAACCCCAGGGCGTGACCGCGCGGCGTAGGGACGGCTCCTCATCCGCCTTCGTTGCGCTGCCGCTCATGGCGGTCCCAGTCTCGAGTTCATCACGCTTGCGGGCACAAGGCACCACGATACGACTCGGTTCGTCAGCGCTCCCGCGCCTTTAGAACGCGCCGCGATAGAGGCGCATCGTCGTACCGTCGATCGCTAGCACGTCGAAACGCGCGTCCGCGGCGGGCGCGACGAATTGGAGATAATCTTCGGCGACGGCACGGATTCGTTTGCGTTTGCGATAATCGACGGCCCCGAGCGCGGAGCCGAAACGGTGCGACGTCCGCGCCTTCACCTCGACGAAGACGAACGTCGTGCCCTCGCGCGCAACGACATCGATCTCGCCGTCCGGCGCACGTAGATTGCGCACGAGAATTCGAAATCCGAGCGATTTCAAATAGGCCGCCGCAGCGTCTTCGCCCGCCGCCCCGAAGCGTTGCGCGCGTGTCATGGTTCAGGGCTTACGAAGAACGGTAGCAATTCGCGAACGCTGATAAAATGGCGGCGATGATGCGGGCATGGCCCGTGTTCCTTGAGCGCGGCCAGGTGCTTGGGCGTCGCGTAGCCTTTATGTTCGGCGAAGCCGTATTGGGGGTGCAGCCGGTCGAGGTCGACCAGCAGTGCGTCGCGATGGACTTTCGCGATGATGGAGGCGGCCGCGACGGTCGCGCACTTCGCATCGCCTTTGATCACCGGAAGCTGCTCGCCCGCGTACGATTTGATCCGCACGGCATCGGTAAGCAAGAAATGCGGCAGCGTCCCAAGCGCGGCCAACGCGCGTTCCATCGCGAGGATCGAGGCCCAGTAGATATTGAGTGTTTCGATCTCGGCGACCGACGCTTCGCCGATCGCCCAGGCGACCGCGCGCGCGCGAATGTCCACGGCGAGCGACTCGCGGCGTTCGCGTACGACGCGTTTAGAATCGTCGAGGCCAACGAGCATCAGCGGGCCGTCGGCGACGACGCAAGCCGCGACGACCGGACCCGCCAGCGGCCCGCGGCCGACTTCGTCGACGCCGCCGACATAGAGATGGCCGCGCGCGTGCGCATCGCGCTCGTACGCGTGGAGGCGGGTCAGACGGCGGCGTTCGCGCTCGCGCGCGAGCCGTCGTTTGCGGGCAGCGTCGGTCACGTTCTCTCCGGCGGCGATTCGAGCGTCATGCGCCCGAACTTGCCGTCGCCCCAATCTTTGATGTACGCCCACGATGCGTTGTGCGTATTGAGCACCGTACCGTGGCTATAGAAGCCGCGCGATGTCGCGAACGTTTCCAAATCTTGAATTTCGGCCGACGGTTCGGCGGCGTGCGCGTAACGATAGAATCGCGTGACGACATCTTCGGCGTCGAAACGCGCTCGCGGCACGGCGCCGACGAGTGCCAGTTTCCACTGTGCTTCTGCGGTTTCGATGCGCGGCACGAGGATGCCCGCGGTGTCCATGATCTCCAAGCCCGTCCCGACGCGGAACCATTGCCGAGCGCGCGTGACCCCCGCGCGATCTTCGGCTCGCGCGACGTTACGGCCCACGATCGCATTGATGATCGTCGACTTTCCGGCATTGGGGATACCGAGCACGATCGCACGCGCGTTACGCCGGCCGGCACCCAGCGTTGCGAACGCGGCGCGTAGGCGTGCGACGCCGTGGCGGTCTTTCGCATCGACCGCTATGGCGGTGCGTCCCCGTTCGTGGAAGTACGAAAGCCACGTCGCCGTCGTCGAAGGGTCGGCGAGGTGCTCCCGCGAGAGCACGAGGAGACGCGGGCGATTCCCGGCGACCTTCGTCAACGTCGGATTCGTGCCCGCAAGCGGGACGCGAGCATCGGTCACTTCGACGACGACGTCGATTGCGTGCATGTCTTCCGATAAGCGCCGCATCGCTTTGGCCATATGGCCGGGATACCACGCAATGGTCGCTTCTTCGGCCAGCGCGCGACTCACAGGGACGCCCGGTACATCGCCTCGGCTACCGTAACGCGCCGATATGCGGCACCGGCCAGACGCCCAAAACGGCGTGGCCGATGAGATCGCTTTTGGGGACGAACCCCCAAACGCGGGAGTCGTCGCTATTGGCGCGATTATCGCCGAGCACGTAGAAGCCGTCGGACGGAACCACGATCTGGGAAGCACTGCGTCGATCGCGACATTTGACGTAGGGCTCGTCGAGCGCCGCTCCGTTGACCCGGACGCTGCCGTTCGAAATGGCGATACGGTCGCCCGGGATACCGATAACGCGCTTGAGATAGACGGTCGGCGCCGAGCGCTCGTGGCGAAAAGCAACAATGTCGCCGCGCTGCGGCGTACCAAGACGATAGGCGAGCGCATTGATGAGTACGTACTCGTCCGAGTCGATGCCGGGCTCCATCGAATATCCGCTCACTTGTCCCGGACGCAAGCCTAAAATTGCAAAGACGATCAGCACCAGGAGCGCGAGTTGCCACGCAAGATTTGCCGCCGATCTCAGTCGCAACGACGCGCGACGCTACTTGAGTATTCCGAAACGTCCCGGCGGCCAGAAATTTAAAAAGGCGTGGCCGGTAAAGCCGGCTTTCTTGCCGGCTTCGGGCCCGGTTGCGAACGTGCCGCCGAGCTGCGCGAAGCCCCAAATATGTGAATCTTCAGAATTGTTTCGATTATCGCCCATCATGAAGTAACAGCCGGCGGGGACCGTATTCGGCGACGTCCAGCGATCGCGCGGCGGAACGTTGGCTTGCGTGGGGTCGAGCGCGATGCCGTCGACGTACACGCCGTAATTCCGAATTTCCAGCTCGTACGCCGGTTTCTGGGCGATGTACGGTTCGACGAGCGCCTTGCCGTTGCGGTAGACGGTGCCGTTATGGATGCGCAAGCTTTCGCCGGGGCTGCCGATCAGCCGTTTGATGAAGTCGTTCGTCGTCGGAATCGGCGGCGGAAAGACGACGATATCTTCGTCGTGTGGTTTGGCTAGTCGGTATTCGAATTCGTTGACCAGCAAAACGTCGTGTATCTGAAGCGTCGGCTCCATCGAACCCGATGGAATGAAGAACGTACGCACGACAAACGTGATGAGGAACAGTGCCAGGAGACCCGCGACGATGAACGCGTCGAGATATTCTTTGACGACCATCGCCAGCGACGGGGAGGCGGCGGTGGCCATGGTCACGCCCTCACTCGTCCCCCGGAGCGTGCCTACGGAATTTGCCGTAGCGGGTCGCAACGACATCACCACCCGAACGATAGTGAGAACGCAGATGAGTCCGAAGAGTTCGAGTGGGGTCACGGTGCCTCGCGAAGCCGCGCTAGCGCGCGACCTTCTTTTCTTTGATGCGCGCGGCCTTACCGACTTTGTCGGAGAGATAGTAGAGGCGGCTGCGACGGACAATACCGCGCTTGCTCACTTCGATCTTCTCAACCCGCGGACTGTGAAGCAGGAACGATTTTTCGACACCGACGCCGTGCGAGATGCGACGGACCGTTATCGTCTCCCCGATCGCGCCGCCCTTGCGAACGATGACGACGCCTTCGAACATCTGAGTCCGTTCTTTGCCGCCCTCGACGATCTTGGAATAGACCTTCACGGAATCGCCCGGACGGAACTCCGGCACAGCCGACTTGAGCTGTTCTCTTTCGAGCAAATCGATGACGTTCATACGGTTCCTTCAGGCCACATACTCCGGCGACCGCAAGTCGTTTCGCTTTGCGGCCGCCCGAGACAACCCGCGCATCATATCACGGCTCTGGCTTCAAATCAACGCTTGGCCCCTCGGCTTCGACTTCATCGAATCGCTTGCTTCCGCGACGTCGCGAATCGAACCGGAAGGAGTACGTCACGGTCGGGCAAAGCCCGCGGCCTCCTAGGCCATCCTAGTGGAGCTGCCCGATCGCGACGCCTTTCCGGATGCCCGCCTTCGACGACTTACACGATGACGGCATCGCCGGCTAGGGCGCGATGGCGGCCGTCGATCCCGGCGGGAAAGCGATATTACGTTCCCTCGTGCTCGAGGAGATCCGCCCGCCGAGCCACCGTGCGCGCGCGGGACTGGTCGCGGCGCCACGCAGCAATCTTCGCGTGATCGCCCGAGAGAAGGACCTCGGGAATCGCGAAGCCGCGGAAAACGGCCGGCCTGGTAAAGGCCGGCGCGTCGAGCACATCGCCCGCGAACGACTCGCTTGCGAGCGCTTCGGCGTTGATGGCCCCGTCGATGAGACGAACGGTCGCATCGATGAACGCTAGTGCCGGAATTTCGCCGCCGGTCAAGACGAAATCGCCGAGGCTAAATTCGGCCGCGCCGTAGAGTCCGACGAGCCGCTCGTCGATGCCCTCGTAGTGGCCGCAGACGACGACGAGCCGGTCGAGCTCGGCCATGCGTGCTGCGTCGGTGTGACGGAACGGCGTGCCGGCCGCGGCCGTGATGACGATGGCACGGCGTTCGTTCGCTGGGGCCCGGGCGAGAATGCCGTCGAGAATGCGCGCGATCGGTTCGGCGCGCAGCACCATGCCGGGCCCGCCGCCGAAGGGCCGATCGTCCGCCCGCTCGCCGCCCCCGAGAGCGTCGAGAAGATGGTGGAGTTCGATTTCCACGAGCCCCCGCTGCTGCGCGCGGCCGACGATCGAAAGTCCGATAGCCGGCGCGAACATCTCCGGAAAGAGCGTGACGACGTCGATGTGTAACACGGTGCACGACCATGTTCGACGTTCGTGAGTTCTTCGCCGCGTTCGCTCGAGCGCGACCGCGCGACCCCTTCGAACGGGGTGTCGCCGCGCTCGAACGCGGCGAACCGCGTCGGGCGATTGCGGAATTCGAGGCGGCGTTCGAGGAGGCGGCGGACGACGCGCGGCGCGCGACCCTGCATAACAAACGCGGCGTCGCTCTCATCGCCTGCAACGAGCGTGACGCCGCTCTCGACGCGTTCGCGCGAGCGCTCGACGTCGACGAACGCTGTGCGGCGGCGCTGGTCAATCTGGGCAACCTGTTCTTTGAAGACGGTCACGTTGCCGACGCGCTCGATTACTACGAAGCCGCGATCCGCGCCGATCCGGCATATGCGCTCGCTCATCGAAATCTCGGCGTCGCGCTCAAACGCTTGGGACGTCGCTCGGAGGCCGTGCGAGCGCTGCGGACGGCTTCGCGCTGCGAAGGCCGCCGACGTTCGAAACGTTCGTAATTTCGTCGAGATATTCGAAGAGCTGCGGCAACGAAATCTTCTCGAGATCGCACTCCTGGACGAGCCCGTCGCTCTCGTCGCCTTCGTCGCGCAAGTAACAGCGCGATTCGACGTCGCCGGGCGCTTCGCTCGAGAACGAGACGGCGAAACCCTTGCCCATCGTTTCGTCGTAAATCCGCAAGGCCGACGGGTTTAGGATTTCGATGCTGTGGGTCGAATTGTGCGCATCGAAGATCGTAATCGTTAGATAGTCGCGGTTGACGACTTCGATCGACTTTACGACGAAGGTGTTCTTCGTAGAAAAGAATTCATGACCGCGTTTATTTCGCGACGAAACCTCATAAAAGACCCGATGATGGACGAAGCGCGAGAGGATCTTCCGCAGCGTTGCGATCGAGGCCAGCGTTTCGGTGCGGTTCCCGCGCGTGTAGATGATCTTCAAGCGCTCGCTGCCAGTCCTTCGTCACAAAATATCAACCGCTCGTTATCTCGCATTCGGGCGGGAGGCGGTTCGTTGCATTACCAGCAGGAGGAATCCTGTGTTATCGCCGGCTGACATGGTCATCATCGGTGCCGCAGCGCTAATTTTCTTCGGACCCGATCAGTTACCGAAGGTGGCACGACGCGCGGGCCAAGTCATTCGCGACGTGCAGAACACATCGCAATCGTTCGTTCGCGAGATGGAACGCGCGGCCGACGCTGCAGATTTCAACGAGCCCGCGGACTCCGGCCATACGACCGAAAGCGTGTCGCCGCCGTATGAATACCGTTCGTACGCCGAGCCGACCCCTGCTGCGGCGACGGTCGCCCGCCCGGAACCGCCGGGCGCAACGACCCACGAGGACGCGTCCGGAATCTAAAGCCGGACGCACTTTTCTTCTGCGTTAAATGTTGAAGCGACCGCGCAGATCGTTTACGCGGCTTTCGACGAGCGTCCGAAGCTGCCCGTTCACACGAGCTTTCTGCTCGTCGGGAAGGCGCGTATAGACCAGATACCCCGCGGCGGAAAGGACTCCGCCGAGCAAGCCGACGAGCGCGGTGCGGCCGGCATCGGTCGACGGAGCCGGCGTCGCATACGGATCGTGCTGCGTCTTCGACGGTCCGTCACGGTCGTCGGTGATCGGTTTGAAAATGTCGGTCATGGTCCTAACCCCTTCGCTCTGGCAGGCTCGCTTTACCCGTCGTCACGCTCGTGAATCACCCGAACGTGATCCGGATATTGCGCTGCAATCCGCTCGACTGAAAGCGCGGCCGTCGCGACGATCGCCGAGACGCCGGCATCGGTGCGCGTTTCGCGCGGCCACGTGAGTTCTAGCCGGCCGTTTTCACGCGTCGCGCTGACGGCGACGACGGCGACCTCCGAAAGCCCGAGCCAGGCTGCTTGCAGAATTGCCGACACCGCAGCACACACGACGTCCTCACCGCTCTCGGCCCAGCCGGCGTGCCCGCTTGCAAAAAACGAAGACAGCCGATCCCGGCTGTCTTTACGAACGTAGACTTCGACCACAGACCCTACGCGGGCAATTCGATCTTATCGATCCGTACTTCGGCGAAGCGCTGCCGGTGCCCGACGAGCTTACGCACGCGCTTTTTCGGCTTGTACTTGAAAACGAGAATTTTCTTCTCTTTAGCCTGACGCAGCACCGTACCGGTGACGAGCGCGCCTGCGACGGTCGGATATCCGACCGTTAACGCCGAGCCGACGGCGCCCGCGAGCACGACCCGATCGAAGGCGACGGTCGCCCCGACTTCGACATCGACGGCATCGCAACGAATCGTATCGCCCTCACTGACGCGGAACTGCTTGCCGTCCGCTTCGATGATCGCGTACATAACTGCGGTATGTTACCAGAGCCCCAGGCGGCTGTCAATTTGCCGTCGCTCGCTCGCGCGATCGTGCGCTGGAAGGAGAAGCGGTCACCGCGCGGTGCAGAAAACTCGCGATGTATCGCTCGACGTCCGCACTTCTGGTCACGCCGCTCGCTGTAGGCATGCTCATCGGGGCGGCCGCGGCACCGCTGGCGCGGCCGTCGCAAACGCCGGCGCGCCCGACGCCGCTCGCGCCAGTGGCGACACGCGCGCAGCACGTTACGCTCGCAGCGCCGGCGGCGCCGCCGAACGGAACCTACGTGTACGAACTCAGCCGCAACGGGACGGTGCAAGGGAAGACGACCGTCGTGGTGCTGCGACGCAACGAACTGGCGACGATCGATACTGCCGAAGCCGGGGATATCGGCGCCGCGCACGCACACGTGCTCGCATCGTACCGCTATCGCGACCTCAACGCCGCTTCATACGTCGAGACTTTTCAAGCGCCGTTCCTGCGAAGGTGGCAAGAGAATGTCTTAGCCAAACCGCACGAGCACAACGATTTCTACGATCAAACGACGCTTCGGTACCGTAGCGATAGCGAACACGTCTTCGTCGATATCGATGGTGAGCCCGACTCCGGCGATTTCGCGATGAGGTCGCACGATCGCCCGATCGCGCCGTGGGTGTTCGACGCGCCGTTCATGACGGGCGCGCTGCTGTTGCCGGCGTTCCAGCACCGCTCGCACGACGACGAACTCGAGCCTCTTTCCGGCGCGTTCGGACTCCTGGGCACGCTGCGCAAACAGCGGCTCGAATCCGGTACGCCACAATTTCTTAAAACGCCGAAGAACGATCGTCTGCTCGCGGTCGCCGGCCTTGCGAACGTCTGGTTCGATCCCGGCAATTTCATCGTTCACGAAGCGCATTTCACGTCGCTCAATATCGACGCGCGGCTGGTTTCCTATTCGCGCGCATTGGAACCCGCGGCGTTCGCTCCTGCGCCGCCGCCGGCGCCGCGACCGAAACTCGAGTCGACCGAAATTTCGATCGAAGGCGATGGCGTGACGCTCGCCGGAACGCTGAGCCGTCCGAAGAGCGCGAAGAAGACCCCGGCAGTCGTGCTCGTGCCGCCGGGGCCGCACGCGAGCCGAAACTTCGGCAGCGACGGACCCAATCCGACCTTCGTCGATCTAGCGTTTGCGCTCGTCGCTCGCGGTTACGCTGTCGTGCGTTACGATACGCGAGGCGTGGGAAAGAGTGGCGGCTCGAGTGCGGCGCAGACGTGGGACGCGAGTCTAGCCGATGCCGATGCCGCGGTACGCTTCGCACAAAGCGCCGAGGGAATCGACGCGACGCACGTGTACGCGCTCGGCTACGGCAACGGCGCGGACCTAGCGTTTGCGATCGCGTCGCTACCGGACGCGAGTGAGAGTCTGGCCGGCGTCGTCGCACTCGCCCCGACGACAGCGACGTACCGCGAGTGCGTTAACCGTAACGGCCTCGCGATGGCCGACCGCATCTTCCGCAGCGAAGGGCTCAAGCTCCCGAATCCCGTCGCCCTTCGAGCGTGGATCGAGAAAGGGTCCCGAGGAGACGCATCGCCCGGTAGCGAGCTCTGGCTACGCTCGTTGTACGCGCACGATCCCGTCTCGCTCGCCGACCGCGCTAAAGCGCCGGCCCTCATTTTCCATCCCGGCGTCGCCCGCTGTGGCGAAACTTCCGACGAGACGGCGTCGTACGACGAGCGTCTCCACGCGGCGAACCCGCGCGCGACTATCATTGCCGCGAGCGATTTGAGCGCTCGCTTCGGCGGACGCTACGATGCCGACAGCCTAGCAAATACCGAGGCGATCTTCCCGTTTCGCTTCGATGCTTCCACGGCGAGCGCGATCGCCGACTGGCTCGATAGTCCGAAGACTGCGAGCGCCGCGCGCGCGCGCAGCGGCGGCTCGAACGCTCCGGCGGCACCCCGCGGTACGCCGCCTCCTCCGCCGTCGCTCGGCAGCGGCGGTGCTGCAAGCGGCATGCCCAATCCCCATGCGGCGACGCCTCGTCCGCGGCCAACGGATGTGACGCCGGGACAGCTGACGGTACCGAGTACGTTCGGAGCCACCGCTTCACCGGCGACGCCCGTTCCGGCGGTCGCTCCGGCAGCGTCACCGGTGCCGAAAGCTTCGTAGGGAGTTGCGGCGTCGTGCCAAAGTGCGCGTGATGACGCCGATGCTCTTCGCGCCATTCAAGCGCGGATCGAAAACCGCTATCGTAACGATCCCGCCGCGACCTCGATGTTCGCGGAACGCTCGTCGATAAGGAAGCGTCCGCCGGATTCAAAGCGATCCGGCGCGGCGCGCGCCACGGCACAGCCCATGGAGGCGGGCTCGGTGAGGAGCTGTAGATGAGCGGCGTACGCGTGCTGGTCGGTACGCGCAAGGGCGCGTTTCTCATGACCTCCGATGGACGGCGCGAACGCTGGGATGTCAGCGGCCCTCACTTCGCCGGCTGGGAGATGTACCACCTCAAGGGCTCGCCCGTCGTGCCAAATCGGCTTTACGCGTCGCAGAGTAGCGGCTGGTTCGGCCAGTTGATCCAGCGCTCGGACGACGGCGGTGCGACGTGGGAGCCGGTGGGCAATCGATTCGCCTACGACGGCATCCCGGGCACGCATCAGTGGTACGACGGCACTCCACACCCCTGGGAGTTCGCTCGTGTGTGGCATCTCGAACCTTCGTTGATCGACCCGGATACCGTTTATGCCGGCGTCGAAGACGCTGCGCTTTTCCGCTCGACCGACGGGGCGCAGAGCTGGGAAGAAATGAGTGGGCTCCGCGGTCACGCCTCCGGAGCGTCATGGCAACCCGGTGCCGGCGGGATGTGCTTACACACGATCGTGTTGGATCCCAGCAATCGCGAACGAATGTTCGTCGCCATTTCCGCTGCGGGTGCGTTCCGAACCGACGATGGCGGAGCGACGTGGAAAGCGATCAATCGCGGCTTGAAATCCGACGGTATTCCCGACCCCGATGCCGAGGTCGGCCACTGCGTTCATCGCATCGCGATGCACCCGGCGCGTCCGCACGTGCTCTTCATGCAGAAGCACTGGGACGTCATGCGCAGCGACGACGCTGGCGACTCATGGCACGATGTCGGCGGAAACTTGCCGACGGACTTCGGTTTTCCGATCCAGATTCACGCGCACGAACCGAATACGATCTACGTCGTTCCAATCAAAAGCGACTCCGAGCACTATCCGCTCGACGGAAAATTGCGCGTGTATCGTAGCCGCACGGGCGGCCACGAATGGGAAGCGCTCACGAACGGTCTGCCGCAACGGGACTGCTACGTCAACGTGTTGCGCGATGCCATGGCGGTCGATTCGCTCGATGCATGCGGCGTGTACTTCGGAACGACCGGCGGCCAAGTGTACGCGTCGGCCGACGCGGGAGATACGTGGAATACGATCGTCCGCGATCTCCCAGCCGTACTCTCCGTCGAAGTTCAAACGCTGCCTTGATCCGCGTCGTCCTACCCGCGCATCTGCGAACATTGACGCGTATCGACGGCGAAATGAATGTGGACGTCGATGGAGGCGCCACGCTGCGCAAGGTCGTCGACGCAATCGAAGCGAGGTATCCGATGCTGCTGGGCACGATTCGGGATCACGCGACGCAAAAGCGCCGGCCGTTCGTGCGTTTCTTCGCTTGCGAACGCGATCTCTCACACGAACCACCCGATGCCCCCCTCCCCGATGCGGTCGCGCGGGGTGCCGAGCCTTTGCTCATCGTGGGCGCTATGGCGGGAGGCTAGAGTGGCCTCCGCTGCGCTACGGCCAGGAGGAAAGTTGAACAGTCCGCGCCTTGCGGCGCGGACACGCGCGCCCGCTGGCGCGCGTGTCTCGCGGGCGGTTACCGACCGCGAGACCTTCAATGTACCTTCACGCCGTAGCGGAGCGGAGGCGTCCCGGAGGCGTCCTAGCCGACCGATCCTTCCATTTCCATCTTGACCAAGCGGTTGAGTTCGACGGCGTACTCCATCGGTAGTTCCTTGACGAAAAAGTCGAAGAATCCGTTGACGATCATCGCCGTCGCGTCGGCTTCGCTGAGGCCGCGCGACATCGCGTAGAACAGTTGCTCTTCGCCGATCTTCGAGACGCTCGCTTCATGTTCCACGGTAGCGTACTGCTCGTCGATTTTCATCGTCGGCTTCGTGTCGCTCGACGAGAACTCGTCCATGATGAGTGCGTCGCATTTCACGCGCGTCTTCGCGCCGACCGCACCCGGAAATATCTCGACCAAACCGCGATACGTGGTCTTGCCGCCATGGGCCGAAACGGCCTTATTCGTAACGACCGAGCTCGTATTCGGCGCGGCGTGGATGATTTTAGCGCCCGCGTCCTGATGCTGCCCTTCGCCGGCAAATGCCATCGACAGGATCTCGCCACGCGCGCCTTCGCCCATCAAATAGATCGCGGGATACTTCATCGTCAAGCGAGAGCCGATGTTGCCGTCGACCCATTCAACGGTCGCATTCTTGTGCGCGACCGCCCGTTTCGTGACCAAATTGAAGATGTTACGATACCAATTTTGAATCGTCGTATAGCGGATCGAGGCACCTTCCATAGCGATCAGCTCGACGACCGCACTATGCAACGAGGCCGTCGAAAACTGCGGAGCCGTGCAACCCTCGATATAATGAACTTTCGAGCCCTTGTCCGCGATGATCAGCGTACGTTCGAACTGGCCCATGTTTTCCGTATTGATGCGGAAGTAGGCCTGAAGGGGCGTCTTCACTTCGATGCCCGGGGGGACGTAGACGAACGAACCGCCCGACCACACCGACGAGTTGAGCGCCGCGAACTTATTATCGCCGACCGGAATGACGGTCGCGAGATATTTCTTCACGATTTCCGGATGCTCGCGCAACGCCGTATCCATGTCGCAAAAGATCACGCCATCTTTCGTGAGGTCCTCGCGCACCGAGTGGTAGACGACCTCCGATTCGTACTGCGCCGAAACGCCGGACAGAAACTTACGCTCGGCTTCGGGAATGCCTAGCCGATCGAACGTCTTTTTGATATCGGCCGGGACGTCGTCCCATGAAATTTCGGGACGATCGCCGGCCTTGACGAAATAGTGGATATCGTCGAAATTGATTTCTTCGAGCAACGCCTTGTCGCCCCACTCGGGCATCGGCTTGCTGCGAAACATGTCGTACGCCTTGAGGCGGAAATTGAGCATCCACTCCGGCTCGTTCTTCATCGACGAGATGCGCGTCACGATCTCTTTGTTGAGACCCTTATCCGACTTGAACCGGTACGTCTCTTCGGAATCGTGGAATCCGTGGCGATAGTCTTCAATGAGCGTTTCCGGCGCATTCGCGGCCTTGATTTCCGTTGCCATATCCTCTAAGGCTACCCCGGCGCAGTGTAATAGTCAAGATACTTCAGGAGTATGTTGATTTTCTTTTCCTTCCAACTTTTTCGTGGGAAGCGGCGGAAGCGCGCCTGGAGACAGCCGTTCTCGAAAAGTCTTTACAAGGGGGGGGCCGGGGGGTATCATTGTGCGTCGGACGCGGCTTGACCTCAACGTGAATTCTTGAGGTGCCGGGTCCGACATGCCGTAAAAGCGGCGAAGGGGGACGGCACGCCCTACGTGCCTTCGCGACGGGACGTCCGCACCAGCCGAAGGTGGTGCCGGCAAGATCACGTCGATAGGTCGGGGACGCAAGTGCACCGCACGCGCCAGCCGACGCAGCCTGGAGGTGGGATTACCCCCCGCAAACCCGAGGAAAAAAAATTGGAAACACGTGGCACCCATATCGTTTGCGAGCTTTCCGGCTGCCGGCAAGATCTATTGACGGACGTCGACCATGTCCGGCACATCATGGAAAACGCGGCGCGCGCGTCCAATGCGGAGATTCTCAAAGTCGTTTTCCATCGCTTCGAGCCGCAAGGCGTATCGGGTGTGATCGTTCTTGCCGAGTCGCATCTTTCGATCCATACCTGGCCGGAAGCCGGCTACGCAGCGGTCGACTTTTATACCTGCGGCGACCACACCGACCCGTGGCTCGCTTGCGAATATGCGGGTCGAAAGCTAGGAGCTTCGTCGATGCTCACGACCGAGGTAAAGCGCGGCATCGCGTCGACCAACGGTCAGTACACGCATGTCGTTCACGAGCATGCGGGACGGGCGATGGCGAAGCGCTCCGCTTGAGCGCGGCTCGCCTGCCTTCCGGCAAAGGGGACTTTCCACGTTGGCACGACTCAACCTGACGCGACCGCGCACGCTCGGTATCGGACTCGCGGTCGTTTCGCTAGCGTTCGCGGCCTGTTCGAAGTCGTCGAGTACCTCGCCGCTCCCGGGCCCCTCGAGTTCGGCCACGGCGGCCCCGACCGCGAGCGGCTCGCCGAGCGCTCTGACGTCGCCCTGTGCCAATACGCTGGGCATCGCGTACGAGCCGGACGGCGGGAACGGCGGCGTCTTCCGAGGCGTGCAAGTGACCCACTTCGAGGATAACGCTCAAAATTTATGCGGCGCGATCGCGTCGCCGAATGCGACGCCGCCCGGCGTTGCGTTTTCATCGGCCGTCGGACCGCTCGCATTCTCGAGAGACCGCTCCGACGCGATCGCCGTGCTTGCGAACGCGACCGGAACGTTCACGCTCGCGCAGGACATCTTCGGCGCGGCGGTCGGATCGATCGTACCCGTCGGTGTCGTCTATGATTTAGATGCGAATCCACCCACCCCGGCGCCCGGGGGTTCGAATGCTCCATCGCCCAGCGCGACCGCTACGAACGCACCGTTGCTAGCCGACGCTCAATCGATCGTTATCCTCGGCAACGGCTCGGCGGGTGTCGCGCTGACGACCGGTACGGCCGGTGGGGGCACGCCGGGCGCAATCGTGGCTCTGACCTCGCTCACGAACGCGCCGCCGCAATATGGGTCCGCTATCCCGTTCAGTGGGTCGAGCTTCACGCTCAAGAACATCACTCCGAACGCGCGTTCCATCGTCCGTATCGGCAGCGATCCTAATCAAATGGTGGCGCTGGCGCGGGGACCGCGAGATCTGCTGGCCTTCGCCGTTACGCTCGTCGGCTCGGGTTATCAGTTCGATGCGAAAGCCGTCGATGCGACGCTCGGGTCGAATACGACGCTCCGCGGTGCCGGTGCGATCGCCTTCGATCCGCTCGACTCGAGCCGGGCACTCGTTGGCGGCACGTCCGCGGCGGGCGGCGGTACGACGCTCACGCTCGTAACGGGGCTTCCGAGCACGATCGTCAAGTCATCGACGTTGACGATGCCGGGCAATGTCCGCTCGATCGCCGTTACGGATAACGGCACGTATGCAGTCGTCGGGACCGACGCCGGCATCGTCGTCGTCCAAGGCATCGACGCCGGGACGCTCGCGACCGTCACTCCGTTCGCGCCCGCCGCCGGAACCGCGAGTGCCAGCGCGCCGAACTATCGCACGTGCGCGGGTACTTCGGCCGTGCTGACGTCGATCTATTCCGTAGCGCTCTCCGGCGATCAGCGTTTCCTCGTCGCGCTCGGCACCACGCCCGGGCTTACGTGCGCGAGCGGCTATAACGCGAGCATCGTTGCCGTTCCGTTCAGCACGACCAGCGGCACGACGCCGACTCCGTCTCCGAGCGCCGGCGCGACATCGGGTCCGACCAGCTTCGTCCAGAACAACGTAATCGCTCCGCCGGCGGGCGCCGATTACTTTTTCGCTTTTTAGCGATGCCGAAGACCGAACACTGGCAGTGGTACGTCGAGCGGTTCGCGCCGACGGAAGAGCACCATCATGCCGTGGAGGAAACGTACTTTTCGGGTCGTTCGGCATTTCAAGATATCGCCGTCATCCGGACTGCGCAGTTCGGAAAGATGCTCGTGCTCGACGGCGATACGCAAAGTTCGCAAGCCGACGAGAAGATCTATCACGAAAGCCTCGTGCAGCCGGCGCTCGCGGCAACGGGCGACCTTCGCGACGTGCTCGTCCTGGGCGGGGGTGAAGGCGCGACGTTGCGCGAGGTGTTGCGCCATCCCGGCGTGCGTCGCTGCACGATGGTCGATATCGACGGCGATGTCGTCGCACTTTCGAAGAAGTATCTTTCCGAATGGGCAGACGGCGCGTTTGAAGATTCTCGCGCCCGCGTGATCGTCGGCGATGCGCTCGCCTTTCTTCGCGACGATCGCGATACGTACGGTGCGATCGTTTCCGACCTCACGGAGCCGCTCGCGGACTCGCCGTCGAGCCCGCTATTTTGCGATGCCGTTTTTCGCGATATCAAAGCGCGACTGGAACCCGCGGGCGTCTACGTGCTGCAAGCGAGTACGGCCGGATTCCACAACATGTCCGTGCACGCGAAAATGGCGCGAACGCTGCAAGCCCATTACCGCTACGTCCGCTCCTTCTACACGCACGTGCCGGCGCTCGATAACGACTGGGCCTTTATCGCCTGCAGCGATGCGGTCGATGTCGCGAACCTCGCGCCGGAACGTATCGCGGCGTACGTCGAAGAATTGCGCGGCGAAAACTATTTCTACGATGCTCAAACGCACCGCCGCATCTTCAGTCTTCCACTCTACCTGCGGCGCGAATTGGCGAAAAACGGAGACGTATACCCGTGAGCGTGCGGCCACCGATCGACGTCGATGCGGCGATCGAACGCTGGGATAAGCAGAAGGCGAATTTCATTCAAACGCTCGACTTGCATTTGGTCGACGTTGGCGATGGTGAAGCGTCGATGCGCATGCCGTTTCGCCCGCAGGTCGTCAACGGCGCCGGTGCGGTGCACGGTGGCGCTATCGTCAGCCTGTGCGACACGGTCTTTTGGGTCGCATTGGCGTCGATCTATGGACCGACGCAGCCGACCGCGACGGCGTCGTTATCGTGTGCCTTCCTGCGGCCGGCGCTGCCGCCGCACGATCTGATCGCCCACGCAAAAGTTCGCAAGCCGGGCAGGCGGATCGTCTACGGCGACGTCGAGGTCTTCAGCGGCGAGAAACTCGTCGCACACGCGACGTTCTCGTTTCTCAATACGCCGCTCGAAGAAGCGCGCGGCTGGAATCCCGCGTGAGCGACCTCGAGCGCACGCCGTTGCACGACGAACACCGCGCCCTCGGTGCGCGCATGATGGCCTTCGGCGGCTTCGATATGCCGGTGCAGTATACGGGCATCTTGCGCGAGCACGCCGCGGTCCGCCAGCGCGCCGGTCTCTTCGATCTCTCCCACATGGCGCAGTACGAGCTGCGCGGCCCGGGTATCGCCGCGTGGGCCGATGCGCTCACCGTCAACGATGTCGCGACGATGAAGCCGTTCCAAGCGCGCTACAATATCTTCACCAACGCTCGCGGCGGCTGTCACGACGATGTCATTTTCTATCGCTTGCCCGAGGATCGCTGGCTGCTCGTGGTCAACGCCGGGAATGCTGCGAAGATGTGGCCGTATCTGCAAGCGTCCGCCGCCGGCCGCGACGACGTCGAGCTCACGAACCGGCATGGCTCGCGCGCGCTCGTCGCGGTGCAAGGTCCGCGGGCGGTCGCGCTCGTGGCGCCCCTGTGCGATCTCGACGTTTCGGCGATGAAGTATTACTACTGCGCGGAAGGCCGCGTCGACGGCGTGCCGGCACTCATCGCGCGCACCGGTTATACGGGTGAAGACGGGTTCGAACTCTTCGTTGAAGGTGCCGACGCGCCGAAACTCTGGCGCACGCTACTCGCGCGCGGCGCTTCGGTCGGGCTCGAAGCGGCCGGGCTCGGCGCGCGCGACGTCCTGCGTCTCGAAGCCGGCATGCCGCTCTACGGCCACGAGCTCAGCGAAGATCTCACGCCGCTCGCCGGTGGACAGCGCTGGGCGGTGAAGCCGAACAAAGCGCAGTTTCCCGGTAAAGATGCGATCGTCGCGCAGCTCGCGAGTGACGCGTACGATCGCATCGCCGGAATCGTCCTGGACGGTCGCGCACCCGCGCGCGACGGTTACGCCGTGTATGCCGGTGACGAACGCGTCGGCGTCGTGCGCAGCGGCACGCTCGCGCCGTCGCTCGGGAATAAAAACATCGCGACGGTGCTCGTGCGCAAAGCCGCGACCGCGGCGGGAACCGCTCTCACAGTCGAGATCCGCGGAACGCGACACGGTGCGACCGTCGTCCCGTTACCATTTTATAAACGACCGGCCTAGGCACGAGGGAGACGTATGGCGCAACCCGAGGGACTTCTCTACAGCAAAGAACACGAATGGCTGAAGGTCGACGGTGAGACGGCGACGGTCGGCATCACCGATTACGCTCAGAACTCGCTCGGCGATATCGTCTACGTCGAATTACCGCGCGTCGGTCAACAACTCAAACAGTTCTCGACGATCGGCGTCGTCGAATCGGTCAAGGCCGTGTCGGATCTCTACACGCCGATCGGCGGCGAAGTCATCGAAGTCAATGCCGCCCTGGAGGCCGATCCGGCTTTGGTCAATCGCGACGCATTCGGCGACGGTTGGCTCTACCGAATCAAGTCGAGCGATGCGTCCGAACGGGCGAAGCTCATGGCGTCCGATGCTTACGAAGCGCTCGTCGCCGAGGGCGCGCACTAACCTTCGGCCGGCTACGGCTAACGTAGCATTTCCTTTGACGGCGCGCTCTGCGGAATGCAATGCCTGCCGTCGCGCGCGGTTGACTTCCTGGAGGCCATTTGTAAACGTGTATGCTCCGCACACCGATACCGACATCGCCGAAATGCTCGCCGTCGTCGGCTTGCCTTCGCTCGAAGAACTCGTCCGAGTTCCCGAGGCCGTCGCCTTGAAGACACCGCTCGACGTTCCGCCGGGCTTGCCGGAGGCGGAACTTGCGGTAAAAATCGCGTCGTATGCGAAGCGTAATGCGGCGATCGAATACACGTCGTTCCTGGGAGCCGGGGCGTACCGGCATTACGTGCCGCCCGTGGTCATGTCGCTGGCAATGCGGGGCGAATTTTTGACCGCATATACGCCGTATCAAGCCGAAGTCTCGCAGGGCTACTTGCAAGCGATTTACGAGTGGCAGACGTACGTCTGTCTGCTCACGGGGCTCGATATCGCCAACGCATCGGTCTACGACGGAGCGACCGCGCTCGCCGAGGGTGCGATCATGGCGGTCAACGCTACCGGCCGCCGCACGATTCTTGTTTCTGCGGCCGTTCACCCGAACTACCGTACGGTCCTCGCGACGTACGCGCGCGGCCTGGGTCTCGAAGTCGAGGAATTGCCGCTGAGCTCCGAGGGAACGACGGATTTCGCAAATCTCGAAGCACGGCTCGCGGATAAACGCTTTGCGGCCGTGGCCGTGCAATCGCCGAATTTCTTCGGCTGCATCGACACGCCCGGCGTCGCCGCGCAGGCCGCTATTAAAGCGAGCGGTACCGTTTCGATCGGCGTCGTTGCGGAAGCGATGTCGCTCGGCGCGCTCGCGACGCCCGCATCGTGGGGCGCCGAAATCGCAGTCGGAGAGGGCCAGTCGTTCGGGAATTCGCTCGCATACGGCGGCCCGTACGTCGGCTTCATCGCTGCGACGACCGCCCACATGCGCCGCATTCCGGGCCGGCTCGTGGGCCGCAGCGTCGACAACCGCGGCAATACCGCGTACGTGTTGACGCTGCAGGCGCGCGAGCAGCATATCCGGCGCGAAAAAGCCACCTCGAACATCTGCACGAATCAGGCGCATTGCGCGCTCGTGGCGACGATCTACCTGGCGGCGCTCGGTGCGAGCGGCTTGCGGCGCGCCGCGGTGCTCAATCTCGAACGCACGCACGTTCTGGCCGAACGGGTCTCGCGTTTAGCGGGTTTCACGCGTGCGTTCGATGCGCCGGTATTCAATGAAGTCGTGATGCGCGTCCCGGCAGGACGGGACGCGAGCGAAGTGCTCGATGCGCTTCAAGAACGCAAAATTCTCGGCGGTGTCGCACTCGGGCGCTGGTATCCGCAGTTCGCCGATTGCATTCTGATGAATGCGACGGAAATGACGACCTCTGCCGAGATCGACGCTCTATGCGCGGCACTCGCCGAGATCGCCCCGAGCGGGGCCCCCGTTCCCCTCGACTACGAAAGCGTCGCCACGCATGTCCGAGCATAGCAACGTCACCGTCGCGCACAGCGAGCAGCTGATTTTCGATCTCGGTAAGCCGGGGCGCGCGAATAGCTATTTTTCTAACGGCCGTACGGCCGGCGAATTCGTGCCGGCGGCACATCTTCGCGATGCGCTGCCTTTGCCCGATAACAGCGAGCTCGACGTCGTGCGCCATTACACGCGTCTCTCGCAGCGCACGTTCGCGATCGATATTGGATTCTATCCGCTGGGCTCGTGCACGATGAAGTACAACCCGCGGATCAACGAAGCGATGGCGGCCTTACCCGGCTTCAAAGACCTGCATCCGTACGCGCCGGACGAACTCGCGCAGGGCGCGCTCGCCGTCATGTTCGAACTCGAGCGCGCGCTCACGTCGATCTTCGGCATGTCCGCTTTCACGCTCAATCCGGCGGCCGGCGCACACGGGGAACTCACCGCGCTCTTCATTGCGAAAGCCTACTTCGAGCAGATCGGTCAAGGGGCGAAGCGCCGCACCGTCATCGTGCCCGATACCGCGCACGGAACCAATCCCGCCTCCGCCGCGATGGTCGGCTATCGCGTGATCTCTCTCAAGAGTGACGAGCGTGGCCGGGTCGGGCTGGACGCCTTGCGCGAAGTGCTCGGTGACGACACCGCCGTCTGCATGATGACCAATCCCAACACGCTCGGACTCTTCGAAGATCACATCAAGGAAATCACCGATGCCGTGCATGCGGTCGGCGGACTCATGTATTACGACGGCGCGAATGCGAACGCGCTGATGGGAAACGCGCGCCCGGGCGACATGGGCTTCGATCTCATGCATCTCAACTTGCATAAGACGTTTTCGATTCCGCACGGCGGCGGCGGAGCGGGCCACGGTCCGGTCGGCGTCGCGGAACGCCTCGTGCCCTTCCTACCGACGCCCGTGGTCACGCGCGTCGATGGCACGTTCGCGCTCGATTTCCAGCGACCCGAAGCGATCGGGATGATGCGTTCTTTCTGGTCGAATTTCGCGCATGCGGTTCGCGCGCTGACCTATATTTACGCGAACGGCGGCGAAGGTCTGGAGCGCGTGTCGCAGCTCGCGATCCTCAACGCGAATTACGTGCGCGTTGCGGTGCGTGAGTTTCTTCACACGCCGTACGACGAGACGTGTCGTCACGAGTTCGTGGCGAGCGCCCAAGAACTCAAACGCGAAACGGGCGTCAAGGCTTTCGATATCGCGAAGGCGCTCCTGGATCGCGGCTATCACGCGCCGACGATTTACTTCCCGCTGCTCGTTGCCGAGTGTCTCATGATCGAGCCGACGGAAACCGAATCGAAGGAGACGCTCGACGGCTTCGTCGCCGCGCTGCGGGAGATCGTCGAAAGCGCGCGGACGAATCCGCAAGCGATTTTAGAAACGCCGGTACGTACGGTCGTCGGTCGCATCGACGAAACGCGTGCGGCACGACAGCCCGATCTCCGGTGGCGTCCCGCGGTGACGTAACGGGCAGCTGCCGCGCGCTACATTTTTTTGGGAGGCATCGCGATCGGGTCTTGGCACTTCATGAACTTGCCCTTCGTGTCGCGACAGCGTTTTTTCATCGTCGGCATCCCGACGGTGCTCGGGCACTTGGTGAAGCGGCCTTTGGCATCGTGACAGGCCTTGGCCGATACGGCTCCGCCGCCGAGCGCCCCCACGAGCCCACAGGCGAACGCTAGCGACAGCATGGACGAGAATAAACGTGTCATGGAACCTCCGAAGAACGACGTGCTCGAACCTCACCTTCGAGCCCGCACGGGCGGTGTCCGGCAGGTCGCTACCTGGCCCGGTCGAGCAGGTGCCTCCTGCAGCAGCCGTTTCTTCTTGGGCCGTGTTGTTATCATAAAGGCAGACGGCGCCCGAGACCTCGGGCGATTTACGGAAAGCGGCACATGCGGATCAAGTACGAGGTCTCGGCGGGCGGACTCGTCCTACGGCGTAGTGGAGCGTCTCTGGATGCGCTTCTCATCGGCCGTGGTATGCCTCGCGTCTGGTCCCTGCCCAAAGGCCACGTCGAAGCGCGCGAAACGCACGAGATGGCGGCGCTGCGTGAAGTTCGCGAGGAAACGGGCTGCTGGGCCGAGATCTACGTCAAGCTCTCAGAAATTTCGTATTGGTTCTACCTCAACGGCACCAAGCATAAGAAGTCGGTCCACTTCTATCTGATGCGCTATCTTTCGGGCGACACGGCGAACCACGATCACGAAGTGGATGAGGCCGCTTGGTTTGAGATCAAGGCGGCCAAACGAGCGCTCAAATACGTCAACGAGAAGCGTCTGATCGATGTGGGTCTCGAAGAATTGGCGAAGATGGATGGCGATCCGCTCGAGCTCGAGACGCTCGTCGCGCACCGGCCGGGCGACGTGGTGCGCGAATCGGCGACGCGGTAGAACTCGCAAGTACTTCCGACGCCGGTGTGGGCGAAGGACGCCCGCTGCGCGTCCGGCTTGAAGGCTTCGATGGTCCTCTCGACCTCCTCTTGCACCTGGTGCGCGAACATCGGCTCGATATAGCGACCGTCCCCCTCGCGCGCGTGGCCCAGCAGTATTTCGACTACATTGCCGTCATGCATGCGCTCGATGTCGAGGTTGCGGCGGAGTATCTGGTTATCGCGGCGACGCTCGTGTTCCTCAAATCGAAATCGCTGCTGCCCGCCATTCCGGCCGCGTTCTCGGCGGCCGATGAGGAGTCGGCGGAAGAGGTCGAGGAACGGCTGCGCCGGCGGCTCATCGCCTATTCGACGTATAAAGGCGTAGCGGACGAACTGCGGGTGCGGCAAGCCGAGGCGGACTCGTTCTATTTTCGCGAAGCCGGCGATTCGACCGCCGCAACGGTACAGCGCTATCGCATCGGCCCCGAAAAGCTCGCTAAAGCGCTCTTAGCGGCCGTTCGGGCGGCGAAGCCGGAGAAGCGCTCGATCGCGCGCGAACGCTTTTCGATCGCCCGCCAGATGGAATTCGTAACGCGAGTAGTGCGCGAGCACGGTCCCGTCGAATTCGTCGCCTTGTGCGGCGAATTCGACCGCGGCGGCGTGATCGCGACGTTCCTCGCCATCCTCGAGTTGATCCGTCAGCGCCGCCTAGCCTACGAGCAACCGACGCCCGAAACGTTGCGATTGCTGCCCTTCGTCCGCGCGAACGTGTATGCAAACTGAACTGATCGAGACGGGGCCCCAGGGCGCGGGAGAAGAGTCGGCACCCTGGGGATCGATCCGCGCCGCCGGCCTGCAACGCTCCCTGGAAGCACTGCTCTTCGTCGCGAGCGAAGCGCTTTCGATCGAACGGCTCGTCAAGCTCACCGGCGCTTCCCACGTGGAGGTCGCCGAAACGCTCCAGACCATCGGGCAAGCCTACGCGGAGCGTGGCATGGTTCTGCGCGAAATTGCGGGCGGCTATCGTTTCGCGACGTCGCCGGCGGCGCGCGAAGCCGTCGAAGCGTATCTCATGCCGGCGAAAACCAATCTTTCGCCCGCCGCGATGGAGACGCTCGCCATCGTCGCCTACCTGCAGCCGGTCACGCGCGCCGAGATCGAGGCGGTCCGGGGAGTCAACGTCGATAGCGTCGTTAGTACGCTCGCCGATCGCCGTTTCATCGTCGAAGCCGGCCGTCGCGACGTGCCCGGGCGTCCGCTGGAATATACGACGACGCCCGACTTTCTCGAATCCTTCGGCCTGCGCTCTCTTGCGGAGTTGCCGCCGGTCGATCTCGAAGCGCAAGCGCGCGAATTGACGTTACCGATCGCCACGGAGCCCGTCTCGCTCGAGACCGCCTCCGAAGAGACCGCGGGTGCTGCCTCAGACGCCGCACCGGCAGAAGAGGAAGCACTCGTATCCAACAGCAGTTGACCAAATCCCCAGCCGAAATCTGGGCGACCATCATCGCCAACGAAAACACCGTCGCGCTCGCTCACGAGTTGATCCAGCCCGGCGAAACCTTCACGCTCACCGACGACCAGATGACCGCCGTCGGTGCGCTGACCGAGCGGCTTGCCGCCGGGGAGTTCGAGTTCTTGCTCAAGGCGCCGACGGGCTCGGGCAAGACTGAAGTGATGTTCCGGGTCGCCGTGAACGAGGCGCTGCGTACCGGCGGTTACGTCTGCGTCGTCGCTCCGACGCGCGATCTGGTCCGTCAAGACTGCACGTATTTTCGCGACCGGCTGGAACGTACGGAGCTCGGCGTCGGCGAGGCGCACGGCGGCATTTCGCCGGGCGAACGGCGCACGATGCTCGAGGGCTTGCAGAGCGGCGCCACCCGCTTCGTCGTCGGCAGCGCGATGATGATCGCGAATTCGCCGCTTTGGGATATTCTCGACCGCAGCGCCCTCACGATCATCGACGACGTCAACGCGTTCGACGAACGCGAGCATCTGCGGCTGCTCGAAGATCTCGATTGCCCGCTGCTCTTCGCCTCCGCGACGCCCAACGAATTGCAGCGATTTCTCGAACGCGTCGGTGCTTTCAAAAATACCGTTGCGATGCGCGCGATGCCCTTCGATACGCCGCCGACGAAAGTCCATAGAGTTGCCGGCGTTTGGGGCGAGCCCGCAGCCGAACAGCTCGGGCATGCCGAAGCGCAAATTCGCGAGCATCTCGACCGTAAATCGCGCATTTTCGTCATAGCGCGCACGCGCGGGGACGTCCCCAAACTCGCAGCGCGCCTCGAAGCGACGTACGGCATCCCCGTGCAGCAGTTGCGCGGCGATATGGCCGATAGTGCCGAACACAAGAAGCGTAATAAGCGCAGCGGCGTCAGCGTGTACGGGAGTTCGACGCGCGTGGAAGAGATGACGGCGTTTCGCGACGGCGCACCGGCGATCTTAGCGGCAACGAATCTCGTCGGCAGCGGCCTCGATATTCCGGCTGCCGACCTCATCGTGATCACCGATAGCGACGCGTTCGGCGAGAGCGAAGTCGAGCAGCTGATCGGCCGCGTCGGCCGTCGTTCGCGACCGTCGGATGCGGTGCTGCTGGTCGAAACGACGTTCGAGAAGAATCCTTCGCGCGCGATGGGGGCGAGCGGCCGCGCGCTCACATTCATGCCGCCAGGCATGCGTTCGAACTCGCTCAAATTCCGCCGCAGGTAAGGAGTTTCGTGACCCAAGGGCGACCGTTCGACGAACTCGCGACGGCGTATGACCGCTTCCGCGTGGGATACGCGGACGCGTTGTACGACCGGCTTGCGGCCTGGGGATTCACCGCGGGCGCGGGCGTCATCGATATCGGTTGCGGGACGGGTTTGGCGACCGGCGAGCTCGTGCGGCGCGGCTGTTCCGTCGTCGGAACCGACGTTTCCGAACCGATGCTCGAACGCGCGCGCGCGAACGTGCCTGGTGCGACGTTCGTCAATGCTCCCGCCGAGGCGTTGCCCTTCGAAGCCGACACCTTCGATGCGGCGACGTGCGCCCAGTCGTTCCACTGGTTCGATAAACTACGCGCCCTCACCGAAATTTCGCGCGTCGTACGGCCGGGTGGCGCGGTCGCCATCTGGTGGAAAGGCTTAGCGCACGACGATCCGACGCGGATCCTGCGCACCTCGATCGCGGACGAACTTGGGCTAGAAACGGCGCTCGTCGACATACCTTCGGGCGACCTGTTACGCGAGCGTTTCGATGATTTCGAAACCGCGGGTCTCGTCGAACGTTCCGTCGTCACGGTGCCGTGGGAACTGTACACCACACCGCGCGACTTTGTCGGCTACGAGAGCTCGCGCGCGATCGCTCGCATCGCCTTCGGCTCGCGCCGCGAGACGTACGTTGCGCTCCTCGAACGCCGACTGGGCGATCCCGACCGAAAACTTATTTTGCGGTACGAACACAAGCTGTATCTCGGTCGCGTTGCTGAAACGACGGCGTCCGAATCGAAGATTCGGTCGTAGCGCAGATGCGCTTGGGTTTGCACGTGGAGACGCGCGGCGGATACGACGCGACGGTCGCGTACGCGCAGAAGCTTGGCTGTTCGTCGCTGCAGATTTTTTCCAGTAACTCCAAGACGTATCGCGTCGACAAGATGGACGTCCCGGGGCTCGAGCGCTTTCGCGACATCCGCGCGGCGGCGGGTATCGAGACGACGGCGATTCACACGTCGTATCTCATCAATCTCGCGAGCGACGACCGCAAGATCACGCATGGTTCGCTCGGGTTGCTTCGCAACGACCTCGCCGTTGCGACGGCCGGCGGGATCGATTTCGTCAACACGCATCTGGGGTCGTACGGCAAGCGCGATCGTGCGGAGGGCTTTGCAGCCGTGGTGCTGCTGCTCGAACGCGCGCTGGAAGGAATCGCCCCCGGCGTGCAGCTCGTGCTCGAGAATTCAGCCGGAGCCGGGCAACTCTGCGGCGGGACGCTCGAAGAACTCGGAGCGTTCGTGCGCGCCGTCGGACATCCGCAGCTTGGCATCTGCCTGGACACCGCGCATTCGTGGGCGGCGGGCTACGCGATCGATTCGCACGACGGCGTCGAGCGTTTCGTCGCACTCGCCGAAGAGACCGTCACGCTCGATCGCGTGAAGATGTTCCATTTCAACGATACGCAGATTCCGCTGGGCGGGCATAAAGATCGCCACTGGCATATCGGCGAAGGCAACATCGGGTACGCCGGCTTCCGTGCGCTCGCGGCGCACGCCCAACTTCGCGAAAAGACCGCGATTCTCGAGACTCCGGGCGACGAAACCGACGACGCGCGCAACATGCAAACGGTCCGTCTGATTTTCGAGGCCGCACCCGCGTGAAGCGTGCAACGACGTGATCGCCCATTTCGATATCGACGCGTTCTATGCGAGCGTCGCGCAGCTCGACGAGCCATCGTTACGCGGGAAACCGCTCGCGGTCTCGGGCGACAGCCGCAGGTCGGTGGTGCTGACGGCGTCGTACGAGGCGCGGCCGTACGGTGTGCGCTCCGCGATGCCTCTGTTCAAAGCCAAGGCGCTCTGCCCCGAACTCGTCGTCGCACCGCCAAATTTCGCGCGCTACAAAGAACTCTCGCGCGCGGTGTTCGCTATCTTGGCGCGGGGAGCGAACGCAGTCGAGGGGCTTTCGCTCGACGAAGCGTACGTCGCGATCGGGACGAACGATTTCGACGAAGCGATCGCTTACGCGAAGGGCGTCCGGACGGCGGTGCGCACGGAAGTCGGCCTGACGGTGAGCGCCGGCGTTGCAGCGCAGAAGATGGTTGCGAAAATCGCCAGCGATGCTGCCAAGCCCGACGGTCTGATGGCTGTCCCCGCGGGCGCGGAAGCCGCGTATCTCGCGCAGCTTCCCGTCGGGCGGCTCTCGGGCATCGGCCCCAAGACGCAGAAACGGCTGGAGCAGCACAATATCGCGACGATCGGCGAAATTGCGGCGCTCGGGGACGAGGCGGCCTTCGCGCTCTTCGGACGCGGCGGCAAAGCCGTGCGCGAACTCGCGCGCGGCAACGATACGCGCGGCGTTTCGAGCGATCGCGAGACGCGTTCGATCTCGAGCGAATCGACGTTCGAATTCGATGTGCGCGACGAAGCCGAGTTGCGGGCGACGGTCGCCGAACTCAGCGTCGACGTCGCGCGCCGACTGCAGATCGATGCCTTGCGCGGGTCGACCATCGGCGTAAAGATCAAGCTCTCGAATTTTACCATTTTGGGCCGTCAGACGACGGCCGCGGTTGCCACCGACGACGCCGCTACGATCGAAGCTGCGGCGTTGCATTGTCTAGCGCGCGCCGCACTCGACGGCGCCGCGGTTCGGCTGCTCGGGGTTCGCGTCGCTTCGCTGACCGAAGAGCCCGCGCGCCAAGACTCCCTGTTCGCGACTTCAGTGACGCAGTAACCGCAAGTACGCTCGTTCGGCAAAATCCAGATCGCGTTCGATGCGCCGGAACGTCTCGAAACGCACTTGAGAATCGAGCGCGCGTTTGCGTTCGAGTGCGTCGCCGAGTTCCCGATAGGCGGCGTCGAGTTCGACGCCGTCGAGGTCGGCGAGGCTGCGCTTGAGTCGCGTCAGACGCTCGTCAATTTCGGCCGCGAGTTCCGCAACGACGTCGGCTTCGATCTCGCGGATGCGGGCCGTAAGCCGCTCCATTTCGGCGACCGTCGGTAGCCCGCGCTGCTGCGCCGGACTCGGCGCATTCGGCTGACGCGAAGCTTTTGGCCGTGCGGTCGATGCGGCCGCGGGCGCTCCGCGTTGGGGGGCGTCGAAGTCGGGATAGAGGCGGACGATCGAAGCGATCTTCTGCGGACCCTTCGGCGATTGCAGGCCGACCGCGAGCCGGGTCTCGACGAGTTTCGATCGTAAAGTCGTATCGTTGATTCGCTTTAGCAGCGAAGGATCGGCGTCGTCCGGCGGCCGCCGGTCGCCGAAGAAATCTTCGGTGCGCGCTTCGGGGAGCGCGAGGGCACGTTCGAGAAGACGCTGTCGATCGCTCTCTGCCATAGCGCCTGCGATTCGGCGAGCGTTAGCGCGCGCCCCGTATGCGCGCGGATCAAACGTGATCCGCGCTCCACGTCGCGTCCGCCCGGCCGGCTCGAATCGCCGTTTCGTTTTCCGCCCACCAGGCACGTCCGAGCGCCGATAGCGGCGCGACCATGAGCATCGCATCCTTGCGTGCGCGCACCGAACCGCGCGGTAGCGCGTCACGTGCGGCGAACGGCGGCAGCCAACCGTTAACGCGACGTAAATCGCCCGCGGCGGCGCGCAGCAGTGCGGGAACGAGCGCGCGGCCGGGCTCGCCGTCGAATGCGAAATCGTCGATGACGAAAGCGTCTTGCCGCGGTGCGCGGCGGCCGATCGCGTACGCGGCCACACTGCGCTGCGCGCGCACGACGAGCGCGACGTTCTGCGCGCCGGCGCCCGGCGGCGCATTCCAGCGGCCGCGCATCCAGTTCCAAACCAGCGGCGTGCGACGGAGACTCCAAGCGCGCGTGCGATCCAGCGCATCGAAGCAACGCCGGATCCCGGTCCAGTCGGCATCTTCGATCGGCCGCGCGCCGATCGGGCTTCCGTCGAGCGACTCGGCGCGAAGCGAGATCAGACGGGATGGCAGCGCCGTGAAACCGAGTCTCATGTAGTAGGCCGGGTGGATGTCGGAATAGAGAAATGCCAGGTCGCGTCCGGCTGTGCGTTCCGCATCGAGCAGCGCGCCGAGCATGATCGTGGCATATCCTCGCCCGCGCGAAAGCGGCGGCGTGAACACCGCCCCGATTCCCGTGGCGCGTAACGAACGCGTTCCCCAGCGCAATTCTCGATCGTACGTCTTGCAGGTTGCCGTAAATCGCTCGCCGTCGCGAACGCCGATGAGAAACGGCCGACGCTTGGCATAGGTCGACGCCGCCATCTCCCGCAGTTCGGCAACGTAACGCTCGAAACTGCGCCCGTTGTTCCAAAGCGCGAACGACTCCGGCAAGACATCGCGCACGTAGGTATCGACCGGAACCGGCTCGAGCGCTACGACGGCGCGCATCTCGGGGCCACGGTATTTGTGTAGCACGCGATGCGTTTGTTTCCCCGCGTTAGACGGTCGCGACGGCGTCGGCAAACGTGCGTTCTTGTTCGCGGCGTAATTTCCAGACCGACGATGACTCGTCCCACGTCACGTCGGCTTCGCCGATCGGGTGATCCGCTGGAATATCGCGCTCGAGTTTGAGGCCGTAGGCCAGACCCATCGGCACGAGCCGACCGCGCCGCGCGCGTTCGCCGGGAACGACCGTGCCGTACACCGCATAACCGCCCTCGCCGTCGATCATCTGACCCGCTTTCATCGCCGTGTGCGTCGCGCAGACGACCTCGGCGAGCGGCCCGTACGTCGGCGCGCCCGTCGCTTCGCCGTGGAAGAAGATGCTGGCGATCGACTGTCCGATCTCGAGACCGATAAAATGATACGGTCGCCACAGCGCGCCGTACGTGCCGCTGGGATCCGTAGCGACGCCGTACTCGGGCCAGCACTGACGGCTATACGCCGAATCCGAGGTGTAGGTGACGTACACGCCCCAGCGCAGATGGTTGGCAACCTCGGAATCGTCTTCGTTGACGCTGCTGACGATATCGACCATGCCTTCGCGCTCGAGCAAGCCACCCGCCGATTTCGGAATCATCGTGCTCGCGAGTTTCTCGACCGGCACCGGTGCGAACGTTAGGCCGTCGGCGGAGATAACGAGCCCCGAAGCGTTCGCGACGGCCGCCGCTTCGATCGCGGATTTGGTGCCGTCCAGAAACGAATTGAACATGCGCGTTGATGCCGGCGCGCGCGACCTCTTCGAGCGTGAAGCCGTAATGCGTGTGCCAGGTGTCGGGCGTGCTGCGCCGGTACTTCGGCAAGAACTTGGTGCCTTTCCCGGCGGCGACGACGCGAAAACCGCTGGTGCGCGCCCAGTCGATCAGTTGACAGATCAATGCGGGTTGATCGCCGTAGGCCATCGAGTAGACGACGCCGGCCCGCTGGGCTTTGTGCTGCAGGATCGGCCCGACGACGACGTCGGCTTCGACCGTGACCATGATGACGTGATGCCCATGCTCGATCGCGCAGAGCGCGTGCAGCGCCCCCGCTTCGACAAAGCCCGTCGCTTCAATGACGATATCCACGTCGCATGCGGCTGCGATTTCGCCGGACGGCACGAGCGCGGTCTTCCCTTCGCGCGCGACGTCGTCAGCAGCCGAGGCGCTTTCTGCCGGTACGAAGCGGTCGGCGTTCCAGCCCGCTCGCACTGCGGCGCCGCGCGCGCGTTCGACGTCGAGATCGGCGAGCACGGCGAGATGCACGCCTTTCATCAGGTTGAGCTGCGCGAGGATCATCGTGCCGAACTTTCCGGCGCCGACGAGCGCAACGCGCACGGGAGTGCCCGACTCCGTCAAGGCTTGAAGCTTCGCTGCAAAATTCATAAGAGCATCGATCTGCGCCGAAGGGCCGCCGTATCTAACCGAGGCCGACCTTCGATACCCGACCCGCCCTTCCACTTCGCTGAAAGGGCCTCGATCTACTCAACGCCGTTGGGTTTGTGAATTTCAGATTGACCGGATCGTCACGCTCCCGAAATGTCGTCGCGCGGCGGCGCCGCAATCGCGGGCATCAGCGCCACGACGCGGTCGGCCAATGTGCAGTGCGACGGGTTCTTGGCAGAGCGCGCACAAGCCTGAGCGGAACCGCCGCTCAGGCTTGCTCTTACACGAAAGCGACGGTATCGTAGCTGCCGGATATAATGCCCTGCGGGCTGCGGCCGAGCCACCGCTCGAGGACCGTCGCGTAGACGGAGCGGAAGTCCATCGAGTGCCGCAGATCGCCGTTGTCGAGATCGTTCAGCGACGGGTGCGTGCCGTAGACGCCGCCTTTGACCTTGCCGCCCACGATGAAGAGCGGCATCGCGGTACCGTGATCGGTCCCGTTCGAGGCGTTTTGCGTGACGCGCCGTCCGAACTCGGAGAACGTCATCGCGAGCACCTTGTCGGCCATCTGGTGGGCCGCGAGGTCCGCATAAAACGCCCGTAAGCCGTTGCCGAGATACCCCAACAGCCGATCCTGCTGGGCGCGCTGTCCGGCGTGCGTGTCGAACGAGCCGATCGACACGAAGATGACGCGCGTGCCGACGTTAGAGCAGGCAATCTGCGCGGCGAGTTGCAGCTGCTGCCCGAAGTTATCTTTGGGATACGTACTAGCCGGCTTGTAGCCGGCGATTTTCGCACGCAGCACGTCGCCGCCGTGCATCGCGTTGCGCGCGGTCGATTCGATCATGGCGAGATATGGCGATTGACCGGGACGCGCACCGTCGTAGAGGACGCCCGCCGTTTGTTTGGACGCGACGTCCTTGCCTGTATTGAGACCATACGTATTGAGCGGGCCGATCGCCGGTACGTCGACGTGCTGCGCGATGAGTGCGGTCGGCACCGTGTCACCGAGCGCCACCGCCGCGAACAGATTCTTCGGATCGCTCGCGGAGGTCGCGCGAGCAGGAACCGTCGCATCGAGATAGCGGCCGAGCCAGCCGTTCGTGGCTGCATGGTCGGGCGAGGCCGTCTCCCAGATTTGTGTCGCTTCGAAATGCGAGCGATTGGGATTGGGATAACCGACGCCTTGCACGATCGCGACGCGGCCATCTTTATAGAGATCGTCGAGTCCGACGAGCGCCGGATTGAGGCCGATCCGGTCGTCGATTTTAATGACGGAGCTCTCCGCGATACCGATCGTCGGGCGCACGCGGTGGTAGGCGTCGTCGGAATACGGCACGACGGTGTTGAGGCCGTCGTTGCCGCCGCCCATTTGAATGACGAGAAGCACGTTCCCGGGATCGATCGTCGATCCCAGCGCCGGCAGCGCTTGAGCGTCCGCTGCAGCGCTCAAGAACGACGGAATCGTTCCGCCGAGAACCGCGACGCCGAGCGAGCGGGAGATGAAGGCGCGACGAGATGACACGTGATGCCTCGTTAATCGAGCTGGTTCGAAGGGAGTTGGAGCACGAGAGCGAGCGCGCCGCGAATCTTGTCTTGATAATTTTCCGGATTCAACGGAACGGGAACGGTCGCGTTCGCCGAATTCAAGTAGGCCAGCAGGGTGCTACGAACGTCGGCCGTCACGTCGTCCTGGAGCGCATCTTCCACGAGCGCGGCGAGCACGCGCGGAGCGTCCATCCCGCCGGCACGTTCGACGATCTTATCGGGCGTGAATGCCGGAAACGTCGCGTAATCGGTTACGGTATTCCCGGCCAGCGCAGCTCGGGTCCCGCTCGCCGCCGGACTGGCGATGGCGACCGGCGCCGCAGTCAACGGCGTCATCGCCGGCGGTGCGACGGCGCGCGGCGGCGCCGCTTTGACGATACGGTTGACGTAGTTGAAGCGTGCCAGCAGCGTCGCCGTGTTGACCCACGTCGGGCCACCGTCCCACCCTTTGACACTCGGCGGTGCGAGCGGGTCTTGGCCCATGCGCACGAGCCAATAGACGGTATCTTTAGGGACCGCGCGGACGTCCATGAAGCGCAACGTTCCGACGACGAACTCGATGGGACTCTTGGGCATCGCGCGATACGCGCGCGTCGAATAAAACACGTTGGAGCGAAAGATCGTGCCGACGGTGTGCGCGATATCGTAACCCGAAAGCGCGTACGTTTGCGCGAGCGCGTCGACGAGTTCGGGCTCGGGATCCGAGTACACGAAATACTCCAGCAGCTTGCGACAGATGAAGCGCTGATGGATCGGCTGCGAAACGATCGTGGCGATGACGTCGTCGCCGCTGAGGTTGCCCGTGCGCCCGAGCACCGTTTTGATGCCGTCGTCGTGCTGCGCCGTTCGATCGATGAAGGCTTGTTGTTTATCGACCGACCAGCCCGTGAACGCCCGCGCTGCATTCTTGATATCGTCTTCGGTATAGTTGCCGAGGCCGAGCGCGAAAAGTTCCATGACCTCGCGCGCGTAATTTTCGTTGGGATGCGCTTTGACGTTGGCGCGGTTATCGAGCCAGATCAGCATGGCCGGATCTTTCGAAACCGAGAGCAACAGGGTGTGGAAATTTCTCAGACCCTGCTGGCGGAACAGATTCATCTGCGCGACCATCAAAGCCGGCGGCACCTTGCGGATGCTCGTTGCGAAATGGCCGTGCCAGAAGAACGTCATTTTTTCCGCGAGCGGATGCTGCGAACGCAACATGCGATCGAGCCACCACATCTGGGCGACGTACGTCTGCACTTTGCGGTTGTAGAGCTCGCTTGGTTGCGGGAAGTCCGGCAGCGCGACGTCGGCCCCTTGCGGATGCAGTAGCCTGTCGACGGACGCTTGCATCCCGCTCGCCGCCGCCGTATCGATCTCGGCCGGCGTTCCGCCGAAGCCCGCGCGGCGCAGTAGATGCGCTGCATTGCGGCGCGAGAACGGGCCGTCGTAGCGACCGAGCGCGCTGCCGATATCGAGCTTTCCCGGGGGCCGGTAACCGACTTGCGGATCGGTCGAGGTGTCGAGCTTCATTGCAAATCCAAGCGAGCGTTCGGGCAGGGCTTTCCCTATCAAACAACGCGCGGCCACGAATTGTTCTTAGGATTCGATGAAAATCGCTCGCCGTCGCCTATGGGGCGAGCCGCTTTTCGAGTTCGGCTAATATTTCCGGAGCGGCGATGCCCTTGGTCGGCCGTCCGGACGCGCTGACGAAGAGTCGAGCACGTGCCCGGGTCGCCGCCACGTAGAACGCGCGCCGCTCTTCGGCGTTATACTTATCGCGAAATTTGAGCTGCGCCCAGAGATACGTAAATTTGGCCGTGCGCGCGGCTCGAGCGTCGCCGACGTTGTCTTTGGGGATCATGCCGCGTCCCGGTACGAAGAGGAACGCGTCGGGCACGTAGTAGCGCGGCCACGCGCCCGCGCGCGCGTCGACGACGAAGACGATATCGAATGCCTCGCCTTTCGCGGCCTCGACGTCGACTACGCGCACGGCACCCTCGTCGCGCAGGTCCAGCGCCAGCAGATCGGCTTCGGCGCGTGCGGTGTGCTCGGCGACGAGTAAGAACTCTTCGAGCGTGGCGAGCGGATCGCATGCGGCGTAGCGGTCGATCTCGTCGAGGAGTCGCGCGATCAGCAGCCGCTCGAACCGGCCGCGTGCGCCGGCTGCCGCGGTTGCAAGCGCCGTTTCTGCCAAGATCAAGCGCGCGTGTGCTGCGAGGCCGTGCGTCCGCGCCGCGGCCGCCCACCGTTCGCGAGCGACCCGGAAATCGCGCAGCCGCTGGCGTCCTTCGTCCGTGAGGTCGAGATCGACGTCGCCGCGGGTGACGTTGCGTCCGAGCCGCAGATCGCGGCGACGGTCCCAGCGTCCGGCGCGGGCCTCATCGACGTCATCGTCGGGCAACGCGAAGAGCAGCGGCTGCGGTTCGGCCGCGTCGCCGCACAGCGTCGCAATCGACGCGTCGCACAGGCGCAACCATGGCGCTTCGAGGTTACGCAGCAGCCAATCGTGTCGAAACGGATCGACGGCGGCCCACAGCGCGGCCAGCGCGTCGGCGATAGCCGGGTACTCGTAGAGGCTGCCGGCGCCGGCGACGTCGACCGGAACGTCGCGCGCGAGCAGTGCGTCGATGAAGCCGTGCGCGCAATGCAGGCCGCGTACGATAACGGCGATCCGTTCGGGCGCACAACCGGCCTCGAGCGCGCGCGCGACTTCGCTCGCGACGAAATGCGTCTCGTCGCGCTGTGTCGTCCCGCGATAGAGCGCGACGGCGTCGCGCGCCGCCCCGGGCGGCAGGGCGTCGTCGGCAGCGTTGGGTTCGGCGGCGAGCCGGGCGGCCCGCGCGATCGCCGGCTCCATCGTCGCACGCGACGGGAGTTCGAGCGACGACGCCACGCGCTTAAAAATTTCGGCGCCGCGCGCGCCGGTTGCGAAGCCGCGCGTGCTCTGCGCCGCGTCGCCGGCGAAGGTTACGTCGTCGAAGGCCGGACCAAAGATCGCCTCGACGAGAGCGGTCTGCGCGGCCGTGAGATCTTGGGCGTCATCGATCAGGCAGGCGGCGTATGTCGCTCGGGCGCGGGCGGCCGCGTCGGGACGCGCGCGCAGCAGCAGCGTCGCCTCGTACACGGCGTCGATCGGGGTGAGCGTTCCCGACGCGACGATACCGTCGCGATACGACTCGTACAACCGCGCGAGGATTTTCACGAGGTCGACCTCGCGAGCGTATTGGCGCGCCAATTCGACTGCATCGACACGCAGCGAATCACGATACTTCGGCTGCGTTTCCAGCAGCAGGTCGGGGTTCGCGAAATTCGGCGGCTGACCGTAAAATTTGGTCGCACCCTGGAGGCCGAGCAGCCGAAAATCTTCCGGCGATACGAGGGAGGCGCGTAACTTGCGGATCAGCCGGAACGCCGCGGCGGAGAAACGCTCCGGCGCGCGTAAGCCGGTGATCTCGGGGTCGATTTCGTCGCTGACGAACTCGGTCCACTCCAGCGCGAAAAGCGCCGCACCGAGTTCTTCAAAGCGCCGCGAAGCGGCGACGTCGTCGATCGCGCGCAGCGGTGTCGATCCGGGCTCGCGAGCGCCCGCGAGAATGGCGAAAGCCGCGTCGCCGAACGAATGGATGTCGAGATTCGCGTGCTCTATGGCGTGATCCGCGCTTCGCGCGCGCAATCGCCGTACCCCCGCTTCGCTGGGCGTCGCGAGCAATACCCTTCGCGTGCGGTCCGCGCGCGTGAGCCGCAGCGCGCGCCGCACGAGCGCAAACGACTTACCGGCTCCGGGCGGACCGACGATCGCCAGAGCCCCGGCGGAGAGATCGCGCTCGATCGCATCGCGTTGCGTCGTAGCGAGTGCCGGTTCGAGCGCGTTCATCGACCGAAGCGGTCTTCACGTTGCAGCGGACGCTGGCGACACGCGATCTGGTACGCACAATAAATGCAGGCTTCGGGGTCGTCCGTAACGGCAAATCGTTCGATCGGCGCGTCGGTTAGTCCGGCGGCAATTTCGATCATCCTGGCGCGGGCGCGCTCCAGTTCGTCGATGCCGATCGTTCCGAGCGGCGCATCGCCGTAGGAGCGCGGCGCCGCGATCGGGACGACTTCGAGTTCGACCGGACGGACGTCGCGCGAGGCGTCTTTGAGCGGCACGAGCGCGAGCCGCGATACCCGATCGCCCTCTGCGCTACGCGCCCAATAATAGAACGGTAACTGAAAATCGCGAAAGCTCGCGACGTTTTCGCGATACTCCTGCGCGCTCTCGGCGATGCTGCCCGTCTTGTAATCGATGACCGTCACGGCACCGGTCGCATCGTCGCGATCGAGCCGATCGATGTAACCGATGAACGTGTAGCCGTCGAGTGTGAGTTCGACCGTCGCTTCGGTGCCGATCACCGTAAAGGGCTGGGCGCGCGAACGTTCGAGAAACCACGCGAGATAGCGGCGGCCGGTGCGTCGCGCGCGTCGCCGTTGCAGTTCGTATTCGACGGTCGTCTCGAAGCCGGAACGGAACCGCTCGAAAGCGGTGGCGATCGCCGAATCGAGTTTCCGTTCCAGAAGCTCGGGCGATGCGAGCGCGGCGCGCGGAAATTCTTCGTGAAAGCGTTCGAGCGCCCAATGGAACGCGGTGCCGTAGAACGATGCGGAGGAACCGCGGTCTTCGACGGCCGCGCAGACGTACCGGTAGTACCAGCGACGTTCGCATTGCGCGAACGTTCCCAGCGACGACGCGCTGAAATGGCCGCGGCGACGTTTGACGTTGCGCGGAACTTCCGGCGCGCGAGCCGGCAGCGGCGTGGCGACGGACGGTTGCAGCGCCGCGTCCGCTGCCGCAAGGGTTCGCGCGGTGGCGCGTGCGAGCGCATCGATAGCATTTATGAAGGCTTCCGGCTCCCACGCGACTCCAGCCGCCCGTGCCGCGTCGTCGGCACGGGCCGCAGCGCCGAGCGCGGCGAGCGTCCGGCGTTCGCGCTCGTCGAGACGCGTCGTGAAGTCGAAAGCGAGCGTCATCGTCGCGAGGTGTTCGCGCGCCGTCGCGCCTTGTGCGCGAAAAGCCCGGTATGCTTCGTCGAGGCCGCTTGCGAAGCAGCGCGCGGCGTGCGCGCTCGCGGTACCCAGCGGAATGCGCGCGCGTTCGATCGCCTCCGCGACCCGGCCGCGATCGCCTGCAGCGACGCACAACGCTCGTGTATCGACGCTGTCGACGCCGGAAAAGGCAGCTCGTAGCAGCCGCCGCGCGGCGTGTTCGTCGCGGGTCGCTACGTACTGCGTGATGTCGCGAACGAAGGTGAGTAGCGGCAGCGAATACGCGCCATCGACGGGCGGCGTTGCGGCGGCGTCTACTCCCGAGATGATGAGCGTATCGGACATCGAGAAATTCGTGAGTTCGCGTTCGCGCGCGCGGGACCCCGCACCGCATGCGGGAAGCAACCTCCGATGCGCAAGATCATCGTCGGCGTTACGGGTGCAAGCGGCAGTGCGTACGCGTTTGCGGCGCTACGAGCGCTGCGCGACCAGACCGATTGCGAAGTGCATCTGGTGATGAGCGCTCAGGCGCGCCTGACCGTCGAAATCGAAACGCCGCATACCGCAGCCGATCTCGAAGCACTGGCGCACGTCGTCCATAGCGATTCAAATCTCGCCGCTTCGATCTCGTCGGGTTCGTTCCGCACCTCCGGTATGCTCGTCATCCCCTGTTCGATGAAAAGCGCCGCGGCGATCGCGTATTCGCTCAACAGCAATCTGCTCGTGCGTGCCGCCGACGTCTGCCTCAAAGAGAAGCGCAAGCTCGTGCTCGTCGTTCGCGAAACGCCCTTACATCTGGGGCACCTGCGGACGCTGACCCAGCTCGCCGAAATCGGCGCCACGATCCTACCGCCGATTCCAGCAATGTACGCCAAACCGGGAAGCGTGGACGATATTATCGGACATACCGTCGGTAAAGCGCTCGACCAGCTCGACATTCAAAACGAGCTCTTCAACCGCTGGAAATAGGGGTTGCCGCGTGCTCGGACGGAGCCCAAGCGACGCCGCCGCGAAACGACCCGCTTGCCCCGAACGCTCGGCGTCGGCCATTACGATATCCTTCGTACGGAGCAGCGGAGCGATTGACTAGTCGCTTTTTGCGGCCGCCGCGATCACCTGGCCAACCCGAACGTGCAGCCTGCGTTTCGAGAAGCGCAACATACGTGGTCCACGCGGAGTTCAGAGGCGCTTTTCAAAAAGCCGCGAGGCGCTCCGCCAGCGCGACGTCGCTTGGGCGATCGACGTTGATGGCGATTTCAGCATGCGTGCAAATTGCCGCGGCAACCGCTACGCCGATCAACGCCGAACCGCGCCGTTCGGCGTCGGCAACTGCGAGCCGTCGCAGCGCGTACCGCGCGAGCGTCGGCATACCGAAAATCGCGGCGAGCCGCAACGGATTTTTACGGGCCGCTCCCAAGCGGCCGAGAAAGACGTCGAGTCTATCGAGCGCGCGCGGGCGTATCGCGACGACGCCGCCGCCGCAATACGTCCCGTCGCGCAGGCGCGCCCACGTATGCGGTACGTCGGGAAAGCGCGCGCAATGCGCGCGGCGTTCGACGCAGGCGTACACGATGTCGGCCTGCGAGCGCCGAGCCAGGGCGACAAACTCGTCGATGGCCGCGGCCGACAGGATCGGTAAATCTGACGCCGCGACCAGGACGAGTTCGTCCGGCGGTGAGCCGCGCAAACCGGACCGCAAGCTCGCGCTCATCGTGTCGCCGGCAGAGCGACGTTCGTTGGCCGCTGCCAGCGCTGCGAGCGCATGCGTTTCCCTCGGCGCGACGACGACGATCGGGCCGACGTGTGACGACGAGCGTAAGGCCGCGAGTGTCCGCGCGACCAGCGTCCGGCCGGCGATCGGTACGAACGCTTTGTTGGGCGCGCCCGGCGCGAGTGCCGAGACGTCGTCCGGCTCGCCGCCCGCCAGAACGACGGCCGCGATCGTCGCGTTCACCGCCACGCGGCGTCACAATGCAGCGGTACGGTGAAGAGCGCGTCACAGGCGTCCGCGGCGACGCCCGCCGCAACTTCACGCGCCGCGCACTCGCGCTCGAAGATCGCGAAGACGCACGACCCGGAGCCGGACAACAGCACGTGCCGCGCGCCAGCGGCGTGCAACGCGGCGCGCGCGCGTTCGATCGGCGGATACGCCGCCAGGATGACGTCGTGAAAATCGTTGGTGAGGAGACGGGCGAGCGCAGCGAAATCGCGACGTTGCAAAGCGTCGACCGCCGTGAGAGAGACGCTGGTGCTGCGCGCCCGGCTCGGCGCGCCCTCGATCTCGCGCGCCGCATCGAGCCGCCGGTACGCGTCGGCCGTCGCGACGCTCGCGTGCGGCCGGGCGACGACGACCCACCACGGCGGCAAACTCCCGATCGGGGTCACGCGTTCGCCGTAGCCTTCGACGAGCGCTCCCGTTCCGCTGAGAAAGAAAGGCACGTCCGAGCCGAGCAGCTGCGCCGCCGCCAGCCAGTCGCACTCCGCTCCCGGGCCTAAATCCCCGGCCATGGCGGCGCGCAGGATCGCGGCCGCATCGCTCGACCCGCCGCCGAGGCCCCCGCCGACAGGGATGCGTTTTTCGAGCCGGATCGCGTGAGCCGCATCCGCGGCGCAGGCGACATAGGCGCGCATTACGAGGTTATCGCGCATCAGCGCCGCGTCGCTGGAGACGAAATGCGGCGCGGCGCTCGGCTCGATTTCGATGCGGTCGTACAGAGCGATCGGCAGCATAAGGCTGCGCAGCGCATGGTAACCGTCGGCCCGGCGCGACAAAATCTCTAGCGTAACGTTGATCTTCGCCGGTGCGAGCAGTGTGAGCACCGCGGCGAGATTCGCACGACGGGGCCTCCCGCCCCGCGCTACGAAAGACGAGACCGACTTATGACGCCGCTTTACGACGCCCAGCACAACGAGCGCTGTTCGTACGCGCTCGCCGAAGCGGAGACGCCGTTCGGACACACGCTCGGTAACTTCAAGACCTTCGCATCGTGCACGCCGAAAGGCGGCATCCGCGGTCTTTGGGACGCCGACAACGACCGAGTGATTTTCGGCACCCATCAAGTGGCCTATCGCCTGCGCGACCGGAACCGGACGGTTTTCCCGCACCAGATCGAGCGCGACTTCACGTTCCGCCCGTACGCGCAAGTCTCCGCATTCGCGCTCGACGAGCGGCTAAGCGTCCAAGAGACGTTTTACGTCCCACACGGACCGCGTCACGAGCGCTCGGTCGCGTTCGTGGTCGACATCGTCCTGACCAATACGAGCGACGAAGCCGTCGATGCGGCGATCTTCCCTTGGGCGCTGCTCGTCGGGCAACGCTTTTACGGCGAGCCCGAGAAAGAAGTGCACGCGGAAGCGGGCGCGCGCTATTTGCGCGCGTGGAACGGCGAAACGGGAGCGACGCGCTGGTGGGGTGCGTCGCGCCAACCGCACGCGGTCGTGTGCGCCGTGCGCGAGCAAGTGCTCCAGCAGGCGATGCGCCGCGGCGCGCTGCGCGAGGAAAATCACCTCGCCGAAGTGACGCCCGAACTCGCGGCGTACGTCCGCGGCCGCATCTACGGTGCGTTCGAGTACCGCGTGCTCGTCGCCCCCGGCAGGACGGAGGCGTTGCGCATCGCCGTGGTTTACGACAAGAGCGGCAACGAGGCCGCGCTCGCGACCTTCGATCACTTGCTCGCAGACGCGAAGGCGTTAGAAGAAACCGAAAAATATTACGCACGCGCGCTCGACGACGCGCGGTTTCTCGTGCCTTCGCCCGTCGTCTCGCGCGGAGTCGTGTGGGCGAAAACCAATATGCTGCGGATCATCAAGGATTATCCTCAAGGTTGGGGTGCGACCAACTCACCGCCCTCGGATATTCTCGTCTCGCGCGATACGTCGTGGTTCGTTCACGGTTTCGATTACTTTCTGCCGTCGTTCAGTCGCGCCGCTCTCGACGTCTTCAACCGCTTTATCGAGGGCTCGGGACAAGTCGTCGAGTACGTGCGCGGCGTCGACGGATTCAATACGTCGTACCAACTCAATATCAACGACGATACGCCGCTGCACCTCATCGCGATGCTTCACCACTATAACGTTACGCGTGACGCGGCGTGGGTGCGGGAACTCGTGCCGCTCGTCGTGAGAATAGCGGACTATCTGCTGTCGCAACGGGACCGCAACGGCCTGGTTTACTGCAACGCCAAAGGCGTCGATATGTACGGTATCAGCTCGTGGCGCAATATCATTCCGTACTATACGCTCGACGGCGCGGTCACCGAGATCAACGCTGAAGCCGCCTTCGCACTCGACGCGGCAGCCGCGCTGTGCACGGTGGGCGGCGATGAACGACACGGCGCGACGTACGCTCTGGAAGCGTGCGCGCTACGCGAAAAGATGCTCGCTTATCTCTACGATACCGATACCGCCGCGTTCGTCCTCAATTACGATAAAGACGGCAACTATCAAGACAATTTCACGGCCGACGAAGTGTTTCCGGTGCTCTTCGGCATCGCGGGGCCGGGCGAACGTCGCTCGATCCTCAAGCGCCTGCTCGAAAAAGATTTCGTGACGGACGTCGGTTTGCGTACGATTTCGACGGCGGATTCGTGGTACTTTCCATCGCACGGCTTCGGTCTGCTCGGCGGCATCTGGCCCGATCTCACCCTTTGGTTTGCAGTCGCCCTTGCGCGAAACGGCTTTCCGGACGAAAGCGCGGCGCTGCTGGACACGATCTACGCGACGATGGAAGAAGGCGTCCGCCGCAATACCGTTCCCGGTCAATTCGCCGAATGGTTCGATGGCGGCTCGCATACTAATCGCGGTATGTACATGTCGCCGTGGACGAGCGCTAAGTTCCTATGGGCCGTCGCGGAGACCGCGTGCGGTTTGGACGGCTATCGCACGAGCGACGCGCTCGAATTTTCACCGTCGCTGCCGGCGCGCTGGCGCTGGTCTGCCGGCGTGCGCGTGCGGCTCGGCGGCGGCCGCGGCACCTACGTCGTCGATGCCGCCAGGGCGACCGTCTTCGGAAACTTGCGCGAAGCGAGCGCGCGCCAACCGTTTCGGTACGTCTATGCCGGCACCGATGTCAGCGATCGTGTCGACGTGTCGCCGCGCGAGGTCGGCGTCGTCGCATTCCAATCCGAGGACGCAAGCGTGCGCGCGTTCGTCTGTAACCTCGAGGATTGCGAACGCGACGTCGAAGTCACGTTTTCCGGCCGTTCACTGATGGTTCGCATCGGTGCCGGCGACATCGTCGAGATGCAACTCGTCGCGGCGGACGAGCTGGTCGCAACCTTGGAGCAGCGTTAATGGGAAGCCGCTCCGGCTTATCGTCGGTCCTGATCCTTGGGGCGCTCGTGCTCGTCGTCGCGATTCTCGTCGGCAACAATATGGGCAATCGCGTTCTCGGCCAGATCACGAGCCGTGGGAGCGGCGTTGCGACGCCAATACCGATCCCGAGCGCCTCGGGCGGCGACACGGTCACCAGCCGCGCGCTTTGGAAACGGCGTCAAGTGCTCAGCGTCGCAACCGATCCGGCTTTTCCCGATCCGCGCATCACGCCGGAACCCGAGGTATCCGCTACGCCGCGGCCCCCGGAGTTGCGACGTGCTCGGAAAGCCACTCCGACCCGCTCGCCGGCAGCCGGCCAACCGACCGATGCCGCACCAGCGGAAGCGACGCCCGACGTGATCTACACCTCGCCGCCGCTACCGGTACCCATCGCCTCGCATGCCGCCGAAGAAACCATCGCTCCCGACGAGGTCCAGACGGTTTCCCCTCGCGCGACACCTAGTGGGCGGCCGCCGACGTCGGCCCCGCGCGGCGGCTCGACGGTTCGATCTTATCCGACGCTGCCCCCCGTCTCCGTCCCGAGTCTCAGCCCGTAAAGGGAGGAGCCCAGCGTTCTCGTTGCGGCGCGCTGTTATAATGGAGACGCAGTGCCGCACTTGGCACGATATTTCGATGGAGAACGCGCGTGCACGACTCAACGATCGGCTCGCAGACCGGCACGGTAACCGTCAAACGTGGCCTGGCGCAGATGCTCAAGGGCGGCGTCATCATGGACGTGGTCACGGCCGAACAAGCCGCGATCGCTCAAGAAGCTGGTGCCGTCGCCGTAATGGCGCTCGAGCGAATTCCTGCCGACATCCGGCGCGATGGCGGCGTCGCCCGCATGAGCGATTTGGCACTGATCCAGCGCATCATGGACACGGTTACGGTTCCCGTGATGGCGAAATCGCGTATCGGACATTTTGCGGAAGCGCAGTGCCTGGAAGCCCTCGGCGTCGACTACATCGACGAATCGGAAGTGCTGACGCCGGCCGACGACAAGTACCACATCGATAAGCATAAATTCGGCGTACCGTTCGTGTGCGGCTCGCGCGATCTCGGTGAAGCGCTGCGGCGCATCGCCGAAGGTGCTGCGATGATTCGCAGCAAGGGTGAGGCCGGTAGCGGGAACATCGTCGAAGCGGTCCGCCACATGCGCACGATTCGCGATCAGATCGCCGAAATCGCGCACGTCCCCCAGGACGAACTCGTCCATCGCGCGCGGGAACTCGGCGCACCGCTCGATCTCGTGCAGTACGTCGCCAGCGAGAGGAAGCTGCCGGTCGTGCTCTTTTGTGCCGGCGGCGTGTCGACGCCGGCCGACGCCGCGCTCATGATGCAACTCGGAGCCGAGGGCATCTTCGTCGGCAGCGGCATTTTCAAAGCTGCGGCAATCTACAAAAACGGCATACCGGAATACGACGATAACGGGTTTCCAAGAGTCGATCCCGATATCGCGCTCAAGTATGCCCGCTCGATCGTCATCGCGACGACGCACTTCGAGGATCCCAAAGCCATCGTCGGCGCTTCGCTGGCGCTCGCCGGAGCGAAAGCGATGGATGGGGTCGATCTCCGCCAGTTGACCCAAAGCCAGCTGATGAGCACGCGCGGTAACTGATGGATTGCGACGCCGAACGCCGGCGCCCGCCGGTGGTCGGCGTTCTGGCCTTGCAAGGCGACGTGGACGAACATGTCGCCGCCTTCGACGCACTCGGCGTCGACACGCTGCGAGTCAAGACGCGAGAGCAGCTGGACGAGGTCGACGGTCTGGTTATTCCGGGCGGTGAGTCGACCACTGTCATTCGTCTGCTGGAACGTTTCGGGCTGGCGCAGCCGCTCACCGGACGCGTTCGCGGCGGCATGCCGCTCTGGGGAACCTGCATGGGTATGATCGTGGCTGCCAGCGACGTCTTCGAGCTCGATCAGCCGACGCTCGGCCTCATCGATATTACCGTACGTCGGAACGCGTTTGGCCGGCAACTGGCATCGGAAGAAGTCGCGTTGCCGGTGCCGGCCCTGGGCACGAAACCATTTCCGGCGATTTTCATCCGGGCGCCGTGGATCGAGCGTGCCGGAGCCGACGTCACCATTTTGGCATCGCATGGCGGTCACGGCGTTTTCGTACGTCAAGGCAACACGATCGGCACGTCGTTCCATCCGGAGTTGACGGCCGATCGGCGCGTTCACGCATATTTCTTGAAGATCGTGAGAACCGCACGGCAAGTGCGCGCGGGCTCGTTTTAGCGTCGAGGTCGCTCGCGCTTAGGCGATTAGCGAGTCGACGTGGGTTCCGGAGCCGGTGTCGCTTGCATCGACGGACTCGACTGCATGGACGGAGTGGAGCGCGTCCCCGGCATCGCCTCGGCCGGCGTCTTCCCGCCGTAGACCGGATCGACGATCTCACCGTCGCTGAAGGTAGTCGTCAGCACGCGGCAGACCTCGGGGTTGGACGTAGTATACGGCGAGCCGCCGAAGAAATTGAATTTGTGATCGATCGGGGCGTCGTATGCGAACGTTCCCGCATCCGTGAACGTCGCCGTCTTGCCGGCGTAACGAACGCGAAACGTTACCGACTGTAGATGGCGGGTCGGTACGTTCTGGAAATATTTGACTTCCAAACTATTGTTGCCGACGACGTTGCCACTCTTGTTGACGGAGCACGAAGCGATCGTGACCGGTCCGGACTTATACGGGTAAGTCTGCTGCACGATCGGATGCGAAGACGTCTTCGACGGCATGGTCGATTCCGCCGGTTGCGCCATCATGTCTTCATCGACATCGCCTTCGTACGTCGGCGTTAGGGTCTCGCCGTCGTTGAACGTGGCGGTCAACACGCGGCAAACCTGCGGATTGGCCGAGGTATACGGCGCGCCGCCGAGCACGTTGAACTTGTGGTCGATCGCCTTATCGTACGAGAAGTCGCCGACATCGGTAAATACGGCCGTCTGTCCGGCATAGCGAACGCGAAACGTGACCGACGAAAGATGCCGGCTGGGAACGTTCTGAAAGTACTTTACGTCCAGACTATTGTTTGCGACGACGTTCCCATTGGCGCTCAGCGAACACGACGCGATCGTGACGGGGCCGGATTTAAAGGGAAATTTTTCCGTCGGCAACGTTTGCGCCGAGGAAGCGGTAGCGAGGGCAAGCATATTTGCGGCGATGGCGCCGCCGAGAATTCGACGAATCATGAAACCTCCGAGATAATTAAGATTGCATGAAGGCTAACGTCTTGGGAGGCCGCCGGAGTTCCGCGTCCCGGCCGGCGCCCTCCGGTACGTGCGCGAGGAAGGGTGCCTCGGGCGGCTGAATGGATGCCCGATGGCAGATCAGCCGAACGCGTCGACGATGCCGCCGATCGAGGTCGTCATGAGCGAGGTCGTTGCGAACCTCGCCTTCGTGGCGCACGCGCACCTGAGCCCGCTTGGGGAAGGCGAGGACGCCGTACCGCGGCTTGCCGATGCCGAGATCGCGATCGACGTTGCGGGGCGGGCCTACGACCGAATAGCGGCGAGGTTACCGGGTGACGAACGAGCCGCAATCGGGAGGCTGCTCACCGAACTGCGCTTGACCTACGTGAAGAAGCGAGGCCTATGAGCCTCGCTTCTGGCCTTTTCGCCGCCGGCACTCCGCATCGGGAAGGGCCGCCGTGACCGACGTTCTCGTGCTGAACTTCACCTATGAAGCGCTCAACATCACGAGTTTTCAACGTGCGGTCAAGCTGCTTTTTTCCGGTAAGGCGGAAGTCGTCCATGGCCGTTCGCGGACCGTGTGCTCGCCCACGTATGAGATGCGGATGCCGTCGATCATCCGCATGCTGTATTATATCCGCCGCCCGATGCAGAAGGTCGCGCTAACCAAGAAAAATATCTTGCTGCGCGACGACTACCAGTGCCAGTACTGTAACCTGCGCGGCGAACGCTTGATGACGGTCGATCACGTTCTTCCCAAGAGTAAGGGCGGGCCTTCGACGTGGGAAAATCTCGTATGCGCGTGCATGCGTTGCAATAACCGCAAGAACAACCGAACGCCCGAACACGCCAACATGCCGCTGCGCCGTAAGCCGAAGGCGCCGAAATACATCCCGTGGATCCGCGTCAAACGCAACACGCTGCCCGGCGAGTGGCATAAATTTCTCTTCCTGTATAACGTTTCGATCGACGAACAAATCGAATAGAGCGGGGTCCGCTCCGGCGGGTATCGCGTCCGCACGGTGGAATGACGATGGCCGTGGATCAAAGCCGGACGCCGTACTTCGATGTCCTCCTCGATTATGTTGACTCCGGCGTCATCCCGTTCCACACCCCGGGCCACATGCAAGGCAGGGGGATGGATCGTGAGTTTCGTGATTTCCTCGGCGATAACGTGCTCGCGATCGATCTCACGCAGATACGCGGCCTCGACGATCTGCTCCAGCCCGAAGCAGCGATCGCGCAAGCACAAGCGTTAGCGGCCGAAGCGTACGTCGCCGACCGCACGTTCTTTTTGATCAACGGTTCGACCAGCGGCAATCAGATCATGATGATGACCGCACTAAATCCCGGTGAGAAGATCGCGCTGCCGCGCAACGCGCACAAGAGCGCGATGGGCGGGCTCATCATGAGCGGGGCGCAGCCGATCTGGATGAAGCCCGAAGTCGATACCGGGCTGCACATGGATCACACGATCACGCCGGCAACCGTGCGCGCCATCTTCGTAGAGCACCCCGACGTGAAAGCCGTGTACGTCGTAAGCCCGACCTATTACGGCGTTGCGGCAGACCTGGCCGCAATCGCCGAGGTCGCACACGAGCACGGCGTGCCGCTCCTCGTCGACGAAGCGTGGGGACCGCATTTTCATTTCCATCCCGCCCTGCCGGTCGACGCGCTCGAAGCCGGTGCCGATATGTGCATCAACTCCACTCACAAGATGCTCGGCAGCCTCTCGCAGACGGCGATGTTGCATCAGAAGGGCGAACGTATCCGCGTCGACCGCCTCCAAGCGGTCGTCAAACTGTTTCTCTCGACATCGCCGAACCTCGTGCTCGTCGCGTCGCTCGATGTCGCCCGGCGTCAGATGGCGATGGAGGGCGGCGCGCTGCTCTCGCACACGATCGAACTCGCCAACGACACGCGTCGGCGGCTCAACGAGATTCCCGGAATCTATTGTTTCGGCGGCGAGCAAGTCGGCAGAGCCGGCGTCTTCGATTTCGATCCGACCAAAATTACGATTACGGTCAAGAAGCTCGGCTATACCGGATACGAAGCCGAAGAGATCTTGCGGCGGCGCTATAACGTACAGTGCGAGCTCGCCGACTTATTCAATTGCCTCGCGCTCTTCACGATCGGCACGACGCAAGAGGCGGCCGATCGGCTCGTGTACGGCGTCAGAGAATTATCGCGCGAGGACCGTCCCATCGACGTCTTCTCGCCTTCCGGCGTCTTGGAGCGCCGCCTACAGACCGGGACCTACAATCTGCCGCCGGTCCCGCCGATTCGCATGCTCCCTCGCGACGCGTTTCTGGCAGACACGGAATTCGTGCGATTCAAAGAGAGCGCGGGGCGTATCTGCGCGGAGGTGATCACCCCGTATCCACCGGGCATTCCCGTCATTTCGCCCGGGGAAGAAATCACGCCGGCCATCGTCGACTATCTCGATCTCGAGAAGAAGGCGGGCGTGCGCATACAGGGACCGTACGACTCGGAACTTCGGTCGATCCGCGTAGTACAGGAACAGCGTGTTCCCAGCACCTAAGACCGTCAGCACGGTTGCGATGGGCTGCGGCCTCGCAGCGACCGAATTTACGACGAGGATGTGCATTGGCCGTTAACGCCGAGAGCCTCTCACAAACGAGCGAACTATCCAACATGTTGGATATCTTTCCGCTCCCGATCCGGCAAGGGCTCGTTCGCCTGCCCGGTTTAGAATCGCTCGTGGAAGTCGTACTCGATCTCGGGCGGCCGCCCGAAGCTCGCTTTCCCGACGACTTCGTTTTTCTTTCCGACACCGCGACGACGTTCGAAGATCTCGCGCACGTTTGTTCGCGGCTATCGCCGTTCGGTTCGGATAATCGTGCGGGTATCGAAGCGACGTTGCATCGCGTCAGCGCGATTCGCAACCGGCAGCATCGCGTCGTGGGACTCACGTGTCGCGTCGGCCGTGCCGTTTACGGCACGATCGACATCATCGGCGACGTTATCCGCGCGGGCAAGTCCGTCTGTTTGCTCGGGCCGCCGGGTGTCGGAAAGACGACGATTCTGCGCGAATGCGCGCGCGTGCTATCCGAGGATCGTAAACGTGTCGTCGTCGTCGACACGTCCAACGAGATCGGCGGCGATGGCGATATCCCCCATGCCGGTATCGGCCACGCGCGACGCATGCAAGTGGCCGATGCGTCGCTGCAGCACGACGTCATGGTTGAAGCCGTCGAAAATCACATGCCCGAAGTCGTCGTGATCGACGAGATCGGCACGGAGAAGGAAGCGCTAGCCGCCCGGACGATCGCGGAGCGCGGCGTGCAACTCATCGGGACGGCGCACGGCAAGACGCTCGAGAATCTGCTGATGAATCCGACGCTCTCCGACCTGGTCGGCGGTATCAGCACCGTCACGCTCTCAGATGAGGAAGCGCGCCGCCGCGGCACGCGCAAGACGGTTCTCGAACGCAAAGCTCCACCGACGTTCGAGGTGCTGATCGAGATCAACGATCGTAATCGCCTCTCGGTCTATCAGAACGTCGCAGAAACGGTCGACGCCTTGCTGCGCGGCTATCAGCCGCAGGCGGAAGTACGTCAGCGAATGCCCGGCGGCACCGTGCAGGTCTTGCAAGAAGCGACGCCGCTCGCCGCTCCGAAGCGGGCCAACATCCATAGCGCGCCCGGGCCGAAGCCGAGCTCCGCCGGCACGCCGGAATCGGAGTTCGCGCAAGCGATGCGCGAGGCGGACTTGGAAGAGCCGCCGGAATCGCAGGAGCAACGCGTGCTGCTCTTTCCGTACGGCGTTTCGCGCAACAAGATCGAGCGCGCGATCGCCAATCTCGGCGTCAACGCCTCGATCGCCCGTAAGTGGGACGACGCGGACGTCGTGCTTACGCTCAAATCGCTCGAACGCAAAGAGTCCGATAAGCTCAAGTCGATCGCGACCGAAAACGTTCCGATCTATTCGATCAAAACCAACACGACCGCGCAAGTGACGAACGCGCTCAAAGACATCTTCGCGTTGCCCTCCGTCGACGCCGAAGAGATCGCGATCCGCGAGGCGAGCGAAGCGATCTATCGGGTATTGCTCGATAGTAAGCCCGTCGAACTCATGCCTCAGACGTCGTACGTGCGCCGTCTGCAGCACCAGCTCGCCGAGCAGCACCGCGTGATGTCGCGCAGCACGGGCCTCGAGCCCAATCGTCGGCTCGTGCTCTTTCGCAGCAACGACTTACCGTACGGCACGGGAGTATCCGCGTAGGCGCTCCGGCTCCGGGCAAATTCATTACGATAGAAGGCATCGAGGGGAGCGGGAAATCGACGCTCCTCTCCGGCCTTTCTACGTTACTGCGCGCACGCGGCCATGCGGTCGTTACGACGCGAGAACCGGGCGGTACGCCGCTCGGCGACGCCTTGCGCGCCGTCTTCGTGACGCCCGGAATCGCCATCGCGCCGCTTGCCGAGGCGTTTGTGGTCAACGCTTCGCGCGCGCAACACATCGACGAGGTCATCGAACCGGCGCTGCAGGACGGAGCGATCGTCATCTGCGATCGTTTCAGCGATGCGACGCTCGCCTACCAAGGTTACGGTCGCGGCCTCGAGCTCGCAACGCTTCGAACGCTCGTCGCATTTGCAACGCGCGGACGCGTACCGGATCTAACGTTGCTCGTCGATATCGACGTCGAGCTGTCGCGCGCTCGCGTAGGCGCTCGCGCGACGGCATCCGGCGCCGCAATCGATCGCGTCGAACGAGAAAGCAGCGCCTTTCACGAGCGAGTCCGCGACGGTTATTTGGCGCTGGCGCTGGCGGAAAAGCGTATCAGCGTTCTGGCGGGACACCTTTCGCGGGACGCGCTTCTCGAGCGTGCGGCAGCGGTCGTTATCGACACGCTCGCAGTCTGAAGCGCCGCGCGGATGCGGCGGAGTCCCGCACAGCTTACGACACATGTTTCGTCTCGCCGGAGCTCGAACGCCTACATACCGAGCCACGAACCCCGCTGGAGTATGGATGACGGAATACAGCGCCGTAAACAATTCGCTTCGCTTCATCGGAACGGCGACGGTGCTGCTCCGTTACGGTGCGCTGACGATTCTGACCGACCCCAATTTTTTACATGCCGGCGATCACGCGCATATCGGCTACGGGCTGACGGCAAAACGTCTCACCGATCCGGCCTGCGAACTCGCCGAGCTTCCGTTGCTCGATTTCGTCTTGCTCTCGCATTATCACGGCGATCATTTCGATCAGGTCGTCGAACGCGAACTCGATAAGCGAACGCCGATCCTCACGACTCCGCACGCCGCGAAAAAGCTGCAGCGGCATGGCTTTTCGCAAGCGCGTGGGCTGCGCCGTTGGGAAGGCGTGAGCGTCGAAAAAGAGGGCACCTCCGTTACGATCCGCGCGATGCCTGCGACGCACGGGCCAGGCCCAGTTGGGCTCGTTTTGCCGCCGGTGATGGGCAGCTTGCTGGACTTCCGTGCCAACGGCGAGCGCTTGCGGCTCTACATTTCGGGCGACACGTTGATCCACGAGGATCTCCGGGAGATTCCGCGCCGCTTTCCTGAGATCGACCTCGCGTTGCTGCATCTGGGCGGAACGCGGGTGCTGGGCATCATGGTAACGATGGACGGTAAGCAAGGCGTGCGCGCTTTGAAGATCATCGCTCCGCGCGTCGCCATCCCGATTCACTTCGACGACTACGACCGCTTTAAATCGCCGCTGTCCGATTTCGAACGAGCCGTCGCGGCCGCCGGCTTGGCTTCGCGCGTGACCTATGTAGCACGGGGAGAGACGATGGCGCTGCGTGGCGTTTCGTCGCCATAGCGAGTAAGCGCTATGTCGGCTCCTTGAAAGCTCCGTCTTCCCAAGAAGGTAGGGTTTCTCCCGATGGTGCGCCGTCGCGCAAGCGTGTAGGATCGCGTGATGCCAAATAAAACTTTTCGATCACCTATGACATTGCCGTGGCGCGCGTTCGCACCCGCGCTCGTTGCCGGTGCGTTGCTGAGCGGATGTAGCGACGGGCGAGTCGTGTTGTCGCCGGGCCCCTCGCCCACGTCGGTGCAAGGTGCGCCGACATCGATCCCCTCGAACGTGCCGTCGATGACTCCGTCGATGACTCCGTCGATGACTCCGTCGATGACTCCGTCGATGACTCCGTCGATGACTCCGTCGATGACTCCGTCGATGACTCCGTCGATGACTCCGTCGATGACTCCGTCGATGACGCCGTCGATGACGCCATCGATGAGCCCATCGCCCGCTCCGACTTCCACGGGCGCGATAATGGTGACGAATTCAGGTCCGTTCCAGGACCCAAACCAGATATTCTTTCCGGCACCTAATCAGGGAACGCTGTGCAATCCCAGCCTGTACCAGCTAACTCTTCAGGCGTCGGAATCCGGATATTCGGGGGGCTTCACGGCGACGAGCGGTGACACATCGAAGGTGACGGTCGCAGCCGGCTCGACCAACAGTATGTTCGTTGCGACGGATACGCGGAGTGCGGATCCGAAGGGGACCACGATCACGGTCCGGGATACCATCGGGAATGCGAAAGTGCTTGCCGTAAGCTTCATTATCGTCTGCTTGCCCTAAATGACGTAGGGCGCATGCGGCCCGGCACGCTGCGCGAACGGTACGAGCGACATGTCGGAAGTCACTGACACGTTCGATATCGTCGGGTTGCAGGCGCCCTCGCTTTCTTTTTCGACGATGGGTCCGATCCGTCTGGGGCACGGGTACGTCGCCTTCGGCGTTTCACACAGCAACGATCGTGCGAAACGCCGTGCGAACGTCTTCTTGCGGACGCCCGCATTTCCGGTAGAGATACGCTCGGCTATTGCAAAACGAGCGCGGGCTGTAAGCTGGCTTCTAATACCTTATGAGCGGATGCTTGATTCGGTTTGCAATGGGACCGGACACACATGACGTAAAGATCGACGCTGCGATACCGCTAGCTTATTGACGATTTTTAGAGAAACGGTCGGGTCGTTTCAGCGCGGCGCTTTAGCGAGCGTTAATCCGTTCCTTGTTGCGGCGTATTGGCTGCATGCCCAAGCTCTTCGGTTCGTAGTAGCGCTTCCGGCCCGAATGTCCAATGTCGTGGCGGGCTGCGGTGAATGGCATGCCCGGGGACACACCTGGATCGACTTTTCGGCGCCGGGCCAGACCACATTATGCAGGCCAGATTTGTACCAAGTCACCTTACAGGCTTCGGCATCCGGCTATTCGGGAGCGTTTTCCGCCACGAGTAGCGACACGGCTTCCGTGACGGTTGCGCCCGGGCCGACTAATGGGTCGTTCGCGGCGACCGATACGAAGAGCGCGAATGAGGCGCCGACTACGATCACGGTGAAGGACGCTACGGCAATTCGAAAGTGCTTAGGGTGACCTTCATCATATTTTGCCTGCCGTAGAAAACGAGTGGCCGGCCGGACCCGCCGCCGACGCGGGCTCCGGCCGATCGCCGCATGCTGGCCCGACGGTCGTCGCGAATGCACAGAGCGACATGACCGGAGTCACTGGTACGTTCGATATCGTCGGATCGCGGGCGCCGCTCACTTTCTTTGCGACGATGGATCCGATCCGTTTGGGACACGGGTATCTCTTTACCGGGAACGCCGGGGTCGGCAAAAAGACCTTCGCGCGGAGGCTTGCGAAATCGCTGCTGTGCGAAACGCCGAAATCGACGTTGCTCGGCTACTGCGATGCGTGCGCGGGCTGTAAGCTCTTCGTCGCCGGCACGCACCCGGATTTCGTCGTTGCCGAAGGCACGATAAAGATCGGGAAAGACGGTGGCAACGCCCTTCACGACGCGGACCTGACCGCGCGTGATCTCGTGCGCGAACTCTCCCTGCACGGTTATCGCAGCCGCTATCGCGTCGTGCTGCTCGGCGACGTCGCCTTCGCCACACACGAAGCTGCCAACGCGCTGCTCAAGTTCTTCGAAGAACCGCCGTTGGGCGTCGTCGTCATCCTGACTACGAGCGCGCCCGGCTCGCTACTGGCGACGATTCGCTCGCGCTTCGTCGCTATCGCCTTTGCGCCGCTTCCGGTCGCCGACGTCGAACGCGTGCTCGTGGCGAGCGGCGTTGCGCCCGAAAGAGCACGTGCCGCCGCCGAAGCATCGCTGGGCAGCATCGCGCGTGCGCGTGCCGTGCTCGACGGCGACGCGGGCGTGCGCGATGCGTCCTTCGCCTGGTTCGCCGACGCAGTCAGCGGACGTCCCCCCGACGCCGCTTTCCTACAACTCGACGATCGAAGCTTGACCGGTGCGCAGAAGCGCGCCGCCGTCGGTGAACTCATCGAGCTCGCGCGCATCGCAGCGCGCGACTGGACGGCGCTCGCGATCGCCGGCGACGACGTTCCGCTGCTCGCCGCCGACCAACGCGCACGAATCGCCGGGCTTCCGCGCCGCGAGCCCAGTGCGCTCGTTGCGGTCCTGGCGGCGATCGGCGAGACGGAACGCATGGCAAATACGAATGTATCGGCCGGACTGGTCGTCGATTACCTTCGGGTACAACTTTCGCCGCTGACCGCGCGCGCGTAAGGGCACACCGTCCGCATCAGTAAATCGGCCGCACGACGCGTCGTCGCCATTTTCTCAAGCACGTTCGCGACGCAGGCGATGAGCGGAGCGTTTTGCAGATTGCAGCATCGCTACTGCCGGCGCTTCGAAAAGAACGGAAGCCTATCTGCGGCTCAATCGGTAACCGTTGGACATCCTTCACGGTGTGTGTGGCTCGCGCGCTCGAGCGTCGTGATGCGAAGATCGAATGCGTCGAAGCGTCCGTCCACGCGATCGAACCGACAGTTCATGTCGTGCCGCAAGCTTCCGATTTCGCGGCTGAGCTCTTGACGGACGCTGCCGATCTCTTGACGGACGCTGACGAACTCCTCCCGAACGCTCTCGAACCCGCGCTCGATCGAGATGACGAGCCCGTCGACGAGCCGTAGAATTTTCGTGCTATCGCTTTCGCCCGACCCTTCCATGCGCGAAGCATACCGTACGAAGATGTCCGAATCATTTCCGC